>ERZ1673742.174-NODE-174-length-94156-cov-7.143388_pt1 | contig 94156 bp, 88 predicted proteins | sample MGYA00580208_ERZ1673742 | MGnify/ENA primary metagenome ERZ1673742 (study PRJEB41218, sample SAMN15661774) | gut metagenome | host: Homo sapiens | place: Canada: London | collected 2015-08-20/2019-03-30 | study: EMG produced TPA metagenomics assembly of...
TGCCTTTTATGCGAAACGGGAGAGAAGCCCCACCCAGGCAGCCGGGCCCTGCCTGATTTCGCACAAAAAGCGCCCCCTTTTGTGCGAAACCCGCTGAGGCATCAGCCTTTTCCTGTGTGCATAGCTTTCTTTGCATTATTTAAAAGATTGGTATATATTAAATAAATAAAATCAGGAAGGGGCTCGGAGCAGTGTTGTGGCCGATAACAAAAATTATTTTGAAGATTGCACTCGTACTGTTGATTTTGATGCTTGTAGTCGCACTTTTTCTATTCCGCATGGCAATTTGCCGCAAAACGCTCGTTCCTTTCAGAAAAAAACGAAAAAAAAAGGAGTCTCCCCAATCAGACGCCTACCGCGAAGGAGCAGAAGCGCTTGCCGCCTCGCCATACGAAACATATACAATCCGTTCATTTGACGGCCTTCGCCTGACAGGCCATTTTCTGCCGGCCGCTTCAAGGAATCCGGAATTTATCCTGCTCTGCATGCACGGCTACAGAAGCAACGGCTTCAAAGAATACGGCATATACAAAAAATTCTATCACGAAACGCTTCAGGCCGATCTGTGGTTCCCCGACCAGAGAGCTCACGGAGAAAGCGAGGGCAAATACATTTGCTACGGCGTAAAGGAACGCTTCGACGTGTTATCCTGGATCGACTATATCAACCGGTTTGCAGCCGAGCGCTACGGAAAAAAGCTGCCGATTTATCTTCACGGCATTTCCATGGGATGCGCAACCGTTTTAATGGCATATGGCCTTGGTTATCCGGAAAACGTCAAAGGAATCATCGCCGACTGCGGCTATACGAGCCCCGACGCCATATTCCGACACATCATAAAGCATTCCTTTCACATACCATGCTTCCCGGTGCTGAACCTTTCCAACCTGATCTCAAAATGCTTGGCCAGGTTCGGATTCAAAGACGCTTCCACGACAGATGCGCTGAAGCAAAGCGTTCCCCATGAAATCCCTATCCTGTTTATTCACGGCAAAGACGACCACTTTGTTCCGGCAGATATGACGCTCCGAAACCATGACGCCTTTCCAGGCAAAAAAAAGCTCCTTCTCATAGAAGGAGCATCACACGCAGCGTCCTATTACACCGACACGGCTGCCTACGAAGCCGCCGTCCGGCAGCTCATTTATTCTCCACAATCCTTTTGATCGCCTTAAGCCTTGAAAACTCACCGCGCTCTTTTTCCTCGATCGCATCAGAAACCTCGGCAATAATCCGGGTGTAGCGCGGAATCATGATGTTTTTCAGTGCGTTCGCCCTGGTCTGCGTTTTGTGAATGTCGCGGTTCAGACGTTCCGCCGCACTATGCACCTCGGCATAGCGCAGGCAGAGATCCCTCACCTTGCAAAAATAGAAGGCTGCCTCATCCAGCGACAAATTCGTCTTATACAAGCTCATGTGCGGCTTCCGCTCCTGCCTCGAATTCCGGCGCACCACAGGAATCTCCACTCCCATAACGCTGTAAAATTTAATGTCGATATCGTGGACCTCCGGAATACTCGCAGCGAGTGCCGCCACCCGGTCCAATCCCATCCGTACGTTAGACTCCCGCAGCGCCGCCTCTGCGGCGGCAAGCGTATCACGCAGCTCCTTCTGAATTTTTTTCTCCTGATCCGCCTGCTTTGCAAGCTCACGCATCAAAAGCTTCCGCTTCAGATCGAGCATGTCATAGCCCTGCGTCGCCATTTTCAGACTGTTGCGGGCATTGATTAAGTTACTTTTTGTAGGGGTGCTATATTTTGCCATATTTCTGAATCAGCTCCGGATCAATTCGATCCAACTGGTCTGCACCGAGGATCGCAAGTAATTTCCAGCCCAGATCGAGCGTCTCCGTGATCGACCTGTTTTCATCATAAGACTGAGACAGGAAGCGCTCTTCAAACTCCCGTCCAAAATCCATATACCTCCGGTCTTCCGCACTCAGATCCTCCTCACCGATTACGGAAGCGAGCGCACGAATTTCCTGCACCTTAGAATACGCGGAAAACAGCTGGTTGGCCACAGCAGAGTGATCCTCACGCGTATATCCCTCTCCGATCCCGTCCTTCATCAGCCTTGAAAGCGACGGCAAAATGCTTACGGGCGGATAAACGCCCTTCTGGTTCAGCGCGCGATCCATTACGATCTGCCCTTCTGTAATATACCCCGTCAGATCCGGAATCGGATGGTTGATATCATCATTCGGCATCGTCAAAATCGGAATCTGCGTAACCGAGCCCGGCCGATCCTTCAGCATCCCGGCACGTTCATAGAGAGACGCCAAATCACTGTATAAATAGCCGGGATATCCCTTTCGGCTCGGGATCTCACCGCGCGAGGAGGAAATTTCCCGAAGCGCCTCGCAATACGCCGTCATATCCGTAAGAATCACAAGCACATGGTAATTCTTTTCAAACGCAAGATACTCAGCCGCCGTCAACGCGCAGCGCGGCGTAAAAATACGTTCCACCGCAGGATCATTCGTAAGATTAAGATACATAACGACGCGGTTTAAAACCCCGCTGTCCGCAAAAGAATTCCGGAAAAATTCCGCGACCTCGTGTTTTACGCCGATTGCCGCGAAAACGACGGCAAATTTTTCGTTTTTATTAACAAGTCCCGCCTGCTTTACGATCTGCGCCGCCAGCTTATCGTGCGGCATCCCGTTTCCGGAAAACACCGGCAGCTTCTGGCCGCGAATCAAAGTGATCAGGCCGTCAATGCTGGAAATCCCCGTCTGGATATAATTTCTCGGATATTTTCTCGAAATCGGATTGATCGGCAGCCCGTTCACGTCACATTTTACTTCCGAATATACCGGCCCAAGACCATCCGCGGGGCGTCCCGCGCCGTCAAACACCCTGCCCAGAATTTCCTCGGACAGCCCCAGCTCCATCGGATGCCCCAGAAACGTATTCGTAGAAGAGCCCAGAGACATTCCGCGCGTTCCCTCGAAAACCTGAACAACAGCCGTACCGCCTTCTATATCTACAACATTTCCCATACGCACCGTGCCATCGTTCAGATGGATTTCCACGAGTTCGTCATACGCCACGTTTTCTACGCCGCTCAGCACAATCAGCGGCCCGTTGATCCTTCGGATCCCTGTATATTGAACTATCATGACATTCCCGCCTTCAATACTAAATAAAATACGGCTTTGCCTCCGTATATAATACTCCTTTACGCAAATCTTGCAAGCGCCAGCGCGGAATAATCTCCTACAAATTCACCGAGTCCCACCGGCAAAATCCTGCAGACGTCCCTGCTGTAGCTCAGAGCTTCGCGTCTGACAACCTCCTCTGCATACGGCAGCAGCAAATCACTGCTTCTGGCAAAAACGCCGCCGATCACCACGGCTTCCGGATTCAGAAGATCAATCAGGATGCTGAGCATTTTTCCAAGCTTCTCTCCGCTGATGCGGTAAACCTCCCTGCACGTTTCGTCCCCCGCATACGCGCCGTCCGCAATCTCCTTCGCCGTCATATCATGCGGAAGGCCAAGCCGTTTTCCCAACTGAGCGATGCCGCCCCCGCTGCAAAAGCCCTCGAACGAGCCTGCTTTCCCGTATCCGACCGGCCCGTCCTCCTCGCAGCGGACATGCCCGATTTCTCCCGCCATATCAGACGTTCCCGAATACAGCCTGCCGTCCAGAATCAGTCCCGCCCCGAGGCCGGTGCCAAACGTCAAAAATATCATATTCTGCGTGCCCTTTCCCGCACCGAACATCCATTCCGCCACAGCGCACGCATTCGCATCGTTTTGCAGTACGCATTCCACACCGAAAGCACCGGAAAAATAAGCAACGGCTTCAACGCGATCCCAGCCCGGCAAATTGGGAGGCGATAGAATAATCCCTCGTTTCGAATCAAGCGGCCCGCCGCAGCTGATGCCGACACGCTTCGGCACTCCGTTGTGTTTTGCAAGCAAGCGCTGCGTCTGCAGGACAAACTCGTCCAAAACCTCTGAAGGAGCACGTTTTCCGCGCTGCAGCTCCTCCGGGTTCGTAGCGAATTTGATTTTATCGACGATTGTAAGCTCGTCTCCTTCAAATTTTCCCAGCGTCACGGCACACTTCGTGCCGCCAATATCCAGGCCGATATAATACTCCTGTTGCTCCGCCATTTTTGCGGCAGCCTCCTATCTCTATCAAAAATGCCGGCAGGCCGTAAGCCGGGTTCTGTCGTGGACGGTCATCTATCTACGCATACGCATTACTGCGCAGCTTTAGCCACCTTTGGAGCTGTCGGACAAACGTAACGCTCCCTTTCCGGTGTTGCTTCGAGTGGGGTTTACACGGCCGCCCGGTCACCCGGACGCCGGTGAGCTCTTACCTCGCCTTTTCATCCTTGCCTGCATTTCGCGGGCGGTTCTTTTCTGTTGCACTTTCCTTGGAGTTGCCTCCACCGGCCGTTAACCGGCACCCTGTCCTATGAAGCCCGGACTTTCCTCATCTGCCGCCTTTCGGCGCTGCAGCCGCGACCGTCTGGCCTGCCGGCGGGGGATAGTATAACATAGTTTATTGTAAAAATAAATGTTTTATTGTATAATGACCAAGTATTTCGCTTGAATTACACTACAGAGGCAAAGGAGTCGTTCTGTCAATGATTCAAATCAAAGATACGGAAAGATATAACATAAATCCCATGGAACTCATCGGAGACGCATTTGAAACGGCGTATACTCGATACGCTGAGGAGCAGCCCGTAGCGCCCCCGGATCTTGCAATGCCAATTTTTACGGGCATCAGCATGGCGCTGCTCTGCGTTCTTTTTATTCTGACCGGCCTGGAGTATCCCGACGAAAAAATCACATGGTTCGTACTGGCGATCGTATGCGTGGCGTTCGGCGTATATTCCGCGGTAAAATACATGAAAAAAAGAAAGCAGTATCGAAGCGCGGCGGGAAAACCAAGCACGATAAAATCCAAGCGGGAAAAATTTTATTCTCTATTTCTGAAGGATGGGAAAGAGCTTCCCGAGTCCGTACTTGCAGGAGAAATGCTCAAGACTGTTTCTCCGATTATCGGCAAGCAGAACGACCAGGTAAACAATACCGCAGTCCGCGAAATTTCCGAAGAGCTCGCCCGCGTCAACAATCCGCCTCTTACCGTCTGCAAATTGGTAACCCCGTGCGGAGAGAAGTTTAATCAGCCCAAGAAGAGACTTTATTTCAAGGAGGAAAACGGAAAATTTGTATTTTTCGATTCCGATTGGATGAAGCCAAAGGGCGAAATCGTCTGCGACGAGGACGATATCGTATCCTTCGGCGAATATTCCAAATATTCCGGCATCAATCCGTCCGGCGGGAAAATCCGTCCGGATGCCGTTCTCGTAGAAATCCAGGACGCAGAGAACCATATTTATTTCGAATTTCAAAACGACAGCCTGCCGCAGCTTAGGAAAGCATTTTCCGGAAAGAAGGAAAAGAAATAACCGACAGTTACCGCAGACGCTCGATTGCGGTAAAAAACGCTTCATCGTAAGGAAGCCCCGTCACCTGATGCTTATGACCGCCCTCTCCGCCTGTGTACAGAATAAAGTCACAGGTATTGTTTTTGTACTGAAAAATGCTGCGCTTTATTTTCATATGCGAAATTTTCGAAGCGTAAAATGATACGGTGTGAATATTCAGCCCTTTATAATAACAAAGCGTCAGCATTTTCTCATTTCCCCCCTCGTAGAAAACGCCCGCCTTCCGAAAGGCGATCACCCGAACCACGGCAAACAAGGCAAGCGGCACAACAAGCATGAAGACAGTAAACTTCGCCAGCTCCTCCCATGCGGGGAAATACGGTATGATAATCTTCTGCGTGGCCAAAATCCCCACTAGAATCAGCGCTGCGCACAGAAGCAGCGGCGTTCGGATATACCGAACAAACGATTTCGGGGAAGGCTTTAAGGAATGGATCTCAACGCCGGCTCCCGGCGGCGCCCGATGGAGCTCCGGCAGCAGGAGCTTGACACATCCGTCTACGGAACGCTCCGTACCGGCCGGAATCAGCAGCGCCTCTTTTTTCCGGGCTTTCCCGTATCCGGTACATTGTATGAACGCCATGTCGAGACCGAATACGGAAGAAATCAAATTTTGCCGCCGATCGATGTAGTTCACCGCGGAAACACGGCAGATGCTTTTCGTTCGAGAGAAAAACCCGTTTTCAAAATACAGGGAATCCCCGCTCCGATGAACGGCAAATTCGCTGTAATACAAAAAATTCCGCAAAATCCCCAGCAGTTGTATTACAAGAACCGCTAAAGCAAGATAGCCGGCCGCTTTCGCAATGATTCCGATAAATTCCGTCAAAATATTCCGCCCGATGATTTTTCCCGCACGATTGATCAAAAGGATGGTATAAATCGTGCTGGCAACGGTGTCCGTAACGCAAAGAGACAGAAAAAGAATCTCGAAAAGTCTCGGACGGTACGTTTTCCCAAAGCGCGGCATGGAAAAAAACTTTTCCCGATCCTTAGATTTTATCGTAACGTTCATATCTGCCTGATTTTTATATCCGCCCTCTGTATCGATATAAATACTCTCGGCTTTCAGGAGGCGATACAGAACCGGCCTGTGACAGGTAATCGACGTGATGGACTGCCTGCGGATCAGCTTTTCACTTTTATAGAAAACGCCTTTTTTTAATAAAATTGAATCCGGGCCGGCTTTGTATTTAACAGCGCGCCAATTACAGACAGACAGGATAATCAAAAAAGCCAACAGAATCACGTCGATCCAGACGCCTGACAGCCACGCCTTAAAAGAAGACGGATCGCGCACCAGGATGTAATATGCGCCGCGTACCGTCGGAATCAGGAGGAGCGCCATTCTTTTATACATTTTCTGTATGATCGTTACCGGATGCGCTGTGTCCATTTTCTGATATACCTTTCCGCCTTTGCGGCATCTCCTACCGGAACGAAAACGCAGCCTCCGGAAAAATAAAATGCAAGCACTACAACGCCCGTCAGGCGTTCAAACGGGCCGCGAAGCTTTGTAATATAGACGACGCGGCGGAAATCCACGTTCGCCGCATATTTAAAAAAAACGCCATAGCTGACATGAAGAATGTTACTTTCCAGGGAATGGCTGACAGAGCGGCCAAAAAAGGGCGCAAACACGGCGCCAGCTATAACAATCAGTCCCAGCAGGCCTGCAATTCCCCATTTCAGGGCAATATGGAGTTCTGTCATGCCGAATAAAACGTATCCTGCCGCGCCAAATATCACAGCGAGCACAAAAACGTACAGCTCCACTGCAAACGTTATTCTTCCGGCCTCTTTATGCATCGAAGATCTTCCAATCCAATCCAATTAACCCAAGCCGGTTTTCTGAACCAGGTGATCTGCCGTTTCGCATAATGGCGAGTACTCTGTTTAATCCGTTCCACAGCCGTTTCAAAGTCATATTCACCGTTAAAGCAGGCGATCATTTCTTTGTAGCCGATCGCCTGCAAAGCCGTCTTTCCAAGCGATTTCTGTTGGGTTTCACCTAGAGTATATGCATTTTCACAAATTTTTATAACATTGCGAACCTCATCGGCAAAGCCCGCCCGCAGCATTTGATCCACCCTTCGGTTGATTCTCTCATATAACAGGCCGCGATCCGTTTCCAGCGCATAAACGGTACAGTCCACCTCAGGCGGCTGCGACCTTGACGCACGATTCCGCTCTGCGAGCGTCATGCCGGTTCTGCGCTTCATACCTATGGCGCGGACCACACGTTTTATATTATTAAAATGAATTTGCAGCGCTGCTTCCGGATCTTCGTTTCGTAAAATCTCATACAGCGCCTCCGCACCCTTTTCCCTCGCATAATCCTCTAGCTCCGCGATCTCCTCCGGGAGCAGATCCGGGAAGCGGTTAAACTGGATATTTTCTACCAGCGCATTGATATAGAGGCCCGTTCCTCCTGTAATAATCGGCAGTCTGCCGCGGCGCGCCGTTTCCCGGATGCAGCGCCGCGCGTCTTCCGCATACTGCGCTACGCTGTATTCCTCCCAGGGAAAAACGACATCCAGCATGTGGTGCGGAATTCCCTCCATTTCTTCTGTTGTCGGCTTTGCAGTTCCGATGTCCATATACTTGTAAATCTGCATCGAATCGGCAGAGATCACTTCCGCGCCGAACCGATGGGCAAGCTCGATGGATATTGACGTTTTGCCGGACGCGGTAGGGCCTGTGATCACAAGCGCTTTCACAGGCATCGTTTGAACCTTCTTTCCAGCTCGTGCTTTGTGATGCTGACCGTAATCGGCCGGCCGTGCGGGCAGGTGCCGGAATTTTCAAGCCGCGCCAGTCTTTTAAGCAGCTCCTCTATTTCAAAATAAGAAAGCTTTTTATTCGCCTTCACCGCCGCTTTGCACGCCATCGTATAAATTTCTTCATCCGTATAGCCTTCCGTTTTTTTATTTTGCAGACCGGCTAAAATAACGTCTTCGATATTGCTGTCATCCAGGATCGAGGGTACGGCGCGGATCAGCACAGTATTGCCGCCGAAGTCTTCCAGCTCAAATCCCATAGCCTCGAAAAATCCAAGATTTGTTTTCAGCGCCATATGCTCCGCAGGAGTCAGCTGAAGCGTCAGAGGCACCAGCATGGGACTGACCGCGCTTCCGGGAGTTTTCAGGACTTCTTTTATTTCTTCATATTTGATCCGTTCGTGCGCCGCATGCTGATCGATCATCACCATTTCGTCCCCATATTGCAAAAGAATATATGTGTCGAAAACCTGTCCGATTATAGTGCTGTCCGTGTATACGCTTGTACTATTATAAAGTACGGGCTGCTCCGCCTGGGCGTCTTCCTCCTTTTCAGGAGTAAAAGAATCCACAGAAAGCGTCTCAGGCGTCTCCGGCAAGACCGGTTCCTCGGCGGGAGCAGAAGGCGCGGCCGGTAAAATTTCCCGTTCTTCCCGCACAGTTTCAGTTCGCGTCCAGATCTCCGGCAGCGTATGCCGCGCCGGAGCAGGCGCCTGGAAAGAAGAGGCGGCCGGAGGCTCGGGAATCGGCGGCGGCACAAAAGCGTCCGCCTCCCTATTGTCATATAAAAGGGCATTGGTCAAACCGTTGTACACCAATTTGTAAACCGCCGATTCATCCGAAAAGCGAACCTCCGCTTTTGCCGGATGAACATTTACATCAACCTTCTGAAGCGGGACCTGCAGCAGCAGTACGGCAAACGGAAATTTATTTTTCATTGTAACCGTCTTATACGCCTCGTCCAGAGCAGAAGCGATCGTTTTGGATCGGACGCACCTGCCGTTGATATAAAAGATCTGCCGGCTTCGGTTGGAATATACGGCGTCGCGGATCCCCGCAAAACCGGTCAGCGCGTAACCGTCCTGTTCGTATTTTACCGGCAGAACAGACGCGGCAGTGTCTTTTCCGAATATGCTGAATATAACACTTTTTAAATCGCCGTTTCCCGGCGTGCGGAAAACCTCATTACCGTTTGAAACAAGACGGAACGAGATATCCGGATTCGCAATTGCCAGCTTTTGCACGATATCCGCGATATAAGAGGCCTCGGTACTGTCCTTTTTTAAAAACTTGTAGCGGGCGGGAGTATTGTAAAAAATATCCCGTACCGTGATTACGCTGCCCGCCGCTGCGCCGCGCTCGCCGGTTTCCACAACCTCGCAGCCTTTTATATGCACGTATATCCCGCTGCGGGCCTCCCTGGTTTTGCTCAGCAATTCCACATCCGAAACGGCCGCGATACTTGCAAGAGCCTCGCCGCGAAAGCCGAGCGTAGTGACACGATCCAGGTCCTCGCTGCTTCGGATTTTGCTGGTAGCGTGTTTGTCAAATGCGATGATCGCATCATCCGCTTCGAAGCCGCAGCCGTTATCCGTAACGCGAATATATTTGATGCCGCCTGCGCGAATTTCCACATGGATTGTGCTGGCTCCTGCATCGATTGAATTCTCAACTAATTCTTTTACAACGGACGCCGGGCGCTCGATCACCTCTCCGGCTGCGATCTGGCACGCCGTAAGCTCGTCCAAAACGATAATTTTGCTCATATTTCCACCGCTTTATTATACTTATACGATTTTCGCTCCGAATGGCATCAGCGCCAGCTTTGCAAATTTAAAATACTGTTTTCCGAACGGGATGCCGATGATGGTGATACAGAACAGAATACCCAGTACGGCATATCCAATCGCCATCCAGAGTCCGCTGATCAGCAGCCAGATAATATTGACGACCAATCTGCCCGCGCCGCCGCCGTAGATGATCTCCCTTCCCAAAGGGGAAAAATGCCAATGTACCGAATTTAAAGCATTGCACCCCATATGGGATCCCGACAATCGTAATACACCAGAGCAATCCCGCGAGATACCAGGACAGCCCACAAATCAGGCCTCCGCACAAAAACCATAAAACATTTCCTAAAATCCGCATTATTCTTCCGCCGCCCTTCTGAGCGTCTCGCCCGTCAGCCGGTAAACAGTCCATTCTTTCATGGGAACAGCGCCCATCGCCAAATAAAAGTCGATGCTCGGCTGGTTCCAATTCAGGCAGGACCATTCCAGTCTCCCGCAGCCTTCTTCCACGGCAATTGCCGCCAGCTTTTTCAAAAGACCTTTCCCATAGCCTTTTCCTCTATACTCCGGCAATACGAACAAATCCTCCAGATATATGCCTGCTCTTCCCAGGAAAGTGGAAAAATTATAAAAATATAATGCAATGCCTACCTCTTTTCCCTCCTGCAGGGCAAATAATACCTGCGCCTTTTTACGGTCAAATATCCACTCTTCCAGAAGCGCCTCCGTGGCCACGACGTCGTCCGACATATGCTCATATTCCGCAAGCCGGTTTATAAAATCAAGAATAATCCCTGTATCTTTACGTTGTGCAAATCGAAATTCCATTACGCTACCCCTCTCCTGCCTACCCTATCATATGATCGCAAATGGATCTATGTGAAATTATACCAAATCTGAAAGCGCTTAACAAGAAATCTTCCAAAAAGATAAAAGCGGACGCCGTTTTATTCGACGCCCGCTTCTTTCGCGTTAATATGTTCTTATGCTATAAGAGGATCAGCCATTGACCTTCTTTCTGTAAAACAGAAGGGCTACGGTTCCTGCCGCTGCGGCAATCGCAATCCCCACGAACCACCAGCCGCTGTCTCCCGTAGGCGGATTCTCATCCGGAAGCTTCGTTCCCTCTTTTGTTCTTGTATCCGTAGCTCCGCAGCCGTGATCGCATTCCGCGGTCTCCGTGCCGTCTTTCGTCGTCGTAGCGTCATTGTTGTAGACATAATTCGTAAAGGAATGTCCGAGCGCAGTGATCTCTTCCGTCCTCGTCTCCTCACATCTCGAGCAGCTGTACGTCTTCTCGCCCGCTTCTGTGCAGGACGGTTCCTTCGTCACTTTGCCTTCGTCCCAATCGTGATCCAGAGCAGCAATGGTTTCCGTCTTCGTTCCGTCGCACACCGGGCAGCTGTACGTCTTCACGCCCGCTTCCGTGCAGGACGGTTCCTTTGTCACTTTGCCTTCGTCCCATGTGTGGGCTTCAAAATATTCTCTCTCGCAGATGGAGCATACCTTTTTATGCTGATTGTCGTCTACCGAAACGATCGTGAAGTTATGCTCGCAGTCCACGTCGTTAATCTGCACTGAACCGCTTGTTCCGCTGAACCGGTCTGTGATATTAAAGATCTCTCCCGGATTGACCGAAGAATCCACTTCCTCAATCAGCAGCTGCAAATCGCTCGTTCCGATCGAAGATGTTTTATCCAGTATTTCAAATACCAAAACACAGACCTCTCCGTTCACAGGAGGATCCTGATTAAAGCCGTCGGCCGAAGAAAAGACCACCGAATACGGGTTCCTCTCCGGATTGCCGCGCGTCAAGCTGAAATTGGAATTTGTCTTTACTTCCGACAGCGCAAGCTTCTCCGCATCGTACCCAACCTGAACCTTGAAATACGATATGCCGGGGTTGTTGTTCAGCGTCAGCGCAACCTCCACTGTATCTCCGATCGAGCCTTCCGCATTTCCGAGCACGAACTCCGGCTTAATCGAGCTGATTTCTACGCTTCCGTTCACCGTCGTTACCGCTACGTCCTGCAAATCCTCGTTATTGCTGTCCGCACACTCTACCGTGATTTCCGAGCTTCCGCTCGCCGCATCTTCATCGATCTCGAACGTCAGCTTTGCAATCACGCCGTTCCCTTCCAGATTGGAAGCGCTTGCCCATGTCAGCACGTACGGATTCTTTCCGAAATTCTCGCTTGCCGTGAAATCCGCAGTTCCCAAAGCACCAGTATTTTCCGCATTCGTAAGCGTCAGCACGCTCGCGTCATATCCGATTCTCAGCTTCAGATAGCTCAGTCCCGGATTTCCCGTCAGCGTCAGTTCTACTTCTACCGTATCTCCCGACGCGCCCTGAACCGTACCGGCCTGTACCTGAACCTCGCCGTCTGCAAGAATGCCGAACATTCCCATCGACGAAATGCATACGAACAGAGCCAGCACAATCGAAATCATTTTTTTCATAATTTTTGCCTCCGTTTTTCCTTGTTCCATTTCTCCCGCGGCTCCGCACTATGAAGCCGCGGGACGGTTCTATTCTTCGTTATGAAATATCCGTTCACGCCGTCTGAGGGCCAAGTTCAACGTCCCAATCCGCAAGATACTGCAGCAGCAGCGTTGCGTCCTTCCCGTTGAGTTCGCCGTCACAGTTGACGTCAGCATTTGATTCATCGACGACAACATCCCATTCCGCAAGATATTGCAGCAGCAGCGTTGCGTCCGCGCCGTTCACCACATCGTCTCCGTTCGCATCGCCGATTATTTTCTCTTCTACAGTGAACACAATTTTGTCGGATTCTACGTTATACCAGCTTTCTCCGCCCAGGATCACCGCGTGGTACGTTCCTGCGGGAAGCACCGGCAGAGGCGTGTCTTTCCCGACATTATAGAAAACTTTATCCGTTTCGTTATATGCCGTATCAAGCTCCGAAGAGGTCGCCGTTCTGTCGTTGCCCTCTACCTGGTTCTGCGGATCATTGAAAACGATCGTTCCATCTCCGCCGATATACGCGTATTGAAGCGAGATCGGTCCGCCCGGTTCTCCGTATGTCGAATCGGCGCCTGCATAAATGCAAAGCCAGTCGGAGTTGTCCCGTACCGCACCTGTATACGAGATCCGGATCGGCTCGCCGACTTCGTACGTCGTCTTCTCCATGGAAATGGTTTTCTCGTCCGCAGGCTGCTCCTTCGCAATGAATTTAATTCCTACAACAAGCGTTTCATTTCCCGTGGAATTGAAGTGAGAAAGAGCGATGGGGCCCTGATAGGTGCTCTCCGATACGTCAATGACGGCGGTGCGTTCTCCACGTCCCCAGCCGGCGGCGTCGGGATTCAGGACGGACGCATCCGTGCAGTTCGCCAGCGCAATGATTTTATCGGCGTTAGAATATTCCGTCTGATTTGCGCAGCCGATCGTCACGTTCTCGGACATCAGCGCGAAGCAGGAGGTCAGCGTCATGCTTTCTTGCTTTGCCACAAAGCCCAGATCCGTAGCATAGGTAACCTCTACGGACTCGAAGCCGGAAAGATCAAATAAACCGATCGGCCAGCTGTTATTGTAACCAAGGAGTCGCGACGAAAGCTCCGGATAGCCATGGCTCGCCCAGTTCTGCGAAACGCCCTCAAGCAGCGAAAGATTGACCGTATAATCGCCGTTTTCCGCCGTAATGAGATCTTTTGCAATTACCTCGAACTCCACTTTTTCACATTCAACGTCATACCAGCTCTCTCCGCCCAGGATCACCACGTGATACTTTCCCGGAGCCAGCGTGGAAATGGATTCCTTATTGTATACGATAATATTCTGACTATAGTCATCTTCCCCTATGGGCACTGCGGTTCTGTCGTTGCCCTCCACAGCGTTCTGCGGATCGTTGAAAACAACCGTTCCGCTTCCGTCGACATACGCATACTGCTCCGACACGTAGTCGTTCGGCTGAGGTCCGTACTCCTGACCGTCCTCCGGTTCCTTGTAGATGCAGAGCCAGTCGTTGTTCTCCGCATCGGCGTTGTTATAAGTAACGGTAATAGGATCTCCCTCGTAGAAAAGCACCTTATCCAGCGAAACCTTCTTTGCAAGGTCCGTCTTAAAGGTTGCAAGAAGAACCTTGCTTCCATCCGGCTTCTTGGCATAAATTTCTACGTTCTGCGCAACACCCTCCTGGTAAGAGTCATTCAGCGTCTGCGTCAGATTCATGTTGAAGCGGTAGAACAGCGTAGCATCCTTTACCGTGCCCTTTACGGCGTTCTGAACTGCCTCTTCAGCATTCGACGTGCCGATCGCCTGCTCCGCGCCGTCATTAATTGTGTAGATCAGCGTTGTTCCCTCGGGGAACGCTCCGCCGAACCAGCCGCCCGCGGTCTTCGACTCGCCCTTCGTATAGAAGAACGTGTGTTCCTGCGCCGTCGGCGTCGCCGAGATCGAACCGAGTCCGAATGCGGAATCAAAGTTGATCACAAAGTCGTCTTGCGCAGCGACCGTCGCAAAGCCGGCAAACGTCGTTACGATCATTGCCAGGACGACCAGTAAAGAAACGGATCTTTTCATATTTAATACCTCCATAAAAATTTATCAAAACTCATTGACATATATTTATGACAATTATTTGACCGTATTATATCAACAGAGCCGCCGTAAGTCAACAAGAAACGGCGGCTCATCCGGATTTTTTTAAAATTTAACAATCAAAGTATAACATTTTTTTACGGTTTTCCCAGTTCTATGTCCCAATCCGCTAGATATTGTAAAATCATACTGACGTCGATTCCGTTCACTTTTCCGTCACAGTTGACGTCGGCCGCCGCCAAATCAAGGAGCACATCCCAATCTGCCAGATACTGAAGCAGCAGGCCCGCATCGATCCCGTTGATTTCCCCGTTTCTGTCGACGTCTCCGTATAAAAGCGCACGGATTTTATATGGAATTTCATGCAAAATGGCGTAGGAAAACGCGCTGGAGCCTTCCTGCACATACATCGTTTCGAAGCTGCCGCAGCCTGCGAGCAGATGGCTTCCGATATAGTAAAATCCATCCGGCATCCAGAGCGTTTTCAAATTCGGACACGCGGCAAAGGCATATCCCTCAATTCTGTAAATGCCTTCCGGAAGCACCGCGGAGGGCAGCGCGGAGCATCCATAAAAAGCGCCCCATTGAATGGCAGATTCATTAAAATCACCGATGAATCTTACTCTGTTGAGATTCCGGCAGCCTGAAAAAGCGCCGGCTCCGACCGTCAGCGTTCCGCCTTCAAAAGTAAAATCTTGCAGTCCCGCGCAGCCTTCAAAAGCATAATCGGACACGAAGCCAAAGCTTTTTGCAGCTCCGAAGGCTTGCAGATTCGTACAGCCGCTGAAGGCCGCTTCCAGCACGCCCTTTGTCTCGGCCGCAAGCACGGCCTCGCGCAGCGACGTGCAATTTTTAAACGTCCCCTTTGGAACCCGTGTGATTTTTTCGGGAAACACGACGCGCTCCAGTGATATGCAGTTTTCAAAAATACAGGAATCTAAATCATAAATATTTTCCGGAAGCACCATTTCTCTTAGCGCGGCGCAGTTTTTAAAAGCTCCGTATCCGATCTCCAGCAGGCTTTCCGGGAGCTCGACCACAGCAAGAGAGGAACAATATTCAAATGCATAGTTTCCGATACGCGTGATTCCCTCTGGGATTGTGACCTTTGTGATCCGCTCGCAGCCCAGAAAGGCTTCCTCCCCGATCTCCCGCACGGGAACGCCGCCCAGCTCCGCCGGGATTACGACCTCCGTGCTGCGGCCTGTATAGGCGGTCAGGACAGCCGTTCCGTCCTCAAGCAGCTCATACGCAAAAGGTTCCGCCGCGCGGCAGGAAAACAGGGAAACGGAGAAATAAAATATCCCGCAGATCAGAAACGCGTATAAAAATTTTCGCATGACGCCCCTCCGACATTTATTTTCAATACAACGTCATCATTGTATCATATAATTTTCGGAGGGGCAACAATTTACAAAAGCTGCGGGCAATTCTCGTGCGCCTTATACGCACGTACATATTCAATCAGCCATTTATAGTAGGTGTCCCCATGGCCGCCCTTCATGGGCTCGATGTCGCGGGAAAATTCCGGCGTATAATTATCGACAAATGCCGTTTTTCCGTCCACCACGAACCGCTGCGCAGCCCACTCGTTCCACCAAGTCACAGTAACGATGCGCGGACGTGCGGAAAATGCGTTTTTCCACTGAAGATAGAACGTTTTGCCGCCTTGTCTTCCCAGCGCGGTATCCGTGCAGGTCATATACGTTGCCTGTGCTGCGGTGCAGACGCAAATCTGTTCGTTGTTTCCGTCGTAATCCTGACACGGCTTATTTTCATGGCTCAGAAAGCTCCATTCGCAGGGCGCCAAATTTTTGACAAGCCCCCACATTTTCCTTACCTCCGTATACGCGGGCGGATTTTCCGTTAGCTCCGTGGTAAGCGTAAACAACTTATCTCCCCAGTATACCAGAAGGTCCTTGTATTCTTCCCTGCTGAAATGCTCCCTGTACAGCTTGTCGCAGACCTCATAGCCGAATGCGGGATCAGTCTTGTTCCAGGAAACAACGTACGGCGTCTGCAGGCCTTCCTTTCGCATTTCCAAAAGCGTGCACAGAAGTGCCTCCACCGGCTGCCGCACCATCTGATCCCAATAATCGCCGGAAGCGCCGGTATCCCAGCTCGGAGAAGCATTCGTATTGTCCAGAATAATAAAGTCGATTCCCGCAGCCTGCAGCATCTCCATATGACGGCGGACAATCTTCTGATCGTCGCTCCTGTAATATCCAAGCGCCGGCTCCGACCAGAAATGAAATTGTCCAACTTCGCCCCAAGTGTCTTTTCCGGCCAGAATCTCTGCAATATTTTTCGGTTTTTCCCCGCCATATTTCACAATCGGGTTGAACCACGTACTGTAGCAGATCCCCACAAGATCTTTTTTGTTTCCGATATCAAGTCCGTAATTCATTTTCCCAATGCCTCCTTTCGAAGCGCTGCAAAGGCGTCTTTCGAATTTTGTATCGTCTTTCTGTCAACACAGTATGCAAGACGGAAATAGCCGGGATAACCGAAGCCGCTTCCGCTGACGATTACAAGACGATGCTTCAGCGCCAGATCGCAGAACGCGACGTCATCCTCGATCGGAGAACGCGGGAACAGATAGAACGCGCCTTTCGGGAGCACGCATTCATAGCCCGTATCCATTAAAATTTCATACAGTGCGTCTCGGCGCTCACGATAGGCTTCCAGTCCAGCGACGTCCTCTAAATGGTCGGCAACGACTTTCTGGAAAAGCCCGGGTGCATTTACGAAGCCGAGCGTTCTGTTGCAGAAAATCAGCGCATCCATCAGTACGTCGGCGTTTCGAATCTGGGGATTGACCGCAACATATCCGATTCGCTCTCCCGGCAGCGCCAGGGATTTACTGAATGAATTTACAATAATGGAGTTTTTGAAAATAGCGCTCATTGCCGGCACCTTGACTCCATCATAAACGATTTTCACATAGGGCTCATCGGATACGACATAGACCGGTTCGCCGAAGGCTGCCTCCGCGCGTTCCAGCGCCGCGTTCAGGGCTTTCAGGCTTGCCTCGTCGTAAACCGCACCGCTCGGGTTGTTCGGAGAATTCAGAATCATCGCCTTTGTCTTTGAGGTAATGGCCTTTTCAATGGCGGGGACGTCAAGTCCGAACGTGCCGGGGAGCGCCGGAACGGGAACGATTTTTCCGCCGAAATTCGTTACATATCCTTTATATTCTCCGAAAAAGGGCGCAATCACGATGACCTCGTCGCCGGGATTCAGGAGTGAATCCATCGTCACGGAAAGACCTGCCGCAGCGCCCGTGACCATCATAATGTGGTTTTCGGTAAAGTCCACATTCGTTTCTTTTTTTAAATACGCCGCGATTTTTGCACGCACATCCGGAAAGCCTGCGTTCGGCATATACTTATGGATGCCGGGTTCGGAAACCAGCCTTTTCAGATCCTCCAAAACAGAGGCCGGAGGCTCCGGATCCGGATTTCCCAGCGCAAAATCATAAACATTCTCTTCCCCGTACTGTTTCTTCAGCCGATTGCCCTGCTCAAACATGGCTCTGATAGAAGAGCCCGCGGCTAAACTTCCCGTAATTCTTTCTGAAAACATCTCTCTGTTCTCCGCCTTTCTGCTGTCAAGATTTAAGCGCCGCGATCACGGCCGCAGGATCCGCCGCGCCAAATACAGCGCTTCCGGCCACTAAAACGTTCGCACCTGCTGCGCGGACTTCTTTACACGTTACGGGATCTACGCCGCCGTCGACCTCAATGTCCAGGTCCGGCATTCCCAGCTCGTCCGCCATCCTGCGCAGTTGGGCAATTTTACGCGTTGTTGACGGAATATAGGACTGGCCTCCGAAGCCAGGGTTCACCGACATCAGGAGCACCATGTCCAGATCCGGCAAAATAGCTTCAAGCGTGGAAACGGGCGTCGCAGGATTCAGCGCTGCGGCGGCCTTCAAATTTCGCTTTTTGATCATCTGGATCGTTCTATGAAGGTGAATGCATGCCTCCTGATGAACCGTAATAATGTCTGCGCCCGCGTCGGCGAACGCGTCTATGTACCGGTCCGGATTTTCAATCATGAGATGCACGTCAAACGGCAGCCTTGTCGCTTTCCTGGCGCATTTTACGACCGGAATGCCGAGAGAAATATTCGGCACAAAATGCCCGTCCATTACATCCACATGCACAAGATCTGCGCCGGCCGCTTCTATTTTCCTGATTTCGTTGCCCAATTCGGCAAAATCCGCCGAAAGAATCGACGGTGCAACGTATATTTTCATTGTATCAGTCCCTTCCGTTTTTTATGATCGATACCTGTTTTTATATTTTTCCTCGAGCTCCCCATAAATACGGACATACCGTGCGAGGCGCTGCGGATGCATCTTTCCGGAGGACAGCAAAGCTTCCGTAAAACACCCCGGCTCGCCGGTATGGCTGCAGTCTGCAAATCTGCACGCGCTTTTATTATTATACATCTCCGGATAATAGTCCTGCAAGTGCTGCGGTTCGATTTCATCGGACTCCAGCATGCTGAAGCCCGGAGAGTCAATCAAAAAGGTAGGCTGCCGAAAGCCCTCCGTTACCATAAAAAGCTCGGAATGCCGCGTGGTGTGGCGTCCGCGCCCCGTTTTTTCGCTGAGTCCGCCCGTATCCATCAGCCGCCTCCCCGCGATCGTATTGATGAAAGTGGATTTTCCCGCTCCCGACTGCCCCGCGACGACAGTGCGCAGGCCATCCAGAGCTTCCATTACCGGCAGAAAGCTTTCTCTGTCGCGTGCCGAGGTAATAAAACATTTTACGGCGGGAGCATATTGTGCGAGGATCGATTCCGCAGCGTCGGGATCCTGATCCGATTTGCTGATTAACAGTATGAATTCGATGTTTTTTCGCTCCGCCATGACAATCATTTTGTCGAGCAGAAGCAGATCGGGCTTTGGATTTGCGGAAGCCGCCGCAAAAAGAAGCTGATCGACATTTGCCACGGCCGGCCGGCGAAGCTCGTTCTTTCGCGGAGCAATTTCCACAATCGCTGCGGTTTTCTGCGCATCGTTCCTTTCCTCGATCGATACGGCGTCTCCGATCAGGGGCTTCCGGAGCTCTTTGCGGAAAATACCGCGGGCGCCGCATCTGTAAACGCAGGCGCAGTCCGGCACCCAGACATGATACAGACCTCCGACGCCCTTCAAAATAATGCCGTCATTCATATACATTGATGGCTTTATACAGCTTGGTATCCCCTCCGACTTCTCCGATATAAATATATACTTTCGTAGGGGCTTGATTCAGAGACATCGGAATCTCGTATTCCAGCGGGAATTGATCTGCCGAAACATTGGGCGCCATATGGACCACTTCGGCTGTCTGATTTCCGTCTGTCATAACGGCTTCAATCCGGACGGAGCACGCGTTTCCGGTAATCTGATCGGAAGGAAACTCCAGATACATCTTTTTTCTGGGCGTAATTTTATCAACGTCATAGAAAAAGAGATTGACGGTCTCATTGGCCATCAGCTCCGTGCCGGGGGCGGGATATTGCGCCACCACCGTGTTGGAGGCATAGATATGTGTCGGAGAAGGAGACGGCGTTGGGGATGCCGTAGGCGCGGACGAAGCCGTAGGAAGACTGGTCGCCGTAGGACTGTCCTCACTCGGGGTGTGTTCGGGATCGAACGTGGCGCCGTCCGGCGAAGCCGTTCCCGTAGCAGGCGCGGAAGATCCCGTGTCCGGTGCAGGGGATTCTGTCTCCGGCATCGGCGTCGGAGATGCAGTGGGCGTCGGCGTCGAAGACTGCGCAGGCGTAGGACTCTGGGTGGAGGTCGGTGTCGGTGTAACGAGGATCTCATCGATCAGTGCCGACGGCGAGGGGTATACAATTCCCACATTCAGATTGACATTTGCTTTGCCAAGTTCTTTAATGGCGTCTTCCAGCGTCATCCCGATTACACGGGGAACCGTAACTTTCTTATATAATGCGCCAGAGCTGTAATAAATCGTAATTGTATCGTTTTTTTCTAAAATGCTGCCAGGACCGGGAGACGTGCGGATAATCTTGCCGTCCTCATATTTAGAGCTGTTCAGCACTTTGTACTCTACATTGATTTCCTGCGTCATAAGCTCCGTGCCGACCGCCTGGAAAGATTTGCCCGAATAATCGTCTACAATCACGGAGCCCTCTTTTGCAGAGACGGAAAGCGTGATGGAATCCTCCTCCTGCAAAATTTCACCGGCCTGTACGGATTGGTCGATAACGTACCCCGCCGGATATTCGTCGTTTTCAACGAGCTCCTGTTCTACGCGGATCCCGCAGCTTTCTACAGCTTCTTTTACCGTAGAAGCAAGCATACCCGTGTAGTTCTCTACCTTGTACTGGATGATATTGTAATTTGTAAAATTCTTTCGAACCATATTGTGCCGGGAAACGATGAAAATCAGCACCAGGATCGAAACGATGACCGCAGTGAGATAAGTGATCGTCTGGAGGACGACGTTCCGAACCATAGCGGTCTTTTCTTCGCCGGCGTTTTCTTCCGCGATCACGCCGCTGCTTTCTCCATTCAGCGTGATATTTTCTTCCTCCGGAGCGACCGTCATGTCCATTTCATCTTCCGCATTTTCATAGTCCACCAAAAAAGAAACGTACGGGTTCTTCATTACCTTCAGAAGACGTTCATACATTTCCCCCGCCGACTGAAAGCGTTTATTTGTCTCTTTTCTCGTGGCCAATACGATCAGATCGTTCACGCCGTACGGGATCGTCGGATCGACCTCGTGCGGCGGTTTGATTTTGCCGTCGATATGCTTAAGCGCAATAGAGACATGGGAATCGCCGTCATACGGAACGCTTCCGGTGATCATTTCATACATTGTGATTCCGATGGAGTAAATATCGGAGCGCTCGTCGACAAAGCCTCCGCGCACCTGCTCCGGAGAAAGATAGTGGACGGAGCCTGCGCTGTCGCTTGCAGCCGATTTGGTTGCGGAGGATACGGCTCTGGCGATTCCGAAATCCGTCAGCTTGACGACGCCCTCCTCCGTAATCATAATGTTCAGCGGCTTGATGTCGCGATGGATAATATTATGACTGTGCGCGTGTTCAACCGCGGAAAGAATCTGCGCGGTAATTTTCAGCGTATTGCGCCAGGGAAGCTTCTTTTTGGCCTTGATCAGTTTATCAAGCGTCAGACCGTCTATATATTCCATGACGATATATTGAATGTCGTCGTCATTTCCCATGTCATAGATCGAGACGATATTCGGGTGGGAAAGCTTCTGCGCCGCCGTGGCCTCGTTTCTGAAGCGTTTGATAAACTCCTCATCGTAGCAGAATTCCTTTTTTAAAATCTTTACGGCCACTACGTTCCCGGATTCCAGATCGATCGCCCGGTATACAAAGGACATACCGCCCTCGCCGACCTTTTCATGGATTTCATATCGATTGTTCAGGATGTAGCCTTCTGTCAAATCGCTCATTTTATTCAAGTTCCTTTCCGATTACGGCTGCTCCGGCCGTTTTACAGCACCGCAGCAATAACGGTGATGTTATCCAGCCCGCCGTGTTCGTTCGCCGCGTCGATCAGGCGGCTGCAAATGAGATCCGGACTGCCTTCCTCCGACGCAATTTTCAGAATCATGCTGTCCTCTATCATTTTGTTGAGCCCGTCGGAGCAGAGGATCAGGATGTCGCCGGACCGATAATTGGATTCGAAGAGGTCCGGCCCGGAATAATTCCGGATTCCGAGCGCCTTTGTGATTTCATTGCGCCGCGGATGGGTTCTGGCCTCTTCCGCGCCGATGCTGCCGGCCCGCAGCAGCAATTCGACATAGGAATGGTCTGCCGTAATCTGACGAATAAAATGATCCGAAATCAGATATGCCCGGCTGTCGCCCAAATTCCCTATGATCAGTTTGCCTTCCGCTACAACGGCGGCCACAGCAGTAGTTCCCATTCCCAGAAAGCCCGGTTCGGACGCGGCTTTATATAATATGATATCATTCGCTTTTCGAAACGTGTCTTCGATAAATTGCGCAATTTGTGCGGAATCTTTTCGATTGCCGTTTGCTTTCGCTCCATCGATGAAGGTTCTGACCGCCACGGCGCTCGCCACTTCTCCCGCATTATGGCCGCCCATGCCGTCCGCAACGATAAAAAAGCTCGTTTCCGCATCGGCCGTATAGTATCCGAAGCTGTCCTGATTAATTTTTCTGACCTGCCCTTTATCGCTTTTTGCGCAAAATTCCATCGATTATTGCCTCCGATTTTCATCTTCCGCCCGTCTCAGCTGCCCGCACGCCGCTTCGATGTCCTGCCCCAGGGTGCGCCGCAGCGTGACATTAATCCCGCCGGCGGCAAGTGTCTTCTGAAAAGACGATATGTTTTTCTTTGAAGCTTTTTCGTATCCGGTGCCCTCCACCCGATTGACGGGAATCAGATTCACATGGCATAACTTGCCTTTCAGCAAGGAAACAAGACGCGCGGCATGCGCTTCCGAATCGTTGATGCCTTCTATCAAAGCATATTCATAGGTTATCCGGCGCCCTGTATTCAGAATATAAATATTACACGCATCAAGTAATTTGTCAAGGGGATATTTCCGATTCACAGGCATCATTTCCGATCTTTGCGTGTCAAAAGGGGAATGGAGCGATACCGAAAGCGTAACCGGCAGTCCTTCTTCCGAAAGGCGTACGATCCGCTCCGCAAGACCGCAGGTAGACAGAGAAAGGTTCCGGCAGCTGATTCCCAAGCCGTCCGTGTCGCGCGCCATTCTAATAAAGCGGACAACGTTTTCATAATTGTCGAGGGGCTCGCCGATTCCCATCATTACAACATGTCCGATGCGGATCTGCAGATCTGTATTCATGGTAATGATCTGTCCCAGAATTTCGCCGGCCGTCAGGTTGCGGACAAAGCCGGCCTGCGTAGAAGCGCAGAACGAGCAGCCCATTTTGCAGCCGACCTGTGTGGAAACGCATGCGGAATATCCGTATTTATATTTCATCAGAACGCTTTCGACAAAATTGCCGTCTCCAAGACTCAGAAGATATTTTACCGTTCCGTCCAGAGCGGATGTCAGCCGTCTTCGGATTCTCAGCCTGCCGGTCACATAGTTCTCCTTCAGCTCTTTGCGGAACGTTTCCGGCAGATTCGTCATTTCTTCAAAATCCACGCCTCGGTACAGCCAGCCGCGCAGCTGTGCGGCGCGAAATCGCGGCTGCCCAAGCGATGTGGTCAGCGCCTCCAATTCCTCTTTATTATAATCAAGTAAATTTTGTGATTTTGTGGCCATTGACATATTCCCCTGCCGTCATTTTTTTGGCAGACGGCCCCTGCAGCTCCGTAATTCTGAGCATTGCGTCCCCGGCTGCGACCAAAATGCCTTCTTTGGATGCCTCTGTCACGGTTCCCGGCTCCAAAGAGAGAGGACGCTTTTCCCCGGTCAGAAGCGTTCGCCAAATTTTAATGCGCGCGCCTGTTTCGTCGAAGGAGAAGCTGACCGGAAACGGGTTCGTGCCTCTGACCAGATTATGGATTTGCTGCGCGCTGGCAGACCAGTCGATTTTTCCCGTATCCCGGTTTACCATCGGCGCATACGTGGCCTCTTCGTGATTCTGCGGCGTACGCGTGAGCGTACCATTTGCAAGCGCTTCCAGCGTCCGCTTCAGAGTAATGGGCCCCAGATGCGAAAGCGCGTCGTGCAGCTCGCCCATCGTCATATCCGCGTCAATCGGATATCTGTCCGACAGCAAAATATCGCCGGTATCCATCCCGGCGTCCGTCATCATCGTAGTAATCCCCGATTCCCGCTCTCCGTTGATCACAGCATGCCAAAGCGGCGCGGCTCCTCTGTATTTTGGCAGAAGGCTGGCATGGACGTTGATGCAGCCCATCGGCGGAATTTCCAGAAGCTCTTTGGGTAAAATCTTTCCGTAAGCCGCCGTAACAAACAAATCCGGTTTATAGCTGCGCAGCACGCCCCAGAAATCCTCGGTCCGGACGCTTTTCGGCTGAAGGACGGGAATCCCGGCGGCTTCGGCCGTTTCCTTAACGGGAGGCGGCGTCATCCGGTATGTTCGCCCCTTTGGCATATCCGGCTTTGTAACGACGCAGACGACGGAATATTCCGTATGATTCTTTATCAGCATTTCCAGGCAGGGAACGGCAAATTCCGGCGTTCCCATGAAAATGATCCGCATGACCTCACTCCTCGTTCTCCGGAATTTTTTCATATACAAGGGCTTTGTCTTTGTATAAAATTCCCGACAGATGATCAATCTCGTGGCAGAGGATTACGGCAAGGTAGGACTCCGCCTCGAGCGCAACCTTGTTCCCGTCCGTATCCAGCGCTTCTACCGCAACTTTCTGCGGACGTTTGACCGTCCCCCGGTATCCCGGCAGGCTGAGGCAGCCCTCGCAGCTTTCCTGCTCGCCCTCTTCCTTTGTAATAACAGGGTTAATCAGCGCGAATTTTCCACCCTCCCTGTCGTCGATCACCACGATCTGCCGCACGATGCCGATCTGCGGCGCTGCAAGCCCGACTCCGTCCGCGGCGTACATTGTTTCAAACATGTCTTCGACAAGGCGCCGCACGCCATCGTTGATTTCGCGGACGGGCTTGCATTTTACACGCAGAATTTCATCTCCGTTTTTTCTGATATTTCTGATTGCCATCGATACAATTTACCTCCCGTCGAAACGAATGGACAGATTTGCTCTGCCTCTGATTTTCTTCAACATTTTACCATCCTCCGTCCAGTGTGCCAAAAACTCTGTCAGGCTCGTTCTGCATTTGCTTTTCAATGTAATGACCCACCGGTATTTGTTATTTAATTTGGGCTGCTCAGCACGCGCAGGCCCGAGAATTTCTACGTCCGGGACGCCGGCATCTCGCATTTTTCCGCACGCCGCCGAAGCAGTTTCATAGGTGGCCCGATCCTCCTCGCCGCTGAAGCGCAGCACGCACATTGCGCAAAAAGGCGGGTAATGCAGATTCCTGCGCACGGTAATTTCGTTGGCGTAAAATTCCGCGTAATCATGGCGGCATGCAGCGGTAATTGCATAGTCATCCGTCTGATATGCCTGTATGATCACTTTTCCAGCGCTGCTCCCTCTTCCGGCTCTTCCCGCCATCTGGGAAAACAATTGAAAGGCCCGTTCTTCCGCCTTGTAATCCGGCATGTTGATCAGGCTGTCCGCAGATATTATACCAACAAGCGTTACGTTCGGAAAGTCATGCCCTTTGGCGATCATTTGCGTCCCTACCAGGAATTGGGCCTCGCCGGCTGCAAAGCTGCTCAAAATTTTCTCGTAGCCGTCTTTCCCGGAGGTAGTGTCCGTATCCATTCGGAGAACCGCAGCGTCCGGGAACAGCTTCCGGAGCTCTTCCACCGCTTTCTGCGTCCCCGTTCCATGCCGTTCGAAATCGGCGCTTCCGCAGCGCGGGCAGACGGCCGGCGCCGGCGCCGTTCGTCCGCAGTAATGGCAGATCAAACGGTTTCCGTGCTCGTGATAGGTCATCGGCACGCTGCATCGCGCGCATTTCATGATGCTTCCGCAGCTTCTGCAAAGCATCTGCTTCGCATATCCTCTTCTGTGTACGAAAAGCATCGCCTGCTTTCCGGCCCGGTATGTTTCTCCCAGCGCATGTTTCAATTTTTCCCCGAAAACGCTGAAGTAATCCGCCGTTCCGGTTTCGCGGGCTTCCCGAAGATCCTCCAGGATCATTTCCGGCAGCGCGGCACGGTTGGCGCGTTTCGTAAGGCGTACGCAGTGAATCTCGTGCCGGACGGCGCGGTAATAGGTTTCCACCCTTGGCGTCGCAGAGCCGTACAATACCACGGCGTTTCGGATTCTGCCGATCGTCTCCGCAATTTCCGCGGCATGATAATGCGGCGCGGCGTCTTCGGAGTAATAGGACGGCTCATGCTCTTCGTCCAGAATAATCAATCTGAGCCGGCGAAACGGAGCAAATATGGCGGAGCGCGCACCGATAGCAACAGATACCGCTCCGTTTTTTATTTTATTCCATTGCAGATTTCGTTCTCCGTCGCTCATCCTGCTGTGAAGTACCGCGACGTTTTCTCCGAATCTGCGGCGGAAATGGGCTGTCATCTGCGGCGTCAAAGAAATTTCCGGAACAAGCAGCAGCGCATCTCCGCCCGAGGCGATCGTCTCCGAAATCAGCTGAAGATATAGTTCCGTTTTTCCGCTTCCCGTAATACCGTGAACGAGACATTCCGCAAACCGGTTTTCCCGCATCAGTTCCAAAATAGCGTCATACGCCTTCTGCTGCTCCTCGTTTAAAACGTGCCGGTCGTAGGTCGGGAGGGGAAAGCTCTGACGGCTGAGCTTCTCACGATCTCTCAGCGCTTCTTCAGGAGACGGGGCTCTTGTCTCGATGCGGATAAAACCTCTCTTTGCCAACGTATCCAAAACACCTGCTCCGCAGCCTGCGTTCTTCGCCAGCTCCGAAACGGGACGGCTTCCCGCCTCCAGTTCTTCCAGAATGCGAATCTGGCGGATATTGCGCAGCGCGCCGGACGCAGCCGCTTCTCTGACCGTCTCCGGCGGAACGCAGAGTCGGGCATATTTTAACGCTCTGCCCTTCGGAGCCGGAGGCGGAACCATGCAGCGCACGCAGGCGCCAAGCGAGCAAAAATACATGGTTTTCATTTTCTCCGCAAGCTTCATTTCGTACGCTTCCAAAGGCGGGCGGATCGCGCTGACGCCGGTGATCGTTTTGAATCGAGCGTTTCCGCCGTCTTCGGGCTCATACGCCTCTCCCACGCGCCACACCACGCCGGTCTCCGGCCGTTTTCTGTGCCCGAACGGAACATCAACAAAACTACCTCGTATGATTTGGCCGTTTTGAATCAGCGTTTCATCTACGAGGTAGGTATATTCGATATCAAATTCCGCATTGCTCTGCAATAAATGGACTCCGATCTGCCGCATGGGGAATGGCAATCTCAAACGTATTTTTTGATAAACTCGGGGATCGCCGTTTCATCTCCGTTTATACTGATATAAAAATGTACGTTGTTTTTCTCCGCGATTTTCTCAAGGCCGTCGAAAAATTCCTTTAATGATTCGGGACTCTGATGAATGATGTATGTCAGTCCGTCAATAAAGATCGTCTCGATGTCATAATTCTGGGAAGCAACCCCGCAAAGAAATCCCAGAAACGCTTCCGAGCCGAAAACGGGATAATCGAGTATATTTACAAAACGGATTTTATGAGAAAGCTTGATGCTCAGTTCACTGCTGTCGTCGATATAGACAACGTTTCCGCTGCTGCTGTTCACAATATTATTCGCATTCTCCAGCATCTGCTTCGTCTTTCCCATGCCTTTTCTGCCGTAAAATACTTTTATCATATTTACCGCCTCCATTTCTATAGTGCTTATACTATACTATGTTTTTGTCGAAATTTCAAGCCGATTTTCTCCTCCGGCACAGCCGCAGACCGCCCGAATTCCGCGTGCCGGGCGGTCTGTAAAAAGTTGTATTTTTGGCTTTTTCTGCGTGTTTTTATTCCTGTTCGCCCGCTTCCGCCGGCACGGTCTCCTGCGGTTCGCTTCCGCGCTTTTTATCGCCGATGCTGAGCAGCAGATTCAGCAGAATGCCGAAGATCGCCGCGCCTGCAATGCACGGAACATTGATCCCAAAGAAGGGGATATTTCCGCCAAACGCATAATTTCCTCCGATTCCGATCACCATGATCGAAGCGATCACCGCAATGTTTTTGGCGCTGAACATATCCGCCTTTCTGTCGATCATGATTGCAATGCCCTGCGCCGCAATGGCTCCGAACAGATAGATTTCAAGACCGCCGATCACTGCAAGCGGGATTCCATACACGACGCGGATCAGCGGCGTAAAGAAGGAGATCACCATTGCAAGGACGGCCGCCACGGCGAGAACCGGTACGGAAAATACTCTTGTGATCGCCATCGTGCTGATATTTTCCCCGTAATTGGTGCCCGCAGGCCCCCCGATAAAACCGGAAATCATATCGCACAGGCCGTCGCCAATCAGATTCCTGTCCAGCATATCAACCAGGCTGTAGCCGAGCTTTTTGCCCTTTTTCTTTGCAACGTCGTTGACATAAATATCAAGCTGATACATATGCGCCGTGGATTCGGGGATCGTGGCAATCGCAATCGGCATAATGGCGGCAACGGCTGCCCAGGAGATCTTCGGCAGCGAAAAGGCGGGCACCGCAAGGATGTCGTTCGGAGATTTCCATGGAGATTCCGCCAGCACTGCGTCCGACATCGAACGGAAAAGGTTCATGTCGCGGTTGATCAGGAGAAGGATAAGCGCCGCGGCGCATCCCGCCAGAGCTCCCAACAGCAGCGGAAGCTGTCCGAGGAAGCCTTTGAGATATCTGGAGAACAAAACCGTCGCCAGAAGCGTTATGAGAGAAATGACCCAAACCCAATTCGATGCGGACGCAGGCGTCTTCCGGAGCGTCTGCAGCTCCCATTCGATGCGTTCTCTGGCTTCCGTATCCTCCGCAGGAATCTTGTCCGCGGTTTTTTCCAAAAGAACGATCTGCGCTTCAATCTGTTCTTCCTCGCTGACCAGGCCGTCCGTCGGGCCGATGATATCATCCAGATACGTTCTATAATCCTCGGCCGCGTATTGATGGACAATCCCCAGGTTCTCCAGCTCAGGGCATACGAGTTCCTTGGGCGCCGCATCTGTAAGGGCGTTTCCCGCAAGCGTAAGGCCGATAATCATCGCCACCGGGCCCGTAATCGTAGGCGGCAGAATTTTTTCAACGGCATGTCTGCCGAAAAATTTTACCAAAAGTCCCGCGGCAATGGAGACGAGTCCCGACAGAATAATGCCGAACTGGGCGTAGGAAACCAATTCCCTCGGTAAAATTCCGGTACTGTTGAATTCCTCGATCTGCTCGGCGGTTCCCTCTGCGGCAACCATGCTTGCTATCGCAGTCAGATAAGCAAAGCTTGATCCGTAATACAGCGGAATTTTTCTTCCCGTGATCAAAATAAAGCAAAGGGTGGCAAGACCGCTTGCGAAAATTGTGGTCGACACCTGGAAGCCCGTTATGAGGGCAACCGTAACGGTCGCCGGAAACATGACGATCACCTGCTGGATCGCGTACAGCAGGAGCTTCCCGGTGGTCGGGCGCTCCTGCGGCAGGTAGCCTATTATTTCTTTCTCTCTTCTCATTTGCTACTGCTCCTCTTTTTTTTACATCTGTAGAATTATATTTTATATGGCAGAATTTTGCAATCATTTTAGATACATTTTACAAAATTTAGTAAACCGAATGGGAACAGCAGCGGTCCTGCGGAAAAGAAACTTCTTTATTTCCATAAAAACGGCGGATAGGCGTCGAGCTCACCGCGGATATATCGGGCCAGCAAAAGAGCCTGTACGTTCGGAAGCATCCCCCACGTAATCTTTTCCTGCAGGTACGGATGTCTGAGGGTTTCCTTTTTTTTGGCCTGCCATGCGTTCAGAATTGCTTTTCTGCCGTTTTTATTCAAAAATACGCTTCCGTCCTCCTGCCGTTCAAAATGTCCCGCATTTAATCCTTTGACATTGATGGTAGAGATTGCAAGCCGATCGCAGATTACGCCGCGGAATTCCTCCATCAAATCCATCGCAAGGGAAACGTCTCCGCACCGATCCCGGTGCAGCAGTCCCGCATCCGGATCAAGACCCACGCCCTCCAGTGCATGGGTGCATTCCTGCAGCATCAATGCGTACAGGAAAGAAAGAACGGCGCCGAGCGGATCCTTTGGCGGATCCGAGGGGACCGCCGAGAAGAAAAAATCCTCTTTATTCTGTAAAATCACTTCATCGAGCACGCCGTAATAGCAGGAATCTGCCTCTGCCTCCATTTTCCGCAGCGCATCGAAGGATTTTGCCTCAGGCAGCATCTGATACGTCCGTTTCAAGAATGCTCCGGCGATTTTCAGCTTTACCGCATCCACGCGTTCGGGATATTCCCGCGCCGCCCGCTCGATAATCCATCGGGTATTGTATATTTTCCCGCTGACAAACCCCTTTGCAACGGCAAGGCTTGCCGTTTCGTCGGAGGAAATTTTGTAGAGGTTCTCCCGGAGCGCCCTGTTTGCGCCCGATTTACCCTGTATGCCTGCCAGAAATTCGCCGGAGGGAGAAAAAAAGCTCAGATTGATGCCCCGCGCGGCACACGCGCCCATCAGAGAGGGCGAGACGCCTTTTTGGCCGAAGTACAAAATCGATTCAAAAGAATACAAAGGGAAACAGCCTGCCACTTTTTCTCCGATGCTGGCAATCACGTTCTCACCGTCAAGAGAGAGGTAACTTTCAGGTGCCATCACAAACAGCGAATTCAATAATTTCTGCATAAAATCAGCTCCTTTTTCCACGGTTAAATTCATTGAAAGCAAGAAAGCCGGAGCATTCCCTATCTTGTCAGGTCTTAAGGCACGATGCCTTCCATCCAAATCAGCTTGCCGTTCCTGTTTGCCTCGCTCCCATGTTTTTCCCGAAAGCATTCATAGTCCGCCTTTATCGCAGCACGTTCAATCAGCTTATTTTTAGTTTATCTTAAATGTAAAAATATGTCAATCTTTTTTATTCTGTTTTTTCAAAATAATTTGTAATTAATAAAATAAATAATTATACTTTCGCGTTATTTTCTAATCAAATTTCATTTATTATTTATATATAATGATATTTAAGTGGGAATTTCACCCAGAAACAGCCGCCTGCTTTACAAGTCAGGCGGCTTCGGTGCTCCAAGCGCATATGCGGCGTCTAAATCATTCTAATGCATCCCGCATTTCTTTCGAATCTGTCCCCTGGTCGCGTTTCGAGGAAGACGCGGTTTTCTTTTTCTGGAGGACTTTGACCTCGTCGGCACGAAACGTCGCCAAATCCGTTTCCGTTTCTTTGTCAAGCCGGACTCTAACCGTCTCCCGAAGAAGATTGACATCCGTAATAACGCCCCTGCCTTCCGGCGTATCTACGACGGAGCCCGCCCCGGGAAGTCTGCGGATCGCGTCTTCATAAGCTTCCTGCTCATATTTCAGGCAGCACATCAATCTTCCGCACGTCCCGGATATTTTGGTGGGACTTAAAGAGAGGCTTTGCTCTTTTGCCATTTTAATCGATACCGGCTGAAATTCTCCTGTTGCGGATGCACAGCATATGACGCGTCCGCAGATCCCGATTCCGCCAACAGCTTTCGCCTGGTCCCGCACGCCTACCTGGCGGAGCTCAATTCTTGTCTTGAAGACAGAAGCAAGGTCTTTGACTAGATCCCGGAAATCGATTCTGGTATCTGCAATAAAATAAAAAAGAATTTTGTTGCCGTCAAAGGTATACTCTACGTCGATCAGCTTCATTTGCAGGCCATGCTTTTCGATTTTTTCGCAGCAGATTCGGAATGCGTCTTTCTCTTTTATTGTATTTTCGTTATGAAGCCGGATGTCTTCCTCCGTCGCAATACGGATTACATTTTTAAGCGGCAGAAACGCGTCTGCGTCCTCTATTTCCCGGATGGGAGACATCGCCTCTCCAAATTCAAGCCCCCGTGCCGTTTCAACGATCACCTGCATACCCGACTCGATGGCAAATCCATTCGGATTAAAATAATACATTTTCCCTGTATTTTTAAAACGTACGCCCACTACTTCAATCATGACAAATAACCTCCTGTATGCGGATTGCCAATGCGTCGGCCGCAAGTCTGTAATTGACATTCTGCCCGATCAGACGCCAGGCGCGGCCAATTCGTCCGATACAATCCATTGCATCGTGATATCCGATTTTTTCGCTCAGCTTTCGAATTTCACCCGCGGCAAGGACGTTCTGAAGCGGAATTTCTTCCCCGTATCGGGAGGAAAGCGCAAGATCCCGGAATACGGAATACAGAGTAAAGAAGAAAATCTCTTTTTGCGGCGCATATTCAGCAAGCAGCTCTTCCATAGCGCAGAGCGCCGCGCCGCCCCCGTCCCGCAGGGCGCCGAGACATTCCAGAATGCGCCTGCAGAGACTTTCGTATTGCGCAGAGTTGGCCATAAGAAGCGCTCTTCCGATTATCCCATCGGCATATTCGCATAATATATGCCTGTCTATCCCTCCGTCCCCATGCGCCCGCTCGAAAGCGCAGACAATTTCTTCCTCCGTATATCGTTTGAAGTCGATCTGGACAGACCTTGATTTTACAGTATCGAGCAGCGTCACAGAGTTGGATGAAATCAAAATCATAATAATATAAGGAGGGGGCTCCTCCAATGTTTTCAGTAATGCATTCTGCGCCTGTACCGTCATTTTCTCGGCATGTTCGAACAGAATTATTTTATATTTCCCGAAGCGGGGCGCAGTGGAGATTTCTTCCTGAACGGAACGCACATCCTCGACTCCGACCGTAGAGCGCCCTTCTTTGGCACGAATCCATATAATATCCGGATTCGTACCGCTCCTGTTCAAGGTGCAGGCGCGGCAACTTCCGCAGGGAAGCGGGCCGCCGTGCTCACAGGTCAGCGCTTCCGCAAAGCAGAGCGCCATCGTTTTCCTGCCGATTCCCTCCGGCCCGTTAAACAGATACGCCTGTCCGACTCTCCCCGTCCGGATGCTTTCAGACAGGAGCTCTTTCACCTGCTGCTGTCCTATTAAATCCTGAAATGTCATTCTCAATCAATACTTTACAAATCGTTCGATGTCAATAACGAATACCGTTGCGCCTCCCACCGTCACTTCAATCGGGTATGACATATATCCCATCGAGGCGGCAGAGGTCATCGCAGTATTTACCGTTTCTTTTCTTGTTTTCGATTTGCTTTCTATAATGGACAGAACCTTGTCAATCCCCTCTTCATCGACGCCGATCAGCAGCGTGGTATTTCCGGCTTTCAGGAAGCCTCCCGAAGAGCACATCCGCGTAACGCGAAAACCTTGATTGTTTAACTCTTCCATGACGCGCGATGCATCGTCGTCATGAACTATCGCAATAATCAGTTTCATACCGATTCCTCCTGTCTCAATAAAATACGTTTTTAGTCCGTATCATATATAAGATTATTATACCGAATGATCCGAAAAAATCAATGCTGAAATATTTTGCTCTGCTGTGAAAACTCTTCAACATCGGAATATTCTGCCGCTTTCATGCTTTCCCGAAGCTGCTCTGCTGTTTTGCAGCCTATAATGGGAAAGGCCGGAAACGGCGCGTATAAAATCCAGGCCAGCGCGGCCTGCGCAATCGTAATACCATATTTTGCGCTGATTTTCAGAAGCTTTTCATACGTGCTCAGATTAACCGGATTGGAATAGCGCGCTCCCGCTTTTCCATCTGGCAGAAGATATTTTCCATCCTCGCGGCGGAGCTTGGAGAAAAAGCCTTTTGCCTGCGAAGAAAATGCAAAAACCGGGAAGCGCTGCTGCGCATACCAGGCATATTCTTTCGGCGTCATTTCTACAAGCGTATCGTCATCCGCAACTCCCTCAGAAGTAACAGCGAGGCTCCATCTGATCTGCGAGGCGGCCGGAGCTGCGAGCCCGCGGCGCTCCGCATATTTTAAAGACGCGGCGATGCGTTCCGAGGTCCAGTTGGAATATCCATAGCTCTTAATTTTCCCCTGACGGAGAAATACGTTCATCCACTCCGTAATTTCCTCAACCGGAACGGCAGGATTATCGCGATGCAGCCAGTAAAGGTCAATGCTGCCGATGCCCAGGCACTCCAGGCTTTCCTCAAGATCGCCCTGGATTTCCTGAAATGAAATCCGCGAAGCATGCATGTCACCCACCTTTGGAAAGCCGCCTTTTGTCGCAATATAAAAAGACGATCCCAGCGCTTTGTCCATTCCGCTTTTTCTCAGCCACCTGCCGATCACCTTCTCGCTCATGTGCTTTTCGCCAGGCAGATAGTCGGAATAGACGTGCGCCGTGTCAAGGAGATTTCCGCCCTGCTCACAGAACGTATCCATCAGGAGGTATGCGGAATCCTCGGGAACTGTTTTTCCATAATAGTCAGTTCCCAGGATCAAGGGAAAAATGGAAAGCTGCGTGCCAGGAAGCTGCCAGCGTTTCATCGGGAAGCGCCCTTTCGCATTACAGACCGAGCTTTAGAGCGCCGATCTCTTTGATTTCAAGCGCGATTTCTTTCTCAATGCGCTTTAAATCGTTCCGGATATCCTCAACCGTCTCTTCCGGCTTAATATTCTGTTTTTCGCGCCGTCCGCCGCGGAAATTATTGTTTTTCTTAACGGGCTGGCCGGCGCCGGGACTGGCTCCTGCAGTTTCCGCCTGTGCTCTGGCAGGCGAGGATTCCGTCCTGCGTTCGACCGTTCCCTGCTGCGAAGCCTGCGGCTGGGGCCGATTTTCTCTGGGCGGATGCTGCTGATACGTTTTACTGTTATATCCGTACCTTTTATTATTTCCGTGTCTCTGCCGGTTCGGATGGTTGCCGTTGTTTCCGTTATTGCCCGCATTTGTGGAAGCGTTTTCCTGTGCCATAAATTTATCCTTTCTCCTGAGTGAATTTTGTTTTGACGATCGCAATCACTTCGCCCGTGGCGCTGTCCGTATAAGCGGCATATTCGTCGTTGAATTGCACCGCATACTCTCCCGAGGCCGCTTTCAAATTATAATATGCGTTCAGTGCAACGTCTTTAAAGCTTTGCGCTAAATCGTCCGTTTTATAAAACAGGCTGTCTCTGTAGAGCTGTTCGGAGGACTGGTACAGCAGCGGCTCATCCAGATCGGGATTATACCGTTCGATCATCTCCGGCAAAATGGTGCAGGAGATCAGACAGCACGGTTTGCGGTATTTTCCCAGTTTATACCGGTCAGCCGGAATAATGCTCTTGTTGTAGAGGCCGCCGAGCTCGCCCAGAAGCGAGTTGTCCGCAATATAGGCACGTCCTTCCGGGAGTGTGATTTTAACGAGCACGTCGTCGGATCCGGTTCCGGCGCCGTCCTTCGGATGCAGATACGCTTCAAAGCAGGGAACCTGGGCGCCGCAGATCGTTATGGTTTTCGTCAGCCTGCTGTTTAACTTCAGTCCGCATTCTATCACTTCTTCCGCTTCTTCCGCAGGGATAAAACAATAAACCTTCACACGCATTGCTCCATTCCAGTATTACTTGCATACGCGGTTATTATATATTTTTTTTGTAAAAAATGCAATGCGGATCCGGTTCGGACGCGCCGGCTCTGTTTTTACTTCTTCGCCGTAAAGAAAAGCCTGCGGAAGCCAAAAACAACGTCGCCGCTCTTTCTGACGGGGTAGCTCCTTTTTACTCTATCCGTAATTACTTTTTCAAATTCTTTTCCGGCCGTTTCTCCCAGAAACGCCAGATACGGCCGCAGTCTCGTCCCTTTTACCCATTCTACCAGAGCTTTATGACTGTCAAGCACATGGTAATATTTCGTTTCCCAAAGATCAAAGGAGGAAGAACAGCCTGCCAGAATATCAAAATATTCTTGGGGCGCAAGGGTTTGATTGGGAGGCAGCGCAACATCCTGAAGCCCCCATTCCGGCTCTGCAGCAGTTTCTTTTATCAGTTTGAACAGCGGCTCTTCTTCATTTATCGGAACCTGCGCCGCTAAAATTCCGCCGTCGCTTAATTTGTCCATCAAGGAAGGAAGCAGAGTATCGTGATCGGGAATCCACTGGAGGCAGGCGTTGGAGAAGAGCAAATCATATTTGCCCGCCAGTGCAAGCGCATCGCAGACGCGAAATTCGATATCGGGATAATCCTTCCTCGCTTTTTCAATCATCTCAGAGGAAAGATCGATTCCGAGAAGCTCTGCATCGGGGAAAATTTTCTTCAGTACGTAAGTGCTGTTTCCCGGACCGCAGCCAATATCGGCAATCCTTCCAGGCTTACTGTCTATGATACGCATTGCCAAATCTACAGCAGGTTGTGTTCTTTGATTCATAAATTTCAAATATTGGTCCGCATTCCAATCCGTCATATTCCTCGCCTCATTCTCAGCATATAAATTACGGCTTGACTTCCGTTTTTTCCATTCCAATGCTGTTTTCTCCAGTTTTTTCACAAATTCATCTTTTCCGTCGCAGTATGCGTCAATATCATACGGGAATTCCCTGGCAAGCTTTTCCTTCAGATTTCCATATTCCTCTGCGGCTTCGTTGTGGGTGCGCAGATAATCGCGAACGGCAAGATGCCTTTCGATATCCGCTTGGTTCGTTGCCTCAAAAATGTGTATTTGGTGCGTTCTTTCCGCTCCGCCCTTTCGAAGATACCGTCTTCCCGCAATTCCAAATTCCCCCAGATATTCATAGCCGATTTTTTCAAATTCCGATGCCAGCTCATCGACTTTTCGAAGATCTGCAACGATCGGCATCATATCGATAATCGGCTTTGCTTTCAGGCCCGCTACCGCCGTGCTGCCGATATGATGAACGGCAACGCAGTTATCTTTCAAAATGTTTTTTATCATTTCTGATTCTCTCTCGAATTCGGCCGCCCATTCCGGGGAATACGCTGTTACAACGATGTGCTGCGGCATAGAAAAAGCTCCTTTCAAATCACAAAAAGCAGTCGTCCGCTCCGCGCCCGTTTTCTTTCGCGCTTCCATTCCAGCGCATCGTATATTCCGCTTCTGCTGTATCCTCATCGATTCCTTCAGCGGAAATCAAGAGCCCTTCTCTCTGGTAAAAATTCACCGCGCGCTGGTTTTTCTGATAGACATTCAGCGAAAAAGCGGGATAAATTTTTTTGATATGTTCCAAAAGACTTTTCCCGATTCCGGCGGAGCGATATTTTTTATCGACAAAAATCCCGGCAAGAAAATCGCCCGTCATTCCGACAAATCCTTGTATTGTCCCGCTCTGCTCATACACATAAAGATCGGCCTGCAAAAGCTGCTCCTGCACCAATGGAAAGTGAGACATCCAATATGCTTCCGGTACAAAGCCGTGCGTTTCAATATTACCGTCTAGCCAGATCCGCATAACCTGCTCTGTGTCCTTTTTTTCAAATTTTCTGATCGGATAGCCCATGACATTCCTCCGGTTCTTTTCGGCCGCGGCATTAAATCGTTTGCGATCGATCACGCCCGCTTGGCAAAGCCAACGCATTTTGTTTTGGCGCCGCTCGCTATCGTGTTTTGCTGTTCTTTTGTTTATTTGATATCTCCATATTATCCTGCCTATATAAGCCAGTGTTATCCGTTCGTTATAGGGCTTGATAGACGCGCCCTGCAGCTGTGGATAAAAGCAATCTGTTCGGCTCAAATTATAAGCCATTCTGCTTGAAAAAATCAATCGTCTCTTCTGCTAACTATTATTGCAAACCGAAACAACAAATCGTCTGATATCTATAAGTATTTCCTGTTGCAAGTAGGCCTTATTACCCATTTTATTTCTATATCCAAACATATCGGCACGAGCCTTGGAATCGGCTGGACCAGCCTGTGTTGCACCATCAAAAAGGGGCTGAATGGGAGCGCCGTTGATGGCAGCTTATCATGGGACGCTGGTTTCATCCTCTCGCCTTCGCCTTGTGCGCTGCCATCCGTAACAACTATGCAGCGCGCAGGATTTCTGCATAGTCGTTCAGTTTTGCATTGCCCCATTTTCTCTCAATTATGCTCTTGTTTATAAATAATGAGATCGTGATCATAGCCTAACGGTTCCGATAGCGCATATCAAATTTCTGTTGTTTAGCGTTCTTCCACCATTTCACTTAACGGCGGTATGTGTTATGCCATTCTGCATAGGGCACGGCGTCTTTGCTGGGGCGCCAATCGGCAGCAGACAGATAGGCGTTATGTGTCCGGGCAGATCAAATGCCTTTGCCATTTGCCTTGCGTCAAAGCGCCGCACCCATACAGAGCCAATCCCCAGCTTCCATGCCCAGTGTCATGTGTGTGCAGACAATGCTCACATCCATTTTCCCCGGCTCAATCGGACGTCAGAAAAGGAACGGACAGAATAGCGGTCGCCGCAAGTTGTAAAAAGTCCGTTCCAAGCCTTCTTTTATTTCGCCGGGCGAAGCTGGGAATAACCGTTCCACGCAAACAGAGCTTCTTCCGCTTCATCCCCATAAACTTGTTCTACATCACAGATATACAGATAATGGTCGCCCACTTCGTGGTACTCCTTCAGATTACAAACAATGGCAACACGGCTGTGAGCGGGGATTTTGATAGAGCTGCCCTCCACCTCGGCAAGCTCTATATTGAATTTGGAAACCTTATCTGTATTGCGGCCGGTGGTGCTTCCGCAGCCGAGCACGGCGTCCGCAATCTCTGCACCAGGGACAGTCAGAATGACCTTCTTATTATTCCGCACCATCTCGCCGCTGTAGGAGGTCTTTGCCATGGCGTAAGCAATCATACTTGGATTGTAGGAGAGATACGTCCACCAAGATACCGTGGCAAGATTTGTAGAGCCATCCGGCTTTTGCGTGCATACCACCGTTACTGGGTTGGGTGAAGTCAGCCCGGAAGCCTTAGGTAAAGTAATTTGTTTCATAGTAATTCGTCCTTTCTGATAAATTATTGAATAGATTTTCCAAGCGCATAGGCTTGCTCAATTTCTGTCTTTCCTTTGATATCGCCAACTTCCATATTGCCTCCGGCCAAGACATGACCGAGATTTTTCCACCGCAGGTGTTCCAGCAGGTGGTCATAGTAAAGTACGGCGTCATCAAATCCGTGGCCTTCTGCCGCCATCAAAAGGGCAGACGATTTCCCATTTCCTCTGAGGAGGTTCCCGTCTCCTTCCTCCAAAGCAAACAGACGGTCAAGGGCTGTTCTAAGCTGTCCGCTCATCGTCCAATAGTACAGCGGACTGGCCAGCACAACCACGTCACACTCTTTTACTGCGGGATAGATCTGCGCCATATCATCTTTCTGAACACAGGGACATTCCTTACTGCTGTGTCCGCCAAAGCAGCCTTTACAGCCATGAATATCCATTCTGTCCAAGAAAAACTCGGTTACTGTATTGCCGGCGCTTTCTGCCCCTTCCGTAAACGCTTTAACGAGGGCGGAAGTATTTCCCGTTTTGCGAGGGCTTCCGTTTAAAATAACAATTTTTTTACTCATTTCTCATACCCCGCGCTTATTTTCTCATCAGGTCTGCGCCGCTGTGCCATGCCTGACCGACCTTTTCCCCAATGGCATAGTACCCATTCTGCATTTGGTCAAACGCAAAAGCGTGGAGTTTTCCGGCGTCGATCTTTCCGGCGTCATCCAAAACTTTTTCGTCGGCAATCACATTGATAATCTTTCCAAGCACCCGCAAGCCATAGGGCTGGGACTGCATTTCTACAACCTCACACTCCAATGTGAGCGGATATTCGGTAATGACGGGGGCGTCCACCCGCTCGCTTTTGACCGCGTGAAGTCCAGTGCGTTCAAATTTGTCTGCCATTTTGTTGGAGCTGGCGATTCCGAGAAAATCCGATTCCCGCAGCGTATCTGTTCCCGGAACAGCGAGGGTAAAGGCTTTTCGTGTTTCCAGGTTAGCCACCGTCTTGTGCTCGGCCTCCAGATTCAGCGCGACCATATCCTCCGCGCAAATTCCGCCCCAGGCCATCATCATCACATCGACGGTATCATCTTCGTTGTAAGTACCGATCATATAGGTCGGCATAGGAAACAAGTAGGGCTTAACGCCTAAATTCTTTGACATAGTTATAACTCCTTTCCATGTTAGCCGGATTGACTTTATCCGTTTTTACAATATAATTATAATTAGAATAGAAAGTAAAACAAGTACGCACATAAAAGTGCGATACTAACATCAAAACAATATACTTACTTTTAGGAGAGTGTAAAATGAGCATAGAGTGCATTAAGAACGCCAATTTGGAAGAAACCGGATTCAACTACACTATGTCTTTGATTCAAGGGAAATATAAGATGTTTATCCTGTATGCTTTAATGGGATTTAAGGTTGTTCGCTTCAACGAACTAAAAAAATATATCAAAACCATTTCCTATAAAACGCTGAGTACCACGCTAAAGGAGCTGGAAGCAGACGGACTTGTTCATCGGGAGGAATATCCGCAAATCCCGCCAAAGGTAGAGTACAGCCTGACAGAACGAGGAAAATCACTGATTCCAATTTTGGATAATATGTGTGACTGGGGAGAAAAAAACAGAAAATAGTCATAAATAATTAATTTCGTCATCAGCAATCTCTTTTGCTCGATTATGAATATTATTGGAACCTTATGACTTGTGGAGCATTCTAAAAACCATGGTCGGTGCAGTTTTTACATTCCTTGCGCACAAAATCAGCCATGATATTCATCGGGAAGCAATAGGCACGCTTTGCAAAGCAGGCCGCAGGAGAAGCGATCTTTTACAGATAAAGAATTATACTCGGCAATCTTCATTTATCATTCTTTAGAAGGCGTGGAAGCAGGGGGATCTCCTTCCTGCTTTCTAAAAATCCCGCCTTCAAAGATAATATCATTGCCGTTCAAGTCTTTCTGGAAAGAAAGCCGCTCTGTTTTTTGGAGCGTAAAACCCAGCCTTTCAAGCAGTTTACAGGAAGGCTCATTGTTCAGTGCAGTTCCGGCGGTAAAGACCTTTATGTTTCGCTCATTGGCCATGTAATCGAGCATTGCGCGGCAGCTCTCAAAGGCATATCCCTTTCCCTGATAGTCGGAATGAAAGCAATAGCCCAGATCGTACTTTCCGTTATCTTCGTGAAAACAAATATACCCAATCATTATATCATGGAGCAAAACCGCATAGAACAGCTGTGTCTCGGCAAGCTGTGTGGTCAGTGCGGTGATTTCCGCATCTCCGGTCGGTAGTGGCATATCGTATATGGCATATTTAGATTTCCGGAAATCGGCGGCAATTTTCTGCATAAACTTCCAATCATCCGGTACAAGTTTTCTTATCAGTAATCGATCTGTCTTGAGCTGCATTGTTCCTGTCTCCAGCGATTCAATTTATTTCCACCCGGCAAAGCCTAATTAGTTTTATTTAGAGATTGCTTTTCATCATATTCGTGGCGCTTTTTATTATTTGATATCTCCATATCATCCTGCCTATGTAAGCCAGTGTTATCCGTTCGTTATAGGGCTTGATAGACTCGCCCTGCAGCTGCGGATAAAAGCAATCTGTTTCGGCTCAAATTATAAGCAATTTTGCTTATAAATTCAATGTCCTCCCGGTTTTAGAAGTTACTTAAAAATGGCCTTTAACAATCTAAATAAAATATAATATCTGCCTTTCCTTCTTGCTTTGTTCCCTTATATACATTTGTATCTAAACCGCCAATATAAAAACCTGTCTTTATGTAAAAAAGGCAGGCAGAAAGATTGTTATCCTGAGCTTGTGTATATATTCCGGAATAATGATGTTCTTTGCAGACCTCTTTCGCTTTTTTCAGCAAAGCTGTTGCAATACCTTTATTCCGATAATCTTTAGACACCTTCAAATCATACAGATACATATACTTAAACCAGGCATGTTGTAATATTGCAAGTCCTACGCAATTACTATTATCATAAGCCCCTATAAATATGCTGTTGTCCTTCATCTCAGCGTAATTATAATTTTCATCGGGAAAGCACATCTCCGTTATGTCCATTTCGTTAAGGTAGAAAACACTATGGCTCCACTGTTCATTTATATAGGATGGTATCATTCTCCCAACTAACTGAAATGGGTCATTCGGGATATTTATATCGTTCTTGTGTGCTTCAGTTATTATTTTAATATCTATCATATGTTATCCTTACACTATCGGATTACAAGAATAATATCTCTTGTATGGCTGTTATCAAATTGACTGGCTTTTTACGGCGTTTCGTTTTATTCCCATTCGCTGCCTGCAAATCAATCTTAAACGCATTTGTTTATAAGATTTAGCAAGGAGTATCTGCATTATTTGTATTATCGGTAAAGCACACGCCATCCGATTTTTTGTTGCCATATCTCGTTGCCATGAATGATATCATTATAAAGCATTTTGCTTAGGGAAGCAAGACGCATAGCAACATCACTTCTCAAATTTTACAAGCAACAACGTTCATGCCTTTTACATCTATAAGCGTTTCCTGTTTGTATTTCGGGCAATACAGGGGAATGTTTTTCATTTCTGTATCTTCTCGGATTTTATTGTGCGTCTTTCTACGGCGACAGGGCAAAATATCCAATCCGTTCTTATCTCCAGATCCGTTAAACCCCTCCATGTTCTTGACAGTGTGGGCAATATACGCTGCTTCTGCCGCCGATAACGGTGCGGACAAGCATTGTACCGCAATTTCGGCAAAGTTCGCCGGCATGACCGTATACCTGCAAGAAAGGAGTATTGCGATAGTCCTGTCCTTTGGTTTGCAAATAATCTTTTGGTGTAATGCGATTTTTATCAATATAATAGGACAGACATTCGGGAATCTCTGCAGCAAGGCGCTGCCATTCCTCCGATGTTAAGCTGTTTGCCGGGCGAGTAGGGATGATCTTTACCCGAAACAGAATTTCATCGGAATAGATATTTCCGATGCCCGCGACAACGCTTTGGTCGAGCAAACACTCTTTGATTGTCTTTTTCCGTTTTGCAAATTTGCTTTGCAGATATTCGGCGTTGCACTCGGCAGCCAGCGGCTCTAATCCCAATTTACCGATTCCGCTGTATGTATCTTCTTCCCCGAATTGTATCAGCCAAAAGCGCCCGAAACGGCGGGTGTCGGAAAAACGCAGCTCCATTCCATTACTGAATTGCAGAATAATATGCGTGTGCTTTTCCGTCGGGTAGTCAGGCGGCGTAACAAGCAAGCAGCCGGTCATTCGCAAATGCAGAATGATTCGACTTTCATTTTTCAAATGGATGATTAAAAACTTTCCTCTGCGTTCCATAGAAGATATCGTTTGTCCCGTAACGGCTTTACAAAATTCATCTGCTGTCGGGTGTGAGATAATCTCCGGGCGATTGACGGTGATATTTTCGATAGTAAGCCCCTTGATCTGCGGCTCAATCACACCTTTGATTGTCTCAATTTCAGGTAATTCAGGCATTCTTTGCACCGCCTTTTCTCGCCGATTTTTTGATTTCGCTGTGATAGAAATAGTTGACGATCACAGGCGGAGCACCGAAAGGACGGCTCATACTGTCGTCATTCGTCACATAAGCAAGACCGATTTTAGAAGCATACTCTTTCAGCTCTGCGTCAAGTATTTCCCAATATCTGCGGTCGTTTCGGTTATAAATATCTTGATACAGCGGCAGGAGAGCAGGATATTTCTCTTTGATATACTCCATAATGACCGCCTTGTAGCTGCCGCGCAGATTGAGGTTTTCCAGCCATATCAAATTGCATTGCTCTTTTGCCCGTTCAATAATCGCTTTGACATCGGTAATACCGGGAAAAATCGGGGAGATAAAACAGGTAGTACGAACGCCCGCTTGATGAAACGCTTTCATAGCGGCAAGTCTGCGTTCAATAGACACCGCTTTATCCATATCGTCTTTGAACGCTTCGTCAAGCGTGTTGATCGACCAAGATACCCGAGCGTTCGGAAATGTTTTTATCAAATCTAAATCCCGTAAAATCAAATCTGATTTTGTGGCAATAGAGAGCTTTGCTCCGCTGCCCTGCAGTTCAATGAGCAGAGCTCTTGTACGCTTATAGATTTCTTCCTGTGGATTGTACGGATCTGTCACCGAGCCGATAAACAATTCTTTGCCCTCATATTTTTTCGGGTTTTTGATTGTATCCCAATACTTCACATCTATAAACTCTCCCCACGGCTCGGGGTGGTTTGTAAACCGCTTCATAAAAGAAGCATAACAGTATTTGCAGGCGTGGGTGCAGCCGACATAGGGATTGACCGAATACTCGCAAACGGGCAGATTGGATTTTGCTATTACATTTTTTACTTCAATTTCCTTTATAATCATTTCCATCTTCCAAAGCGTATTTGTTTGTCTATATCGGGCTGATATTGCTCTAATTGCGGCTCTTCTGGATTTGCGTAACCAATGCCGATAAATACGGGTATCATATAGGTCGGCGGTACTTTCAGTTTTTTCTTAACGATGTCGTGTTCTTTATTCAGCGGTATCCGCATGGAGCAGGATAGCCCTTCTGCCGTTGCCGCTAAAAAGATGTTTTCTATCACGCACCAAATCGTGGCAAAGGGATTTAGCTTTGAAACATACTTGCCGTTCAATTCTTTTGATTTGAATAAAGGAATAATGACATACGGCGCTTCTTTCAGCATCGTATACTGCTTGGGCATCGCGTAGCCGTACATTTTTTGCCCCAATGTAATCGGATAAGGTCGGGGCATATTCAGATACTTTTCGGCATTGAACTTGTCCGCAATCGCTTTGGCTTCGGAAAAAGCATATTCTTTTTCTTCGTCGGTTCTTAAAACGATAAACTGCCAATTACGGTTATGATCCCAGGTGGGGGCTTTATTGCCTGCCTCTAAAATTCTTTTAATGACCTCGAAATCGACTTCCTTTTCTAAAAATTCCCTTGTCGTTTTCCTTCTATTAATTGCTTCGTAAAGTTCCATCTTTATTCTCCTTTATCTCATCGAATTTCCGTTTCATCTGATTTGAAAATTCCGTTGTAATCCGCACCAGCTCTGCTATGTCGCTTTCTGGCAGCTCGCACATGGCATCGATCTCCGCATTGGCGGCCGGCGGGATTATTTTTTGCGTGTATTCAATGCCCGCTTTTGTAAAACGGACGATTTTATTCCTGCGGTCTGTTTCAGATTCTGTCAGGGAAACATACCCCTTTTTCAAGAATTTCTTGATAATGGCGCTGACTGTCTGCTTGGTGGCGGAAAGCCGTTCGCATATATCCGATTGCAGGCACCCATCAGACGCAAACCAAATAATGTCCAATACAAACAGCTCCTTTGCTGTCAGGCCGTGTTTTCTTGCATATAACTCGTAGGCTGCGAACTGAATATCCCTTAACTTACAGTATTGATTGACATACGATCTTACTTCTTCTCGTTCCATAAAAAGTCTCCTTATAATATCAGACCGTCCGATATTTGACTATATTGTAACACAAACGCTTTTTATTGTCAATCGGAGTACTAGCTTTCAGCGATGAGAAAGCCCGCTATCAATGATGTTCCAAAAAAGCGGTAGAGATCAGCTTCTCTACCGCTCACCTGTTATCAAAAGACTTCTTAAATCGCCGCAATCCGCATAAACACTGGTTTTTTACGATGTTTTATGCCCACTCGATTTGCCTGGGCGGATGTGCCGTTACCATGACACACGACGAATATTAAAACAAACTTATTTGCTTAATTTATTCTCATTATATTAAGCATATTGGTTTTTGCCATGCGATTTCAGAGAAAATATTAATTTTTTTGTTTTATTTTCTCTTGACTTCAACCAAGCATATCTGCTATGCTGGCTGCAGATACATAAGCGAGAAGTGTAGACACTATGGCGATTGGTGAAAGAATCCATTTTTTCAGGCTTCTGCGCGGTATGACGCAAAAATATCTTGGTACGGCTATCGGGTTTCCCAAAAGAAGCGCCGAGGTGCGCTTGACGCAATATGAAACGGGCTCTCGCAAACCAAAAGCAGATTTAACTGCTGCACTGGCGCAGGCGCTTGATGTTCCTGATATTGACAGTCAGATCGGTCTTATGCACACCTTATTTACCCTTGAAGATGTTTATGGGATGACCGTCGGCAAAGCGGACGGAGAGGTTTGTCTGAAAGTCAACAAAGACAAGGTCAAAGAGGCTTACGAGCTGCTGCAAATGCTTTAGGCGGACAAGCTATCTGCCGGTGAAATCAGCAAGGACGATTATGATCGCTGGCGTTACTACTATCCGAAATACGATACCACGCAGCTCTGGGAGAAAGTCCCTTCGCAAGAGTTAAGCGACACTTTAGTTGAAGCGTTCAAAGATAATCTAAATGATGATAAATAAAGAGGAGGAATTGTTATGTGGGTAAGAAATAGGTATACAGGACCGGGTGGCGGCTTATACACAGGACCCGGCGGCGGACTTTATACAGGTCCCGGTGGCGGAGCATATACAGGACCCGGTGGCGGTTTATATGAAGGACCCGGCGGCGGCTTATACACAGGACCTGGCGGTGGACTTTATACAGGACCTGGCGGCGGCTTATATACAGGACCCGGTGGCGGTTTATATGAAGGACCCGGCGGCGGACTTTACACAGGTCCCGGTGGCGGTTTATATGAAGGTCCTGGCGGCGGACTTTACACAGGTCCTGATGACAACCCATACATGAGTAATTGGCCTCCACGAGAATATTTGTTAAAAGCATTAAAGAAAGCAGGTCAAACAAATATTATTCAATTTATGCTTAACCATGGATTCTAAAAAACGCCCTTAGCCGTGTTACCCACAGCTAAGGGCTTTCTAATATGGATTTCGTTTGCCATACAAGCCGCCTCTCATCATTCGGTAACCCATAAACCACTGGGTTGCAAGAATAATGGTGCTTGTATGGCTGTTATCAAATTGTTATCAAAAGACCACTCGAATCGCCGCAAACCCGCATAAATACTGGCTTTTTACGGCGTTTCGTTTTATTCCCACTCTATCGTCGCCGGCGGCTTGCTCGTAACGTCATATACGACTCTGTTGACGCCCCGCACCTCATTCACAATGCGCGTAGAAGCGCTCTCCAGCAGCTCATACGGAAGCCGCGCCCAATCGGCCGTCATAAAATCCGTCGTCGTAACGGCGCGCAGCGCAATCGTGTAATCATACGTCCGCTCATCTCCCATGACGCCGACGCTCCGGATATTGGTCAGAACGGCAAAAGACTGGCTCACCTTGTCCTCCCAGCCCGCCTTTGCAATTTCCTCACGGAAAATAGCGTCCGCATCGCGCAGAAGATCCAGGCGCTCCTTTGTGAGATCACCCAGGATCCGCACCGCCAGGCCCGGCCCCGGAAACGGCTGCCGCATTACGATTTCCTTTGTCAAACCAAGCTCAAAGCCGCATCTGCGCACTTCATCTTTAAAAAGATCCCGCAGCGGTTCAATAATCGCTTTGAATTTAATATGCTTGGGAAGTCCGCCGACATTATGATGCTTTTTAATGACAGCCGATTTTCCGACGCCGCTCTCGATCACATCCGGATAAATCGTTCCCTGCACAAAATAAAAGTTCTCCGGAGGCCCCAGCTTTTTCGCCTCATCCTGGAAAACCTCGATAAATTCTTTGCCGATAATCACACGCTTCTGCTCGGGATCGGAAATGCCCTTCAGCTTTTCAAGGAACCGCGCTTCCGCGTCGACTACAACAAGATTGGAATCAAATTTCGTGCCGAATACTTCCTCGATCTGCCGGCGCTCATTTTTCCGCATCAAGCCATGATCAACAAAAATACAGGTCAAATTCTTCCCTACAGCTTTACTCACCATCGCAGCCGCTACGGCGGAATCCACGCCGCCGGAAAGCGCTAAAATCACTTTTCCATCGCCGATCTGTTCCTGCAGGGATCGGATCGACCGCTCCGTGAAATCACTCATGGTCCAGTCCCCGCTGCACCCGCATACGTCGTACAGAAATGCTCTCAGAAGAGACGTACCGCCAACGGTATGGACAACCTCCGGATGAAATTGTACCGCGTAGATTTTACGTTTTGCATCTCCCATCGCGGCGATCGGACAGCCCCTTGACGAAGCAAAGCTCGTAAACCCGTCCGGCAGCTCGGCAACGTAATCCGTATGGCTCATCCAGCATACGTTTACGGCCTCCCATTTCCGGAACAAAACGCAGCTTCCGTCGATCTGCACGTTGGTTTTCCCGTATTCCTTGTTTGCGCTCCCGCCTTCCGCCACGCGTCCGCCCAAAAGCGCTGCGATCAGCTGCATGCCGTAGCAAATGCCAAGCACAGGGATTCCGAGCTCCAGAACCGCGCGGTCACATTTCGGAGAAGCCTCGGCATATACGTTCGCAGGTCCCCCCGTGAAAATCAGACCTCTGGGCCGCTTTTGTGCGAGCACCTCCGCCGGCGTATCACAGGGCAGAACCTCGCAGTAAACGTTCTGCTCCCGAATTCTTCTTGCAATCAGCTGGCTGTACTGTCCGCCGAAATCCAATACGATGACTGTTTCGTTCTGCAAAAAATACCACTCCTGTTTTGTATATTATTTCACCAGGCGCGGAAGCACCGAGCCGCCGTAAGGCATGGTAATTACCCTCGCTCCTGCTCCCAGCTTCGCAATCGCGTCGTCAAATGCCTGCTGTGCCGATTGGTACGGCTTCATAAAAGATCGTTCAACCATGGCGGGATCCATATGCGACACTAAATAAATCTCAGCTCTCTGGAGCACCATTCCGATCGCCGCCGCCTTATGACCGCCCAAAATAAACTCTTTTCGAATCCTGTCCACGAGGGCGTCAGGCGACTCCGAATGAAGCATCCAGTCTTCGAACGTGCGCTCGCCATAGCCCTCCGCACAGGAACCGATCAGAATAATAATGCCGCCGTCCTTCACGGCATGCTTGGCATTGTCCAGCGCCTTTTGCGTCTGGTAGAGGTTCAGATCCTTCGGTGCGCCCCCCTGCGAAACAATCACGATGTCGGCCTGTTCTTGAATTTCCTTTGTATATAAACGATCCAGGAAACGCGCGCCCTCTCTGTGGGCCGCCACGGGATCGCCGGAAACGACTTTTACGATATTTTTATGTTCGTCCAATACGACATTTAAAATAAAATCAACCGGACAGATTCTGCCCGCTTCCTCGATATCCTCTCGAACGGGATTTCCCTCCAGCCTCCCGGCGCAGGCTTCGGGGCGGATCATCAGCTTATGATTGGACTGGATCGCCGCAGGCGTCGAAACCCCAGGCATAATCGCTTTCACGCCGCCGCTGTAGCCGGCAAAATAATGAAATTCTATGTTCCCCAAAGCGATTCTTCTGTCGGCCTCCGCTACAATCCGGGTAATATCAACGGGCGTTCCGTTTGCCGTAACGCCCATACGGACACAGTCGTCGGGATCGCTGTCCGCAACGCGGATTCGTTGATACGCAAATTCCCCGGCAAGCTTCCTTTTTTCCTCTTCCGTCTGCTTTCTGTGACTGCCGAGGGCAAATACCAGAGTAATATCATTAAAATCGGCGCCGCCTGCCCGCAGCTCCTCCAGGAGCGCCGGCATAACCTTGGCCGTCGGCATCGGACGCGTTATGTCGCTTGTAACAATGGCAATTTTCTCTCCCGGTCTGATCAGGTCTTTGAGCCTCCCGCTTGCAATTGGATGCTCCAGAGAATATTGAACGTCGGCGTTCTTTGGATTTTCCTCCACCGTGTCGTTTGCCAGAAGCTCGCGATAAAGATTCTCCTCTGGGATTTCGATCTGCTGCACTTCCGTGCCGTATCCGAATGTATGAATCATGACGACGTTTCCTCCGCTTTTTTCATTTGCTCCAGCGCTCTTGCCAGCTGATCCGGGCAGGAGGTCGATTTCATTCCGCAGCGGATTCCCTTGAATTTCCGAATCACGTCGTCCGCCTTCATTCCCTCCACAATTGCGGAAATTCCTTGTAAATTTCCGTTGCAGCCGCCTGTATATTCTACTTTTCTGATTACGCCGCTCTTCTCGTCCGTTTCGATCCTGATCTCGGAAGAGCACGTTCCGGATGTACGGTACGTATATTTCATGACAGCCTCCTGAACACCAATTCATTTACGTCCTGATCTTTCGGACGCAGAAATAATTATACACGGAAAAAGAAAAAATTGAAATAGGCGGACAGGCCTTTTACAAACTAAAGCAGCCCGGCGGTCTGTCGCCGGGCTGTCCGTTCTGCTTGTTTAAGGAATCCCCTCGAAGAGCGAATCAGTATGCAATCCCCTGCGCATACATGCTCTCGGCCACCTTTTCGAAGCCGGCGATGTTGGCGCCCATCACAAGGTTCCCCTTCTGCCCATATGCTTCTGCGGCCTTGCTCGCATTGCGGTAAATGTCTATCATGATCTGCTTCAGCTTTGCGTCAACCTCTTCGAAGGTCCAGGAATAGCGCATGCTGTTCTGGCACATTTCAAGCGCCGATGTCGCAACGCCTCCGGCGTTTGCCGCCTTCGCAGGCCCGAAGAGAATTCCGTTCTTCTGGAACACTTCCGTTGCTTCCAGCGTAGAAGGCATGTTGGCGCCTTCTCCGACCGCCTTGCAGCCGTTTGCGACAAGCGTCTTCGCAGATTCCTCGTCGATTTCGTTCTGCGTCGCGCAAGGCAGAGCGATATCACACGGAATCGTCCAGATGTTTCTGCAGCCCTCCGTATAAACAGCGTCCTTGTGCGTATTGACATATTCCTTGATCCGCTTTCTTTCAACTTCTTTGAGCTGTTTTACGAGATCAAGATCGATTCCGTTCTTGTCGTAAACATATCCGTTGGAATCGCTCATTGCGACAACCTTCGCGCCCAGCTCCGTCGCCTTCTGCGCGGCATAGATCGCAACGTTGCCCGAGCCGGAAACGACGACCGTTTTCCCCTCAAAAGAACTTCCGTGATCTTTCAGCGCCTCTTCCATAAAATAGCAGAGACCGAAGCCGGTAGCCTCTTTTCTTGCAAGGCTGCCGCCCCACGGAATGCCCTTGCCCGTAAGTACGCCGGTAAATTCATTTCTGATTCTCTTATACTGTCCGTAAAGATAACCGATTTCACGCCCGCCCACGCCGATATCGCCGGCAGGAACGTCTGTATTATCTCCGATATGTCTGTAAAGCTCCGTCATAAAGCTCTGGCAGAAGCGCATAATTTCTCCATCCGATTTTCCTTTGGGATCAAAGTCGCTGCCGCCCTTTCCGCCGCCGATCGGGAGTCCCGTAAGCGAGTTTTTAAAAATCTGCTCAAAGCCGAGGAATTTGATGATTCCGAGATTGACGGAGGGATGGAAGCGCAGGCCTCCTTTATACGGCCCGATCGCGCTGTTAAACTGTACGCGGAAGCCGCGATTGACCTGTACCTTGTTGTTGTCGTCTACCCATGCTACGCGGAACATGATCTGGCGTTCCGGCTCTACGATCCTGTCAAAGATCCCCGCCGCCACCCATTCGGGATGCTTCTCCGCCACTGGTTCAAGGGATTCCAGAACCTCTGTCACGGCCTGATGAAATTCAGGCTCGTTCGGGTTTCTCTTCTTGCAGTCGTCCAAAACTTTTTGAAGAATCTTCATAAACGTTGCACACTCCTACCATACATCAATTTTTTTGTGTTTTGCAAGCAAAAACAAGCTTACTTCCAACAAATTTGAAGTATATCATATTTTACAGCGATCCGCAATAAAATGGTCTAAATTTTTTGAGAAATGCTTGACTTCCCAAATTCATATGATATACTAAAGAACGCGTATTTTATGGATCATTAGCTCAGTTGGTCAGAGCAGCCGGCTCATAACCGGTCGGTCCGGGGTTCGAGTCCCTGATGATCCACCATGTCGGAGCAAAGTTCGCTTTTGCTCCGACTTATTTTTTGCGTTCGGCAGAAAATAAGCCATTCTCCCGCACGCTTGCGGCTCCTCCGCAAAAGGTCAATCACGCACGTCGCCTGTGCCGTTTTGGATCATGAATCTGTTTCCCTTCACAAGGTATCGTATGTTCGATCATAAAAAAATCGTAAAATATTATGTACCCGCGCAGACTTGCATCCCCGCGGGTTTTTCCGGCAGCGCGCCGTAAAGCTCATCTATTTCAGTTACAATTCTTGCAACGGTAGCTCGAGCACAGGCTCTCGTCCTCGGTCTGAGAGCAGCATCCTTTTTTGGGTGCTACGTGGATCTCAGAGAGAGCGCATGCACATTCTGTTTCCATATTATATCTGCAGCTTTTCACATCACAGGAAATCGTCTGTTTTCCCGTTTTATTGTTTTTCATATCTTTCTTGTTATCCATAATGAAGAGCGCCTCCTTAAAATATTTTAATATCATTTGGATACAAGCCTATTATGGCCGCAGGCAGAAAAAATATACGTAAAAAAAAACGCGGCCGAACAAAGCCGCGTTTCCATAATTTTACAGAATATACCGCAGAGAATTACATTTTGGCGATTCTCGCCGCAAGAGCGTTGTACTGCTCCCACAGCTCTTTCGGAAGCTTTTCGAAACGCTCCAGATGCGTTTTCTGATCTTCCACTTCCTGCGTCCAAGCTTCTTTGTCGATCGAAAGAAGGCCCTTGAGCACCTCCGGCGTAATCTCCGTGCCCTCGAGATCGATATCCTCAGGCTTCGGCAGATAACCGATCGGCGATTCCACCGCGTCAACTTCATTATTGCAGCGCGCAAGGATCCACAGAAGAACTCTCAGATTGTCTCCGAATCCCGGCCAGATGAAATGGCCCTCTTCGTCTACGCGGAACCAGTTGACATTAAAGATCTTAGGCGGATTCGGGATTTTCTTGCCCATCTCCAGCCAGTGCTGGAAATACTCGCCCATATTGTATCCGCAGAACGGAAGCATTGCCATCGGATCTCTTCTTACTACGCCGACTGCGCCCGTAGCGGCCGCCGTTGTTTCCGAGGCCATCGTCGCGCCTACGAACACACCGTGCTCCCAACTGAACGACTGGTAAACCAGCGGAGCAACCTTCGCGCGTCTGCCGCCGAAAATCATCGCTGTAATCGGCACGCCGGCAGGATTCTCCCACTCCTTCGAAATGCAGGGGCACTGATTTGCGGGAGCAGTAAAACGGGAATTCGGATGCGCCGCTTTCGTACTCATATCCGGCGTCCATTCGTTTCCTTTCCAGTCGATCGCATGCGCCGGCGCCGGTACGCCCATGCCTTCCCACCAGACCGTCTTTTCCGGAGTCAAAGCCACGTTTGTGAAAATCGTATTCTTCTGGCAGGTAAGAAGCGCGTTCGGATTTGATTTCATGCTGGTTCCCGGTGCAACGCCAAAGAAGCCAGCCTCCGGGTTGACCGCCCAGAGTCTGCCGTCGGGGCCGATCCGGAGCCAGGCGATATCGTCGCCCACCGTCCAAACCTTGTAGCCTTTTTCTCTGTATTTCTCCGGCGGAATCAGCATCGCAAGGTTCGTTTTTCCGCAAGCGCTCGGGAATGCCGCCGAAACGTACTGAATATTGCCGGAAGGATCTTCTACGCCAAGGATCAGCATATGCTCTGCCATCCAGCCCTCTTTCCGGCCGAGCCAGCTCGCAATTCGGAGCGCAAAGCACTTCTTGCCCAGGAGCACGTTTCCGCCGTAGCCCGATCCGATCGACCAGATCGCGTTATCCTCCGGGAAATGGCAAATGAAGCGCTTCTCGGGATCAAGCTCGCCCTTGGAATGCAGGCCCTTCACGAAATTCGGAGAATCGCCAAGCATATCCATGGCAACCTTCCCCATTCTCGTCATAATTCTCATATTCAGAACAACATAAATGCTGTCGGTTATTTCAATGCCGACCTTGCTGAATTCCGAGAAAGCGGGACCCATGATATACGGAATCACGTACATCGTTCTGCCCTTCATGCAGCCCTCAAAGAGGGTTCCGAGCTTTGCGTAAGCCGCGCTCTTCTCCATCCAGTTGTTCGTCGGTCCTGCGTCTTCCTTTTTGGATGTACAAATAAATGTAAGATGTTCCACTCTTGCAACATCGTTTTCCGCTGTTCTATGATATAAACACCCGGGGAGCTTTTCACTGTTCAGCTCCATCATTTCTCCCGTGGAAACCGCCTGCTTCGTCAGCCGCTCACGTTCTTCTTCCGAACCGTCGATCCACACGATAGAATCGGGCTGCGTCATCTTCGCCATCTGTTCAACCCATTCGTTGACGTAAACGTTCTTGTACATTGTTCTTTTCCTTCTTTCTGCAATCCGCTGATTTGTAAAATTCCGAGAAACCGCCCCTTCATAAGACGGCAGAACCCCGTAATCCCACAAATATATTATACTCAAATGCCGCGATTCTGCAAGATTAAATTCGACAGCCTGCCAAACTCTTCGGGCGACAGCACTTCTCCCCGAATTCCGGCATCCCTGTCAAGCGCTTCAATGCATTGAATCACTTTTTCTCTCGAAATCCCCAGATAGGGAGCGTTTGCAAGCGAATTGGCCAGCATTTTCCGTCTCTGGCAAAACGACGCGCGCACCACCTTGAAAAAGAAGTCACGGTCTTCCAGAGGAAACGGCGGTTCCTTCCGCACTATAAGCCGAATGACCGCAGAATCCACCGCAGGCTGCGGAATAAAGCAGTGAGGCGGCACGGTAAAAAGGATCTCTGCTTCGGAAAAGTATCCTACCGCAACCGTCAGCGCGCCATATTCTTTTCCTCCGGGCCGCGCGGTCATCCGCTGGGCGACTTCCTTCTGCACCATGAATGTCATGGAAGTTAGCAGCGGCAATCCGTGCTCCAGAAACGACAGGATAATCGGAGTAGTAATATAATACGGCAGATTTGCAACAACCTTGACGCGCTTCAGCGCGCCCTCCGATGCGGCAATGCGCTCCGCAACAATGCTGCGGATATCTAGCTTTAAAATATCTCCCTCGATCAGCTCGATATTCCCATACTCTGTGCAGACAGCCTGGAGCGGAGGGATCAGGCTGCGGTCGATTTCTACCGCGAGGACTTGTCCCGCAGACTCCGCAAGCTGGCCGGTCAGCGCGCCCAGCCCGGGGCCGACCTCAATCACGAGATCCTCTTTTGTCAAGCCGGCGCAATAAACAATTTCCTGAACGACCGAAAAATCGTTCAGGAAATTCTGTCCGAGACCTTTCGACGGTCTGACGCCGAAAAAATCCATCCGTTCCCTCGTATGAAAGCGCCGATCCATCTTATCCTCTCAGTGAAAATACATCGATGCTCTGATCCTCCAGAACATATACGGTTACGGAACGCGAGCCAAACTGATAACAGGCATATACGCTTTCCATAAAGAGATCGATCCGCATGTCTTTGATGCTGCCTCCTACGTCCCACGCAATACAGTAGCCGTAATCCGGAACGCCGGCGACATTGCTTTTCACATAAAGCTTCGTTCCCAGAGGAATGATATCCGGATCTACCGCCACGACGCCGTCGCGCGCTCTATTCCCAGAGGCCGTCGCATAGCCGTGGTTTTCCGGCGTCGGCGCATATGCGGTCGCACGCATCTCATACTGCTTGGTAAAGCTGTCATTCAAGCCTCTGGAATTTGTAAAATAAACCTTCGTTCCCTTTGCAACGACTCTGTTCACGGGCTCCGTCCGAACCTCCGAGACAAGCTCGCGGGAAACCTCCACGCCGTCCTCCAGATTCACGGTATACGTCCTGGTGACGACGCCGTTCTTTCCCTCCGTAACGACCTCCGTGTCTCCCTGATACAGAGTGTTATCCTCTACGTATACAGTGTCAAAAGGAATTTCCTCCTGCTCCTCCACCGTTTTCGTGGATGTGATCACAACCGTGATCTCGTCGCCGTCCGAAACCTTTCCATCCTCCGTACCGAGAATGACATCCTGAGACTCGTCAAACGGAATTCCGTTTTCCTGAAGCGCATCAGATGCGTCATCGGAATAAGACGTGATGACCCTCGTATCGTTCGCCAGATTTACCGTCAGTGTGATGGGCCTCGAGACGGTGATGATCCCATCCACATCGTCCACGCTGCACGAAAGCTCGTAATTCACCTTATCCTCGGCGCCAAGCACGACACCGGCGGCCTCAACCGCCTCTGCAACCGTATCGGCGCGCGTGGTAATCTCATAGAGCTTGCCGTCTGCGCTGATCGTAACCGTTCTGAAATCCTTCGTAAACAGCGCGACCGCCGCGCACAGCGATACGGCAAGAACGCCAAAAAGAAGCGCCATATATTTTACAAAACCGAATGATCTTTTAATCCGTTTGATTTGCGTTCGAATATTAATACAAATCGCTCCAATCTCATTTTCGTTTACAAATTGCTCACTGCCATATAATATAAATTCGAATTCAACAGCAAAATAATTGTAGTATAAAAATATGAAGCGTGTCAACTTCTGCGTTCGCGATTGCGGAATTTCATGCAGCCTGCTTGCAATGTGAACAGAATTTCTTGTGGATAAATCAATTTTTTAGTGCAGTCTGCCAAAAATTCGAAATGCGTTGTCCGTTGTAATCCGGCAGATTTCCTCGAAAGAAGTCTCCAGAATTTCCGCCAGCCGGCGCGCCGTATAAACGAGCAGAGACGAATCGTTCCGCCGTCCGCGGCATGGTTCCGGAGCAAGGTACGGGCAGTCCGTCTCCAATAAAATTCTGTCCCGCGGCATGGCTTTAACAGCCTCCACAAGGCGGGATGCATTTTTAAAGGTCAGCACGCCGCCCACGGAAAAGCTGAAATTCAGCGCCGTAAAGTCACGTACCAGCTCCGCGCTCCCGGAATAGCAATGCAGAACGTGCTCCGTTTTTCCCGTGACGGTTTCCCTTAAAAGAGCAAGCGTGTCGCGATGAGCGTCTCTGTCATGAACAACCAAGGGAAGCGACAAGCGCTCGGCAAGACGGATATTAGCAGTAAAATTTTCCTTCTGCAGCTGTTTAATGCGGCTGCATTCTTCCGGATCGTCCTTTGGAAGGTAATGATAATCCAGACCGGTTTCTCCGATTCCGACCACTGCGGGGCTTGAAGAAATCAGCGCTTCAATTTTCTGAAGAGTCTCCGGGGTATAAGTCTCCGCATATTCCGGATGGATTCCGAGCACACAATAAAAATGCGGATATTTGCGGGAAAGCGCAAGACTTTTTACCGCTGTTTCATAATTCGTAGCGGCATTGATCACCGCTCCGATCCCGGCCCTCGCAGCGGCAGTAAGGCACTCGCCGGGATCGCCGCCGAAGGCTTCATCGTCATAATGGGCATGTACATCGATCAGCATATCAGCAATACAGCGTCATGCCGTCGTACGACACCTCGAAGCCAAGCTCCGCTGCGGGAGCCTTGAGGTCATCGTAGGTTGATTTGCCATTATGCGAAAAATGGTGCAGGCAAAATATGGTGTATTCATTTACGATTCCGAGGCGGAAAAGACGGTCCCGCACCTCACGGCACGCCTCCGTGCCCATATGCCCGCTCCGGTACTGCGCGCCGAGTCCACCCGTACAGTCAAGCGACACGCCTGTCAGCCCGCAGCCGAAGGTTTCCAGAAAGCGCCAGGTTTCCTCAGGGAAATACCCCGTATCGTGCGCGTAAAGCAGATTGCTTTTTCCGTCTCCGATCAGATAAATTACAGGCCCGCTTGACGGATCATGATCCGCCGGCAGCGGCGTAACGCTGTAGCCGCCGATAATATATGCTTCCCCGATTTTCAGCCGTTCAAAGGCAAGTCTTCCCTGCGCTCCGGCAATCACGGGAGCAAGCGCTTTTCCGACCGCCTCCGATCCGTATACGGTCAGAAGGCGCGGCCCGTCTTCCGGAATATGAGCAAATCCGCTTCTTCTGTTTCCAAGCTCCTTCGGATAAAAGTGGTCCTCGTGCGCATGCGTGACGATCACCGAATCGATATGATTCAGATTCAGACCGTAATGAATCATATGCAGATAGGTATCCGCAGGGAAATCAATCAGCAGCTTGTCGTCGATCAGCGCCTGAGAACGCGTCCGGATGTTTCTGCCTCCCGCTTCCCGAGCTCGGCGGCAGGCGTCACAGCCGCAAAACAGCGCCGGCCAGCCCTCGGCTGCGGCAGTTCCAAAATACTGAAGCTTCATACGCCACCTCTTTCCCTTATTGTACGATACATTGTATGCATTCCGTCCCGTCCTTTAAGATGGCGCGGATGCAATATTCTCCCGTTTCTGTTTCGGCGCATTCCAAAGTAACCGCGCGCTCGGTCTCCGGCCTTGTCAGAAACCATTCATACGATATTTCATGTTTATATTTGATGTCTATCAGAGAGATCTGCTTATTTTTTGCAAAAAAATCCACCGGCAGGATGTCCGCTGCCCATTCCGCATACCTTGCGTTATTGACGTGCCGGTTGTAATCAAAGTCACTGTAGGCCGGCATTCGCTCCGCCCGACGGATCCTGTCCGCAGAAACGGTCGTAAAAATGTCGTCCGGATAAAGATTCCCTTTCGGCATCGTCAAGGGCGCCTGTCGTGAGATCACCTCGGGGAAGCGAATATCGCACTCCGACGGACGCACGACGGTACGCTTGTCTACATGGAACAAGACCCATTGCGACACGCCGCTGCCGTAATGCAGGCGACCGTCTTCCGAGTCCAGGCAGAAATACCGCGTAAATACGGCCTTCAGATTCTTGTCCGGCCACGTGGTGATCGTCAGTCCGTCGCCCGCGCCGGGATACTGTTCCATCCGGAACCGCATTCTGGATAATACGTAACAGACGCGATAGTTTGTCATGAGCTCATTCCAGCCGCATCCGAAGCAGGCGCACTGGCTGTTCGCGGTTTCCTGAATATTGGAAAAGATCGCGGAAATTTTCAGTTTGTTATTGACGTCTACATCATGCGCAACCAGCCGTCTCGTTTCGCTGTAGCTGCCGTCCTCGTTTTGCATGCCCACAACATTCACTTCCTTATATAATTATATGCAGCGATTCCGTCAGGCCGTTTCGATCGCCGCGGCATCGGAAAGATGAAGCGCGTCGACAGCCATTTCGCGCATTTTATATTTTTGTATTTTACCGCTGGCGGTCATCGGGAAGGTGTCCATAAACCAAATGTAGCGCGGCATTTTGTGGCGCGAAAGATGCTCGCGAATAAATTCCTTCAGCTCCTCTTCCGTTGCGGTTTCGCCTTGCTTTAAAATGACGCATGCACAGACCTCTTCGCCGTATTTTTTATCCGGCACCCCGATCACCTGTACGTCCTTGATCTTCGGATGTGTGTAAAGGAATTCCTCCAGCTCCTTGGGATAAATATTCTCTCCGCCGCGAATGATCATGTCTTTGATCCTGCCCGTAATATGGAAATACCCTTCCGGATCAACAACGGCAAGATCTCCCGAATGCAGCCAGCCGTCCTGATCGATCGCCTGCGCCGTAGCCTCCGGCATTTTGTAATATCCCTTCATTACGGAATATCCTCTTACAACAACCTCGCCGGGCGTATTCGGAGGAAGATCCTCATATGTTTCAGGATCTACGACCTTAACCTCTACAAACGGCATCTTCCTGCCGACCGTTGCAACGCGTTTTTCGATGGAATCGCTTACATTTGTCATCGTACACACAGGAGACGTTTCTGTCAAGCCGTACGGGATCGTAATTTCCGTCATATGCATCAGATTGACGACCTGCTCCATGACCTTTACCGGGCAGGGCGAGCCGGACATAATCCCGGTGCGCAGCGAGGAAAAATCGTATTTGGAAAAATCGGGATGCTCCAGCATGGCGATGTACATGGTCGGAACGCCGTATGTCGCAGTGCAGCGTTCTGCCTGGATCGTGTGCATCACCCGGACGGGATGATAGCGTTCTACCGGCACGATCGTAGAGCCGTGCGTAATGCAGGCCATAATTCCAAGCACACAGCCGAAGCAATGGAAAAACGGGACCGGCAGGCAGACTCTGTCTCTGTAAGTAAGAACCTGATTGTCTCCGATGCATTTTCCGTTATTCAGAATATTATAATGCGTAAGCATGACGCCCTTGGGGAACCCCGTGGTTCCGGAGGTATACTGCATGTTGACGACGTCGTGGCAATTTACGGACGCCTGACGCGCGCGGAGCGCTTCATCCGAAACGGACGCGGCCAGCTCGCGGAGCTCCGACCAATGCAGCATGCCCCGCGGCATGTTCTCCTTCGCGTCCAGATAAATGACTCTTTTAAGATAAGGAAGATTTTCGCAGTCCATTCTCCCCGGCTTACTGTCCTTCAGCTCGGGGCAGAGTTCGTTGATGATTTCAGAATAGTTCGTATCCTTGAGGCCGTCCATCATGACAAGCGTATCGGTATCGGACTGCTTCAGGAGGTATTCGGCTTCAAATACTTTATAGTTGGTATTGACCGTTACAAGGGTGGCACCTATTTTGGCGGACGCAAACATCAATACGATCCATTCCGGATAATTCGTTGCCCAAATTGCGACATGGGAGCCCTTTTCAACACCGAGCGCCATCAGTCCCTTGGCCGTCGTATCACATTCTTCCTTGAATTCTTTATACGTTTTACGAAACGGCTTGTCGTTGCATACGACGCAGTCGTTGTCCGGGTAGACCTCGGCAACTTTGTCAAGCAGGTCGCCAAGCGTCATCTCAATCAGGGAATGCTCCCGATCTCCGAATATCTTATAAGTTTCCATTTCAAACATGTTCCTGCATCCTACCTTTCTTTGTTCCTGGTTTCGAAAAAAAAATCTTCGTCCTATTTTAATTTTAGTAAAAATAGAGACGAAGACTGTTTGCAATGCTCCGCGGTACCACTCTAATTAGCTGACGCCGGTATTCCGCTTGCGGAAATCCCTTGATCGCTCTCTCAAAGCCCGGTTAACGCCCGTCCTGACGTCCGGATCTACTTTTCTTCGTTCAACCCGGCTGCTCCGAAACGAGTTCACATTTTCTATGCCGCTCCGTTCCACCGCCCCGGAGCTCTCTGGATGGCCCTGAAAAATGCTACTGCTTTTCCTCAACGCATTTATCGCTTATTCTGTCTGTTTCGCTTCCAGCGCGGCAGCGCGCGAAAGCTAGGGCTATAATACCCGAAACAGCCCGGGATGTCAATACCTCGAAAAAAATATTTTCGCACGTTCAGGAGCTTGCGGCAGTCCCAAGCGCTTCCAGGCTGCGGGCAATTACGATATAAGAATGATCCGTCATCATTTGGAGCGCTTTTATCATATATTCTTCCGGTATCGCGATACAGCCCGACGAGCTCTGGGAACCCGGATACATGCAGTGAAGAAAAATGCAGGAGCCCTTCCCCGGAACGGCCGGCTCCACATTGAAATTGATCATCACGCAGTAATTATAAGAAGTGGTATATTCAATGAGATGCTCCGAGCGCGACGCATTCCAGGAATCAGGCATTTCACTGCCTTTGACATGCTGATTATACGTAGGAGAGGAGGAATCGCCGTCCCAGTAATCATCCTCATCCACCATGGTATAAGGCAAGGTCATATTGTCGGGAGCTGGATAAATCCCGAAGCATTCCCCCAGAGAATAGATGCCCGCCGGCGTGCTTCCGTCCCCTTCCCGTCTATCCGTCGGATCGGCAATCCCGCTGCGCCCAACGTAGCCCTCCGTTTGCCATGCAAGCTTCAGTTTTCCGTTTTCTCTCCGATATGCATAAAAGTCACAGCCAGTCCCGGCCTCATGCTGGATCGCCACAAAGACGACATCGGCCTGCCGCGTCTCGTCAAGCCGTTCGATTTCCGTGAGCACGGCGCCGCGTCCGCCGCAGCCACCGGAGGCAAGCAGCGCCAGCGTGCAGAAAAGGAAGAGTGCCGCAATCCTGACGGTTTTGTGTCGCATAAAAGATCGCCCCATTTATAATGATATGATTTTTCAAGCCGTTCGCGCCATTCATTATATTGAAAGCACCGCATGCCGTCAAGATGCGGGAAGCTCCGGCGCCGCAGAATAAATTTTGTGTTTCTCCGAAATCATGCTATAATTGAAATATCTTTATACTAAGGAGGAATTTCATGAATCCGGAAAAGCGTGCCGTCCCGAGGCGAAAAGTAAATAAGAGAACGTTTCGGAAAAAGCCTTCCGGGAAGGATGTGGCCAGAGGCTTCTGGACCTCTTTCAAGATTCTTTTCAAAACGGTTTTTATGCTGATCATCGTCGTCGGCTGTATTGCGGGCGGACTTCTGATGGGCGTCGTGGCCGGCTGTATCATTACTACGGAGCCGCTCACGGAGGAACAGCTGGATATTAAAAATTCAACGGCACTTACCTCATTTGTGTATGACAGCGAGGGCAACGAGCTCGTTCATATAAAAGGAACCGCCAACGAGAACCGACAGCTGGTCGATATTGAAGAGGTGCCGGATTATTTTCAAAAAGCGTTCGTGGCAATCGAGGACGAACGGTTCTATACGCATAATGGCGTTGATTTTAAGCGAACCATCGCCGCATTTCTCGGCTATGTGATTCCCGGGATGGACAGCCACGGCGGCAGTACGATCACGCAGCAGGTCATTAAAAATATTACGGGCGACGACGCGCAAAGCGTGCCGAGAAAAATCCGCGAGCAGTGGCGCGCGCTCGATCTGGAGAAGCGGCTTGAGAAAGACGAAATTATGGAGCTCTATATGAATGTTATCTATATGGGGCAGGATCTGTATGGCGTCAAGTCCGCTGCGCTCGCCTATTTCAACAAAGACGTTAAGGATCTGAGCCTTGCAGAATGCGCATTTCTGGCAGGGATCACCAACAACCCCGGACGCAACAATCCGCTTACCCAGACAGGACGCGCAAACTGCTATAAACGGCAGATCACCATTCTGGACAAAATGCTTTCCTTAGGATTTATTACGGATGAAGAATATATCGAAGCAATCCAGGAGGATCTCAAGATCAATGACGATTATAAAAAAGAAGCGGCAGAGGCTTCCATCTACAGCTATTTTGTAGACGCGGTGATCGCCGACGTGCGCGAAGCGTTTATTGCGGAAGGGTATACAAGAGCAGAAGCAAACAATCTGATTTATCAGGGCGGCGTCAAAATCTATACGACGCAGGATCCTGATATTCAAAAGATCGTAGACGAAGAATACTGCAATCTTGAGAATTTCCCGGTAAATCATTTGTATTCGGATCCCTCCGATATGGCGCAGTCTTCCATTGTTATTATGGATCAATCGAACGGACACGTACTGGCGATGTACGGAGGATATGGAGAAAAGACAACGAGCCTTTCCTTTAATTTCGCTACCAGCGCGCAGCGGCAGCCAGGCTCTGCAATTAAGCCGCTGCTCGTATACGCCCCGTTAATCGACCAGCACATTATCAATGATACCTCGGTAGTAGACGATGTGCCCGTATATTTCGATGTGCAGAATCCGGAGGAGCTTTGGCCTACGAATTCTTACCGTTATTATAACGGTCTGATCAGCGTACGCTACGCGCTGCAGCAGTCCTCGAACGTCGCTGCCGTTACGCTGTATAAAGACCATGTGGCGGAAAATCTGCAGTATCTGAAAAATCTCGGCATCGACCGTACCTCTGAGACGCAGCTTTCTTTAGCGCTCGGAGGCTTCACCACGGGCGTCAGCACGGAGGAAATGTGCGCGGCATACGTTCCGTTTGCAAATGGAGGAACCTACTATAAGCCGATTACGTTTACAAAGGTAACGGATATCAACGGAAAAACGCTGCTGACCAATAACGGCTCTCCCACCGTCGTATATGAAGATTACAGGACGGCGTCTCTGATGACGGATCTGCTGCAGTCCGTCGTTTCGGGCGGAACCGGTTCCGGCGCGCAGGTCTATAACGGAAACGGGCAGGCCATTCCCACCGCCGGCAAAACGGGTACCACAACAAGCAGCTACGACTATTGGTTCTGCGGTTATACCCCATATTATACGTGCTCGGTGTGGTACGGCTATGAAATGCAGAAGACGATTACGTCTGCCGAATACGGGGCGGCTAAGAATCTGTGGACAAAGGTCATGAACCGGGTGCATGAGGAGTTGGAATACAAGGACTTTACAAAAGCGAACAATATTGTAGAGGTACAGGTCTGTAAATATTCGAATATGCTTCCGGGAGAAGACTGCTATAAGGATTCCCGCGGAAACTGCATCGTGACCGGACACTTTATCGCAGGAACGGAGCCAACCGAAACGTGTACCGTGCATAAGACGCTGACGCTTTGCAGCGCCGGCGAAGGACGCGATAACAAGCACCACATCGCAGGACCGTACTGCAAGCCTTCCACGACGTATCAGTTTACGGGAACGCTGCGCGAATTCCTGCCGGAAACGTACCAGGCGATTCTGAACGGTTATCTTCCCAGCGACTGGTGGAATGAGCTTCCTCACGAGGAAACGTGTCCCATCTGTAAGCCATAGCAAACCGCATTGAGGGGGTACCCACCCATGTTCCAGATCATACCGACCAAAAATTACGCGGGATTCGAGCTCCGCGGCGACAGCGGCGATTTCAGATCGCTGCTGTCTGCTATTTATTACCTGGATAATGAGGAATATCTGCGCGCCGCGGGATATCACGACGTAATGAATTATTTTTTTACGCTTGCATTTGAAGCGCGCTACGCGTTGGAGGGACGCCGGGGCTTCGTCTGTACAGATAACGGTTCCGGCTTCTGGAATCGTTCAGGCGGGGCAAGGCCATATCCCGAGGTGCCGGAGAAAAATCTTTATTACGCCGTTCGGATTCCGGCCATCCGCATGCTGTTTTATGCGTTTACGACGGATGAAGTGATTGCCCTGGACCGCATGTTTCGTGAGGAGGCGGGCAAAAATGACGATGAGCTTGCCGGAAAGGAAGCCGCAGAGGCTTTTCTTCGTTTGCTGAAAATTATGATTTATCACGGATTGGATGGCATCATCGGAATGCAGAAACGCATCGCGCTGCAGGAACGCCTGGCGGCCCGCCGCGCGGCAGAATTTTATCTTTTCCGGAATTATATAACCCTTTATACGGATTTTCTGAGCGAAACGTATCTTTCTCTTCCGCGGCTCCGCAGGAAGCGTCTGCTTTCCTCAATGCTGGACGATATCGTCTGCTACGATAAAAACGATACATACCGGCTGCTGGAAAAAAACGCGCGCGCCTGGGCGAAAACGCATGCCGTTTCCCCTGGCAGCATCAAATATGGCGGCGGAGCCGATCGGAGTAATATGCAGTGGTAAGTCCGGCACTATAGATTCCTTGTCGCAACGATATCGGCCCCGCTTTCGCATACGTTTCTGACAATCGTATCTCCGATGCGGACCGGCGCTTTGATTTCGATGGCATCGAGCGCCTTCATGACGGGCAGCATCGCGGATTTCGGAATCGGCCGATTCGTTTTTACCGGACATCTGCGATAAGCGGCTCCCTGGATGCGAACGGTGGAGGTAAGCGTCCGCTGCGGATTTCGGATTTCATTTTGACCGTATGCGGCTCCGCGCGGGCAGCTGTTTCCCGTGACAAAATCGTTGTTCTCCTCGTCCACATACAGATGACAGCCCTTTGGGCAAACAATGCAGATTAGTTCTTTCATGGTTTCAGTCCCTTTCTTATCCTTCCCGGCATTCCAGTAAGAGCGCGGAGCAGTCCTGGTCTTTCAAGCGATCGCCGGGAAGGCTGATCCGCTGCATTTCGCCTGGCGTCATATATTCCTTGGGGAAGGACTGAATCAGCCGGCGGTTTTCACCGGACAGTGCAGATACGTCGATCCGGCATTTTCCGTATACGCGGTTTGTGCGGAAATAGATTCCCAGTCGGTCCGCGGGAAGCGGCAGCCGTACAAGCTGCGGGACCGTATATGTGAGGCCTGGTCCGGTGCGGATTTCCAATTGTGTCCGGCCGCTCACGGCCATTCGGCCGGCTGCCCGGACATACTCGGCTGCGGAAGCTCCGGCGTATTCGCTTTCCGCCGAGACGTAATCCACCAGGTCGTGCACATGAACGACGTTGCCGCAGGCAAAAATCCCCAGCGTCGTTGTTTCCATGTTTTCAAAGACAATCGGTCCGTTCGTTCTGGGATCGATCCGGATTCCCGCCGCGCGGCTTAATTCGTTCTCCGGGATCAGTCCGACGGAGAGCAGCAGCGTATCACAGTCAAAACGGCGTTCGGAGCCGGGGACCGGGCGGCGATTTTCATCTACGGCGGAAACAGTGACGCGGCTTACTCGGCCGTTCGAAGCTTCGATATCAGTAACAGTGTGAGAAAGATACAGCGGGATCCCATAGTCCTCCAGGCACTGAACAATATTACGCGTCAGGCCGCTGGAATAAGGCATCAGCTCTACGCACGCCAGAACCTTCGCGCCCTCCAGCGTCAGCCGGCGCGCCATAATCAAACCGATGTCTCCCGAGCCGAGAATGACAATCCGTTTTCCTACGAGATAACCGTCCAGATTAATATAACGCTGCGCCGTTCCCGCAGTAAAAACACCGGCGGGCCGGTCGCCCGGAATTCCGATCGCGCCGCGGGGCCGCTCCCTGCAGCCCATGGCAAGAACCAGCGCGCGGCAGGTAAGCGCAAGGCAGCCGCGCCCGGCGCTTACGGCATGGATTGTTCTGTACCCGTTCTCTGCTTCCCCGATTTTTAAAACCATAGCGTCCGTCATGATCTCGATTCCGGTGCCCCGGAGCCGCTCAATATACCGCCAGGCATACTCCGGCCCCGTCAGCTCTTCCCGGAAGGTATGCAGGCCAAAGCCGTTGTGGATGCACTGGTTCAAAATGCCTCCGAGTTCTTTGTCGCGTTCTATGATCAGGATTTTACGCAGTCCGTTTTGATAGGCTCCCAGCGCGGCCGCCAGTCCTGCGGGGCCGCCGCCGAGAATGATGAGTTCATACATGAATCGGTCTCCAGTCTTTCTGCTTATAAAAATTCCGTTTTGGTCTCAGCCAGCAAAATGCGGCTGCCGCTGAGGTCTTTTTCGATTTCCAGTGGAGATTTGTGCGTTTCCCTCGCCAGAATTTCCAGGATTCTGGAGCTGCAGAAGCCGCCCTGGCAGCGTCCCATGCCGGCGTTGGTTCTGCGTTTTACGCCGTCGATGGTGCGCGCCGGGATGGGGGATCGGATCGCGTCAACGATCTCGCCCTCCGTAATGGTTTCACAGCGGCAGATCACTCTCCCATACAGAGGATTCCTTTTAATGGCTTCGTTCCACCGGGAAGGCTCGAGCTCTTTCATACGCAGTTTTATACGTTTTGTAACGCAGCCGGCCCTTGGCTTTAATTCCGCCCCGTCCTTTTGCAGCATCCGGACGGCTTCCTCGGCGATGGCCGGCGCGGCGGACAGGCCGGGCGATTTAATGCCCGCAAGATCCAGGAAGCGCTCCTCCGCCCATTCTATGATAAAGTCATTTCTGTCCGTATTTGCACGGATTCCCGCAAAATTCCGAATGGAATTTCTGAAATTGATTCCCGGAACGCTTTGCAGCGCCTGCTCTTTTACAAAAGCAAGTCCGTCGGCAGTCGTCTTCGGCCGTTCGGCTTCTTCCGTTGGAACGGCGCTGGGGCCGACGATCAGATTTCCGTGAACGGTCGGCGAAACGAGGACGCCCTTCCCGCGGGCGCCCGGGCAGTGGAACACGGTGTGGTTTACCCTCGTTCCCTCGCATTTATCCAGTACGTAGTATTCGCCGCGGGAGGGACGCATTTCAAATGCGGGCGGCGCGGCCATATTGTGAATTGCCGCGCTTCCAATGCCGGCGGCATTGATGATATATTTGCTGGTATACGTTCCTTTGGCGGTAAAAATCGTGTAGGCTTCTTTTTGTTTTTCAATCCTATGAACTTTCGCTTCCAGCGCGAGGTCCATGCCGTTTTGTACGGCGACCTCTGCCATCGCAATTGCATATTCCCATGGATCTACAATGCCGGAGGTGGGCGCATACAGGGCCTCTGCGACCTGTTCGGAAAGCTCCGGTTCCATTGACAGAAGCGTTTCCCGGCTGATCAGCCCGAGCTCCGGTACGTCATTTGCGCGGCCCCTTCGCAGGAGCTCCCGCAGCGTTTCTCTGTCTTCTTCTGAAAAGGCAAGGACGAGCGCGCCGATTCGCCGGAACGGCACGGACAAGTCTGCGCAGAGCGTTTCCGTCATCGCGCTGCCGCGTACATTGAGCTTTGCCATGAGCGTTCCGGGCTCAGGATCGAAGCCTGCGTGAATAATGGCGCTGTTCGCGCGCGTTTCTCCTACGGCGATGTCGTTTTCTTTTTCGAGCATCAGAATCGATAGATCATATTGGCTGAGGGTATACGCGCAGGCCGCTCCGATGATTCCGCCTCCGATAATTGCGATGTCATACATAAAATGAATCAATGCCTCCTGCTTCCAATGAAATGGATTACGACCGCGTTAAAGTATAACAGCTTTTGAAGAGGGGAGCAAGCGAAGAGGCCTGAAAAGCGTTATGTTTTATGCAGGTCGGCAGCTTGAATATTCAGAAAATATATATTTACATATTTGCCGCTGTCAGTTATATTGTTATATATAATTTGCGCTATGAAATATATTATTTGAATATCTGTGCCATTAAAAATCCAGCCGGACGGCCCTCTGATTTACAAGCCCCAGCGAATCGGGCCCCGGCAAATATGAATGGAAGTAATAACCGAACGGCATTAAGAAATGCCGCAAAAGCGCTTTTGTGGAAAGGGGCGCGAGCAAATTGCAAATGATTTAGATGCCCTTTATTGAGCGGAGCATAGGAACGCAATAGGACATATCGCCAATTTATGAACGCGACACGTTTTATGATGCTTTTGCCGCGCATATTGCAGCTGAATGAATAACATTATTGAAGACGATATCAGTCGCCTTTACGGAATATGTTTTTGGAGCCGCCGATAATGATCGGTATAATGTATCTTAAATTTGAAAAGGAAGGATTTTGATGAAAACAGCGAGAACTGTGATGTTCAGCGCCGCAATGGTATTGTTTCTGCTTGTCATTGGGATGGACGGAATCTTCGAGGATTTGCAATTTTATTATCGCGGCGTGGATCAAACCGGCTTCCAAATCATTGCCGGGTGTGTGATTGCAGTATTTTTATTGATCGGTATTTCATTGCATTTCGCTGTTCTTGTAAAAGAGAAACGAAAGCGCACGAGTGCGGTCGTCGGGACGGCTGCGATCGTTTTGTTTGCTGCGGCCTACTTTGGCGTCTGTGCCTTGGGAAACGGCAGGGATGCAGATCTGAAATATTTTTCGTTTTCTTCCCCAAGCGGCGAATATTCCATTGTGACTTCGGAAGCGCGGGATTTTTTAGGAAACGGAAGAATCAGCGCTTTTCAGAGGATCAACGCGTTCCTGATGCGGGAAAAAGGACACATTCAGACCATAGACAGATGGAATTCTCCGTTTTCTGACAATCTGTATTCGATTGAATGGGGCGATGGTCAGGTCACGGTCCATTATTGGGAAGAGGAATGGGAAGAGACGGTCGTGGCGCTGGAATAGTTTGATTTTTTTGGGGGTGGAGACTGGTTTGGTTCTAAACGATTTTGGCTGAATGCGCCGGTCTGAAACCACACTCGGACTGCAGAAGCGACACCGGCCATATGGTGTGCGGCTTGCGACAAGACTGAATACGGCGGACATGGTTGAAACACCTCAGCCACACTAGTTGAACAGTTTGACCACTAAAATTGAACAGTTGAATACGCCAACCCGGTTCTGCTAATCATCGACGAATGGCTTCTGCTGAAGCCCACTGAATCCGAACAGCACGACATTCTGGAACTGCTCCATAGGAAACGCAGGAGGTCATCTACCATCTTCTGTTCCCAGTATGATTCCAATGGCTGGTATGACCAGCTTGGTGGTGATGACAGTCCTCTGTCGGAAGCGATTCTGGACCGCATCAAGCATGATGCATACAAGATCAACATCGTCCCGACGGATCCGGCGAATTATATATCTATGCGGGAGGTATATGGATTAAATCCAGCATTAAGCGAGTAAACGACTATGTGAAACTTTTTCTGTAAAAAGCTACTAGGAATAGGTCTTCTATGATAAAATCTAAAACATAGGAGGCCTATTATTATGGCAAGAGAAAAGAAACCGGTACACAAGGTCGTTATGACCGAAGGAAAGCGTAACATTATTCAGCAACTTCTTCAGGAGTATGACATTCAGTCTGCAGAAGATATTCAGGAGGCATTGAAAGACCTGCTGGGCGGGACAATCAAAGAAATGATGGAAGCTGAGATGGATGAACACCCCGGCTATCAGAAATCCCAGCGCTCTGACAGCAATGATTACCGCAATGGATATAAGAGCAAACGGGTTAACAGCAGCTATGGTGCAATGGATATCCAGGTTCCTCAAGACCGCAAATCCACGTTCGAACCGCAGATTGTCCGAAAACGACAGAAAGACATCTCATCCATTGACCAGAAAATCATCTCCATGTATGCCAGGGGAATGACGACTCGGCAGATTTCAGAAACGCTGGAGGATATCTATGGATTCGAGGCCACAGAAAGCTTCATTTCCGATGTAACAGACAAAATCCTGCCCCAGATCGAAGACTGGCAGAAGCGCCCGCTGTCGGAAGTTTATCCTGTACTCTATATCGATGCCATTCATTATTCAGTCCGGGATAATGGAGTGATCCGGAAGCTGGCAGCCTATGTCATTCTTGGAATCAACATGGACGGCCAAAAGGACGTTCTGAGCATTCAGATCGGAGACAATGAGAACTCAAAATACTGGCTTTCGGTGTTGAATGAGTTAAAAAACCGCGGAGTAAAAGATATCCTGATCATCTGCGCCGATGGGCTGAGCGGAATCAAAGAAGCAATCGCCGCAGCATACCCTAAGACGGAATACCAGCGCTGCATTGTACATCAGGTAAGAAACACCCTGAAATACGTGGCAGATAAGGATCGTAAGCCGTTTGCCAATGATTTAAAGAGCATTTATCAGGCCCCATCCGAAGAGCAGGCTCTGGAAGCACTGGAGAGGGTAACAGAAAAATGGTCTGTTAAATATCCGAATTCCATGAGAAGCTGGAAGCAGAACTGGGATGCCATCTGTCCGATCTTCAAGTTTTCCACAGGGGTAAGGAAAGTCATTTATACCACAAATGCCATCGAATCACTGAATTCCACCTATCGGAAGCTGAACCGCCAGAGGAGCGTATTTCCAAGCGATACAGCCCTTTTAAAAGCACTTTGCCTGGCAACATTTGAAGCCACAAAAAAATGGACCATGCCAATCCAAAATTGGGGACGGGTCTATGGGGAGCTGAGCATCATGTACGAAGGCAGGCTCCCAGAGTAAGAGATACCTGACAAAAACGGGTGGGAAATCCCATCCGTGCTTGACATGCCCAGCATATGCTGTTATATATAAACCAAGGGCTGAAAGCTCTCAGTTTGGCTTTTTGCCCAACCATTATCATAGAAGATCGGTAATTACAGAGATTTTTTCACAGGCTCAAACTCCACGATCTTCTGCTCCCAGTTTGACATTCCGGGCTGGCCGGAGAAACTGTCCGATCCACTTCTGGCAGATGCCATCTGTGACCGGATCGTCCACGATGCCTATACCGTAGTGATTGGTGGCAAGGAGTCCATGCGCAAGCGAAAGGGCCTGCAGGAAATCTGACGAGCGCAACTCCAACCATATTTATGATACCTTGACAGTTTCGCTCTGTCCATATTCAATCTGAGCGGTGGGACTGCTCAATCCGGGCGGTCCCATTGCTCAATCTAAGCGGAACATCTGCTCAATTTCGCCGGTCGAGGTAATTTCTCCGAACGGCGTACGCAGATATTTTTGAAATTATCTTGAATCAGGCCGTTTGCTATACCTATTTTAGGAACTATCCATCTCAAAATCCTCATTTCTTCAGCATTTACTAGGGTTTGCAGTACATTTCCACCAAGTTATCGGGGAAAACCGTTAAATTTAGCCTTGACGGGGTTTCCGTAAGTAAAATAGAATCGGTCAGCCCCAAGGAAATGTGTCGATTTTTTCATAAACCGCTTTCCACTATCATAGTTTTGTATTAACCAAAGAACCTCTTCACAGAACCACTAACGCTGATAGCAAGACTTTTTTCGATTGCAGAACCATTTTCAAATAATTGACAGGCGTCCTGATAAATCTCTGGCCAAACCATTAAACATTCTTTATTGGCATTGAAGTATTGAACCATTTCAAAATGCAAATCCTTGTTACTAGCAAGCCATGACTCCTGAGGATTCATGCCAAAATCTTTATGAAACATATCACGTTGTAATGCTTGTGCTTTTCGTACAATCAAATCTTTAATAGCACGAATCCGAATCTTCCTCCCTTTGTAATTGACTGAAAGTTCTCCTTTAATCGTAACACCATTATGCTTGAATTTGGCTGCCGAAGGATACTTTTTCTTGACCCATTCATAGTAAATCGAATGATTCTTTCGATAATCAAAAGGCAGCGATAGGCAAAAGTTTAAGAAATCAATGTTCATAAATGGAGACAAGTCAATACAATAATGTCTAAATGTAGTTGAATAGCCCATACATGCACCATTTATTGCTCTATTTTTGAACATGCCTAATTCGTAATTTATTTCAGTGTTTTTTTCATTTTCTGACAAATACTCATCCAATTTATTTATTAACTTAGAAGAATACGCTCCATCCCCTAGAGTATAGGATCCGTCTTTTCTATTATGCCAACTCCCTAGAATGACATCGCCTATTACTCCGGTATGAACAATTCCCCAGTTGGTAGTATTAAGTAGTTTCAAGACATCATTGAGCTGTGCAGGCCATAAATAATAAATTAGACCATCCGCAATATCAATTGATTCTTGTATGTTAAACATATCTAAACCGTTATCTAGATTTTTAAATAACCACCTATTACCTAATTCTCTTGCCATCAAACCTGGCGTTTTGCAGTCTTCCTGCCCAAATTCAGAATATGTAAAGTTCAATAAAGAGGTATTAGTTAGTCTCCGCGCTGCAAAGGACGTCATTCTACAGTCCATTCCTGCGCTTAATGGAATAACATCACAATATCCATATTCTCTATTCTTATCTATCTGTAATTTAACAGAATTCAAAAACAAGTCATCTATTCTTTCAATGGCATCATTCCGATTGATGTGAATTTCTTTGTTCGGAAATTTATAATATTCATAAAAATCTATTTTTTTCCCATTATAATGAAGGATAGTTCCTTCCTTGAGACGCTTTATCTCTTTTATCAAAGTGTGATCCATATACATATAAGCATAGGACAGCAAAGAGTATGCTCCTACTTCATCTAAAGAATACGCTATTTCTTTTTTTTGAAAGTATTGTACAATTGCGTTAACCTCGGAAGAAACAATTAAAGCATCATCATTAAACGTATAAAATAATTGTTTTGTGGCTAACTGATCAGTAAAAACATACATTTCTGTACCAATCCCGATCAAGCCACAGAAACTACCTCTAAGCTTAGGCAATAGTTCTTCAATGGAATCATTATTTATACAAGATATAAATAGCTGTTTTAAATTATTGACTTTATATCTACTCATTAGTTGCTGCGTATTCAAAATTACCCCGTCAAGAACTAGAGTGATATGATCGTCAGCATATAAAATCTGATCATTTTGAAATTTATTTAATATATTATGTACAACAACAACATTTTCATTTTTAACATAATCAAAAATAAGTTCACAGTTGTTGTCTATTACTATATCCTTGATGACAGCATCTGCTACTCTGATATCTTTCTTAGTAATAAGCGCAAAGATTCCAATCATGTCACAACATTCCTCCCTATTCAAAACTATGAGGCAATTGCCTTGCATTTCATACAAAGATAGCCCCAATAAATAAGCCCCAAAATAAAATTTACAATGAGTCTAGATACTACAGCACTATACATACCTATTGTTTTAAGTGTTATCCAATCAAAAACAAACAAAGCAATCGCAGATACAGCAGCAACTATTACGTTGAATCTCACATAACGCAATGCAGGAAGAATATTTCATAGAGAGCATTCTAAAACCAGCATTCAAGAAAAAGCTCCACCATAATACTGTACTTAACATTATCGCTTCTGAATACATATTACCATATATGATTTTTATAATTAATGGTGTAAGGATGCAACCAATAATAGTTATGGCTAAGTTTAATATAATCATTCTGTACACAATATTTTAGGACAGCTGATGCCATCCCGATTCCTGAAAATAAAACAACATATCTATATATATTGTCGGCGTATCTTAAAATTGCATAATCACCTTTACTAACTAAACGTACAATAACAATTGAAGATAAGAAGGCAACCATTTTTGATGCAGTTCCACTAAATAGGATTTCAAAGTAGCCCTTCTTTTTTAATGTGACAACTTTTTGCTTCAAATCCATAACCAAATAATATCCCCTTCCTTCATCTTTTTTCTATGAGCATTTACTATAAATTCCAAATATCACTAATTAAAAAAATAACCCACTGCAGAATTCTTGATATAGCACCATTTTCGATGTACCCTTCTTAAATATTCTAGAATCATAAAGAATCATCTCTTTTTTATCAAAGAATCGTTAGAACTAATTTCTTATCGTTTATCAGCAACACGCAAATAGTATACCCAGTAAATAATACCTGTTACTAAATATACACCCGTTGTTCCATAAGCCACTCCAATAATGCCTTTGGTGCTAATGAAATACCAATCTAATCCTATCTGCAAGAAAAATGCCACTATTGACATAACCAAATTGAATTTATACTTTCTAATTGCTAATAGCATATTCATTGGCACCATTCTAATTCCAGCATTCAGACCGCGCATTATCCATAAATAGTATGATATCTGTATAGCATCTCTATACTTTTCACCATAAAACAAAATAATTAATAAAGGGCTAAATACCATGCCGATTACTGTACAACATAGGACTATCGCAAAATTTAACAGCCCGACCTTTATTACATATTTTTTGGTATTTTTCCCTTCATTATCTAGTCCAGCTACAATCGGAAAAAAGTAAACATTAACTGCTTGTGCTACAAGTAATATCATTTGCGGAAATAGACCGGCAACTCTGAAGTTTGCTAGTACAACCTCATCTGCAATAATGTTGCCAATAAGTAAGTTTTCATTAAACGGCATCATACCAGAAAACGCATTAGCAATCACTATATTCAATGACATGATCCAAAGATTCTTTTTGAGTTTTTTATCTAAATCAGTTTTTTTGCTACCCTCCAAGAAACTGGACAGCTTTTTGATACATATTACTCCAATGATTATTATGGTAAGATACCTAGCATAAATGATTCCAACAGCATCAAATAACAAAACAAAACCTATGCCAAACACACAAGTTATGAATGAGTATAATAGGTTTATCCCTGCATAGAACTTGTTAAATTGTTTAGCTCTTAAGTATGTTAGCACTGTATCATATACAAAATATAGAACAGGATAAATAGAATAAATAAGTATAAATCCTTTTGCTTTTTCAAAAGGAAGAGTTAACAACATGCAAACGGAAACAACTAAAGAGCAAACAATTATTTCAAAGACTAGACCGCATTTAATTGAGTAATGTAAGTACGATTTGTCCTGATCATAGTCAGTATCTCCTGCACAAACCTTTAACAGCGCAGATGTCAAACCTAGGCCTGAAAAAAGTATTACGTACCCAAAAATCGTATCAGAATAACTCAGGTAAGCATATTGCGTTTTATCTACTAACCGTGCAATAACTATACTTGAAATCATTGTTATTGCTTTATTAAGGAAAGTCCCGGTGAATATATGCCAAAAACCGCCTTGTAACAACTGTTTAAACTTTTGAACTATCTTTTTTATCATATATTGTCATCTTATCCTTTACTTCCAAATGGTATTTCAATAGAAAAGTTGGAAGCAAAACATAACATCCTTAATAAGGAATAGTTCATTTTCATTCCAAAGCAATTAACTTTCATATCAGTATTAAGCTTCCAAACACTGCTACTATTGTATTTCGAATCATATTAAATTATATCCGTAAACGGTAGATAGCGTGTAACTTGCAGCTTCCTGTCCTTTATGCGACAATGTATTCAGTCACAAGAAACGTTCTTTGAAAATTTAATTTCTTTTTCAGGAAGGTTGATTATTTCCTGTATGCTTCCTGCATGTCACCGGCTTCCGGCAAAGCCGGTGACCAAGGCAACAGCAACAGATCTTCGCAAAAAGTATAGTCTTTATCATCCATATGTTTCGGTATCTCTGTCAGGAGGTACTCGAGGTATTCATAAGGCTTCAGATCATTCGCTTTCGCTGTCTCAACAATACTGTAGATGATCACGCTGGATTTCGCACCCGAAATTGTATCTATCATGACCCAGTTCTTCTTTCCGATGCAGAAGCCCCGGATCAACTGCTCCGCTGCGTTGTTATGCATCGGCACTTCCCCATCTTCCAGAAATACTTTCAGGTATTTTTCCTGGTTCAGGCAGTACTAGAAACCTTCCCAGGTCTTTCCCTTTGTGGGGATACGGCTGATATTCTTTTTCAGCCACACAAAATAGACATCCACCAATAGGCGGGACGCTGACCTTCCTGCGTTTTTCCCGTTCTTCTGCTGACACCTCTTTTAGGACTTTTTCTTCCCTGGAGATCGCCTGTATCATGGAAAGGGCAAGATACGCAAGGCTTTCTTTCCGTCTTTCTTTCGGCAGGGCTTTTACCGCTTCGTCAAAGCGTCGCCTTGTGTGGGCCCAGCATCCAGCGATCTTCAGATCCTCCCGCTCATTTTCGATCGTGTGGTATGCCGCCTGATAACCGTCCGTGACACAGACACCTCTGAACTCTTTCAGGAACTCCCTCGGATGGCTCGCGTTACGCGTCTTCTGGTATTCATACAGGACGATCGGGCAATCCCCATACATCTGCCCGGTGCGGTAGAACCACATATAACTCTTGCTCCCGGCGTCCCGGGCTCTTCACTTTTTTCTGGTGTTTCTCCTCAAATCCCCGGTGTTTCTTACAGTTTCACCAGCTTATTTAGAAGAGCTTCTTACTTTCCTGGTATTCCCTTAAAACTTCTCATTATCCTGGTGTTCACCAGGTTTTCCCGGAGTTCTTTTCAGTTTCATGGTGTCCTTTATCTCAGTCATCAGTTTCCCTTAAAGCTTGTATTCCGGCGGTTTCACAGGTTTTACCGCTTTCTTCGGAGTGACAGTAAGTCCTTCCATCAGCCATCGGAACTGCTGTTGTGTCAGCGACCGTACTTCTTCCACATTACACGGCGATTGGAACTGGCTTTCCGATAATCTCTTGTACAGTAATAGCCAACCATCGCCTTCCCATACTAATCCTTTTATGCAATCCAGACGTCTTCCACAAAACAGATACAGAGCGCCTGGTACATAGGGACTGGTCCTTATCTTCGCCTCTACCATTGCAGCCAGGCGATCCATCCCGGAGTGAAGGTCCGTATAGCCGCAGATAATGTAAACTTCCCTGAAACAGGTTGCATCATTGAGCATCTCGGATCACCCCGATCACTTTTGACAACAAGCTGACTGACGTAGTCTCTGTAATATGTAAGACACAGTCACCAAGACAGAGTTCCAAACCAGAACTCTGGGGACTTGTATTTTTCTCCTCTGCCACCAGCAGTTCCTGCGTTACCGGAACAATCGGACCAGAGAAGGACTCTTTAGGAAGTGAAGCAAGGCAAGCACGTCTTACCTGCCGGAGACGATAGTAGTAATTTGCTTTTGTAATTCCATGATCTTTGCACCAGTCTACAACCCTCATGCCTTCTGGCCGATTCTGACACGCCCTGATCTGTTCGGCCCATTCTTGTATACGGCATTGGGCTGCAACCATAGAAGTTTCTGATTTCATAGATTCACCTCATTTCAACCAGGTATCAAAAGTTCAGTGTTAAACTTTTGATGCTCAATAATAGAATTTGAATCTATTATCCTATACATAATCTGATTTTTCGAGGCACGTACTATCTACCATTTACTTATATCCATCGTATCTTAATTTACCAGAACAAGCATAAATAAGACAACGTCAAGGAATAGAGGCCAATACTCTGCAGATAAATCGGAGTTTAAACCAACATTTAAACCATCATAGAACTACCAGCAAAGCATTAGTACCTCATTTGTGTCAAACCTATAACTCACTTTTTCTCAATTAATCATATATATATTATATATTTGCAGCATTCCAAGATTATACTAACTCACAAACGTTGGAACGATATCAAAACCTGGTTTTAAGAAAAATTAATACAAATGAATACTTAATGTTTACAGTCTCCAGAATCTCATACCAGATGCCTTCAGTTCATCCAGTCTATACAGGCTCTTGACATCGATAAGAACCTTTTCAGCATCTGGAATGTCCTTAAACATTGTCTTCAACTGCATTGTGGACATACTTCTAAATTCATTATGTCCAACCGCAACAATCAAACAGTCTGCTTTCGGCAGTTCTTCAAACGGAACCAAATCCACGCCATACTCGTGCTTGGCCACCTCAACATCAGCCCAAGAATCAGAAACGATAGGATCAATCTCGTACTCTTTAAGTCTCTTGATGATGTCGACGACTTTGCTATTTCTAGTATCAGGGCAGTTCTCCTTAAAGGTAATACCCAAAATAATAACATTTGCCTTCTTGGGGGCAAGGCCAGCCTCAATCATCTGCTTAATAGCAGCATCAGCAACGAAAGCACCCATGCTGTCATTAACCTTTCTGCCATTCAGAATAATCTGGCTGTGATAACCAAGCTTCTCGGCAGCATTCGTCAGATAGTACGGATCAACACCGATACAATGACCACCTACAAGTCCTGGTTTGAATCCAAGTGCATTCCACTTAGAGTTCATGCCATAAATAACCTCATCAGTATCAATTCCCATTCTGTCGCAAATCATTGCAACTTCATTTACGAATGCTATGTTGATATCACGCTGGCTGTTCTCAACCACTTTAACAGCTTCAGCTGTTTTAATTGTGGAAACAGGAACAGTACCTGCTTTGATAACAATATCATATACCCTCTTAATCTCGATTGCAGATTCTTCATCCATACCGGAAACAATCTTACGGATGCTGGTCAGGGTATGTACTCTGTCACCAGGATTGATGCGCTCAGGAGAATAACCAATCTTCCAATCAACGCCACACTTTAAGCCAGACTCCTTCTCAATGATTGGAACACAGATATCCTCTGTAACACCAGGATAAACAGTCGACTCAAATACAACAATTGTACCAGGCGTGATATTCTGGCCAACAGTACGGGAAGCGCCTTCAACAGGTCTAAGGTCAGGTGTAGTATCATCATTTACCGGTGTCGGTACAGCGACAATAATGAATTTTGCTTCTTTCAGGCGAGTTGGATCAGCCGTAAAATCAACAGTTGTGTTCTTTATCGCTTCACCAACCTCATTTGTTGAGTCGATACCATTGCGATATTCTTCTACACGCTTTTTATTGATATCAAAGCCGATAACATTAATATGCTTTGCAAATTCTACCGCAATAGGCATACCTACATAACCAAGACCGACAAGTGCCAGCTTTTCTTTGCCAGAAATGAGTCCATTGTAAATAGTGTTGAATTCCATTTTTTACTCCTTATTCTTTTCTATCGCCAGCCAGAAACTTCAACATTTTGAGCATAGTAAAAAGTTCAGAACCCAAAGCCCTGGTTAACTACTGTATTTATTCTTATAAAAGCGTCTCTGTTTTTTTGAGACGTCGTCATTCTATTTAATTGCTTTCTTCAGCTCAGAAATAACCAAATCCACATCATCCTTATTCTTATACGGATCAAGCGGAAGACTAAGGACTGTTGCGCAAAGCTTCTCCGTCACAGGACAGTCTGCTTTGGCAGAATCTGTTCCTTTGAATGCGCCCTGTAGATGCATTGGTTTTGCATAGTAGACCATTGATGGAATGCCTGCAGCATTCAGTTTTGCTTGTACTTCTTTACGGTCAACACCATCAGGCAACTGAATTGTATACTGAGCCCAGGAACTATAAAAACCTTCCTTTATTTCAGGCGATACAAGGCCGGTATCTTTCAGTCCTTCTGTATACCAACCTGCCACTTTATCCACATCGGCAAGCTCATAATCTACAAAAGCCTTAAACTTAGATAGAAGAACTGCGGCTTGAATGGTATCTAAGCGACTGTTTTTTCCTATGCGAATGTTGTTATATTTCGCGTTGGGGTCGTTAGGATTACTGGTATCTTTTCCATGCACACAGATAGAACGAATCAAATCAGCCCACTCATCATTATCGGTAAAGATTGCACCACCATCTCCATAGCATCCTAAAGGCTTAGCCGGGAAGAATGACGTAGTAGAAATATCACCAAAGCTACATGCAAGTTTTCCGTTAATGCTTCCGCCAAATCCCTGTGCGCCATCTTCCAGAAGAAGTAAATCGTATTTATTACAGATTTCCTTTATTGCAGGATAGTCTGCAGGAAGTCCAAAAAGGTCAACAGCTACAACCGCTTTTGCTTTATATTTTCCTTCGGCAATAACCTTTTGAACAGCTTCTTCCAGTTTTACTGGGTCAATATTGTACGTTCTTGAATCTACATCAACATAGATAGGAGTTGCACCTTCATCAGCAGGACACTCGCCGGATGAGAAGAAAGTGAAATCGGGAACAAAGACTGCATCTCCCTTTCCAACACCCCAAGCTCTCATAGCGATTGTAATGGCATCAGTACCATTCGCGCATGTAATGCAATGCTTTACTCCTACATATTCAGCGAGTGCTTTTTCTAGTTCTTTCACTTCTGGTCCAGAGATGAAATGCGCTGAAGCCGCAACACTCATCATCTTTGCATCTATCTGAGACTTGAGCACCTCATATTGTTTTGGCAAATCTCTAAATTGCATTTATTTGACCTCCTCCAGACCATCGTCTGTTTCTTTATATGTTCTTCCACATTTTGAGCAGGTAAGATTATCTGGTAGTAACTCGCCGCATTCGCATGCCCAGCCTTTTCTTTTAGCCGGTACACCAAGCATAAGGGCATGAGCTGGAACATTTGACGTCACTACTGCTCCTGCTCCAATTAGTGCCCACTTTCCAATCTTATTGCCACAGACAACTGTTGCGTTAGCGCCGATACTAGCACCCCCTTCAACAATTGTTTTCTTATATCCGGCATGCCCCTTAGGATACTTAGCTCTTGGAGTCAAATCATTAGTAAAGACACACGAAGGGCCACAAAAAACATAATCACCAAGTTCTACACCTTCATATAGTGAAACGTTGTTCTGGACTTTGACACCATCACCAACTTTAACATTGTTGGAAACATTCACATTCTGACCAAAGGAACAATTTTTGCCGATTCTCGCACCAGACTGGATGTGGCAAAAGTGCCAAACTTTTGTTCCTTCACCAATCTCAACATTGTCATCAACAATGCTGGTTGGATGTACGAAATAATCGCTCATTTCAATTCTCCTTCACCGAATCTGCCAACAAAATCCATCGTAGAGCAGCTCTCAAGAGGCAACTTTACAGGACGATGTTCTGCAGCGGATTTGTAAATGGCAAGAACAAGTTCTAATGCTCTCTTTCCAGCTTCTCCATCAACATAAGGCTGACGGCCAGTCTGAATAGCATCGATGACATCTGCATAAAGTGGAGTATGACCAAATCCATATACGTTCGGAGGATTTTCTCCATAAGTTGCTTTCACATATTCTGGATCATCCAAATCATCAGCAAAGTTCCACTCTTCGATAATGTTGTCAGAAGTACCTGCCGCCTTAGCGGTTCCCTTCTGGCCAAAGATGTACAGAGTTTCCTCTAGGTTCTTCGGATAAACATTTGTTGTTCCTTCAATCAAACCGTAAGAACCATTGGAGAACTTCACAAGAGCCATACCAAGATCTTCAGCTTCAATGTAAGGATGCTCAATCTGGTCCGTGTAAGCCATAACCTCCTCAATATCATCACCCATCATCCAGCGAAGAATGTCAATGTTATGAATGCACTGATTCATAAGACAACCTCCATCCTGAGCCCAGGTGCCACGCCAAGGTGCCTGTTCATAATAACCTTTGCCACGCTTCCATCGAACATGCGCAACTCCGTGTGAAAGCTTTCCAAACCTGCCCTCTTCTAAGGCTTTTCTGATATACTGAACAGACTTGTTGAATCTATTCTGATGGTTTGCACACACCAGGACTCCTTTTTCCTTACCGGCCTTAATAATGGCATCTGCATCCGCAATAGAAAGAGCGATAGGTTTTTCGATGATCACATTGCAGCCAGCGGCAATACAATCCAACGCAATAGCCGCGTGTTTACCAGACTCGGTTGCAATTGCTACAAGCTCTGGTTTTTCTTTCTCAAACAATTCTTTGTAGTCTGTGTACTTGTGTGCAGACTCAAGACCAAATTTATTTGACTTCTCCTCCATTGCCTCTGGGAGAACGTCACACATTGCTACAAAATCTAGTTTGTTATTCTTTGCCGCTTCGATATGATTTGGACTTATTCGGCCACAGCCAATTAATGCGTATTTCATACTTTTTCCCCTCTCTTACTTTATTAATAGTTCGACAATTTTTTCGCCAGAATGTCCATCACCAAAAGGATGATATGTTGAATCAATGTTTTGTACAGCGTTGAGTTTTTCTAAGATATCATTTGCATTTTGATGTGCAAGCTGGTTTCGATTGCTTACCATGGTCTCTGGCCAAACTACAAAATCCAGTACAGTTACACACTGTTTTCCCGCAAAAAATGCTTCTCTCTGCAATCCACCAGAGTCTGTTACTATTTTCTTTGCTCTATTAACCAATGATATGGATGTAAGATAGCCTACCGGTTTAGTCAAGATGATGTTTCTAAATTTTTCCTTTTCACAAATTCTTTTCGCTCTTTCATGATTTCTAGGATGTACAGGATAAATCGTAGGTGCATCCAGAGAATTCATCGCCATTAATATTTCGGTGAGTTTTTCATCCGTATCAGTATTTTCCTGACGGTGACATGTCAAATAGTAGAACTCATCAGGTCTGGTAATTGGTCTGTCCTCAAAATCCACCATAGCATTTTTATCATTTTTACCAATCCGTGCGCCATAATACAAGAAAGCATCATACATTGGATCGCCTACTAAATGTGTTTTATCTGATAGGCCTTCTTTGCTAAGAAACTGTGCTGCCGATTCTGTACAAGGCATCAAGCAGGTTGATACATGATCTGTAACAATGCGGTTTACTTCTTCTGGACTGTCCAAAGTGCCAAAGCGATTTCCTGCTTCCACATGACATACAGGAATATGAACCTTTACTGCTGCCAAAGCGGCTGCCAAAGTTGAATTAGTATCACCGTAAACCAACAACTTATCTGGTTGCTCTTTCAGAAGCACTTCTTCTATAGATGCAAGCATTCTGCCTGTCATCACACCATGGCTTCCTCCAGAAATCCCAAGATTGTAGTCTGGTTTCGGAATATTAAGTTCCTCAAAAAAAATGTCAGACATATTGTAATCATAGTGCTGACCAGTATGTACTAGTACTTCCTGTGCTTGTTCTCTTAATAATCTTGATACAACCGCCGCTTTTATAAACTGTGGACGAGCTCCCACAACGGTTAATATTTTCATAAGCTTTCTCCCGTCATTTATTTAATCGAAATCCTTTTCATTATTTATTTCAAGCAGGTCTTTTTCTACTTGTTTCACTCTATGAATCCATTGACAATTATTTTGTAGTGCTATTTGGGTGTTATTTCTATAGAATTTAATTGCTTCATCATCTGCCAACAATTTCAATACACCATTTGCAATGGCTTCAGGCATATCATCCACTGTAATACCTATATTGAATTTGTTAATAATTCTATCCGTAGCATTGCTGTGTGTCGAAATAATTGGAATGCCATAACTAATATATTCAAACAATTTCACTGAAACAGCCATGTTATTATACTTATTCTGTGGTTTTGTAATGATCCCGGCAGCTGCCTTTTTATATACACTTGCTAGTTCATTTCCAGAAAGGTGGAAAACGGTCAGCCAGTCACGTTGTTTCAAGGAGCTACTTACTTTTTCCCATTCGTTTTTTCTGCAGACAACTAATAATTTATACAAATTGCCTTTTTTGTTCAGCAAATCAAATGCCTCGATTAAATTTCTGAAACCATATAGTTCTGAAACACCACCAACATAAACTAACGTTTTTAAATCGTAATTACAGAGATCGTTATTATCAATAATTTCACCAGCAGGCGGTAATGCCTTCATTGTTTTATAATCAAAAAGTGAAAAACACAACTCAGAAGGAAAGTAAACTATACTACAATCCTTAAGCAAAACATCTGTTTTTTTCTGCAAATAATCTAGATAAATCTCTTTAAGAAAGCCATTTATACCTTTTCTTTTTGGAAACAAATCAGAAAATTTTCTGTAAAAATCACGATAAAAATACCCAATAGGTATTCCCAACTTGCTTATTCTTTTTATTAGTTCTCTATCTTGTCTTAACAAAATAGGATATACCGGTGACTCGATATAACAAAAATCAGGTTTATTAGTATTTAACCATTCGTTTATTTCACAGATACGCTCTTTTCTCTTGCTGGTCTCACCTCTGTTCTGAGAACCAAATAGCATTTTCACTGTATATCCCGCTTGAATCATTGCCTCATATATTTTTTGAGGTCTAACACTCGAACCTGAAACGGCTGTTTCCATATCAACATAATTTATATATAGCACCAACATATAATATCCTCACTAACTTACGTTTCTCGCTAATTTTATTGCTGTCTAAGACTATTTATATCTAATATAAAGCCGATATCTGTCGTGCTATTGTATGGGGGGAAAAGCGAGATTTTATCTCTTCGCTTATGTTCGTTGAATGATAGTTTTTGTAATTATCACTCATATATATAATAGCGTTCACTGCTTCATTTTCATCGCCACACTCAATCAGGCAACCATTTTGACTGTTTACAAAATCACTTGGTCCCCCACAATTCGTAGCTATCACAGGTATGCCAGAAGCTATTGCTTCAATATAAACTACACCAAAGGTTTCGTAATCAGAGAGAAGAATAAAACAATCGGATTCTAGTAATGCATCCGATAAAACCTTTCGATCAACTGCCCCATGCAATTTTATAAACTCAGTAGCCTGACTATCTATTATTTTACTATTTAAGCTTTCTCTCAATTCTCCATCCCCGTATATATCTAGCACTATCTTTTCTTGAATTTTTCGTGCTTTGCAAAACGCATTGATTAACAAAGGAAAATTCTTTTGGCCGGTCAGTCTTCCCACAGAAATATACCTTATCTTTTCGTCATCGTTATGAGTACTTTTACATCTTGAAAAAGCATTGATATCAATAATATTATGTATAACAGTAGAGTTTGTATTGCATTTCTCGCGTATCACATCAGCCAGCGATTGGCTGACAGTTATCAATGAATCGACATTTTTATATGCATGAGTAGCTCGTATAAATAATTTGTCCTTGTTTTTGAAATTTGGATTAATAAAACCAGAATAGTGCTCAGTTGCAATTAGCTTGTACCCATATTTATTCTTTAAATCTGATACACAATATGTTATGTCATAAAAATGCGAATGTACTAAATCCAAAGCCAATCCATCTTTTTTTACTTCTTCAAACAGGCGTGTTGCACACAATCTATATACCTGTTGTAAAAGCCAAAATGGTGAACGTCCTAAAGGAAAACTATATTCATATACAGGAATACCTTTAAATTTGTATTTAGAAAAGCCTAATTCTCGTTTATGACGAATTGACCTTGCATCAAAAACAAAAAAATATACATTATAACCTATTTCTGATAAGGCCTTTGCCTGATCAAAAGCAAATATTCCGTTAATTTTTCCTTTTTCTTTTGGAATTCCGTTTGAAACAATAAAAACATTCATGTCGTACCTCTTATAAACTATCAGATCAATGTTTCATATATTTTCTGGTAGCGCTCAGAAATATCATTCCAATTAAATTTATGTGAACAGGCAACCACATTTTTTGCTAGACAATCATAATTTTCTAGAATCTTTACGATATTATCTGCAACATCTCGCGGTGAAGATGCGGTAACATGGTATCCAACTACACCTTCTTCAAACTGTCGATCGAACCCTTGCCCTCTAGTATAGATGACAGGCAACCCTTGGCTCATAGCTTCGGCATATACCAATCCAAACGATTCAGTGAAAGACGGCATCACAAAAATATCAGATTGCCTATAAATATCAATCAACTTTTCTTTAGGTTGTGGCTCAATATATTCCGTATGCTTGTCTTCAATTATTCTCTTAAACTCATTTTTATCATCAATTTTTCCAACAATAGTAAGCGAAGCAATAATCCCTTCTTCTCTTAGCAGCTCCATGGCTTTCTGCATAGTTGGGATATTCTTGTTCCTATCTATTCTTCCTGCATATACAAGCTTAATAAGGTGTTTATCGGAAAGAGACTTAACTTGCTTAGGACGTTCGTTTATCCAGAAGTCATCAATTCCATTTGGAATTATTTCTATACGCGATTCTAGCAATTGCGAATCCTCAGCGCAGATGTATTTTCTGAATACTTCTTCCTTATATGATTCAGACAAGAAAAAGATTTTACGTGCATTTTTCAAGATTTCAATTCCACGTTGTCTCAAAAAAGGAAGTCTTCTAAAAAAATCATTAACGTCTGTATTTCTAACAGCAACAATATATGGAATTCCATATTTTCTGTTTAGGCTATAGGCACAATTTCCATCAGTAAACAACGTATAGGCATGAATACAATCAAACTCTCTAACTTTAATATTTTTTTCAATTGCACTCAATATTTTTCTTTGCTTATGATAATAGAAATATCTATCTAAATTTGAAAAACATTCGCTAACGATAACATTTGAATTGGGCTTAACAATTGCTTTTCCAGCGTTATCCGTTGGAGCAAATACAACGTGCTCACTTTCAAGACCATCTAAATGATTTAACATCACTTGGTGCAGAGAAGATGTTAGATAGTTTCTATTAATATGCAATACTTTCATCTACTATTCTTCTTTACTTTCTCCAAACAGTAGCATCGATAAATATAGCAATAAAATATACGTCATTCCGAATAAGCTTGCTAACAATGCCGGTAAATTAATTGCTATAGTGCTTAATAAGATAGCAAGTGAAGTTACAAACTTTGAATTGGATATGTTAAAGGTAACTCCTTCAAAAAGTCGAAATACCATGATGTAACCAAAAGTTGAAAAGACTACTCCAGCGTAACCAAATTTAAATAATGATCCGCCCACCAGTCCAGTATTAGCTCCTAAATCAATCCCCAAGTAATTTAATCCAATCAGGTGCGATACATCAATATTCTTATATGGTTGTGGAATGCCTAATAAGCTAGATATTCTTGGATAGTTTAGTCTTAAGAAATCTGGTTCGTTCTGTGTAAAATAGTCATAATAGAATTCTGACAATCTATTTGGTACAATAGAATATCTTCTGAAGATGTCAGTAAAAACAGCGCCTTTTTCCGTTAATAAAGCCTCCAGAAACAAAACCACAGCAATAGCCAACGCTCCTAGTACTATTTTTTTGTTATCAATATTTAGTAATCCACATAATAAAGCTATGCCAGCCAAAAAAATTAGTAATCGATTTCCCTGTATTACAAAAGCACTAAATATCCCTATAAGAAGGAGAATTACCATACCCCATCTTCTTTTTTCCGAATAATATCCTATCGAAAGTATCATGAAATACGCTGCAAAGTATTCTATATTTCTAATTATCCAATGCATTTCATTTTCTGTAGCAGAAGCTCTTACTGCGTATGTATCAATTAGCGAATAGATAATATTATTTATTGTTGGTAGCCTTCCAACATAAATAGCAATAGTAAAAATCAAAAAGACACATATTATGCTTATTATTTGAATAATGCCCCCGTAGCCATTCATGTTTCCTATTACTATATTTTTGTGTAACATATTATTCTTTTTGGGTTTAATAACCCTAGACCATATTTCTATCGCTACCCAAAATAGAAAGTAGTAAATCATATGTGGCCATTCTGAGTTTGTAACCGCTTGTTGCAAAACCCCAGGGATGAAATATAACAAATACAATACCAATATAATTTTCTCAGTTAGTTCAGCTCGTAAAATCTTATTTAGAACCAATTTGTAAAGAATTGCCGTTTGAAATATACAAAAAATATATTTAGCCATATTAAACGAATAAATGAACAATCTTCCATTGTAACTGGTTCTAAAAATATTTTCATAATAATTCAGATACAGTATGTGCAAAATAATAATATACGTCAACACCGCAATTTTAATTGCAACGCTAAGGTTTATTTTTTTAAGTAACAATTTATTATACATATTCTTCACCTAATATATTACAGAGCATCATATCTTGGTATGCAATACTACCAGCGGAAAGCGGAATTGCATATTAGTAAGAATCCATCATACACATGCTAAATCAGCAAGGAATTCATAATTATTCTCTGAAAAGTTCAATCGGTATGATCATTATAATATTCTTGTGCTAGTCCAAAACTAATCACCAATCACCTCTTCACATACCTTTTTTTCTTATAAAACCCGAATACCAGATTCCTTGCAGTGTTCACTATACTTCTCACATTCCCCTGCTTTTCAACTTCTCTGAAAAGCTTATAGTGCCAGCCAATCATAGTCTTAATGCTGTGAGTGCTAACACTTCCTGCTCTGCCTTTTCTGTATTTTCCCAAATACTCATCAAGCAGATAACAGTCCGCCTTCTTGCACACCTTCAGCCACATGGCGTAATCATTATTCTTTTTGATGTCCTCTATCTGTATCAGGCCAACCACATTGCGGTCATACATAACCGTGAGACATCCAAGCCAGCAGTAGTTGAACATCCCGGTCTTTGTGACCTTCTTAGGCCCAGTGACTTTAACACCGGTACTGTTCCCATCTACATCTATCTCTTCATAATTTGTGTATGAGAAGGAATAGCCGTTTTCCTCCATGAAGGAGATTTGCTTTTCCAGCTTCTCTGGCATCCACAGGTCATCAGAGTCAAGGAAAGCAATCCATCTTCCCTTAGCTTCACGAAGAGCTCTATTTCTACTTACCGCAGCACCACTATTTTTTTCGTTGTAATAATACCTAATCCTCTCATCCTTTATGGATGCAACGACCTCATCAGTGTTATCTGTCGAACAGTCATCTATGATGATGAACTCCCAGTTCTGGTATGTCTGGTCCAGAACAGATTGGATTGTCTTCCTTATATATGGAGCCGTATTATAAGACGGCATAATGATAGAAACTAAATCTTTTTCCATCCTCGCAACCTCAAATTTCTACTTTTTCTTCTCTATCCCTACCCAGGGTTTTTATCATCCACAAAACTCCCCATCCAATCATCGCGCCAAGTGTATTGCTGATCACATCATCAACTTCACACCAGCCAAGGTTAAAGATGAATTGCGAAAGCTCTATGAAAACTGACAGAATCAAAACTGTCACAAATACATACTTCCAGTTATCTTTCCACGGAAACAGAAGAACATATGGCATGAAGAACAGGATGTTCATTAAATACTGAACCGCTTCTTCTTTACTTACTATCGTGGGATTTTCAATCCATGTTCTCATCGCCCAAAACAGCTCTGGTTTGAAAGCACGCTCTGCGCCTCGTGGTTCTTTTTTCAGTAGGGTATACCACACGATAAATATTGTGTATGCGACAAATAAGCAGACTCTTTTCCTGCTTATTATTCTCTTTTCCACTCTCACACCAAATACTCAGCGTGCTTTTTAAGGAACTCTAAGACCTTCTCTACCTTTTTCTCAGTAGTCTAAAATTAACCATTCTCTCACGCCCGCAATAACTCTTTTGCCTCATTCATCTTCTTGTTGTATCCTTCCCTACTAACTCTTCCGGCTTTCAAAAGATAATCACCAAAATCATCAGTAATATCTACCTCGTCAACAGTTCCACCTTCGATACCTTTTTCTTTAAAGAAAACCTGTTTTACAGTATTAATGATTATTTTCACATCACCCAGAAAAGTAATACTCTCAATATATTCAAGATCGGTAGCCAACTTTACATCCCAAGACAACGCATTTCTTCCTCTTGTTTGAGCAAGCCCACTCAATCCAGGTCTCGCTGTATGACGCATTCTCTGTTCTGGTGTCATAAAAACCATATCCCGTACAAGCTGTGGTCTTGGGCCGATTATACTCATATCCCCTTTCAGGATATTAAAAGCCTCCGGCAGCTCATCCAGCGAAGTAGCCCTGAGTGCTTTTCCAAATTTCCCTAATCGGACATCATCCGGCAGTAAGTTTCCGTTCTCATCCCGTTCATCAGACATGGATCGAAATTTATACATATAAAAGATTTTTTCTCGTCCTGTTTGAGTGTCAATCTTACCAGGACGGGGTTGTTTGAACAGAACTGGCGAACCAAGTTTCATACGAACCAAAATTGCAACAATGATATACAGCCAACTAAACATGATGATTGCAGCTAATGAACAGACAACATCCATGAACCGCTTGATATATAATTCGTAAAACCCACACTTTCTTTCCAATCGAATGTGTTGATTTAGATCGTCAATATGCTCCTGTTGCATCATTCTCTCCTATCACGCAAAACAATCCCAAATTAACTCCTTTAATCAGTCCCTTCTGTACACATCACGTGTGTACACCTTCTCAGCAACGTCGTCCAAACAGCTGTCATACCTGTTAGCAATGATTGCCTGACTGATTCTCTTAAACTTATCCAAATCATTCACAACCTTGCTGCCGAAGAACGTACTGCCATCTTCCAGCGTCGGCTCGTAAATCACAACAACTGCACCTTTCGCCTTGATCCGCTTCATAACACCCTGAATACTGCTCTGACGGAAGTTATCCGAATTACTCTTCATGGTCAGCCGATACACTCCGACAACCACTTCTTTCTCACGATCAGCTAAATAATCACTATCCTCGCTGTATGAGTAATAACCCGCTTTACGAAGAACCTGATCAGCAATAAAGTCTTTCCTGGTTCTGTTACTCTCTACAATCGCTTCAATCAAATTCTCAGGAACATCAGCATAGTTCGCTAACAGTTGCTTCGTATCCTTCGGAAGACAATATCCTCCGTATCCGAAACTCGGATTGTTATAATGACTGCCAATCCTCGGATCCAAGCACACACCATTAATAATTGCCTGTGTGTCCAACCCTTTCATCTCAGCATAGGTATCAAGCTCGTTGAAATAAGATACTCTAAGCGCCAAATATGTATTCGCAAAAAGCTTCACGGCCTCCGCTTCTGTGAAGCCCATGAACAGTGTGTCGATATCTTCTTTTATTGCGCCCTCTTGTAGTAACTCTGCAAAATCGTATGCAGCACTTACTAACCTTTTATCACTCTCATCTGTACCAACAATAATTCTGCTCGGATACAGATTGTCATACAGTGCCTTGGACTCCCTTAGAAATTCCGGACTGAACAGAATATTCTTCGTGCCATATTTCTCCCGCACAGATTTCGTATATCCAACAGGGATGGTACTTTTAATCACCATGATGGCATCCGAATTGGATTTCAGAACCAACTCAATCATGGATTCCACAGCAGATGTATCAAAGAAGTTTTTATTGCTGTCATAATTAGTCGGTGCAGCGATGATCACAAACTCTGCATCTTTATATGCCGAAGCACCATCCAATGTGGCAGTCAGATTCAATTTCTTCTCTGATAAGTACTTCTCTATATACTCATCCTGAATCGGAGAGATGCGTTTATTAATGAGATCCACCTTCTCTGGAACAATATCAACAGCTGTCACCTGATTATGCTGTGCTAAAAGAACAGACAGTGATAATCCAACGTATCCAGTTCCGGCCACAGCAATTTTTCTATTCATCAATCTATACCTCTTTATTTCATTTTATAAACAATTTTTCTATCGCAGAATTCTATGAGAAACCTCAATATATTTCCCCACAGACAAACATAGTCCAAGCTCTATGCAAATCTGAGTTAAACACGTAGCCTTAAAGAACCCGTCATATTATGTTCCGGAAGTCTAACTCGACCTCCGATGTTATATCCGGCTGTTGTGCTATATCCAGACACTGTGTATTACATCTGTGATCATCTAACAACCCCGTGCATATGCTACCGATACAACGTCACTCAATTTAACCCTTCATGCATATGTAACCGATATTGGCTGTTTTGGGCTATTTCGGTACCGCTACAATTCTACTTCAACACTGCAGCCGCCACTTCACGGCATCAACCCAGCACCACAGCGGCTACTCCCACACAAACACCATATTCTCAAATTGTTTCGTTTTTACTCAAAACACCGCTTTATTATCTCAATTATTCTGTCTTGTTCCTTTGGTTTCATCTTATTATCCGAAGGCAAGCACAACCCACGCTCAAAAATATCCGCCCCCACATCAACAGCACTCTCACCGCTTATATACGCATTACTTCTCCCTCTCCCATTTCCCTTTCTGGTCACAAAACCATTCATCCGATAGATCGGCTGCATATGCATGGGCTTCCAGATCGGCCTTCCCTCTGCATTGAAAGCCATCAATGCTTCCAGTATCTCCGTCGGACAGCTCTTTCCCGGCTCACTCACATACAATGTTTCCTGCTCACTTCTCATTTGCCTGCACATTGCTTCCTTATCAATAAGGAGGCAGCTTAGCCAGTAATTCGGTTCACAATTCGCCGGAATCGGGTTCATGCTCACCGGCAAGTCTTCCAATCCTTCTTTATATCTAAAGTAGATTTCCTTCTTCTGCCTTATGTGTTCCTCCAAGTATGAGAGCTGTCCACGCAGTACTCCGGCAGTGATATTACTCATACGGTAGTTGTATCCAAGCTCTTCATGCTGATACCACGGCGCATCCTCCCGGCTCTGTGTGGACCACTTTCTAGCCTTATCCGCATCCTCTTTAGAATTAGTCAAGAGCATGCCTGAACTACTTGAAGTAATGATCTTATTCCCATTATGGCTAATAGCCCCATAATCTCCGAAATTCCCAGTCTGCCTACCCTTATAGGTCGCTCCGAAAGACTCCGCAGCATCCTCGATAATCAACGCCCCGTGCTTATCAGCAACAGCTCTAATCTCATCAATCTTTCCGGGAGTACCATACAAATGTGCAACCACAATCAGCTTCACATCTGGATAAATCTCAAACGCTTTCTCAAGAGCAATCGGATCCATGTTCCAGGTATCGTACTCGGTGTCAATAAACACAGCCTCACCGCCCTCGTATGCCACAGGATTTACAGTTGCGTCAAAGGTCATATCGGAGCAGAATACTCTTTTCCCCTCCAGCGTTCCATGTCCTATCTTCGACTGGCCGTAGAGCCGTTCGCCTGCCAACTTCACCGCCAGGTGAAGGGATGCAGTACCAGAAGAGAGTGCCACAGCATATTTACAGCCAACCTTCTCAGCGGTCATGCGTTCCACTTCATTGATATTGGCACCCACTGTGGATACCCAGTTTGTCCGAATCGCCTCGTCTACCCACTTCTGCTCCTCTCCATGCATCGTAGGAGAGGAAAGCCAGATTTTATTTTTAAAAGGTTCAATTCCTTTAAAGCTCGGATGTGATAAGTACTTTTCCCTGTCCATCGCTTTTTCTGCTCCTCTGTGATTGCGTTTTATCATCCAATGCTTTTATATAAAATGTCTTGTAAGCAGCTATTTGTTTTCTCTTTTAACGCCTGCCCCTCTCAGAGGCAGAACTTTCTTGTTGCAATGTGCTAAACCAGCTTTAAAATGCTTATGTATTTCTCGTTTCAATAAAATCTTTAACCACGTGTGCAGGCGGTCATGCACCATACATTTTCGCCTGTGGGAACCTATTTTATCTATGCACTGTCATGTGCGATTTCATTATCAATAATCAACAAAACTGCCGCTCAAAACGGTCATTTCAAGCCGTCATGCGCTCGGCTTTATTGATGTTTTCCCCTCTGTGGACATCCCTGTTCATCTCGAATGC
>ERZ1673742.181-NODE-181-length-92085-cov-21.589014_pt1 | contig 92085 bp, 88 predicted proteins | sample MGYA00580208_ERZ1673742 | MGnify/ENA primary metagenome ERZ1673742 (study PRJEB41218, sample SAMN15661774) | gut metagenome | host: Homo sapiens | place: Canada: London | collected 2015-08-20/2019-03-30 | study: EMG produced TPA metagenomics assembly of...
CGGTGACACTGCGGGTATGAACCGCATGCTCTAGCCAACTGAGCTACGCCGCCATGTCGTCTCCCCGACAGGCAAGATTTAATATACCACAGCATCCCCGGGTTGTCAACAGTTTTTTCAAAAAATTCCCTGTTTTTTGACCCGGGCCGGACAGGCGCGGCGGCGGCATCAAGCCCTCCGCCGCGCCCGGCATTCCCGCCTTACCGCTTGTCCCCGGGGCGGAAGATCAGCGCCGCCAACACCCCGAACACCACCGCGGCGGCAATGCCCCCGGCGGTGGCCGTCAGCCCCCCGGCCAAAGCGCCCAGCAATCCCTTTTCCGCCACGGCCTTCGCCACCCCCTTGGCCAGGCAGTAGCCAAAGCCCGTCAGGGGCACCGTGGCTCCGGCGCCGCCCCAGTCCACCAGGGGCTGATACAGCCCCACCGCCTGCAAAAGCACTCCCGCCACCACATAGCCCGTCAGGATCCGGGCGGGGGTCAGCTGGGTCCGGTCGATGAGGATCTGTCCCACGGCGCACAGCAGTCCGCCGCACAAAAACGCGTTCAGATAGGTCACTTTTCCCCCTCCTTCCCGGCGGAAAACACCACCGCGTGGCAGATGCCCGGCACGCTCTCCCCCTGGAAGGAGGAGGTGGGGCTCAATAAGGCCCCGGTGGGGGCAAACACCAGCCGCCGCCACCGGCCCCGCCGCAGGCCGTCCAGCAGATATCCGTTCAGCACCGCCGCCGAGCAGCCGCAGCCGGAGCCTCCGGCGTGCATGTCCTGCTTCTCCAGGTCGTACAGCAGCAGTCCGCAGTCCTGATAGTTCCGGGACAGGTCCACCCCGTCCCGGCGGAACAGGTCCGTGACGATGGCGTGGCCCAGGGCCCCCAGGTCCCCGGTGACGATCAGGTCATAGTCCCCGGGGCCGGTTTTTGTCTCCCGGAACAGGGCCGACAAGGTGTCATAGGCGGCAGGGGCCATGGCGGCCCCCATGTTGTTCACGTCGGTGATGCCCATGTCCACGATTTTCCCGCAGGTCACATGGGTGATATACGGCCCGTCCCCCTGGTCCCCCAGGATGCAGCACCCGGCGGCGGTGGCGGTCCACTGGGCGGTGGGAGTCCGCTGGCTGCCGTAGGGCACCGGCATGCGGTACTGCCGCTCGGCGGTGCAGTAGTGGGAGCTGGTCATGCAGGCCGCCGTCCGGGCGTGACCGCCGGAGAGCAGCAGGCTCCCCAGGGCCAGGCTCTCCCCCATGGTGGAGCAAGCCCCGTACAGGCCGAAAAACGGAATCTGAAAATCCCGCAGGCCGAAGGCGGTGCCGATGCACTGGTTCAGCAGGTCCCCGGCCAGGACGTAGTCCAATTCCGCCGGGGTCAGCCCGCCCTTTTCCAGGGCCCGGGTCAGGGCCTCCTGCTGCATGGCGGACTCAGCCTGCTCCCAGGTGTCCTTTCCGAAGAAGGAATCCGTGCACAGCAGGTCAAAATGCTCCGCCAGGGGGCCGTTGGCCTCGAATTTTCCGCCGACGTTGGCATAGGACACCACGCTGGGGGGCCGCAGCAGGGCCACCGTCTGCCGGCCCAGGCGTCTGGACGTCATAAAAATCACCTCTTGTCCATAGTCTGCCGCGCCGGCGCCGGGTTATGCGAAAAAATCCGCCGGACGGCGCCCGGCGGAGCTGAGACAGAGAAAAAGAAGTCCCGAAACCTTACGGTTTCAGGACTTCTTCGTGGTCCGAGTGTTGAGATTCGAACTCAAGGCCTCTTGAACCCCATTCAAGCGCGATACCAAACTTCGCCACACCCGGATAGCTGACTCGCTCGTGTCAGCTTGATTAATATACCACATTCATCCGGGGATTGCAAGCATTTTTTTGAAATTTTTTGGGTTTTTTTCTGATGGAGCTTTAATACCCGTACCGCTTGCGCCCCACCACCAGGAAGATCGCCGTGGTGATCACGGCCATGACCTCCGCCGCCACGATGGAAAGCCAGATACCGTCCAGCTCCCACAGAAGCGGGAAGGTCAGCACCGCCCCCACCTGGAACACCAGCGTCCGCAGAAAGGCGATGATGGCGGAGGTCAGCCCGTCGTTCAGGGCCGTGAAGAAGGACGAGCCATAGATGGCGAAGCCCGAGAACAGGAACGAGAAGGAGAAGATGCCGAAGGCGTGGGACGTCATCTCGAACAGGCCCGGGTCATAGCCCACATACAGCCGGGACAGGGGCGCGGCCAGCACCTGACCCGCCGCAAACATACACGCGGCGCACACGGCCAGCAGGCCCAGGCTGCGCCGCAGCAGGTCCTGCAGCTCCCGGCGGTTCTCCGCCCCCAGGTGATAGGACTCGATGGGGGCCACGCCCACGGAATAGCCCACGAAAATGGACTGGAACATCATGCTCACATACATCAGCACGCCGTAGGCCGAGATGCCGTCCTCCCCGGCGTACTTCATCAGCTGGGCGTTATACAGCATACTCACCAGGGACATGGACACGTTGCTCATAAACTCCGAGGAACCGTTGGAGCAGGTTTTCCCCAGGGCCCGCAGGTCCAGGCGGCACTTTCCCAGCCGCAGCAGACTGCTGTTGGGGCGGGCGAAGTAGATCAGCGGCACCACGCCGCCGATGCACTGGCTGATGGCCGTGGCCGCCGCCGCACCGGCCGCGCCCCAGGAGAACACCCCCACAAACAGGGCGTCCAGCACCATGTTGGCAACCCCCGCCGCCACGGTGACAGACAGGCCCAGCCGGGGCTTTTCCGCCGTGGCAAACAGGCACTGGAACTCGTATTGCAGCACATAAAAGGGCAGGGCGATGAGGTTGATGCGGCCATAGATCAGGGCCTGCTCCAGCAGCTCCCCCTCGGCCCCCATCAGCACCGCCGCCGGGCGCAGGATCAGAAAGCCCAGGGCCGCCAGCACCACGCCGCAGGCCGCCGAGGCGTACACGATCAGGGAAAAGATATTGTTGGCCCGCTGGCGGTCCCCCTGGCCCATGGTTTTGGCGATCAGGGCGCCGCCGCCGGTGCCGAACATGAAGCCCACGCTTCCCAGGATCAGCAGCACCGGGATGATGAGATTCACCGCCGCAAAGGGGGTCTTACCTGCGTAATTGGACACAAAGAAGCCGTCCACCACGCCGTAAATGGCGGTGAAGATTATCATGGTGATGGACGGCAGGGTAAAGCAGATCAGCTTGCGGCAGGTGAAATGATCCGAAAGCTGGATGGGTGTTTTGCTCATGATTCCTCCTTGATCTCCCGGGCCTTCTGGGCCAGGGCCTCCTGAAAGCGCCGGGTCAGCGCCAGATATTGCTCCACGTCCTCCTGGGGCCAGGCGGCGAACACCTGGTTTTCCGCCTGGATCACCCGCCAGGCAGTCCGCTGGACCAGGGCCTCCCCCTCCGGCGTCAGGCAGACGTCCTTGCCCCGGCCCGCGGACTCCAGATAGATCAGCCCGTCCCCCTCCATCCGCCGCAGGGCGGAGTTGACGGTCTGCTTGGTCATGCCGCTCCAATAGCAGATGTCCCGCAGGCGGCACCGGCCTCCGGCGTCGCACAGGGTATACAGCACCCCCATGACGCTGTCCGAAAGGCCCCAATGCTGGGCCATATCGTGATAAACCGCGTCGGTCTCCTGCAAAAGATGGTTATACCGGCGCATATCCCGGGATGTGTATGCCATAGGGCCGCCCTCCTTGGTCCGAAATCGTACCTTGATACTATAGTACGATTTCGGACGTTTGTCAAGGGTGAATAAACCACAACATAAAACTTCATGCATGAGCACCGCACCACGAAAATGAGCAAATACCGGTGCATGAAGTTTTTATGCATCATTTCCGGTTGCCCCGCAGGGGCGAGGAAATGGCACATTTCTGATTTTGCTATGCTTTTGCATAGCAAAAAACTGCCGTCCGCAATACGCAGACGGCAGGGGTGCAGGTCACTGCAAAAACAGGGAGGCCGGGCGGTTGACCACCAGCATATTGTAAAACTTCAGCAGGTGATAGTCGTCCTTGTCCAGCTTGATGCTGGTGAGCAGGCGGTCGTTTTCCTCCAGCGGCTCCTTGGAGATCAGGGTTTTCAGGGCGATGGGTGCAAAAAACGGCGTGCTGCCGATACCCGACAGCAGGCCCACGGCAGGAGTGCGGTTGTGCATGGGGTTGAGCATGCAGATATACATCTTCTCCGCCTCGTTGATCTGGTTGGTGAGCACCATGTGGGTGATGGTGTCATAGGGCTTCATCTCGCCGGTGAACAGGTGCTGGCAGCGGTCCGGCTCCCGGAAATCGTCCACCCCCACATACATCATCACGTCGATGCCCTCGCCGGAGGCGGAGGGGGAGAAGCACAGCAGCGACCGCACCAGCTGCCGCACCCGGCCGTCGTAATAGTACATATACGCCCGGGGCTGGTTGAAATAGAAGTTCTTGGGCAGAACGGACTGGGCATGGAACACCGGGGGCTGATAGTCGATGAAGCATTTCAGGTCGATGTCCAGGGCCCGGGCCACATCGTACAGGGTCTCCACGTCGATGGTGATGGTGCCGTTTTCATACTTGGACACCGTGGCTTTGCTTTTGTTGATCATGGCCGAGAACTGCTCGATGGTATAACCCCGGCTTTTGCGGTATTTTTTGATTCGCTGACCAACATGGTAGGAAAAGGAACCCATGCCGTCCACCTCCTTGCGCTTCTGCCTGAATTGTACCAAACATTTGGTAGGAAGTCAACGAAAAGTTTCTGAATGAGAAACATTTTTTCGGTTCCATATCGCAGTCATAGGGCGGACAGGTCCAGACAGCGGCCCCCCAGCAGGGCGGCCTCCTCCGGGTCGTGGGTGACGCACAGCAGGGACGCCCCCGGCGTATGGCGGCGGATATAGGCCACGGTGTCCCGGCGGCACTGATCGTCCAGGCCCTTGAAGGCCTCGTCCAGCAGCAGAAGCTGCGGCCCGGCGCACACGGCCCGGGCGATGGCCACCCGGCGGCGCATCCCGCCGGACAGCTGCGACACCGGCCGCCGGGCGCTTCCGGCCAGGCCCAGCTCCTCCAGATGCCGGAGGATCTCCGCCTCCGGCAGGGTCCGGCCTGTTGCCAGGCGGACGTTGGCCACGGCGGAAAAGACGTCGCACAGCCGGTCCTCCTGGAACACATAGCCGAGCCTTTCCGGAACGCCGGTGATGAAGCCGCTTTCCGGCCGCTCCAGACCGGCCACGCATCGCAGCAGGGTGGTTTTGCCCAGGCCCGAGGGGCCCATCAGGCACACCGTCTCCCCTTGCCGCACCGTCAGGCTCACGTCCCGCAGCACCGGGCCGCGGCCGAAGTCCTTGTAAACATGGGAAATCACCAGGTCCATTTTTACCGTCCCTCCCACGCGGCGAAGCCCCGCCGCAGCAGCCACAGCACCAGCTTCTCAAAGCCCACGCTGCACACCACGATCACCACCGTCCAGGCCAGCAGGTCCGTCATCTGGAAATACACCTTGGCCTCGTACAGCCGCTCGCCGATGGAGCCGCCCACCACGCCGATGACCTCGGCGGCCACGCCGGACTTCCACGACATGCCCAATGCCACGCTGCATCCGGACAGCAGGAAGGGCTTCACCTGGGGCGCGTAGATATACCCCAGCCGCCGGGAGAAGGGCACCCGATAGACCCGGGCCATTTCCAGCAGGGCCCCGTCGGCGCTTTTGATGCCCTGGAGGGTGTTGGAATAGATCACCGGGAACACCATGAGAAACGAGATGAACACCGCCAGCTGCCGGGTGCTCATCCAGATCAGGCAGATGATGATGAACGACGCCACCGGCACGGACTTGATGGCCGTGACATAGGGCCACAGCAAAAGCTCCAGCACCCGCAGCCGCCCCGCCGCCACCGCCAGCAGAACCCCCAGCACCAGGCCCAGGGCAAAGCCCCCGCTGATGCGCAGCAGGCTGAAGGCCACGGTGGCGAAGAAGCCCGGCTCCCGCCATACCGACCACAGGCGGCAGGCCACCTGCCACGGCGACGGCAGCAGCAGGTCCAGCCCCACCGCCATGGCCGCCCCCTGCCACACCAGCAGCGCCAGGGCCACCGCTATGCACTTTTGAAGGGCCGGTCTCTGCATGGCGTCCTCCCAATAGGAATTAAATTCAGTTTCCCATCCAGTAGAAGTCGTCCCCGGGGAGCTTGCCGCCCACGGACTCGGGATTCTGGTCAAACAGCACCTGCAGATAGCCGGAGGCGGCGGTTTTCATGTCGTCCCCGGTGAGGCAGACGATGTTGCAGGCGGGGATGGCCTTTTCGGCCACGGCGGCCTTGACGATGCCGTATTTTTCCACCAGCACGGCGGCCTCGGCAGGCTGGTCATTGACAAAGGCGGCGGAGGCGGCGTACTCTTCCATGAACCGGGCCACCGCCTGGGGATGCTGCTCCAGGAACTCGCTGCGCACCAGCAGCACCGCGGTGATGAGCTGGCTGTCGCCGCCCAGGGCGTTCCACTGCTCCGTCAGGTCCAGGGCCACCCGCAGGCCCTCCACCTGGCCCATGGCCACCACCACAAAGGGCTGGGGCAGCATGGCCACGGCGCTGTCCTGGGCCGCCATCTGGGCCACGATCTCCGTGGGCTCGCTTTTCCACTCCACGTTCACGTCCTTGCCCAGCTCCAGGCCGTTCCGGGCCAGCAGATAGGTCAGGGCATACTCGGGGGTTGCGCCCTTGCCGGTGGCGTAGATGGTCTTTCCGGCCAGGCTCTGGATATCGGTAACGGTCTCGCCGCCCTTTTCCACCATATACAGCACGCCCAGGGTGCTGACGGCCAGCATCTTCACGCCGCCCTGGGTCTTGTTATACAGCACGGAGCCCAGGTTGGCGGGCACCGCCAGAATGTCCAGCTCCCTCTGCAGCAGCAGCGGCGTCAGCTCGTTGGCGCTGGCAGCCATCTGGAAGTCGATGGCGTTGGCGGTTTTCTGGTTTTCCGCGTCGTCCAGCAGCTTCACCAGGCCCATGGACGTGGGACCTTTCAGGCCGCCCACCCGGATGGTGACGGCCTCCTCCTGGGGAGTCTCTGGGGTCTGGGGCTGCTTGGCGCAGCCGGACAGCACTGCGGCGGCCATCAGCACCGCCAGCAGCAGGGATACAAATCTTTTCATTGGTTTTCTCCTTCCCGTGAAATGACGTTGGAATACTGTGTTTTGGCGCTGACGCCGGGCAGCCGCCCGATTTTGCCGGACAGCGCGGCGATCTTGTCCTGGGGCGCGTCCAGCACCACCGAGATGATGTTCACGCCCCGTTCCCGGTACGGCAGGCCCATGCGCCCGATGATATAGCCGCCGTATTCGTGCAGCAGCGCGTTCAGCGCCGCCGCCGAAGATTCCTGCTCCACGATGATGCCGATCAATGCCACTCTTGTTTCCATATGCCGTCACCTCCTCCGAAACAAAAAGAGCCGCGCCCTGCGGCACGGCCCCAGCACCCGGGAAGCGTTCCCCCCCCCCCGGGCGGTGTCATCTGTGGCGTAGCTTCCGTCGCAATCGTAATTTTGACGTCAGGAACTTACCCTTATTCTATGATGCTGGGAGCCGGATGTCAAGAGGGGTTTTTTCTTGCAAAACGCAATTACATATTGTATAATTATGTCACTAAATTACAGAACGGAGCGATTTTATGAAGAAACAACGGAAGCCCCGGGTGCTGCTGACGGGGTTCACCCCCTTCGGCGGGGAGCGCATCAACCCCGCCCTGGAGGCCGTGAAGCGGGTACGATGCCCGGAGGCGGAGCTGCGCATTCTGGAGGTGCCCACGGTGTTCGGCGATTCCGCCCGGCTGGTGACGGCGGAAATGGACGCGTTCCGGCCGGACGTGGTGTTGTGCGTGGGCCAGGCGGCGGGCCGCAGCGCCGTGACGCCGGAGCGGGTGGCCATCAATGTGGACGACGCCCGGATTCCCGACAACAACGGCTGCCAGCCGGTGGACGCGCCCATCGTCCCTGGCGGACCGGCAGCATATTTCGCCACGGTGCCGGTGAAGGACATGGTCCGGGCCATCCGGGAGGCCGGGGTGCCGTCGGAGCTGTCCAACAGCGCGGGGACCTATGTGTGCAACCACCTGCTGTACTGCGTACTGCACCATGCCGCCCCCGGCGTCCGGGCGGGGTTCATCCATGTGCCCTGCATCCCGGAGCAGACGGAGGGGACGGACCGGCCGTCCCTGCCCCTGGCGCAGCTGGTGACGGCCCTGGAAGCGGCGGTTTCGGCCTGCTGTAAAGGATAACCGGTTTCCCCCAGTGAAACATGAGACTCCGCCGGGGAAAATACTGCTCCACGGATAAATAAACAGTTAGGGTGCTCTATTTTCGGCAAATTTAGGCACAACACCGCATTGACAAACAAATTGGGGCCGTTTTATAATGGAATCATCCGAAAGGAGTTGAATCCTATGAACGAGATCTACGTCATCGGCCACCACAACCCCGATACCGATTCCATCGTGTCCGCCATGGCCTACGCGGCCCTGCGCAACGCCCTGGGCGACCGGAACTATGTGGCCGCCCATATGGACCACATCAGCGACCAGACCCAGCGGATGCTGGACCGCTTCGGCTTCCAGCCCCCCCGGACGGTACAGAACGTCCGCACCCAGGTGGAGGACCTGGACTATGATACGCCCCCGGCCCTGAACGCCACCGTCACCATGGACCGGGCCTGGCACATCATGCGGGAACAGAAGATCTCCGCCATCCCCGTCATCAACGAGGACGGCACCCTGTACGGCACTCTGTCCGCCGGCGACATCGCCACCTACAGCATGACCACCATCGCCAACCCTCGGGTGGAGGCGGTGCCCCTGTTCAACCTGCTCAGCGTCATCGAGGGCCGCCTGCTCAACGACAGCGGCGACCTGATCGACACCGTGTCCGGCAACGTGGTCATCGCCCTGCCCCAGAGCTGCGAGAACCTGCTGTTCGGCGACCCGGACAACATTGTCATCTGCGGCGACCAGCCGGATATGATCCGCCGGGCCCTGGACATCGGCGTCAGCTGCCTGATCCTGTGCCAGACGGAGGTGGACCCGGACCTGCTGGAAAACGCCGGGCGCACCTGCATCATCACCACCCCCTATGAGGCCAGCCGGGTGGCCCGGCTGATCTATCAGGCCAGTCCCATCTCCCGGCCCTGCCACAACGACAAGATCGTGTGCTTCCACCTGTCGGACTATATCGACGACGTCCGCGAGGTGGTGCTGAAAAGCCGCTACCGCTGCTACCCGGTGCTGGACGAGAACGAAAAAGTCGTGGGCACCCTGTCCCGGTACCACCTGCTGCGCCCCCGGCGCAAGCGCGTGGTGCTGGTGGACCACAACGAGCGGGCCCAGGCCGTTCCCGGCCTGGATCAGGCGGAGATTCTGGAGATCATCGACCACCACCGCCTGGCGGATATCCAGACCAGCCAGCCCATCCGGGTGCGCAACGAGCCCGTGGGCAGCACTGCCACCATCATCGCCGGTATGTATCAGGAGCACGGCGTCATGCCCTCGGCCAATATGGCGGGGCTGCTGGCGGCGGCCATCCTGGCCGACACCGTTATGTTCAAGTCCCCCACCTGCACCAAGCGGGACATTGCCATGGCCGAGCGCATGGCCCGCATCGGCGGCGTCAACGTCAAGGAGCTGGGCCGCCAGCTGTTCTCCACCGCCGGAGGCAAATCCGTGGAGGAGCTGGTGAGTAGCGACTTCAAGGAGTTCCACATCGGCGAGCAGAACCTGGGCGTGGGCCAGGTCACCTGCCTGGACTCCATGGAGATGCTGGAGCGCAAGGAGGAGTTTCTGGCGGTGATGCGGCACCTGCAGGAGGAGCACCACTATAACATGGTGATCCTGATGCTCACCGACGTGCTGCTGGAGGGCACGCAGCTGCTGTATGTGGGCAGCGACGAGGCCATCCGCAACGCCTTCTCCGCCGAGCCCAAGGACAACGCCCTGTTCCTGCCCGGGGTCATGAGCCGGAAAAAGCAGATCATCCCCATGCTGTCTGCCCTGTGGGGATAATTTGCTGTTCCAAAAAGGGCAAAGCCCTTTTGGGAACAAATGGCTTGCAGTCTGCCGCGCGCATAATTTGTTCGCTGAAAGCGAACAAATTCCACACTTGCAGACCGAGAAGTATTTTTGGCCAGGTACACGCCCCGGCCAAAAATGATTCCATTTTATTTGCCGCCTGCGGGCGGCAAACTCTGCGAGGCTTTTGGGAGACACGCTCTCACTCCGCTGCCCTTCGGGGCGGCGGAGTGATTTTTTTCTTGCGTTGGGGACGATTTCACGGTATGATAGGGAATAATACACATCATTGTGCAAGAAAGGAATCGTTTTATGAAGCACGAACCCAAGCCGCCCCGCCGCAAGCTCCGGGACCTGGTGCCCATCATCCGCCGCCGTCCGGCGGTGTTCGCCGTGTACCTGGTGCTGCGCCTGATCGTCATCGCCGTTCTGGTGTCCTCCATCCTCCGGCGGGAGTATGAGAGCGCCTTCATCTGCCTGCTGGTGCTGGTGCTGTTTATGATGCCCTTTTTCATCCAGCAGAACTTCGGCATTGAGCTGCCCTCCACCCTGGAGATCATCATTCTGCTGTTCATCTTTGCAGCGGAGATCCTGGGGGAGTTGGGGTGCTATTTCATCACCTATCCCTATTGGGACTCCATGCTCCACACCACCACGGGGTTCCTGTGCGCCGCCACGGGCTTCGCCCTGATCGACATCCTCAACCGCAACAGCCGCATCAAGTTCCAGCTTTCGCCGGTGTATGTGGCCCTGGCGGCCTTCTGCTTCTCCATGACCGTTGGCGTCATGTGGGAGTTTTTCGAGTTCGGCATGGACCGGCTGTTCCACATGGACATGCAGAAGGACACCGTGATCCAGTCCGTCACCTCCGTGATGCTGGACCCCACCAACAGCAACATCCCCGTCACCATTGACGGCATCCACTCCGTGGCCGTCAACGGCCAGGACCTGGGCTTCGACGGATACCTGGACATCGGCCTGTATGACACCATGGAGGACCTGTTCGTGAACTTCGTGGGAGCCGTGGTGTTCAGCACCATCGGATATTTCTATATCAAGCACCGGGGCCGGGGCAAGCTGGCCCGGGCCTTCATCCCCACCATCACGGAGGAGGGGGAACAGGGGCAGGAGGAGGAAAACCTGCCGCCGGAGTCGTAATGTCCGTGTTCTCTTGACGCGGCCATCCGCGGATGATAGAATGGTGCTGCAGGATCGAAAAAGGAGGAATCTCATCGTGATTGCCGCAGTGTTGGTCATTGCCGGGATCATAGCGGTCGGATGCCTGGGTTACCAGCTGTTCCGCCGCAGTCTCGGCACCATGCAAAGCAGGGAGGATTCCCTGGTGCAGGCTGCCGAAAGGCAGGAGGAAGAGGAAGCGGCCGAGTCTCTGGCAAGGCGGCTCAGCCAGGAGGCCTTGGCCCAGCAGGCAGCCCTGACGGAGTTTTATTACAACAGTTCCCTGACCCGGAAGATCGTTGACGCCATCAGCGACGGCACCGGCCGTCTGCCGGAGGAGATCGTTGTCTGCCGCGACAAGGTCACCGGGCGCACGCGGGGGACGAAGCGCGTCTTTGATTTCCTGGCGGAACGGGTTGACAGTCTGGAGCACCGGGCAGACGAAGCAGCCTTATCCGAAGCCATCAATCGTATCCTCGGCAATGAGTATCAGCTATTTCATGGCGATGACGAGCTTTATGACCATCTGGTCGTCATGCGCCTCAAGCCCACTCAAAAATTCTGAATATCCAAAAAAATCCCGCTGGCACATGGCCAGCGGGATTTTCATGCGCTTATGTGCTCAGATCTCCAGATAATTCTTCACCAGCACCTGCAGCAGCTCGTCCCGATCCACCTTGCAGATCAGGGTTCGGGCGCCGTTGTGGTTGGTGATATAGGTGGGATCCTCAGACAGGATATAGCCCACGATCTGGTTGATGGGGTCGTACCCCTTTTCCTTCAGCGCCTCATACACGGAGGTAAGGATAAAGTGGATTTGCTCGTCCTTATCCTGGGCGGCGTCAAACTTTCTGGTATAATCATCCATGCGGGCTTTCTCCCCTTTCTATTGATTCACCACCAGTATACGCTATTTTTCCGGCGCTGTAAAGAGGAAAAAACGGATTTTACCGGGTGCGCAGCTCCGCCCCCAGGCGCTTGGTGAGCTTCTTGATGACGCCGGAGGCGCACTCCTCGATCTCCGTGGAGGTCAGGGTCTTTTCCAGGGAGCCGATGGTCAGCCGGATGGTGACGGACTTCTTCCCGGCGGGCACCTGCTTGCCGTGGTACTCGTCCACAAAGTCTGCCCCATGGAGCAGGCCGCCCTCCCGGATGCCCTGGGCGATGACGTCGTGCATCTGGCTCCACTTCACCTGGCTGTCGAACAGCAGGGAGATATCGTAGTCGGTCATGGGATACTCCGGCAGGTGGGTGAACCGGTTGGTGCGGGAGCGGAAGGGCTTCAAGGCGTCCACATCCAGCTCGAACAGCATCACCGCCAGATTCTTGATGCCGCAGGCCATGGCGGGCTTCCGGGCAAGCATCGCCAGATTGCCCACCTGCTCCTCGCCAAGGAAGATGTTCAGCCACACCACCTGGTCGGCCCACACCGGGCGCTTCTCCTGGCGGAAGGTGAAGCCCTCCATGTGGGTGTAGCGGGGCATCTGCTCCACGGCGCCCTTGGCCCGGCGGAACAGGGCCATCACGTCCTTGGCCGGGGCCACGAAGGCGCCGGCGATGTTCTTACGCTGGGAGGGCAGCAGCTCCCGGGGGTCGTAGGGGGCGCTGTAGTCGGCGTCGCGGAACACCTGGGCCGTTTCAAACAGGGCAAACTCCGTGAAGTACCGCTCATTTTTCACCACGGCCTTGCACAGGTTGGGCAGCAGGGAGGAGCGGATCAGCCGCTCGGTGGGAGACGGCGGCGTGGACAGGGCCAGGATCCCGGCGGTGTCCTGCAAAATGGCGTTTACATAGGACTCGTCCATCCAGGGATAGGTGAAGATCTCCTGCATGCCGCAGCGGATGGCCAGATACTCCTTGATCCGGCGCTCCAGGTCCTTGTCCAGCTGGTTGATGGCCCCGTCGAAGGAGGTGGTGATGGGGGCGGCCTGGAAATTCTCATAGCCCACCATCCGGGCCACCTCCTCCATGATGTCGGCCTTGATGGCCACATCGCCGGTGGAGCGCCAGGTGGGCACGGTGACGTGCATGTTGTCGCCGTCGAAGTCCAGCCGGAAGCCCAGCAGGCCCAGCTTATGGGCGATCTCGTCGTTGGTCAGGTGCTTGCCCAGGCGGCGGTCCAGCCACCGCAGGGACACGTCGATCTCCGCCGGTTGGAGCTTCGCGGGATACTGGTCGCAGAAGCTGGTAACACGCACGTCGGGATACAGCTCCCGGAACAGGGACATGGCCAGGGACAGGGCCTGGTCGCAGCGCTCCGGGTCGATGGCCTTTTCATACCGGGAGGAGGCCTCGGTGCGGTTGTCGTACCGCAGGGCCGTGCGGCGGACGCCGGCGGCCTGGAAGTTGGCGATCTCCAGAATCACCTTGTTGGTGGTGGGCAGGACGGAGTCCTTGGCGCCGCCCATGACGCCTGCAAGGCCCACCACCCCCGCCTCGTCGGCGATGACCAAGTCGTCGGCAGACAGGGCCAGCTCCTTGCCGTTGAGCAGCTCCAGCTTTTCGCCGTTTTGGGCCCGGCGGACGATGATATGCCCGGCGATGTTGTCGGAATCAAAGGCGTGGGTGGGCTGGCCGGTGGCCAGCATCACATAGTTGGTGATATCCACCAGGGCGTTGATGGGCCGCATGCCCACACGCCAGATGCGGCTCTGCATCCGGAAGGGGGCGGGCTTCACGGACAGACCCTCTACCGCCGCGCCAATGTAGCGGGGGCAGCGCTCCGTGTCCTCCACGGTGACGGTGAGGCCGTCGGACCCGGCATCGCAGGTGAAGGGAGGCAGCTGCTTCAGGGGCAGGTCATACAGAGCCGCCAGCTCCCGGGCAATGCCGTAATGGCCCCACAGGTCGGGCCGGTTGGTCATGGATTTGTTGTCGATCTCCAGGATGATGTCGTTCAGGTCCAGGGCGTCGGCAATGGGGGTCCCCGCCGGGGCGTCGAAGGCGCTCAGGTCCAGGATGTGGGCCTCCTCGGTGGTGGGGAACAGGTCCCCCAGGCCGATCTCCACCGCGCCGCAGATCATGCCGTAGCTTTTGACGCCCCGGAGCTTGGCCTCCTTGATCTCCACCGGCTCGCCCTCGCCGTGCCAGCGGCACATGGCTCCCGGGGCGGCCACGGCCACCTTCATGCCCGGGCGGACGTTGGTGCCGCCGCAGACGATATCCCGGATGTCACCGCCGCCGATGTCCGTGCGGCAGATCTGCAGCTTGTCGGCGTTGGGATGAGGGCACACCTCCGCGATCTGCCCCACCAGCATATGGTCAAACTGCCGGGCCAGGTCCGTGGCCCCCTCCACCTCCACGGTGGACATGGTCAGGTCATAGGCCAGCCGGGTCAGGTCCATATCCCGGGGCAGGTCCACGTAATCTTTGATCCAGTTCAGCGATACTTTCATGTGTTTCCCCTCCTTTTAACGGAACTGTTCCAAAAAGCGCAGGTCGGCGCTGTGGAACATACGCACGTCATCCACGCCGTAGCGCATCATCACCAGTCGGTCCAGACCGATGTTCACATAGAACCCGGTGTATTCATCCGGGTCCAGGCCCGCCGAGCGCAGGACGTTGGGATGGGGGGTGCCGCCGGGCATGATCTCGATCCAGCCCACGTGCTTGCACACGCTGCAGCCCTTGCCGCCGCAGACCAGGCAGCCCATGTCGATCTCGAACCCCGGCTCCACAAAGGGGAAGAAGCCCGCCCGCATCCGCACCGGGACGTCCCGGCCGAACACCTTGGACAGGATGCTCTTGATCATCACCTTGCCGGAGGCAAAGGTGAAGTCCTTGTCCACGATCAGGGCCTCATACTGGAAGAAGGCGCGCTCGTGGCGGGCGTCGGTGGTCTCATTGCGGTACACCCGGCCGGGGTACACGAAGCGGTAGGGGGGCTTGTGGGTCTGCATATAGCGGACGGAGCCGCCGGTCAGGTGGGGCCGCAGGCACAGCTTGTCCCAGCACTGGCCCTTGTCGTGGCCCTCCAGCCAATAGGTGTCCATGCTCTCCCGGGCGGGGTGGTTGGGGGGGAAGTTCAGGTTGTCGAAGCCGTACAGCTCGCTGGTGATGTCGGACTCCTCGAAAATCTCGAAGCCCATGGACCGGAACGCGTCGTTCAGGTCGTAGCACATCTGGGTGATGGGGTGCAGGCCGCCGGACAGGGGGGCGGTGCCGGGGACGGTGATGTCGAAGTCCGGGTCCACCTCGGAGGCCTTCAGCTTCAGCTCCTTCCGCTTGGATTCCAGCAGCTCCGTCAGCTGGGTCTTGGCCTGGTTCACGGCCTTGCCCATCTCCGGCCGCAGGCTTACGTCCAGCCGGGGCAGCTCCTTCAGAAGCCCCGTCAGGGCGCCCTGCTTGCCCAGCAGCAGGCCCTTGACCTCCTGCAGCTCGCTTTCGCTGCGGGCGGCCTGGATCTTCTCCTGCCCCTCCAGCAGCAGCTGTGTCAGTTTCTCTTTCATATGGTTCCTCCTTGATAGGATTTGGTTTTTGGGACGAAAAAAGCCCTTCCTCCCAATCACTTGGGACGAAAGGCATACGGCTTCCGTGGTACCACCCAGCTTCGCGGCAAAACCCGCGCACTCGTTTTCCCGATAACGGGGGATGACCCGTCCGCGCATTTCCTCGCGGCAGCTCCCGGGCGAACACCGCAGCGCCTGACGAACCGGCTTGCAGCCGGTGACCGGTCCTCTCTTGGAAAGGCGATGATTGCGGAACTTCCCGTTCAAAGCATTTTGAACACCCCATTTATACCATATTCCGCCGGAACTTGCAAGGGAAAATTGCAAAAAAACGGCGCACGCCGCAGCGTGCGCCGTCTCAAGTCTCTTTGGTTTACAGCTCCCCGGCTTTGTATAACCGGGATTCGTGGCGGTAACCGGCGGCGGCTGCGGCGTTGGATGCGATCTCCTCCGGCGTCAGGGAGCGGCGGACCTTGCCGGGAGCGCCCATGACCATGGACCCGTCGGGGATCACGGCCCCCTGGGTCACTAAGGCCCCGGCGGCGATGATGCAGTCCCGGCCCACCACGGCCCCATTGAGGACGATGGCCCCCATGCCCACCAGGGTGTTGTCGCCGATGGTGCAGCCGTGAAGAATGGCGGCGTGGCCCACGGTGCAGTCCCGGCCCACGGAGGTGGGAAAGCCGGGGTCCGCGTGGAGAACGCAGTTGTCCTGGATATTGGTGCCGGGGCCGATGGTGATGGGGTCCGTCTCCGCCCGGAGCACCGCTCCGAAGTAGATCCCGGCTCCCTCCCCGATGGTGACATTGCCCCGGACGGTGGCGTTGTCCGCCACAAAGGCGGTTTCGTGAATCACAGGCTTCATGGGTTTTCCCTCCTTAATGGAACAGCCAGCGGGCCACCAGGATCACCACGCAGGCCCCGCCTACGCCGATGAGAATGGCCCCCACGGAGCCGGTGGCGGCGATGCCGATGGCGCCCGCCAGCCAATTGCCCACGGCGGAGCCCGCCACGCCCAGGATCAGGTTGCGCAGCAGGCCGCCGCGGCTGCCCATGAGCTTGGAGGCGATCCAGCCGATAAGAGCGCCTAAAATCAGGGAACAGATCATGCTTTTGTCTCTCTTTCTACCCGCAGGGGGTCCACAATATGCACGTTCAGGTGGTTATAGGGCATCTCCACGGCCCGCTGGTCAAAGGCCGCCTTGATGTTCTCCAGCAGGGCGTAATAGGCCGTCCAGTAGTCGGCGGTTCTGGCCCAGCTGCGGACGATGTACTCGATGCCGCTTTCGCCGTAGGCATTGACGTATACCTCCGGGCCGGGGCTCTCCAGCAGGCCCGGGGTCCGGGCCACGGCGTCCAGCAAAGCCTGGCGCACCGTCTGCACCGGCGCGTCATAGGACGCGCTGACGCTGTGCTGGATGCGGCGGGTGCCCAGGGTGGTGTAGTTGGTGATCTTTCCGGCGGAAAGGCTGCTGTTGGGGGCGGCGATCCGCAGGCCGTCCGGCGTGTCCAGATAGGTATAGGTCAGGGTCAGCTCCTTGACGGTGCCTGCGCCGCAGGGGGTGTCCACATAGTCGCCCACGGCGAAGGGCTTGGTCACCAGCAGCACCAGGCCCCCGGCCACGTTGGCCAGGACGTTCTGCACCGCCAGGGATACCGCCAGGGACAGCACCGACAGCAGCGCCACCAGGGACGTGACGGGAATGCCCAGCTGGTCGGCGGTAATGAGCACCGTTACCACCCACAGCACCAGCTGCACGGTCCGCACCAGGTATTTCTGCACCCGGGCGTCGATATGGGTCCGGGCCAGCACCCGGCGCAGCAGGGCGGTGATCAGCCGCACCGACACCAGGCAGATCACCAGCGTCAGCAAGGCCCCCAGCAGCGTCCCCAGGGAGATACTCCCCAGGTGCAGGGCCGACAGGTCCAGCTTCTGATCCAATGCGTTTTCCACAGGCGGCACCTCCTTTTTTGCGGCCCTATTATACTCCCCGGCGGCGGATTTTGTCAAATCATCGAAAAAAAGGCTTACCCTTTTGCAGAAAAAGTGGTATAATATGTTAAAGAACGAAAGAGAGGATGAGCGGCATGTTTGCAGCGGGCGAATTGGTGGTCTATGGCGGTGAGGGCGTCTGCCGGGTGGAGGGTGTTGGGACGCCGTCTCTGCCGGGAATGGACAAGACCCGGCTGTACTATACCCTTGCGCCGCTGTATCGCTCCGGCCAGGTGATGACCCCGGTGGACACCCGGGTGCTGATGCGCCCCCTGCTGACGGGGCAGGAGGTGCAGGAGCTCATCGCGCAGCTGGACCAGCTGCCGGAGGAGCAGGCCGAAAGCCACAACACCCGGGCCATCAAGGACCTGTATCACCAGGTGGTGGCCTCCTATGACTGCAAACGGCTGGCGGGCCTCATCAAGGGGGTGTGCCGCCGGCGCAGCTGGGCCATTCACCACGGGCGAAAGGTCAGCCAGATGGACGAGCGCTATCTCAAGCGGGCGGAGGACTCCCTGTACGGCGAGCTGGGGGCGGTGCTGGGTCTTCCCCGGGAGGACGTCCCGGCCTATATCCGGCAGACCTGGCCCAAGTGGCCGCTGTTTTAGATTGTTCAAAAAGGCAGAGCCTTTTTGAACAAAAGATTTGCCGCCTGCGGGCGGCAAATTCTGCGAGGCTGTCCGTCGACAGAAACCATAAGGCGGAGAACCGGAAGCCGGTTCTCCGCCTGAATGGCAGGAAGATTGATGAAAAAAGTTTTTTGTCTCTTGCAAGTATAGGATACCCAAGGGATGTTACAAAAGTTCATGCATAAATATTAAAAAAGTATTAAACCTTCTCCGGCGGCGGCCGGGAGAAAATTTGCATCCCGGCGCAGAAAGTCGTTGACAGCGGGGGAACGATATGGTAAAATGAGTCCTGCGTCTGGGTCGGATATGCTTTTGCGCGCACGGAGAGATGGCTGAGCGGTTGAAAGCACCGGTCTTGAAAACCGGCGATGTGAAAGCATCCGTGGGTTCGAATCCCACTCTCTCCGCCAGATTTTTCTTAATATGGTATGCGGAAGTACCCAAGTGGCCGAAGGGGCTCCCCTGCTAAGGGAGTAGGCGTCTAAACCACGCGCGAGGGTTCAAATCCCTCCTTCCGCGCCAAAGAAGTACGATGGTTTTGATACGAGACCATCGTACTTTTTTTAGTATGGAAATTAGTGCAAGAACGTGATACAATCAATCCAGCAAATGAAAAATCGTCAGGCCTGTAAAATTTAGGAGGTACAGTATGGAAAGAGAATACCCCAAGAAAATGTTTTGGCTATTTGTTCTAACGAATTTCCTGCTTCACTTTTTCTACTTATCTGTTCCAGGAATTATCCTCTGCATCGTTGGAATTTGGATAAAGCCCTGCCTTTACATTGGGCTTGTAGTTTTAGGACTGGATCTGATTCTTTCAATCATTGAACAGCTACATATCCGAAATGCAGCCGTGTCGCATAGCGAAAACCCTGAGTTCAACGAACTGATGGACGCATTTTGCAGCCCTGACGGGCTACGGGCAGTCGGGAAAGTACTGGATGAAAAGATTAAATCCAACCCTGATGATGAATCCAAAAAAGGAAAAGGCCAATAAGGTAACTTTTGATTCATCTTTCGTCTCATGATGGTTTCACTTTCACCGCTATAGTTTCATTTTCGGGTGAAACCAAATGAAACCATTTGAAACCGTATCATTATCAACTGCTGCCAGGAAACACCGCAAGTCTGTGTCATGACGGACTTGCGGTGTTTTTTTGCCTGTCCGCCCGCTTGCGGCGGAAAACGGTTCCTGTTATAATGGGATCGGATATTGGAATTATGCTTTGAGGAGGTATGATCATGTATTCCATCGGACAGGTGGCGGAGATGTTCGGCCTGCCGGTCTCCACCCTGCGCTATTACGACAAACAGGGCCTGTTTCCGGGCATGGAGCGCTCCTCCGGCGTCCGCAGATTCAGCGAGGCGGAGCTGGAAAAGCTGCGGGTCATCCAGTGCCTGAAGGAGACCGGAATGGAGATCCGCGCCCTCTATGACAACACCCGCCTGGCGGACTGACGGAGAAAGTGTACCAAATTTTAACCATATTGTCACCGGTTTGTAACTTTTATTCACCATTTTGAGATGAATTTGCCGGGAAACTCCTGTATACTACAAGTACAGTAAGGGAAAAACCAGAATCACTTGTGGGAAAGGAGTCGCCATGAAGAAGACGGTATTGCTGCTGACGGTGTGTCTGGTGCTGGGCCTGTGCGCCTGCGGTCTGCGGGGGCAGAGCACAGCGGGGAATACCGTTGAACCTGTGCATTTCTCCGCCCCGGCGGTCCGCCAGGACCAGGCCCCGGCGGAACAGCTGCAGGTGACTCTGCCCCAGGGTGCCAGCCTGCTGACGGAGCAGGAGTTGCGCTGGTTCGGCGGGAGCTTCTTCAACGTGCTGCCGGGCCAGGGGCCGAACCTGTTCTTGGCCGCCTCCTATGACCGGGCGGCGGATATGAACCTGGCGTCCCTGTTTGCCGCCGGAGCCGGAAGCCGGGAGCTGTCCGACCGGGAGCTGCGGCAGCTGGGTATGGACGGCTACGCCCGCCTGACGGCGGCGGAGCTGGAGGACCTGCTGCTGCGCTGCACGGGGCTGAGTCTGGCGGATATGTCCGACAGCGCCTTCCACGGCCTGGTGTACCTGGCGGATTTCGACGCGTACTATGCGCCGGCCGGTGACGCGGGCTATGTCCGCTTCCAGTACGGCTGCCACAACCCCGACGGCACCGTGGCCCTGCGCTATCCTGGCGGCAGTGTGACCCTGCGGCAGGATGCGGGCCGCTGGCTGACGGCGTCCAACACCCTGGATTGACAGGGCGTTTTCAGATAGCAGGCAGACGCGTTTCATAAGTTTCGATACTCCTCTCTTTCGTCTTTTTCTTTCATCTCTTGCCGGAAGGCGGCCCCATTCCCCGGGGCCGCCTTTTGGCGCGCAAAAATCTGCATATTGCCGCCCCTCCCGGCGCATACTATGGCCGAACGCAAAAATTTCCAACGATTTCTTGCAGGAGGGAAACCATATGGTCAAGGATTTTATCGACACCAACGACTTTTCGGCCCGGGAGTTGCTGGACATGATCCAGCTGAGCCTGTCTATCAAGGATGCCATCCGGGGCGGCTATTACCCGCCGCTGCTGCGGCACATGAACCTGGGCATGATCTTTCAGCAGTCCTCCACCCGGACGCGGGTGTCCTTTGAAACGGCCATGAGCCAGCTGGGGGGCCACGCCCAGTATCTGGGCCCCGGCATGATCCAGCTGGGGGGACACGAGACCATCGAGGACACCGGCCGCGTGCTGAGCTATCTGGTGGACGTGGTGATGGCCCGGGTCATCCAGCACCGCACCATTGTGGACCTGGCCCGGGCCTGCTCCATTCCGGTGCTCAACGGCATGTCCGACTACAACCACCCCACCCAGGAGATCGGCGACCTGTGCACCATGGCCGAGCACCTGCCCCGGGGGAAGAAGCTGTCGGACTGCAAGGTGGTGTTTGTAGGCGACGGCACCCAGGTGTGCGCCTCCCTGGGCTTCATCACCACCCACCTGGGCATGAAATTCGTCCACTACGGCCCCAAGGGCCACCAGCTGACAGACGGCCACCAGGCCATCATGGAGCGAAACTGCCGGGAAAGCGGCGGCAGCTTCCTGGTCACAGACGACCGCAGCGCCGTCCGGGACGCGGACTTCCTCTACACCGACGTGTGGTACGGCCTGTACGAAAACGAGATGCCCAAGGAGCAGCGGGTGGAGGTGTTCCACGACTATCAGGTGAACCGGGAGCTGATGAGCCTGGGGGCCATCGGGTGCAAGTTCCTCCACTGCCTGCCCGCCACCCGGGGCGAGGACGTCACCGACGAGGTGGCCGACTCCGCCGCCTCCCTGTGCTGGGAGCAGGCCGGAAACCGGCTGACGGCCATGCGGGGCCTGCTGGTCTATTTCACCCGCTGCCGCCCGCAGCACACCGAACTGGAGGAGGCCGCCGCCCGGGAGCAGCTGGATCGCTTTATGGCGGACCGGGGCCTGAGCTGACATGGAGAAGCGCAAATTCCGCCTGGCGGACGTGGTGCTGTCCGTCATATGCGTGGTGTTCGTGGCGGAGGCCGCCGCCCCGGTGGCCTCCATCGGCAACAGCCAGTATTTCTGGTGGCTGTTCATGATCCTGGCGTTTCTGCTGCCCTATGGGCTGATCTCCTCGGAGCTGGGCACCGCCTTCCCCGGGGACGGCGGCCTGTATGACTGGATCCACACGGCGTGGCCCGACTCCCGCTGGGGCGCCCGGGCCTCGTGGTACTACTGGATCAACTTCCCTCTGTGGATGGCATCTCTGGCGGTGATGTGTCCGGAGCTGCTGGGGTATGTGTTGGGCTGGCAGCCGGGGCCGGTGTGGTCCCTGGTGATCCAGCTGGCCTTTATCTGGATCGTCACGGTGGTGGCCTTTTACCCGGTGTGCGACAGCATCGTCATTCTGAATCTCAGCGCCGCCATCAAAATTCTGCTGGCGGTGACGGTGGGGGTGCTGGGCATTGTGTATGTGGCCCGGAACGGCTTTGTCAACGATATGTCCGCCGGGACCTTCCTGCCCTCCTTCGACCTGGACAGCCTGTCGTATATCTCCGTCATCATCTTCAACTTCCTGGGCTTTGAGGTGGTGTGCACCTATGCCGGAAGCATGGCGGACCCCCGGCGGCAGATCCCCCAGGCCATCGTCACCGGCGGCGTGGTGATTGCCGCCATCTATCTGTTCTCCGCCTTCGGCATCGGGGCCGCCGTCCCCACCCGGGACATCAGCGTGGACTCCGGCCTCATCGACGCCGTGTCCCTGATGACCGGCCGCACCGGCGGGCTGCTGGTGGGCATTGTGGCTCTGCTGTTTCTGGTGACGCTGTTCGGCAACATGATCTCCTGGTCCATGGGGGTCAACTCCACCGCCGCCTATGCCGCCGAGCGGGGAGACATGCCCGCCGTGTTCGCACGGCGGCGGAAGGACAACGACATGCCCGTGGGCTCGGCCCTGGTCAGCGGGATCGTAGCCTCGGCGGTGTGCCTGCTGGGAGCTGCCATCCAGGCAGTAAGCCCGGATTCCTCCCTGTTCTGGAGCTTCTTCGCCCTGAACCTGGTGATGCTGCTGCTGAGCTATATGCCGGTGTTTCCGGCGTTTCTGGCCCTGCGGCGGAAGTATCCGCAGGCGGAGCGGCCCTTCCGGGTGCCGGGAGGCCCGGGAATGCTGCGGGTGCTGGCCTATGTGCCCATGGTGCTCATCGGCCTGTCCATTCTGTTCACCGCCGTGCCCCTGTCCACGGACCGGGAGACCCTGGCCACCATTCTGCCCATTACCGTGGGCTCTGTCATCAGCGTGCTACTGGGCGAGCTGCTCATCGCCGTCCGGCGGCACCATCAACCCAGATCAGGAGGATAACGACTATGGCAAAACGTATTGTGGGAACAACCCCCCGGCAGGACGGGTATCGCATGCCCGGGGAATTTGAGGAGCAGACCGGCGTGTGGATGCTGTGGCCCCAGCGGCCCGACAACTGGCGGGGCGGGGCCAAGCCCGCCCAGCAGGCCTTTGCCGACGTGGCCCGGGCCATCGCCCGGTTCGAGCCGGTGACGGTGTGCGTGAATCCCGACCAGTTCCAGAACGCCCGGGCCCGGCTGCCGGAGGACATCCGGGTGGTGGAGATGACCAGCAACGACGCCTGGGTCCGGGACTGCGGCCCCACCTTTGTGAAAAACGATCAGGGGGGCCTGCGGGCGGTGGACTGGACCTTCAACGCCTGGGGCGGCCTGCATGACGGGCTGTACTTCCCCTGGGACCAAGACGACCTGGTGGCCCGGAAAATCTGCGAGCTGGAGGGGGTGGACAGCTACCGCACCGACGGTTTCGTGCTGGAGGGCGGGTCCATCCATGTGGACGGCCAGGGCACGGTGCTGACCACGGAGATGTGCCTGCTGTCCCCGGGCCGGAACCCGGAGCTCAGCCGCCGGGACATTGAGGAAAAGCTCTGCGGCTATCTGGGGTGCGAGAAGGTCATCTGGCTGCGGGACGGCATCGACCCCGACGAGACCAACGGCCACATTGACGACGTGGCCTGCTTCGTGGCCCCCGGCGAGGTGGCCTGCATCTGGACCGAGGACCCGGAGAATCCCTTTTATCAGGCGGCCCAGGACGCCTTCCGCACCCTGAGCCAGGCCACCGACGCCAAGGGCCGGCGGCTGACGGTGCACAAGCTGTGCCTGACGAAGAAGCCCTGCTGTCTGGAGGGGGCGGAGACCATTGATGCCGTGGAGGGCACCGTACCCCGGGAAAACGGCGAGGTCAGCATCGCATCGTATATGAATTTCCTCATCGTCAACGGGGCCGTCATCGCCCCTCAGTACGGCGACGAAAACGACCAGCTGGCCATCCAGCAACTGCAGCAGATGTTCCCGGACCGGCAGATCGTGGGGGTCCAGACCCGGGAGGTGGCCTTCGGCGGCGGCAACATCCACTGCATCACCCAGCAGCAGCCCAAGGCGTAAAAAACAGCGCCGAAACTGCCCCAAAAGGTCTTTGACCTTTTGGGGCAAAAGGCTTGCAGTCTGCCGCGCGCATAATTTGTCCGCTGAAAGCGAACAAATTCCACACTTGCAGACTGAGAAGAATTTTTGGCCAGGTACACGCCCCGGCCAAAAATGATTCCATTTTATTTGCCGCCTGCGGGCGGCAAACTCTGCGAGGCTTTTTTTGCAAGCCGGGCGGCATCGTTTCACATCACGCCCATGGCCCGCAGGGCCGAGGCGAAGCAGAAGATGGTGACCATGGACAGGGCCGAGCTCCAGGCCACCACCTGCTGGGCCAGCTGCTCGTCGCCGCCGATCTCCTGGACCATCACCGCGCTGGTCACCGCCACCGGCGAGCAGAAAATGGCCACCACCGTGGGCATTTCCTCCGCCGTGATGCCCAGCGGATCCCGCAGAAGCAGGGCCAGGGTCAGCACGATCCCCGGCACCACCAGCAGGCGCATGGCCACCGCCGCCGTGATCTTTTTCCACAGGCCCTGCACCGCGTCGAACCGCAGCCGGGCCCCCAGGATCACCAGCACCAGCGGCGAGGCCGCCCGGGACAGGTCGCCGCACACCTTATAGACGGAGGGCAGGGTCTGCGGCAGGTCGAACACCGACGGCGCCATCTGCCGCAGCAGCACCGCCGCAAAGCCCGCCAGAGCGCCCAGAATCAGGGGGTTCTGGAAAATGCGGCGCAGCTCGTCCCGCCAGGACAGGTGCTTTTCGCTGCTGTAGGCCGTCAGCACCAGCACCGCCAGCACGTTGAACACCGGCACGCACACGGAGGTCACAAGAGACGCGAAGATCAGCGCCTCCTGGCCGCCCAGGGCGCTGGCCAGGGGGATGCCCATGATCACCTGGTTGGCCCGGAAGGTGGCCTGGGCGATGACCGCCCGCTGGCCCCGGTCCCGGGCAAACAGCGGAGCCGCCGCCACACCCAGGCCCGCAGCCCCCACGATGCACGCCACGATGAAGCCCAGCAGCCGCCAGTTCAGCACGGACATATCCTCGATGGCGTACACGTTCAGAAACAGCTGCACCGGCAGCAGCACATGAAAGCAGAAGCCGTTGAGCTGGCGGTAAAAATCGTCGCTCCACCGGCCCGCCCGCCGCAGGCCGCAGCCCAGCGCCATCATCAGCAGCAATGGCATAATGGCCCGCCCGGCGTACAAAAAGATATCCAGCATGGTGTTCTCCTCGGTTTTTGCAGAATCTGACCGATAGTATAGCAGATTCCCGTTCCAATTTCCAGCCCTTGCAAAATTTCGCCCCAGGGTTTACACTGTAGCCAAACCCAACGCAAAGGAGATGCGCTATGTTTCAGGGATACAGCCAGGAGACCGTGGATTTCATGTGGGGCATCCGCTTCAACAACGAACGCGGCTGGTTCCTGGCCCACAAGGACGACTATCAACAGCACCTGCTGGCCCCCACCCGGGAGCTGGGCCAGGCGGTGTACGAAGGGCTGTCGGCAGCCCTGCCCCAAGAGCCGCTGATTCTGAAGGTCAGCCGCATTTACCGGGACGCCCGGCGGCTCCACGGCCAGGGGCCCTACAAGGACCACCTGTGGTTCTGCGTCCGCACCGGAGACCAGGACTGGACCGGCCGCCCCACCTTCTATTTTGAAATCGCCCCGGACTATTACAGCTACGGCATGGGCTTCTGGGCCGCCTCCGCCGCCCTGATGACCCGCTATCGCCAGCAGATCGACCGGGACCCCAGGCCCCTGGAGAAGCTGGTGCGGGAGTTTAACCGCCAGGAGGTGTTTCAGCTGAACGGCCCGGACTATGTCCGCAGCAAGGGCCAGGTCAGCGACCTGCTGCGCCCCTGGTATCAGAAGAAGTCCCTGACCCTGTCCCACGAGGTCCCTCTGGACGAGAGCCTCTATTCCCCGGACTTCGCCTCCCGGGTCACGGAGGACCTGAAGACCCTTCTGCCCTTCTATCGCTACTTTGCCGCCCTCTGCGCGGCGGCGGAATAAACTTCCTCCAAAAGGGCAAAGCCCTTTTGGAGGACAAACTAAATAAGCATTGTGCCGGGGCGTCAGCCCCGGCACAATGCTTTAATTCAGAATTGCAGGAACCCTGCCGGGGCGCCCAGATGGCGGGCCAGCAGCTGCCGCACCGGGACGGCCGCGTCCCCCACGGCCTCCTCCGCCTGGGCGAACACCATCACCATCAGGGCGGCGTTGGGGAAGGGGCAGAACTCCCCGGGGTTACACAGGGAGATCAGGAACATACCCAGATAGGACAGGGTCAGGATCCGGACAAAGGGGTCCCGGCTCCCCTGGCGCAGCAGGGCGATGCGGTCGTGGAGCAGGCGGCCATAGGCCACGATGCCCACCAAGCCCATACTGCCCATGACCTGAGCCAGGCTGTTGTGGTAGAACACCATGCTGCCCTCCACGCCGGTGAATACGTCGGCGTTGCGGGTGCTGCACAGGCCGATGCCGAACACCGGGTGGCGCAGGAAATCGTCCGCCGCCCGGGCCAGAAACTGCAGCCGGTCGGAGTTGCTGTCCTGAATGTCCTCGCCTATGCGGCTATGTAACACGCACTCCAGCAGGGCCGGGCCCAGGGCCAGGATGCCGATGCCGGCGGCCGCCGCCAGCAGCATCAGGCAGCGCCGGCTGATGACGCCGCTGCGCATCAGGTACACGCAGCACAGGGTCAGGAGAATGCCGCCGAACAGCAGGGCGCTGCGGCTGCCCGTCAGGGCCAGGGCCAGGGCCAGCACGGCGGCGGTGGCCAGGTGACCCCGGTGCCGCAGGCTCAGGTAAAAGGGCATGGGCAGGGTCGTCAGCAGCACAGAGGTGGCAAAATTGCGGTAAGACAGATACGGCACGCCGCCGATATGCCCGCTGGCCGCCCAGGCCTTGCCATAGGCCAGCAGCACCGCCAGGGCCATGCACAGGCCCAGGGCGCAGAAAATCTCCGCGAACCGGCGGTGCAGGTCATAGGACCGCTTCTCCGTCAGGTGGGAGCGGAACAGCACATACAGCACCAGCATCCCCACGCCCAGGCCCAGGGTATAGTACAGGGACAGGGGCTCCATGGCCTGCTTGCGGGAGACCACGTCGCAGCCCCCCAGCAGGGCGGCGATGGACACCAGCGCCAGGCCCAGGCCGCTGCGGCCGATCCGCAGGGTCACCGGCCAGACGGCGAAGTGCCACAGCAGGGCCAGCACCAGCAGCGGCACCAGCGCCGCGCAGGGCAGGAAATCCGACAGCTGGCCATAGCACTGGGTGGACATGAGAAAGGCCATGAAAAACGGGCAAACCGGGGCCAGCAGGTCCGGGCAGGCGGCCAGCAGCCAGATGACGATGCACCCCAGGGCCGCTGCGCCGTAGACCGGCTCGCCGGCGGCCATGAACGCCGCAGACATGGTCAGCAGAACGGGAAAATACGCCCGGCTCATCCAAAAGCGCTGGGCGGCCCGGCTGAGCCGGGAAAAAAGTGTATACAAAGTCCGGCGCATCCGGGCCCACAGGCCCGTCGCCAGATCAAGAGACGGCATCCACATAGCACACTGCGCTCCTTTACCGCAGAAACTACCTTTTTAGATACTTGGAAAATCTTTTTTCATCATCCTGGCCCGGCGCATCCCTTCCTGTCAGGTGCGGGGCCGAAAATCCTATTCTCAGGACATTATATCATAAAAAGTTTGAAGGTTTTGTAAACTTTTGGGCCGTTTCGCCGCAGACAGCGGCCTGACGCCCCAGTATCGTGTACTTTATCACGTTCAGAGCCGTCTGTCAAGCCGTAAACCCCGCATTTCCACGCGGCTCCCCTGCCCCGGTCCAAGGGGGAGCCGGGACAGACCAAGAGCGGCGCTGCCACGCAGCGCCGCTCTTGCGTTTGATTCGCTTACAGGTGCAGAAGCTCCTTGTAATAGGGCCACAGGCCGGTTTTCTCCGGGCAGAAGGGGGCCAGCTGGCACAGGTCCGTGCCGGGGAAGTCGTTGCCCTCGATGATGGCAGGGCCATCGGGGCCGATGGCCATATCCCAGCCCACATGGCCCACCTCCGGAATTTCCAGGGCGGCCTGGCAGGCCAGGGCCTTGGCCTCCTCGATCATGGGCAGCTGATAGCCCACCAGGGGGATGCCGGTGTCGGGGTGCTTGTCAAAGACGTTGAAATAGTCATCGGTGGCGGGGGAGCAGATCTTGCCGGTGTCGATATCCACCCGGCAGAGGATGCCGCCCTGGCCGGAGTTGTCGCACACGCCGCCGCCCCGGCCCATTTTCAGGGTGATGTAGGCGATGTGCACCTGGCCGTCCACCAGGTCGGTGCAGATGCGCATGGTGTTCACGGACTGGGGATGCAGGCGCGCCATGTCGGGATGCTGGGCCTGGACATGCTCCAGCACCACCAGCTTCTTCTCCCGGATATAGTCCAGCATGGCCGCCGGGGATTCAAAATCCTTCACATACAGCTTCTCCACGCCGTTGCCGCAGGAGCCGTGGTTGATCTTGGCGAAGATGGCCTCCTGCCCCTCCAGGAATTGGGCCATCTGCTCCGGAGTGGCGGTCTCGCCGTTGAGGGTGGGGCGGCGGAGATACTTGGCGAAGCGGACGTTAAAGAGCAGCTTGTCGTCAAAATCGTCGTCGTGGGCCATGTCGTTCATGATGTTGCTGACCTTCTTGTTGCGGACCCGGGTGAGGTAGGTGTCCCGCTGTGCGCCGGTCATGTCGTAAAAGCCGAACATGGTGTAATCATAGTACCCCGCGCCGTAGCGCACGGCGCACCAGAGCATATCGAAGAAGGTGCGGACCTTGTTCTGGCCGCACTTCTGGTGCACCACGTCGATCATGTGGTTCATTTTCTTGAAGCGGACGCCGGTGAGGACCCGGGCCACATATCCGATCATCGCCATGGTAAAAAAACCTCCCGTTTCTCGTTTTGTCTCCTATCATACCACGCGGGAGACAAAAAATCCAATGTTTTGTGGTTATGCCTGGCAAAAGGCCGGGGCATCAGGAGCCGCCGGTCCGGGCCGGGGCGGGAATTTCATCGTAAAACACGTCCAGGATCAGGTCATACAGGGCCTCCTGGTCCACCGTCAGCTCCACCCGGTTGCCGTCGCCCAGGGCGGCCTGGCCGGTGACCCGCAACATATCGCCGGAGAAGCTCATCCCGGCGGCCTGGGTGGCCAGATACGTCAGCTTGCCCAGGTCCAGGTCCGTCAGCACATAGTCGCTGACGGCGTTGTACAGCGGCAGGACGCTGGCAGGGCTGGAGGCCACCCGGGCCTTGGCCTGGCCGATCAGGGCCAGCATATACTGCTTCTGGCGCTGCATGCGGTCCTCGTTGCCGGTGGCGTCGCCCCGGCGGCACTGGATGTACATGCGGGCCTGCTGGCCGGTCAGGGTCACGTTCTGCCCGGGGTACATATTCCAGCCCCCGGGAACGTTGGTGAAGGGATAGTCGTCCAGCACGTTGACGGTGACGCCGCCCACGGCGTCGTTGAGCCGCCCGATGCCGCCCATGTAAAAGGCGGCGCAGCCGTCGAACTGCAGGCCGTAAAACAGCTGGGACACCGCCTCCCGGCACAGGCGGCAGCTCTCATACAGGCCGTCGCCGTTGGAGAAGGACAGGGCCAGCTGGGTGTGGGCCACACCGGAAATTTCGCCGGTGTCATCCGGCACGCCGATGTCGCACATGGTGTCCCGGGACACGGAGATCAGGGTCATTTTGTTGGCGTCGGTGTCCAGAGCCGCCACCAGGATCACGTCCGCCTGGTTGTCGCTGCCGTAAGGCAGGGGGGCGGCGGGCTTGTTGTCCGAGTCCACGCCGATCAGCAGCAGGTTCACCATGTGCTCCTTATAACGGTAATATTTTCCGTCGTGCAGGACGGTGTAGCTGTCCAGCTGCTCCGTGCCGCCGGGGGTGACGGTGGGGGCCGAGCCTCCGTTCCGCAGACTGCTGCGCCCGTGGAGCCAGATGCCCGCCACAATGGCGCACAGCACCGCCGTCACCGCCATGAGGATGATGAAAATCAGCAGCGGCGTGGACAGACGCTTTTTCTTCTGCTGCACCGGGGCTTCCTGTTTTTTCTGTTCCATAGGGGGCTCCTTATTTGATAACATCATAGGTCTCCGTCAGCACCCCCTGGACCAGGAAGCGCTGCATACGGTTCTGCCGGTAGCAGGTGGACAGGGTCAGCACCTTGTCCCCGGCCTGGGGAAACAGCTCCCGGCGGTAGTTGGCGTTGATGGCCTCCCCCAGGGAGGCGAAGTAGTCGGCGAACTGCTGGGGGTCCGTGAAGTCGTGGCACAGCAGCAGATGCTCGCTGGAGTGGGGATAGGCGGCGAAGATGGTGTATTCATACACCTTGTCCGGGGTATAGATCAGGATCTTCTGATTCCGGTCGAAAAACGCCGCGTCGGCGAAGTTGTTCACCTGGGCAAACATGGTCTGGGACTGGCGGTTGTGGCCGTACAGCACCGTCACCGGGTCCTGGAAGGTGGTGGTGTTGTACCGCTGGGAGAAGATGCTGCCGCCGGAGTAATAGGTCTTGTCCACCCCGTGATCGTCGTAAAACAGGTCGTCTGCTGCGCTCTGCACCACGGCGTAGTTGATGTTGGTGCCGGGCACCTCGATCCAGGCGTAGATCTCCGGATTGATGTCGTGGAGGCTGTCGAAGTCCACGTCGATGGTCATATATTGGCCGTCGTCGGCGGGGTCCCGGGGCTTCACCACCACGCCGGAGGTAAAGCTCTCCCCCAGCTTATCGCTGAGGGACTTGCCCCGGACGTACTGAACGATAAACAGGATGCAGAAAATACACACGATCACCGCAATAACGGCCACCACCGTCAGCAGGATGCGCACAGGACGCTTCATAGGACATTTCTCCTTTGTTCAGAACGGGAAAAAGGCCCCATAAACGGCTCAGCATTTATGGGGCTCCTCGTTATTGGATGGACTTCGTTATGCCCGGGTATGGGCCTTTTTGGTGCAGACGTAAGCCACACCGCCGCTGACGGCAATGGCCATCACCACGCTGCCGATGCCCAGGTCGTAGCCGGTCTGGGGGGAGGTGGGGGTGGTGCCCGGCTCGTCGTCGTGCTTGGGGCTGGGAACGTAGCCGCCGTCGGCAAAGGCCGTGACGGAGAGCATACAGCCCAGCATCACAATAACCGTCAGAACAGCAAGAATCTTTTTCATGGTAACATAACCCTCCTTTACCCTGCTTAGTAACAACCATTATAATGTCCGCTTACGGAAAAAGCAAGTACTTTTTTGCCGGATCTGGAAAATAGTCCATTCATCGGCAATCGTGGGGCGGTTACACGCCGGTCAGGTCAAAGGCCGGGGTGTATTCCTCCCGGGCGGAGGTGCGCTCCTGGGTGAAGCCGTCCCGGATTCCGCAGTTTTCCATATACCGCACCGCCGCCCGATACTCCGCCCGGGTGACGTGCCGGGCCAGGGGGCCTGCGGCCCCGGGCTGGGGGGTATACTGGCTCATCAGGGAAAACAGCACCTCCCCGGGGCGGAAGGTCTCCGCCACCCAGTCGATGACCCGGCGGGTATTTTCCAGCTGTCCCGGCAGCACCAGGTGCCGGATCAGCACCCCCCGGACCAGGAGGCCCTCCCGTATTTCCCAGGGCCCCACCTGGCGGAACATCTCCCGGATGGCGGCCCGGGCCGCGGCGGGATAGTCCCCTGCGCCGGACAGCTGCCGGGCAGGCTCCTCCAGGGCGTACTTCATGTCCGGCAGATACACCTGGACCTTCCCCTCCAGCAGACGCAGGGTCTCCACCCGCTCATAGCCGCCGGTGTTGCACACCACCGGCACCGGCAGCGCCGGCTCCAGGGCCCGGGCCACCCAGGGGGCGAAGTGCCCCGGGGTCACCAGGTTGATGTTGTGGGCCCCCTGGCGGATCAGCTCCCGGAATATCTCCCCCAGGCGCTCCACCGTCACGGGCTTTCCCACGCCTTCGGCGGAAATTTCGTGATTCTGGCAGAACACGCAGCCCAGGGTGCAGCCGGAGAAGAACACCGTGCCGCTGCCTCGGGTGCCGCTGATCACCGGCTCCTCCCACATATGAAGCCCCGCCCGGGCCACCACCGGCCCCGCCGGCATCCGGCAGAAGCCCTCCCCTCTGGTCTCCGTGCGCTCCGCGCCGCACATACGGGGGCAAAGCGTGCACCTCATGTCCGGCGGATGTGGAAGTCCGGCCCCAGGTCCCCGGCCATCCAGTGGCGGCGGCACAGGCTGGTATACCGGTCGTTGGCTCCCAGCACCACCTGCTCGCCCTCCTTCACCACCCGGCCCCGGCTGTCGAACCGGGCGTTGAAGGCGGCCTTCTTGCCGCACCAGCAGATGGTCTTGACCTCCTCCAGCTTGTCGGCCATGGCCAGCAGATAATAGCTGCCCTCGAACAGCTGGCCCCGGAAGTCCACCTTCAGCCCGTAGCACAGCACCGGGATGCCGCAGTCGTCCACCAGATGCACCAGGTAAAACACCTCGTCCTTGGTGAGGAACTGGGCCTCGTCGATGATGATGCAGGCGTATTTCTGCAATTCCTCGTCGGCCATGGCCCGCATTTCGTCAAAATAGATGCAGGGGTGGGTCAGGCCGATGCGGGATGAGACCATGTGGTCCCCGTCCCGGGTGTCCAGCCGGGGCTTCACCATCAGGGTCTCCTGGCCCCGCTCCTCATAGTTGAACCGCGCCATCAGGGCGTTGGCGGTCTTGCTGGAGCCCATGGCCCCGAATTTGAAATAAAGCTGCGCCATCGTCAGTCTCCTTCTGCGGGCAGGGCCCGCGTGAATTGGTCAAAGGCGGAGGGGATCGCCAGCCGCTGCCGCCGGGCCCCGTCGGCCCAGAGCCAGTCCGCCGGGCCCCGGCCCTCCACCTGCACCAGGTAGCCGGTCATCTCCCAGCGGATGTGGGTGAAAATATGCCGGGCGTCCAGCTGCCGCAGCCAGGCCCGGGGCGTCAGCCCCCACTGCCGCAGCTGCCGGGCCGCCTGCTCCTCCGTCAGCCGGCCGGGCACATGGGGATATTCCCACAGGCCCGCCAGCAGTCCCGTGTCCGGCCGCTGCCGCAGGGCCGTACCCTCCGGTCCCAGCAGCAGGAACACCGTCTTTTCCTCCAGGCGTTTTTCCTTTTTGGGGGCCCGCACCGGCAGCTCCCGCTGCCGTCCCTGCTCCCGGGCGGCGCAGAAGTCCGCCGCCGGGCAGGTATTGCACAGGGGCGCGCCGCCGGGCAGGCAGATCCCGGCCCCCAGGTCCATCAGCGCCTGGTTGAAGGCCCCCGGCTCCTGCCGGGGCATGACGGCCTCCATCCGGCGGCGGAACTGCCGCCGGTTTCTGGGGTCCAGAATGTCCAGCTCACAGCCGCCCACCCGGGCGGCCACCCGCAGCACATTGCCGTCCACCGCCGGGACAGGCTCCCCGAAGGCGATGGACAGGATGGCCCCGGCGGTGTAGTCCCCCACCCCCGGCAGCGCCATCAGCTCCTGATACGTCCGGGGGAACGCCCCGCCGTATTCCTCCGCAATCACCTGGGCCGCCCGGCGCAGGTTCCTGGCCCGGCTGTAGTATCCCAATCCGGCCCACAGCCGCATCAGCTCCCCCTCGTCGCAGGCGGCCAGGTCCTCCACCGTGGGATAGGCCGCCATGAACCGCTGAAAATAGGGGATGACCGCCGCCACCCGGGTCTGCTGCAGCATGATCTCCGACACCCAGGTCCGGTAGGCGGACACCTCCTCCCGCCAGGGCAGCACCCGGCGGTTCTCCCGGTACCAGGGAAGCAGGGCCCCGGGCAGCCGGGCCAGTCGATTTTCCATCTCATCCATAGGCTAAAACCTCGCGGCGTAGCCGCACCGGCGGCACAGCTCCTCCGACGGCTGCCGCCGGGAAAATCCCTCCCGGATGGCCGCCGCCCGGGGAGAGGCCAGAATTTCCTCCACCGAGCTTGTATACAGGTTCCCCAGGGCCATGCGGCCGTCGCCGTCCAGGCAGCAGGGCACCACCGTTCCGTCCCACAGCACCGCCAGCTGCTGCCTCAGGCCATGGCAGAACTCCGTGCCGCTTTCCGGGGCCTCCGGGTCCGGCCAATCAAATTTTTCCGCCTGTTCCAGGAAAATATGCTCCGCCAGCCGCCGGTTTCCCCGGCGGTCCGTGGGCAGGGCCAGCACGTCCCCGCCCAGCCGGCGGCTCAGGAAGTCCAGCACCTCGCCGTTGCGGCGGTCCCGGCCCCCGATGTTCCACAGGCGCAGGGCGCACAGGGTGCCCTCCCCTGCCGCCCGGCGGCAGAAGTCCCACACCCCGGAAAGATACGCCTCCAGCCCCTCCGCCCGGTCGTTTCCCTCGAAGCTGTGCAGGGACACGCTGACCTTGTGGACCCCGGCCAACGCCCGGCCCCGCCGGGGGAGCAGCGTCCCGTTGGTGGTGATGCACACCCGGAAGTCCAGCTGCCGGGCGATGGCCAGGATCTCCTCCAGCTGCGGGTGCAGCAGCGGCTCCCCCATCACATGGAGGTACAGATACGCCGTGTGGCCCCGGAGCTTTTCCGCCAGCAGCCGGAAGTCCTCCGGCCGCATATACCCCGCCGGGCGGCGGGTCCCCGGGCAGAAGGAGCAGGCCAGGTTGCACACGTTGGTGATCTCCACATAGGCCCGGTTGCACATGCCGCCGTCCCCCTTTCAAAGCGCTTGAAATGTTATTTTACCACATCTGACGCGGTTTTGAAAGCACCGGGGGCGAAATGTTCAAAAAAAGGTAATGACTTTTCCCCTGCGATGGAGTACAATAGACCCACCTGAATCGTATTGGAGGAATTTCCCCTTGAAAAAGATCTATGACGCGGTGGACCGTTTCTGCGCCCGGCACCCCCGCTTTGGCATCCCGGACCTGATGCGCTGGATCGTCATTGGCAACGTGGCGGTGTACGTTCTGATGCTGCTGACCATGCGCGCCGACGCCAACGCCCTGTCCTTCCTGTATCTGGACGGCGGCAAGGTCCTTCGGGGCGAGATATGGCGCATCATCACCTTCATCTTCGTCCCCGCCAGCAGCAGTCCCTTCTGGCTGGCCATCAGTCTGTACTTCTACTACTGGATCGGCACCTCCCTGGAGCGCCAGTGGGGCACCGCCCGCTTCAACCTCTACTACTGGAGCGGCGTCCTGCTGACGGCCATCGTCACCATCGTGGCCTCCGCCATTTCCGGCACAGGCTATCCCGTGGGCGGCACGGAGTATGTGAACCTGTCCATGTTCCTGGCCTTTGCCTTCCTGTTCCCGGACACCCGGCTACTGCTGTTCTTCTTCATCCCGGTGAAGATCAAGTGGCTGGCGTGGCTGGATATCGCGGTGTTCGTCATCGGCATCATCCAGTCCCTGCTGATCGGCAGCTGGCTGGGGGCCATTCTGCCGGTGGTGGCGCTGCTGAACTTCCTGGTGTTCATCTGGCCCGCTATTGACGCCTTTGCCCGGCGGCAGAAATATCGCCATAACCCCCAGACGGTGAACTTCAAAAAGGCCGTCCGCCAACAGCAGCAGCAGCGGGGCTATCACCACAAGTGCGCCGTCTGCGGCCGCACGGACTCGGACTATCCCGACCTGCAGTTCCGCTATTGCAGCAAGTGCGCCGGGTACCGCTGCTTCTGCCAGGATCATATTTTCTCTCACGTTCATTTCACCGAGGAGGACCAGTAAAACCGGCCCGGGAAAGGATGATGCGTCCACCATGTTGTTTCATAAGCTGCGGGGCCAGATGTCCGAGTCCATGCTGACGGCGGCGTTTGTGGTCCTGTCCGGCGGCCTGCAGGATGCCTACACCTACCTGTGCCGGGGGCAGGTGTTCGCCAACGCCCAGACCGGCAACATCGTGCTGTTCAGCGCGTATCTGTTCGAGGGGGCCTGGGACCACTGCCTACGGTACCTGATCCCGGTGCTGTCCTTTATGGCGGGCATTTTTGCCGCCGAATGCATCCACCGCCGCTTCAAGCACATGGAAAAGGTCCACTGGCGTCAGCTGATCGTCCTGGCGGAGATGGCCGTTCTGTTTGCGGTGGGGTTCATGCCCCAGCCGCTGAACACCCTGGCCAACGCCCTGGTGTCCTTCTCCTGCGCCATGCAGCTGCAGACCTTCCGCAAGGTCCGGGGCCACGCCTATGCCAGCACCATGTGCATCGGCAACATGCGCAGCGGCACCGAGGCCCTGTGCGCCTATTTCCACACCCGGGAGCCGGAGGCCCTGCGCAATGCCATGACCTATTTCGGCGTCATCGGCCTGTTCGCCGCCGGGGCCGGGCTGGGCGCGCTGGTAACGCGGCTGCTGGGCGTCCGGGGGATCTGGGCCTCGTGCCTGCTGCTGACGGTGGGCTTTCTCACCATGTGCATCCCCACGGACCGGAAAGCAAAATAAACAGAACCGGAGTGCCGCGGCACTCCGGTTCTGTTATTTCTCAGCTCTCGATGATCTTCTCCGGCTGCTTCAGGTCCCGGTCGATCTGCTTGCGGTAGCGGTCCTCCTCGCTGAACACGCAGCCGCAGTATTTCTGCATATAAAATCCCCGCTCCCGGGCCTCCTGCTGGCCCGCCCGGAACCCGGGCCGGAAATCCCGGTACAGAAACGCCACGCCGTAGGCTTCGGCCGCCTCCTCCGCCGTCTGCCGTAGCAGCTCATGGTTCTGGTAGGGGCTGACGAACAGGGTGCTGGTGAAGCTGCCGTACCCGTGCTCCGCCGCGTAGCGGGCGGTCTCCCACAGGCGGATGTGATAGCAGCGGCCGCACCGGTGGTCGATGTCGCCGCACACCGCCCGACAGAAGTCCCGCAGGCCATAGTCCTCCCGGACGATGAGCTTCATGCCGATGGCGGGGGCATAGGCCATCAGTGTGTCCCGCCGGGCCTTGTACTCCTGATAGGGGTGGATGTTGGGGTTGTACCAGAAGCTCACCGGTTCGATGCCCTCCTCCCGCAGCTGCCGGATGCAGGACACGGAGCACGGTGCGCAGCAGGTGTGCATCAATGTTTCCATGGCTTACTCCTTACGCTTTTTCAGCATCCTCCGCAGCTTCTCCAGAGGCCGGGGCAAGGGGGCGGCGGACAGGAAGCGGTTGCGCACCTGCTGGAAGGGCTGCTGGGCAAAGGCGGCGAAAAAGTCCTCCCGCTGGACGGAGGGGGCCGTGGGGGCCGCCAGCGCCCCGTTGCAGGCCACCGCCTGCTCCAGCGTCAGCTTCTCCCACTTCAGGGGCAGGGTGTCGAAATAGTGGGCGCCCTTGGCGCTGTTCACCAGCAGCAGAGAGATGCTGTACCGGGGCACCTCCGGGTGAAAGTCCCGGGGCGGCTGATACATACCCAGGGTCAGGTCCGCCGGGCGGTCGGTGCTGGCATAGGGGCACCGGTGGCACACCGGCCGCAGAAACAGCCGCTGCCGCAGGCCCCGGCCGAAGTCGGACTTGCCGAAGGGGGCGTCATACTGGGCCCCGCCGTCGAAGCGCACATGGAACCGCCGCTCCTTTTCCCCCGGCAGCTTGCCGCAGAAGCTCACGGCCACCGGCGGCTGCCGCTTGATATAGGCCATGGACCGCACCAGCTGGCTCCACACCCCCGGGGACGACACCCCGCTGCACACCACGTCGCAGGTCAGCAGCCGCTCCGGGTGCTCCCCCAGGAAGTGGTAAAGTCCATCCACCTGACAGGGGGTGCCGGAGAACAGCACCCGCCGCCCCTGGTCCAGATAGTGCCGCACCCGGCGGAAGCTGTCGCCCAGGTCGCTCTGCACCGGCTTTGCCCCCCGGATCCGGGACAGCTCCGCCTTGTCCTTCACGGCGATGTGCCGCACCTGCAGCTCCTCATCCAGGGCCGCGCCGAACACCACGCCGCCCTCGTCCAGGATGTACTCCGCCAGCAGGGAGAACACCCCGCCTGCGGTGGAGGCCTGCCGCACGGCGGCGTCCGGGTTCCAGGCGGCGAACACCGCCGGTTCCGGCCGGGGCTCCCGCTGCTTGCGCACCGGGCAGATATGGGCGCAGTGGCCGCACTGGATGCAGGCGTCGGTGACGGTGGGATACAGGAAGCCCTCCCGGTCCGGCAGCATATGAATGGCCCCCTTGGGGCAGCCGCTGGCGCAGGCGCCGCAGCCGGTGCAGCTGCCGCGCTCCGGCAGCGGGGAAGCGGGATGATCCGTCACGTCCTCATCTCCTTTTCACTCTTTTTGGCCATTTTACCACATAGGGCAGGAAAAGACAAGAGGCGCGCTGCCGCCGGGGCAGGTGCAGAACCGCCAAAATATGGCAGTGCTGACAGGAGTTTCTCTGTTGACGGCGGTAAAAATGTTATAAAGGGTGGTGCGCATTATATCGAAAATCGTTTTTTTGATTGACAATTGCGCATAAATATAGTAACATAACTGTACAGAGAACCACAGCTGCAGCAGACGGAAATTCGCTGGAAAGGTGAGGGAATCCATCATGAAAAGCATCATCTGGAAAATCGAACTGGCCGCCGCAGTGCTCCTGGCGGTCTCGGCCCTGGTGTGGGGCCTGCGCCCCGGCGTGTGGAACAACGGCGGCTTTTACCGCATGACCGCCGGGGAACAGAGCAGGACCTATACCCGCCCGGGCTGCTCCACGGTGGAGGTGACGGAGGACAACCGCCTGCGCATTCAGTCCCCCGCGGGGCAGACGGCGGAGTTTACCCTGTCCCTGGCGGAAAACGGCTCCTATCGGGCGGCGGAAATGGCCATGGACGGTGTGGTCCGCAACGTCACCTACAACACCGCCACCGGAACGTTCATGACAGCGGGTGACAGCTGGTCCATCAGCACCCTGGTGCAGGAGAAGGCCGGGTTCAGCCCGGGCCTGACCGATAACGCGCTGTACAGCATGGCCCTGGGCAATCACCAGACCCGCATTGCCGGGCGGTCCGGGGAATTTCTCACGGCGGGGCTGTTCCTGCTGCTGGGCCTGGTGCTCCCCCTGCTGCTGAAGCCCGCCATCGCCCTGGACAAATTCCTGCTGGGCTTTTTTTATGACAACTCGGAAAAGCTCCAGGCCACGGACCTGGCCCGGGGCATCATGCTCCTGCTGGGGCTGGTCGTATCTGTCATCGGCGCCATCTGGTGGTGCATCCTTTTGTTCGGATAAAGATCGGGGCGGACGCCGGCGTCCGCCCTTTTTGCGGGCCGCCGGGGACGTCGGCCCCTACGAAGCGCCTATTGATAGAACACCCGTGGGGCGGGGCCCATGTCTGCCCACCGTCGTGCCAGCCGGTTGGCAGGCATTGTCATGCCCACCGACCGGGGCACTTCCTCGAAATCGCCTCGCTTCGTCCGCCACCGGCGGCGCTTCGGCGATTTCCCCGCCGTCAGCTGCCGATAATCTTCTTGATATGTCATTCCGAGGAGACCCATCGGGCCGACGTGGGAATCCGTTTTCCCTGGGCCTGTCGAACGTATAAGGAACGGATTGCCACGTCGCTTCGCTCCTCGCAATGACACCGCAAGAATTACCCCCTGATAACGCGGCCCGCTGAGGGCAGCGGGCCCTACGGACTTGGCTCTCCCTCTGGGAGAGCTGTCACCGAAGGTGACTGAGAGGGCCTGTGGGGGCGTGGGCTCTGTGTCCGCCCTTTTCTGCGCCTGCCAAAATCTCCGTCTTGCCCCGGGGGGCGGGGTGTGGTACAATGGCCTTACTTTATAGTGAAGGAGCGTGCCGGTATGATGCACCTGGAAGCGGACGTATTCCGGAAATTCGACAAGCAGTGGGCCCTGGTCACGGCGGGGACCCCGGAGCATTACAACACCATGACCATCAGCTGGGGCGGCCTGGGCACCCTGTGGAGACGGCCAGTGGCCACCGTGTATGTGAAAAAGAACCGCTATACCTTTGAATTCATGGAGCAAAGCGACTATTTCACCGTCAGCTTTTACCCCCAGGAGCAGCGCCGGGCCCTGTCCCTGCTGGGCAGCACCTCCGGCCGGGACGGCGACAAGGTGGCGGCGGCGGGCCTGACGCCGGAGTTCCTGCCCCAGGGCATCACCTTCCGCCAGGCGGAGACCACCCTGGTCTGCCGCAAGATCTATTGCCAGGACTTCGCCCTGGACCAGATTCCCCAGGATGTTCAGGACATTTTCTATCGGGACGAGCCGGTCCACCGGATGTACATCGGCGAGGTGGTGGACATCATCGGGAATGAAAGCCTTGCCAATCGCCCCTGAGTGTGCTATACTCAGGGCATAGCATACGGAAGCTCATATAGCCTTGCGGATATGGTGCAAGGCGTTTCTACGGGGCCGCCCACGGCCCTGCTATGGGTGCTCTGCCGGTGGACCGGCGGGGCGCCCATCTATTTTTTCCTGAAGGAGCGATGCGGTATGACACAGGTTTTACGCGGCAACATCATCCAGGCCCCCCGGCTGGGGGAGCTGGACATCCGGGAGCACGGCTATCTGGTGCTGGAGGACGGCGTGGTGCAGGGGGTCTATGACGCGCTGCCCCAGGCCCTGGCCTCCGCCCCCATAACGGACTACGGCGACCGGCTCATCATGCAGTCCTTTGTGGATATGCACCTCCACGCGCCCCAGTATCCCATGCTGGGCATGGGCATGGACCTGCCCCTGCTGGACTGGCTGAATACCTACACCTTCCGCACCGAGGCCCGGTTCGCAGACCCGGACTTTGCCCGCCGGACCTATCGCCGCCTGGCCTCCGACCTGATCACCAACGGCACCACCCGGGTTTGCATGTTCTCCTCCCTGCACACCGAGGCCACCTGGATCCTCATGGAGGAGCTGGAGCGGGCCGGGGTCACGGGCTATGTGGGCAAGGTGAACATGGACCGCAACGCCCTGCCCGGCATTCTCCAGGAGACCACGGAGGAGTCCGTCTCCGAGACCCTGCGCTGGCTGGACGGCTGCCATTTTGAGCACGTCAGGCCCATCATCACCCCCCGCTTCACCCCCAGCTGTTCCGACGAGCTGATGGCCGCCCTGGGGGAAATTGCCCGGGACCGGGGGCTGTATGTCCAGTCCCATCTGTCGGAAAACAAGGGGGAGATCGCCTGGGTGAAGGAGCTGCACCCGGACTGCGCCCAGTATTGGGAAACCTATGACAAATACGGTCTGTGGAAGGACCACACGGTGATGGCCCACTGCGTCCACTCCGACGCCCGGGAGTGCGAGGCCATCCGCCGGGCCGGGGTGGTGGTGGCCCACTGCGCCGGGTCCAACATCAACCTCTGCAGCGGCGTGTCCCCGGTGCGGGAGATGCTGCAGCAGGGCATCTGGGTGACCCTGGGGTCCGACATCGCCGGCGGGGCACAGCTCCCCATGTACAAGGTCATCACCATGAGCATCCGGGCCTCCAAGATCAAGCGCATCGAAACCGACTGGTCCGAGGACTTCCTGACGGTGCCGGAGGGGTACTATCTGGGCACCACCGCCGGGCACCGGTATTTCGGCGGCGGCGAGGGCTTCGCCGTGGGCCAGCCCCTCCACGCCATCGTGGTGGACGACGGGGACTTCCCGGAGTCCGTCCGCCCCCTGACGGTCCGGGAGCGCTTCGAGCGGTCCCTCTATATGCTCCACCGCCACAACATCACCGCCGTCTGGTCCCATGGCCGCCAGGTGAAGTGAATATCACTGTCAAAAAAGGGCAAAGCCCTTTTTGGGGACAAGCAAAAAACCCTCCGGCCTGGCCGGAGGGTTTTTTATGAAATCATGACGCAAGCCGGTTCCGGAAATAGGGGATTTTTGGCAGCTGCTTCACCAGCAGCACCCCCAGGCCCCAGGCGGTTTCCGGGAACAGGAACGGCAGCAGGCACAGCGCCTCGGAGAAGCGCACCTGGATGGGGCCGAAGGTCAGGCCGAACACCGCCCCCAGCAGGGACAGTGCGGCGTAGGCGGCCGCCGTCATGGCGGCCAGGGTCAGCTTTTGCGTGTTTTTGTGTTTCATGTGGTACCTCCCATGTTTTGTTTAGAGAACGGCCCCGCCGGGCCGAACGAACGCCTTGCGGCGCTTGGACAGGTCGGGTCCCTGTCGCCGGAGAGTATACCACATATCGTTGAAAATGGGAAGAGGGAAAGTATTTACGCCGCCGGGACGATGACCCGCAGGGCGCCGGTGGTCAGGCCCTGGCTGTCGGTAAGGGCGATGTTGGCGTCACCCCGGTCATAGCACTGGGCCAGCACCAGCAGGCTTCCCTGGGGCATCTGGGCCGCCGAGCCGTCGGGGTTCAGGCAGGGTACGCCTCCGTCTGCCGCCACGGCGGCCTCATACTCCGAGGCGTGATAGGTCAGCTGATAGTACAGGGGCTGGCCGGTTTTCTGGCTGGTCCACAGGTCCGCGCTGTCCACGGCCTTCACGGTCTCGACAAACCGCTGCACCGACAGCATGGCCGCCACGGTTTCCGAATCCATAGGCAGGGGCCGGTGCTGGTCCTGGGCGGTGACGGTGAAGCCGCTGCCGCTGCGCTGGACGGATACATGTACATCGGCCCAACTGTTCAGAGAATACGTCTCCTCCTGGAGGGACCAGACCGTCATCTCCAGGGAGGTCAGGCTGCCGGTCTCGGAGTACCGGGCCCGGAGGGTCCGCAGGGCCATGCGGTTGTCGATGGCCCCCACGGCGGCATAGATCTGGTCCAGTAGGGCGTCATAGTCCGTGGGCCGCTGCTCCCGGGGGATGGCCACCCGGGTGCACTCGGACAGATCCAGGGCCACCCGATAGCACTTCTCCGTGTCGGTGGCCAGAGGGCAGTACACCGCCCCGTCGTCGATAAACCCGATGGAAAGCCCCGACAGGCCCGGCTCCGTGAGGGTCTGGCGCTGGGTGGGGTCCTTCAGGTCCACGGCCACCATGCTGCCGCCATGGACATAGTACAGCTTCCCGGCGATGATGGTCAGGGGCTGGGGATAGCTGCCCATCTCCGCCACCACCTCCTCCGTGCCGTCGTCGTGGCGATAGCTGACGGAATAGGTGGCGCCGTCGTCGGACAGGAAGAAGTTGTCCACGTTCCACTGCTCCTTCTTCCCGCAGCCGGGCAGCAGGGTCGCCAGCAGCATCAGGGCCAGAAGCCCCGCAGTCAGTCGCTTCATGTCAGTCCACCTTTCCCCGGGCCCGGAGGACGTCGTCGGCGGTGATGGTCATCAGGTCCTCCCGGGTGATCTTTTCCATGGCGGCCAGGCGGTTGTTCTGGGCCACCAGAACGTGCTCAAACAGGTTGCGGACGCCCCGGGCGTTGCCGAAGCTGTCGTCCGCCGATTCCTCGGCGATATAGTCCCGGATCAGGGGCTGGGCCTCCTCCGTCAGCTGATAGCAGCCCTTTTTGCACTGCATCCGGAAGATCTCCACCATCTCGTCGGTGGTATAGTCGTCAAACAGCAGGAAGCGGTTGAACCGGGATTCCAGGCCGGGGTTGGAGTGGATAAACCGGTCCATCAGGTCCGTGTACCCCGCCACGATCACCACCAGGTCGTCCCGGTGGTCCTCCATGGCCTTGAGGATGGTGTCGATGGCCTCCTGGCCGAAGTCGTTTTCCGACCGGCCGTTCAGGGCATAGGCCTCGTCGATGAACAGCACGCCGCCCATGGCCTTATCGATGACCTTCTGGGTCTTGATGGCCGTCTGGCCCACATAGCCCGCCACCAGGCCGCTGCGGTCCACCTCCACCAGCTGGCCCCGGGACAGAATGTCGAGACTGCGGTAGATCCGGGCCATCATCCGGGCCATCATGGTCTTGCCGGTGCCGGGGTTGCCGGTGAACACCAGGTGCAGGGACATATCCGTGGTGGGCAGGTCGTGCTGCCGCCGCAGCTGGTATACGGAGGCCATGTTGATCAGGTTATGGACCTCCTCCTTGACGGTTTGCAGACCGATGTAGCCGTCCAGCTCCGCCAGCAGGTCCTTCATGTCCTCCTTGGGCAGAGGCTCCGGGGCCTCCGACGGCTGCTCCGGGCCGCCGGACTTCTTCTCCGGGGCCTTGTCAGGGGTCTTGGGGGCCGCCTTCTCCCCGGGCTTTTCCGCCGGGGACAGGGGCGTGCCCCAGAAATCGCTGTTGACGCTGCGCAGGTTCCGCTCCGTCATGGAGCGGATCACGTCCAGCTGTTGGAGGATGATCTCGTCTTTCTTATCCATTTATCCGCTCTCCTTCAGTCTTATAACTTCACATGGCTTATGGCCCGCAGCAGCAGGGCCGACACGAAGCCCGTCAGGGCCCCGGTAAACAGGGACACCGCCAGCAGAAACGGCAGGTATCCCAGCACGGCGGTGTTGCCCAGGGTAATCAGGGCCGCCGCCATCTGGCCGATGTTGTGGCCCGCCGCGCCGCCGATGGACACGCCATATACCGACAGGCCCGGCAGACGGGACAGCGCCAGCATCACCAGCATGGCCAGCGTTCCCCCCAGCAGGGAAAACAGCAGGGCCGAAGCGTTTCCGGCAAAGAGACTGCCCAGCAGACACCGGGCCGCCAGGATGCACAGGGCCGGAAGCGGCCCCAGCTGATACAGGGCGAACACCGTGACGATGTTGGCCAGGCCCAGCTTCACCCCCGGCAGGGGGATCACCAGCGTCACGGGAAACAGGTTTTCCAGGGTGCTCAGGCCCAGGGCCAGGGCCGTCAGCACCGCGCACAGCGCCAATTGGCGGGTGGTTATCTTCATGGCGTCCCTCCTATCCCAGCACCGCGTCGGGGCCGCTGCCGCCGCCGGACAGCTGCACCACCACCTGCTCCGGCAGGCACACGATGCTCTGCCCGGCCCGGGTGATGACGCCGGTGTGGACGCAGTCCCGGCCCGGGCAGTCGCTTTCCGCCACCCGGACGCCGTTTCTGTCCAGGAGGATGGTCAGGTGGTAGTCCCCCTCCACAGTAACGGTCATCTCCTCCGTCAGCCGGTCCAGCCGGACGGTCTGCACCACCTGGCCCCGGTGGAGGATGGTGGCGGTCAGGGGGCCGGAGGACTCCAGGCCGCCATAGTACCACACCGCGGAGAGCACCGCCAGAGCCGCCACCAAGGCGGCCACCGCCCCGTCCCACCAGGTGGGCCGGAGCTTAGGGCTCGATGCACGCATACGCATAGCCGCTTCCCTCGGTTTCCGTCAGTTTATCCGCCAGGCCGGGGGTATACAGCACCTGCCCGTCCTTTGTGATGAGCACCATATCAAAGCCGCCGTTCTGCCGCCAGAAATCCTGGGCGGCCTCCTGGCCCATCACATAAAGAGCCGTGGAATAGGCGTCGGCCATGGTGCCGTTATCCGCCACAATGGTGACGGACAGCAGGTCCCCCTGCACCGGCCAGCCGGTTTTGGGGTTCAGAATGTGCTGATACACCGTGCCGTCGGGGCCGGTGAAATACCGCTGATAGCCGCCGGAGGTGACGGCGAAGGCGTCGGCCAGGGACAGCATTGCGGCATAGCCCTCCTGCTCCGGGTGCTGCACCGCCACGCTCCAGGCAGCGCCCCCGGGCTTTGCGCCCCGGGCGTACACGTTGCCCCCCAGGCTCACCAGGGCGCTGTCCACCCCGTATTGGGCGAAGATGTCCGCCAGCCGGTCGGAGGCGTAGCCCTTGGCGATGCCGCCCAGGTCCATGGCGCAGCCCTCATCCAGGGTGACGCGGGTACCCTCCAGGGTCACGTGCTCCGTCCCCACCAGGGGGAGCAGGGCGTCGATCTCCGTCTGCTGCGGTACCCGGGGGCTGTCGGTGGTGATGCCCCAAAGGGTCACAAGCGGGGCAACGGTGGGGTCAAAGGCCCCGCCGGTGGCCTGGCTCAGGGTCAGGGCGGCGGAGATCAGGTCCGCCGTCTCCTGGGACACATCGGCGCTGCCCTGGGCGTTCAGGGTATAGATTTCGCTTCCCTCCCGGGTCCGGGACAGGGCCCCGTCCAGGCGGTTCAGTTCCTGACCGCAGGCGGCCAGGGCCTCCGAGGCCTTGTCTCCGTAGGCGGCCAGGGTCATATAGGTGTCCATGGCGAACAGGCTCAGCTGTTCCGGCTCCGATTGGACGCCGCAGCCGGAAAGGCACAGCAGAAGCGCCGCCAGCACGGCGCAGCATACACGCTTCATAGCTCCCGCCTGCCTTCCAGGGCACGCATCAGCGTGGCGTCGTCGGCAAATTCCAGGTGGCCGCCCACGGGGATGCCGTAGGCCAGGCGGGTGACCTTTACCCCGAAGGGCTTCAGCAGCCGGGCCAGGTACATGGCCGTGGTCTCCCCCTCGGTGTCGGGATTGGTGGCCATGATGACCTCCTGAATGCCGCCCTGGGCCACCCGGTCCACCAGGGACTTGATCTGCAGATCATCGGGGCCCACGTGGTTCATGGGGGACAGCACCCCGTGCAGCACATGGTACCGGCCGTTATACTCCCGGCTGCGCTCGATGGCCACCACGTCCCGGGGGTCCGCCACCACGCAGATGGTGCTCTCGTCCCGCTTGGGCGAGGCGCAGATGGGGCACAGGCCCCCGCTGGTGAGGTTCTGGCACACCGGACACAGGGTCACGCTGCGCTTGGCCTCCAGAATGGCGTCGGCAAAGGCCCGGGCCTGGTCCTGGGGCAGGTTCAGCACATGAAAGGCCAACCGCTGGGCGGACTTGGAGCCGATGCCCGGCAGCCGGGCAAACTGCTCCACCAGATTTTCAAGAGGGGCGGGGAAAAATTCCATAGTATCTTCCTTTTCAAGTGAAATCGGGCCACATCAGCCCCGAAGCTCCCGGATGCGGGCGGGAATGTCCGCCGCCTTGTACACGGCGGACCCGGCCACCAGGACGTTTGCGCCGCTGGCCACGCAGATCTTGCAGGTACTGGGGTCCACGCCGCCGTCCACCTCCAGCTCGCAGCCGGGGTTCATGGCGTCGATGTACCGGCGGATCTCCTGCACCTTGGGCATCATGTCGGCCATGAACTTCTGGCCGCCGAAGCCCGGCTCCACCGTCATCACCAGGATCATCTCCACCCGGTCGATAAAGGGCAGCACGGCGCTGGCCGGGGTCCTGGGCTTCACCACCACGCCGGCCTTCTTTCCCTTGGCGTGGATTTTGTCGATGGCGGCCAGGATGTTCTCCTGGGTGTCGGCCTCCACATGGCAGGTGACGATGTCCGCCCCGGCATCGCAGAAGCGCTCCACATAGCGCACCGGCTCCTGAATCATCAGGTGCACGTCCAGGGGCAGATCCGTCACCGGACGGATGCACTTCACCACCGGGATGCCGATGGAGATGTTGGGCACGAACAGGCCGTCCATCACGTCCACGTGGACGTAATCCGCGGTGGAGACAGCCTGAATGTCCCGGGCCAGATACGCAAAGTCCGCAGACAGGATAGAGGGGGAAATTTTGATCATGAGAATCGGTCCTTTCAGTCAGCAGGGTGACGGGGCGGCCTCAAACGGCATAGGATGGCTCAAGCGGCCCGGGACCGGAAGCTCTCCGGCCAGTCCGGCGCAGCCCTCCCGCCCCGCAGGAGACGCCGGCCGCCGCTTTTCAGATAGGGGGCCGGCGGTTCGCCGGCCCTCAATTGGGCAAAAGAATACACATACATTATACCAATCCCCCCGGCAGATTGCAACGAGGAAAAGGGCCGATTCCCCGGTCCCAGAGGCCTGCGGCGGAAAAAATCATGTCCATTCTGTGAATTTTGCAAAGAAAGGCTTTACGTTTGCGGCAGATTCCTGTAGAATAAGTGCGTCCTTTTCCGGAAGGACCTCATTTTTTTGCAGAACGAGGCGCTCGTATGAATTTCTTCCAAAAAATTGGCAACTCCCTGGCCCGGTTCATGTATGGGCGCAACGGCGTGGACCAGCTGGGGTTCGTGACCCTCTGGGCGGCCATTATTCTGGACGTGGTCAACCTCTTTGTCCGGAACCAGGTGGCCTACAGCATTCTGTCGGCGGCGGCCATGGTGCTGACCATTTGGATGGTGTTTCGCATGTTTTCCAAGAACCTGTCCAAGCGCCGGGCAGAGAATGCGGCTTATATGAACAAGGTGGTCTATCCCCTGCGGCAGGCCCTGTCCCGCAGCCGGGACAAGGAGCACAAGTATTTCACCTGCCCCAACTGCCGCACGGTGTGCCGGGTGCCCCGGGGCAAGGGCCGCATCGTCATCACCTGCCCCAAGTGCGGCGCGGAAATCCACGGCAAAAGCTGACAACAAGAAATAATCCACCCCCGGCGCGGAGCCTCCGTGCCGGGGATTTCTGCGGGCAAAAATACAGTTTTTTCGCGAAAACCATTATTGCGCGGCGCTTATTACGGTATAATCTTCCCATCAGAGCCGCCATACGGCGTATGGCAGAAAGGTGCGTATATGGAAAATATCATCTGGGGTGTGCTGCTGACTCTGGTGGCCGGGCTGTTGGTCTGGCTGGGCGTCCGGCACAGGAAAAAGGCCCGGCAGCAGTATGAGGCGGATTCCCGCCGGGGGATATTTGTCGGCCGCGGAATGCAATTTGCTTAAAGCCGCGCGAAAAATAAACATTTCGCAAAAAACGGTCACTTTGATTGATAAAAGCGCTGCGGGCATGGTATGCTGAAAATAGCATACCATACGAAGTAAACCACAGGGAACAGGAAAGGAGAACCAGACGATGAAACGCAGGATTTTCACTTTTCTGCTGGCGGCGGCGCTGGTGCTGCTGACCGCCTGCTCCAGCCGGGGGACAGAGCCGCCTGTCCGTATCGGGGAAGCTACCGGGAATGCCTCCTTTAACAGATCGTATTCCCTGACGGAGGCCTTTGAGGAGGCTGACGTTGTGGCATTGGTCCAGGTAGGAAACTGGCTGGGGGAAAAGACGGATGGGTTCCCCTATACCTATTACGAAGCCGATGCGTTAGAATGCTACAAGGGCGATATCCCCGCCCATTTTACACTGATGCAGTCCGGTGCATCCACGTCAACCTATGAGGACTACCCACTATATACCTATGGCAACCAGCTGCTGCTGTTTCTGAGGCATTCTCAGACAGACTGGGGCGAAGCATATATACAATATCCGGGCGCCTATGTGAATGTTTGCTCCTTCATCACCATGATGTACGTGGCGGACGCAGATGACGGCAGCCGCTGCTTTGTGGACCGCTTCGGCCTGATGACTTATGAGGAGCTGATGAATAATCCAGGCTCCGCGACACTGGGGCAGCCGTTGTCCCGGATGCCGGAGGACACCGTGGAGGAGCTGCGGGCAGACCTGGAAAAGACGGACCCCCTGCTGGCGGAGAGCCTTTCCTCCGGGGAGCGGCAGAACAGTTTCCTTGAACCCTATGTCTATACCCAGGACGCCCTGGAGACCCTGTTTGCATCGCTGAACCAGGGGTAAGGCCCCGCCCTGCGGGTGTTCTATCAATAGACGCTTTGTAGGGGCCGACGTCCTCGGCGGCCCGGGGTATGGGGAACGGATTGCCGCGTCGCTTCGCTCCTCGCAATGACACCATAAGAAGGAAATTCTCTCTGTTCGGCAACGCGGCCCGCTGAGGGCAGCGGGCCCTACGGCTTGGCTCTCCCTCTGGGAGAGCTGTCGGCGCAGCCGACTGATACTGATTCTTGATTAAAAAATTTAATCAAGAATCCCGTGCGCTGTGCGCACGCACAGCGTGTGAAAACACGCTGTGACGTCTCATACAAAACCTGACGCACCTTCGGTGCTATAAAAAGCTTTTCAAGCTTTTTAACAGGTTTTGGTATGAGAGGGCAAGACGGATCACCGCCAATACACACCAAACACCAAAATAACACACTCCCGGCCACCGGCCGGGAGTGTGTTATTTTAACGATGATTTACTTCACGATCAGCGTCTGGCCGTCCATCTCCTGGGGGGCGGCCAGGCCCATCACATCCAGGATGGTGGGGGCGATGTCCGCCAGGCGGCCCGGGCGCAGCTGGGTGCCTGCGCCGCAGAGGATGAAGGGCACCAGGTTGGTGGTGTGGGCGGTCATGGGGCTGCCGTCGGGCTGGAGCATGACCTCGGCGTTGCCGTGGTCAGCCGTGACCATGGCGATGCCGCCCATCTTCAGGGTGGCCTCCACCACCCGGCCCACGCACTCATCCACCGTCTCCACGGCCTTGACAGCCGCCTGGAGGACGCCGGTGTGGCCCACCATGTCGCAGTTGGCGAAGTTCAGGATGATGACGTCATACGCGCCGGAGTTGATGCGCTCCACGCACTTGTCGCAGACCTCCCGGGCGCTCATCTCGGGCTGGAGGTCGTAGGTGGCCACCTTGGGGGAGGGCACCAGCACCCGGTCCTCGCCGGGGTACTGCTTCTCCACGCCGCCATTGAAGAAGAAGGTGACATGGGCGTACTTCTCCGTTTCGGCGATGCGCAGCTGGGTCATGCCCATGGCGCTGAGGTATTCGCCCAGGCCGTTTTTCACCGGGATACGGGGCCAGGCCACCAGCACGTTGGGCATGGAGGCGTCGTACTCGGTGTTGCAGACGTAGGTGGTGGGGAAATACTCCCGCTGGAAGCCGTCAAACTCCGGGTCCACGATGGCACGGGTGATCTCCCGGGCCCGGTCGGGGCGGAAGTTGAAGAAGATGATGCTGTCGTTGTCGGAAATGGTGCCGTCCGGGTCGCAGACCACCGGCTCCATAAACTCGTCGGTGACGTCGTTTTCATAGGACTGGGCCACGGCGTCCACCGGGTCGGGATTCTGGATGCCCTCGCCATAGACCATGGCGTCGTAGGCCAGCTGCACCCGCTCCCAGCGGTTGTCCCGGTCCATGGCGTAATACCGGCCCATGACGGTGGCGATTTTTCCCACGCCCAGGGCCCGGCACTTTTCCTGGCAATCGGCCACGAAGCCCTTGCCGCTGGTGGGGGACACGTCCCGGCCGTCCAGGAAGGCGTGGACATACACCCGGGTCAGGCCCTTGTTCCTGGCCATCTGCAGCAGGGCGTACAGGTGCTGGATGTGGGAGTGGACGCCGCCGTCGGACAGCAGTCCGTACAGGTGCAGGCTGGAGCCCTTTTCCAGGCAGTCGTCCATGGCCTTGTTGTAGGCGGCGTTTTCAAAGAAGCTGCCGTCGTCGATGGCCCGGGAGATCCGGGGCAGATCCTGGAACACCACCCGGCCGCCGCCGATGTTGGTGTGGCCCACCTCGCTGTTGCCCATCTGCCCGGCGGGCAGACCCACGTCCAGGCCGCTGGCAGACAGGGTGGTGTGGGCATATTCGGCGAAAAGCCGGTCCAGCTGGGGCGTCTGGGCCAGGCTCACGGCATTGCCGGGGCCGGGGTCGGTGAGGCCGAAGCCGTCCATGATGATCAGGGTAGTAGGCGCCTTGTTCATTGCGGAACCTCCTGTCGATTCGCTTAGTCCTGGTTGGCGGCGTTGATGATCTCCACAAAGTCGGCAGGCTTCAGGGAAGCGCCGCCGATGAGGCCGCCGTCGATATCGGGCTGGGCCAGCAGCTCCGCCGCGTTGCCGGGCTTCATGGAGCCGCCGTACTGAATGGTGATGGAGCGGGCGATGCGGGCCCCGTACAGATGCCGCACGGTGGTGCGGATGGAGGTGCAGACCTCGGCGGCCTGCTCGGCGGTGGCGGTCTTGCCGGTGCCGATGGCCCAGATGGGCTCATAGGCGATGACGCACTTGCGCAGCTTCTCGGCGGGGACGCCGGCCAGGGCAGACTTCACCTGCAGGGCGATGAGCTCCATGGTGATGCCCAGCTCCCGCTGCTCCAGGCTCTCACCCACGCAGATGATGGGGTGCAGACCCGCCTCCAGAGCGGCCATGACCTTCTTGTTGACGGTGAAATCCGTTTCGCCGAAATACTGGCGGCGCTCGGAGTGGCCGATGATGACGTATTTGACGCCCAGGTCCTTGAGCATGTCGGCGGAAACCTCGCCGGTGTAGGCGCCGGACTTTTCATAGAACATGTTCTGCGCGCCCACGGAGATGCGCAGGTCCTTGAAGGCCTTCAGGGCGGCGGGGATATTCACGAAGGGGACGCACACCACCACGTCGCACCACTTGGCGCGGGGCATGATGGCCTTGATGTCGTCGGCAAATTTCTTGGTATCGCTGGCGGTCATGTTCATTTTCCAGTTGCCGGCGATGATGGTCTTGCGGTATCTGCGGTTCATAGCGATTCTTACTCCTCTTATCTATATTTCAAAAGGGTGAAAAGTTTCCCCTTTGGTGTCATTTATCCAGCAGGCAGGCCACGCCCGGCAGCTCGATGCCCTCCAGGAACTCCAGGGAAGCGCCGCCGCCGGTGGAAATGTGGGTGATCCTGTCGGCAAAGCCCATCTGCTCCACGGCCGCAGCGCTGTCGCCGCCGCCCACGATGGTGATGGCCCCGCTGTCGGCCAGGGCCTGAGCCATGGCCCGGGTGCCGGCGGCGAACTTCTCAAACTCGAACACGCCCATGGGGCCGTTCCACACCACGGTGCCTGCGCCCCGGACGGCGGCGCAGAAGGTGCGGATGGTCTCGGGGCCGATGTCCAGGCCCTCCATGTCGTCGGGGATGGCGTCGGTGGGCACCACCAGGCTGTCGGCGTCGGCGGAGAACTCCGCCGCGGCCACGGTGTCGGTGGGCAGCAGCAGCTGCACGCCCCGGTCCTTGGCCTTCTGGATCATCTGAAGGGCATAGTCCAGCTTATCCGGCTCGCACAGGCTCTTGCCGATGGAGCCGCCCTGGGCCCGGGCGAAGGTATAGGCCATGCCGCCGCCGATGATGATGGTGTCGGCCTTTTCCAGCAGGTTGTTGATGACGCCGATCTTGTCGGACACCTTGGCTCCGCCCAGCACCGCCACGAAGGGGCGCTTGGGGTTCTCCAGAGCGCCGCCCATGATCTCCAGCTCCCGGGCCACCAGCAGGCCGGACACGGCAGGCAGGAACGCCGCCACACCGGCGGTGGAGGCGTGGGCCCGGTGCACGGTGCCGAAGGCGTCGGAGACGTACAGCTCCGCCATGGAGGCAAGCTCCCGGGCAAACTCCGGGTCGTTCTTCTCCTCCCGGGGGTCAAAGCGCAGGTTCTCCAGCAGCATGATCTGGCCGCCCTGCAGGGCCGCCGCCTTGGCCTTGGCGTCCTCGCCCACGATGTCCCGGGCGAAGATGACCTCCTGGCCCAGCAGCTGGCTCAGACGCTCCGCCACCGGGCGGAGGGTCAGGCTGTCCTTCCACTGGCCCTTGGGCTTGCCCAGGTGGGAGCAGGCGATCACCGCCGCCCCCCGCTCCAGCAGATACCGGATGGTGGGAAGGCTGGCCACGATGCGCTTGTCGCTGGTGATGGCGTGGGTCTCCTTGTCCTGGGGCACGTTGAAGTCGCAGCGCAGCAGGATCTTCTTCCCTACCACGTCCACGTCCATGATGGTTTTCTTATTGTAATTCATATCGGTCGCTCCTTTATGAAAATAATACGCGGGATCAATCGGCCATTTCGCCGCAGTGCAGCAGACCGGGGAAGCCCTGCTGGCGCAGAGCCTCATAGGTCAGCACCGCCACGGAGTTGCTGAGGTTCAGGCTCCGGGCCGGGGAAACCATCGGCAGGCGGATGCAGCGGTCATAGTGGGCCAGGCGGAACGCCTCCGGCAGGCCCGCCGTCTCCTTGCCGAAAAACAGCCAGCAGCCCTCCCGGAACCGGGCCTGGCAGTAGTCCTGGGGGGCCTTGGTGGTGGCCAGCCACAGGTCCTCCGCCGCCTCCGGGCGCCGCCGGAAGAAATCCTCCAGGTTTTCGTAGTCATACACGGACACCAGGTGCCAGTAGTCCAGTCCGGCCCGCTTCACGGCCCGGTCAGAGATGTCGAAGCCCAGAGGGCGGATCAGATGCAGGTCGCAGCCGGTGGCGGCACAGGTGCGGGCGATATTCCCGCAGTTCTGGGGAATTTCCGGCTCAACCAGAACAATATGCACCATTTTCCCGTCCCTCCCTTCGGCCTTCGTCTGACATGACCAGCCTATTGTAATGCAATTCCCTAAAGAATGCAACCGGAAATTGTGAATTTTGGGTACTTTTTCTTAAAAGTACAAAAATATGCCGGTGAATTGTAAGTGTTTTCTCATTTTGTGAACGGTTTTGCAGACCGGAAAAATTATTGCCAGAAAAAAACGCAAAAATACTGGATTTTCCCGCAGAGCATGATATAATGGAATGGATTATAGAAAGGGGGATGGTTCCCGTGAATTGTGAAATTGCGATTTTTGACCTGAAGGGTGCTCTGGCCCCCCAGGATAAGCCGCTGATGCTGCAGCCTGTCCTGTTCTGCCCGGTGCTGACCTGGGCGGCGCAGGAGCTTATGGACTGCGGCGTGCAGCGGTATTTTATTGTCTGCCCGGAGAACTGCCGCCAGGAGGTCCTGGACGACCTGCCGGGCTGTGACGTGACGTTTTTTGACGACGCGGAGGCGGCCCTTTCCGCCGCCGGCGGGGACGTGGTAATGGTCCCCGGGCCGGTGGTGCCGGTATACGGCCCGGAGGACGGACGCTGCGTGTATGCCGCAGACAGCCAGGTGCTGCTGGCCCGGCTGCGGGCGGGGACCCCCCTGACCGACTGCCCGGCGGAGGCGGCAGGCGTCCGCTCCCTGTGGAGGCCCCAGACGCTGGCCCCGGCCTTCCGGCCCTTTGACTCGGCGGCGGCGCTGGCGGCGGCCATGCCCGCTGCCCGGGAGCTGCTGATGCGCCGCATGGCGTCCAACGGCGTCACCGTGGTGGACCCCGCCGCCACCTATGTGGACCCTCGCTGCTCCGTGGCCCCGGGCGTCACCCTGCTGCCGGGGACCATCCTGCGGGGACACACCGCCGTGGACCGGGACAGCGAGATCGGTCCCAACTCCATGCTCCGGGACTGCCGGATCGGCCAGCGCACCACCGTGAATGCCTCCCAGCTCAATGACAGCACCGTGGGAAGCGACACCACCGTGGGACCCTTCACCTATGTGCGCCCGGGGTGCACCATCGGCGACCACTGCCGGGTGGGGGACTTTGTGGAGGTGAAGAACTCCGTCATCGGCGACGGCACCAAGATCAGCCACCTGACCTATGTGGGCGACAGCGACGTGGGCCAGCGGGTGAACTTCGGCTGCGGCACCGTCACCACCAACTACGACGGCCACAAAAAGTTCCGCTGCACCATCGGCGACGACGTGTTCCTGGGCTGCAACACCAACCTCATCGCGCCCGTCACCGTAGGGGACCGGGCCTATACCGCCGCCGGGTCCACCGTTACCGACGACGTGCCCGATGGGGCGCTGGCCATCGCCCGGACCCGGCAGACCAACAAGCCCGGCTGGGCCGACCGCCTGCGGGGCCTGTGGAAAAAGGACAAGTGAGTATCGGCGTCAGCCGTCTCAGATAGATCAGTACCAAGAGAGATTTTTTTGAGTAAGATAGAAAGCGAGTGTGTAAAGAAATGATTTCTCATGGCAAGGACATCAAGGTGTTCACCGGTAACTCCAATCCCGCTCTGGCAAAGGAGATCTGCCAGATCATCGGCACCAAGCTGGGCGAGTCCGAGGTAAAGACCTTCGCCGACGGCGAGGTGTCCGTCTCCCTGTACGAAACCGTCCGCGGCAGCGACGTGTTTCTCATCAACTCCACCTGCAAGCCCGTCAATGACAGCCTCATGGAGCTGCTGATCATGATCGACGCCTGCCGCCGGGCCTCCGCCGGGCGCATCACCGCCGTGATCCCCTATTTCGGCTATGCCCGCCAGGACCGCAAGGCCAAGAGCCGCGATCCCATCTCCGCCAAGCTGGTGGCCAACATGATCGTGGCCGCAGGCGCGGACCGGGTGCTGACCATGGACCTGCACGCCAGCCAGATCCAGGGCTTCTTCGACATCCCCGTGGACAACCTGCTGGGTAATCCCGTGTTTGTGGACTACTACGCCAAGAAGTTCGGCGAGCGGGCCGAGGACATGGTGGTGGTGTCCCCCGATGTGGGCTCCGTGGCCCGGGCCCGGACCTTCGCCCAGAAGCTGCACATGAGCCTGGCCATCGTGGATAAGCGCCGCCAGAAGGCCAACCAGTGCGAGGTCATGAACGTCATCGGCGACGTGGCCGGTAAGGACTGCATCCTGTTCGACGATATGGTGGATACCGCCGGTTCCCTGTGCAACGCCGCCAAGGCCATCGTGGAGGTGGGCGGCGCCAGGAACGTGTATGCCTGCGCCAGCCACGGCGTGCTCTCCGGCCCGGCTCTGGAGCGGCTGGAGAACAGCAGCATCACGGAGCTGGCCCTGCTGAACACCATTCCCGAGACCCAGGGCGCCGGGTGCAGCAAGATCAAGTATCTGTCCGTGGCTCCCATGTTCGGCGAGGCCATCGAGCGGATTTATCAGGAAATTTCCATTGCCAAGCTGTTCAACTGAGCATTTTTGTGATATAATAACCGGGCGATTTTTTCGCCCGGTTATTTTTACCGGCAGTTTTCCGATACAGGGGGATGTGACGCTATGTTTTTTCATCGCAGCGGCGGCGGGATCAGCTGGCTGCTGGTGGGCCTGGGGAATCCCGGGAACCAGTATGCCGCCACCCGGCACAACATGGGCTTTATGGCCCTGGACCGTCTGGCGGACCGGGAGGGCTTCCGCTTCAATAAGCTGCGCTTCCGGGCCTGGACCGGCCAGTGGAAGGTGGGAGACCGGCACGTGCTGGTGATGAAGCCCCAGACCTATATGAACCTGTCCGGCGAGTCCGTGGGCGAGGCGGCCCGGTTTTACAAGATCCCGGCGGACCATGTGCTGGTCATCAGCGATGACGTGTCCCTGCCTGCCGGGAAGCTGCGGATCCGGGGCGGCGGCAGCGCCGGAGGACACAACGGCCTGAAGAATATCATCCAGCACCTGGGCACCGACCGATTCCCCCGCATCAAGGTGGGCGTAGGCTCCCCCCGGCCCGGGGAGCACGACATGGTGGACTGGGTCATGGGCAAGCCCATGGGTGAGGACCGGACGGCGGTGGAGAACGCCCTGGACCGGGCAGGCGAGGCGGCCAAGGCCCTGATCACAGAGGGCATCGACCGGGCCATGAACCGGTTCAATTGATACTTTTAAGTTCTGTTACAGCTTCGGGGCGTATACTACAGTCGTATACGCCCCCGCGCGTGCTGCGGAGGAAGGGAGGTGCCCGGTGAAGGCGCTGATGAAGGAGCTGCTGCGCCTGACGGAGGTGCGGCAGCTGACAGAGGACGTAGAAAACGGCGTAAGCCCGGTGCTGATCACCGGCGTAAGCCCGGTGCACCGGGCCCAGGTGGAGGCGGCCCTGCATCTGAAGACCCGGCGGCCGCTGGTGGTGCTGTGTCCCGACGAGCGGGAGGCCCGGCGGCAGGCCGGTGACCTGCGGGTGCTCACCGGGGAGGAGCCGCTGGTGCTGCCGGCCCGGGAGCTGCAGTGGCGGCCCATGGAGGCCAGCCGTCAATGGGAAAACCAGCGGCTGGCGGCCCTGTACCGCCTGGGAAGCAGCCCCGTGGTGGTGACCACCCCGGAGGCCCTGGTGCAGCGGTGCATCCCGCCCCGGGTGCTGGAGCGGACGGTCCTGACCCTGGCCGTGGGCCAGCGGTGGGACCTGGGGGACCTGACCCGGCGGCTGGCCGGAGCCGGATACACCCGGCGCGACCAGGTGGAGGGCCCGGGACAGTTCGCCCTGCGGGGCGGCATCCTGGACGTGTTCTCCCCGGGGATGGAGCAGCCGGTGCGCTGCGAATTTTTCGACGACGAGATCGACTCCCTGGGCATTTTCGACACCGCTACCCAGCGGCGGGTGGAAAACCGCCGGGAGGCCCTGCTGCTTCCGGCGGCGGAGGTGCTGCCCGGCTGGCAGGAGGGCCAGGCGGAGCAGGCGGCCCTGCGGCTGGAGGCCGCGGTGAAGCGTCTGGCCCGGAAGCAGGACACCCAGGCCCTGCGGGAGCTGCTGACCGCCGACGCCGCCCGTCTGCGCCAGGGCATGGCCCCCAACGGCCCGGACCGGTGCCTGGCGGCGGTGTATCCGGAAAAGACCACGGCTCTGGACTATCTGCCCGAAAACGCCCTGGTATGCGTGGAGGAAAGCGGCCGGACGGCGGAGGCCCTGCGGGGCTGGCTGTGGCAGCTGAAGGAGGACGTGTCCGCCGGAATGGAGGCGGGCTTTCTGGCCGGGGAGCTGGCGGATTTTGCCGCCTCGGAGCAGGAGCTGGCGGCCCGGCTGGAAAAGCGTCCCACGGTGCAGCTGGACAGCCTCACCACCGGGCGTCAGCTGCTGGCCCCCCGGGACCTGTTACAGCTGACGGCCAAGCAGCTGTCCAGCTACGGCGGGTCCCTGGAGCTGGCCTGCACGGACCTGACCCACTATCTCACCTCCGGCTATCGGGTAATGGTGCTGTGCGGCGGCGAGGTCCGGGCCAGGAACCTGCAGCAGCTGCTGGCGGAGCGGAAGATCCCCGCCGCTGTGGACCTGACCGGGGAGAAGCCCCCGGAGAAGGGCACGGTGCTCATCGCCGTGGGCGCTCTCTCCGCCGGGTGCGAATATCCGGAGGGTCGGCTGGCGGTGCTGACGGAGGGGCAGCTGACCACTCCCCTGTCCGGCCGGAGCAAAAAGCCCCGGCCCAAGCGGGACAGCAATCAGCAGAAGCTCCAGTCCTATACGGACCTGACCCCCGGGGACCTGGTGGTCCACGCCCACCACGGCATCGGCCGGTTCGTGGCCATGCTGCGCCTGCCGGTGGACGGGGTGGAGAAGGACTATATCAAGATCGCCTACGCCGGGCAGGACGTGCTGTACGTCCCGGCCACGTCCCTGGACCTGGTCAGCAAGTATATCGGCCCCGGCGAGGACAACGAGCGCACCAAGCTCAACAAGCTGGGCGGCGCCGAGTGGGCCAAGACCACCCGCAAGGCCAAGGCCGCCGCCAAGGACCTGGCGGAGGGGCTGATCCGGCTGTATGCCCAGCGGCAGCGGCTGGCAGGCCACGCCTTCTCGCCGGACAGCCCCTGGCAGCAGGAGTTCGAGGACGCCTTCCCCTATACGGAGACCGACGACCAGCTCCAGGCCATCCGGGACATCAAGGCCGACATGGAGCAGCCCCGGCCCATGGACCGACTGCTGTGCGGCGACGTGGGCTACGGCAAAACCGAGGTGGCCCTGCGGGCGGTGATGAAGTGCATCATGGACGGCAAGCAGGCCGCCATTCTGGTGCCCACCACCGTTCTGGCCCAGCAGCACTATGCCACGGCGGTGAACCGCTTCCGCTCCTTCCCGGTGAACATCGAGGTGCTGTCCCGGTTCCGGACCCCGGCCCAGGTGCGGGACATTCTGGCCCGGACCCAGGCGGGAAAGGTGGACCTGCTGATCGGCACCCACAAGCTATTGCAGAAGGACCTGAAATTTCACGACCTGGGCCTGCTGGTCATCGACGAGGAGCAGCGCTTCGGCGTGACCCACAAGGAGAAGCTCCGGGAGCGGGCCAAACAGGTGGACACCCTGACCCTGTCCGCCACCCCCATCCCCCGGACCCTGAACATGGCCCTGTCCGGCATCCGGGACATGAGCACCATCGAGGAGCCGCCCCACGACCGCCAGCCGGTGCAGACCTATGTGGTGGAGCATGAGTGGCCCGTCATCGCCGAGGCCATCCGCCGGGAGCTGAGCCGGGGCGGGCAGGTTTATTACCTGCACAACCGGGTGGAGAACATCGAGTCCACCGCCGGGCGGCTGCGCCAGTGGCTGGGGGAGGACGTGGCCATCGGCATTGCCCACGGGAAAATGGCCGAGCGGGAGCTCAGCTCCGTGATGCAGCAGATGGCCGACGGCGAAATTCAGGTGCTGGTGTGCACCACCATCATCGAAACCGGCATCGACATCCCCAACGTGAACACCCTGATCATCGAGGACGCGGACCGGCTGGGCCTGTCCCAGCTGCACCAGATCCGGGGCCGCATCGGCCGCAGCGCCCGCCGGGCCTATGCGTATCTGACCTACCGCCCCGGGAAGGTGCTGACGGAGGTGGCCTCCAAGCGGCTGTCCGCCATCCGGGAGTATGTGGCCTTCGGCTCCGGCTTCCGCATCGCCATGCGGGACCTGGAGATCCGGGGGGCGGGCAATCTGCTGGGGCCGGAGCAGTCCGGCTATCTCATGAGCGTGGGCTATGACATGTATCTGAAGCTGCTGAACGACGCGGTGCTGGAGCAGCAGGGCCGGGGCCGGGACATCCGACCCGACTGCTCGGCGGACCTGGCCACCTCGGCCCACATTCCGGAAAAATATGTGTCCTCTCCCCGGCAGCGGATGGACCTGTACCGCCGGATGGCGGCCATCCGCACCACCGAGGAGGCCTCGGACCTGGTGGACGAGCTGACGGACCGTTACGGCGACCCGCCCAAGGCGGTGATGGCCCTGCTGGACGTGGCCCTGCTGCGGGCCGCGGCGGCGGAGGTGTTCATCACCGATATCACCCAGAAGGCCGGTGTGGTGGCCTTCACCTTTGACAGCCGGGTGGATGTGCCCAGCCTCATGGCCGTGTGCACCATGCCGGGCTATCGCAGCCGCCTGCGGCTGTCCGCCGGAGAGCCGCCCCGGCTGCAGCTGCACCTCTCCCCGGGGGAGGACGCCCTGGCCGCCGCCGGGAAGCTGACGGAGGAGCTGCGGCTGAAAAAAGAAGAACTGGGCAAAGCCCATGAAGGAGGAGCAACATGAAAAAATCCCTGATCCGTCTGGCCGCCTCGGTGGTCCTGTCCGTGGCGCTGGTGGCGGCGATCTCCGCCAGCGGGATCCTTACCAACGGCCACCGCAGCGACGGCCTGTTTTACCAGGCCTCCGGCATCCGGCCGGACGCGGAGCTGCTGACCGTCAACGGCGAGACCATCGACGCCGAGGAGTATCTGTACTGGGTGGCCTACGACTGCGAGTATCTGTCGGCCAACGTGTCGGACCTGGACTTTGACGCGGAGCTGTCCGACGGCATGACCTACGGGGCCTATGCCAGGCAGGACGCCCTGGAGACGGTGAAGCTGTACGCCGTGATCCGCCAGTGGGCCAGGCAGGGGAACGTGACCCTGACCGACTCCGACCGGGAGGCCCTGGAAAAGCAGCGCCAGCAGTATATCAACTACTACGGCAGCGAGGAGGCCTATCTCAAGCAGATCCAGGGCATGGGCGTTTCGGAGACCATGTTCGACAGCATCAACCAGGGGTACTATCTGTACGCCGGGGTGCGCCAGGCCTTCTGCACCGAAGGAAGCGCCCTGTATCCCGCCCAGGAGGACATCGACGCCCTGGCCAAGGACAGCGGCTACGCCACCTGTCTGCTGCTGTACTGGCCCCTGGACGGCAAGGACGACGACAACACCCGCCTGGCGGCGGAGAGCTTCGCCCAGCAGCTGCGGGATTCCCAGGACGTTGCCGCCACCTATCTGGACCTGGCGGCCCAGCTGGGCATGGAGAACGTGACGGAGGAGGGAGTCACCGCCTCCGCCGGGGACATGGGCGAGACCCTGGCCGCCGCCGTGGCGGCCCTGGAGCCGGGCCAGGTCAGCGGCGTCATCGAGACCGATACCGCCCTGTATGTGGCGGTGGGCCGGGAGCTGAACCAGTCCGCCGTGGTGAACGCCCTGTTCGAGGCCCGGATCAAGGACGCCGTGGCAAACGCCCAGGTGGACTACAACACCCGTCTGTATAACAAGCTCGACGTGGGCGGCTTCTATACCAAGCTCCAGGAGGCCCGTTCGGCCTTGTCATAAAATTAACCAGCTTGTTAATTTTTAGTCAAACCACCAAAGAAATCCGGTCAAATCCTGTTCAGTTCCACGATTTTTGCGATTCGAAGCATTTTGGAGTTGACTATTCGCCCCAAAATGACTACGATATAGGTACAGAGTAGAACCCTAAAATAAAATGTAGGAGGAAAATTCCATCATGAAAGATCTGTATGTCGTCAATTGCTGCCGTACCGCTATCGGCTCCTTCGGCGGTTCCCTGAAGAACACCCCCGCCGCCGAGATGGGCGCCGTGGTGGTGAAGGAGGCCCTCAAGCGTGCCAATATCGCCCCCGAAAACGTGGATGAGGTCATGTTCGGCTGCATCCTGACCGCCGCCCAGGGCCAGAACGTCGCCCGCCAGGTGGCCATCAAGGCCGGTATCCCCTACTCCGTTCCCGCTTACACCGTGGGCATGGTCTGCGGCTCCGGCATGAAGTCCGTCATCGAGGGCGCCCGCTCCATCCTGGCCGGCGATTCCGACGTGGTGGTCTGCGGCGGTACCGAGAACATGAGCGCCGCTCCCTTTGCCTCCCTGGACGCCCGCTGGGGCGCTCGCATGGGCGACAAGAAGCTGGTGGACACCATGATCAAGGACGGTCTGTGGGACGCTTATAACAACTATCACATGGGCACCACCGCCGAGAACATCAACGACATCTGGGGCATCACCCGCGAGGAGCAGGACGCCTTCGCCGCCGCCTCCCAGCAGAAGACCGAGGCCGCCCAGAAGGCCGGCCGCTTCGACGACGAGATCGTCCCCGTGATGGTCAAGGTCAAGAAGGAAATGGTCCCCTTCGCCAAGGATGAGTATCCCAAGGCCGGCGTCACCAAGGAAGGCATCGCCAAGCTGCGCGGCGCGTTCCCCGTCAGCCCCGAGTCCCCCAACCCCCAGGTGGTGAACACCTTTGAGCCCACCGGCATCCAGGAAGCCGCCGATAAGGGTCAGCCCCGGGTCACCGCTGCCAACGCCTCCGGCATCAATGACGGCGCTGCCGCCATCGTGCTGGCTTCCGGCGAGGCCGTGGAGAAGTACGGTCTGAAGCCCATGGCCAAGCTCATCAGCTGGGGCCAGGGCGGCGTGGATCCCAAGATCATGGGCGTGGGCCCCGTGCCCGCTTCCCGCCAGGCTCTGAAGAAGGCCGGCCTGACCATCGACGACATCGACCTGGTGGAGGCCAACGAGGCCTTTGCCGCCCAGTCCATCGCCGTGGCCCGCGAGCTGCACTTCGACATGAGCAAGGTCAACGTCAACGGCGGTGCCATCGCTCTGGGCCACCCCGTGGGCGCTTCCGGCGCTCGTATCATCGTCACCCTGCTGCACGAGATGCAGAAGCGTCCCGAGGCCAAGCGCGGCCTGGCCACTCTGTGCATCGGCGGCGGCATGGGCGTTGCCACCATCTACGAGAAGTGCTGAACTTCCTGGGCGCATAAAACCGCATAGCAAAAAATCCCCGGCTGCCAGGTAGCCGGGGATTTTTCTGTTCAAAAAGCCTCGCAGAGTTTGCCGCCCGCAGGCGGCAAAGCAAGTGCAATCCGTTTTTTGCGGCGGCGTGTACGTCGCAAAAAACACTTCTCAGTCTGCAAGTGTGGAATTTGTTCGCTTTCAGCGAACAAATTATGCGCGCGGCAGACTGCAAGCCTTTTGTCTTAAAAGGGCAAAGCCCTTTTAAGACAAGCTAAGAGCGGCGCTGCCTGGCAGCGCCGCTCTCGTTATGTATAGCGTAGATTTACTTGTTGCTCAGGTACTCGTCGATGGACTTGGCGCCCAGCTTGCCTGCGCCCATGGCCAGGATCACGGTGGCCGCACCGGTAACGGCGTCGCCGCCGGCGTACACGCCCTGGCGGGAGGTGAGGCCGTCCTCGTTGACGATGATGCCGCCCTTCTTGTTGACCTCCAGGCCCTTGGTGGTGGACTTGATCAGGGGGTTGGGGGTGGTGCCCAGGGACATGATCACGGCGTCCACGGGAAGCTCAAACTCGCTGCCCTTCTTCTCCACGGGGCGGCGGCGGCCGGAAGCGTCAGGCTCGCCCAGCTCCATCTCGATGCAGGTCATGCTCTTGACGCAGTCCTGCTCGTCGCCGTTGATCTGAACGGGGTTGTTCAGGGTCTTGAACACCACGCCCTCCTCGATGGCGTGCTCCACTTCCTCATGACGGGCAGGCAGCTCCTCCATGCCCCGGCGATAGACCACGTACACGTCGGCGCCCAGGCGCTTGGAGCAGCGGGCGGCGTCCATAGCCACGTTGCCGCCGCCCACAACGGCCACCTTCTTGCCCTTCAGGTCCATGATGGGGGTGTCGGAATCCGGGCGATAGGCCTTCATCAGGTTGATGCGGGTCAGGAACTCGTTGGCGGAGTAAACGCCCTTCAGGTTCTCGCCGGGAATGTGCATGAACATGGGCAGGCCCGCGCCGGAGCCCACGAACACGGCCTCGAAGCCGTTCTCCTCCATCAGCTCGTCGATGGTGATGGTGCGGCCCACCACGGTGTTGGTCTCCACCTTCACACCCATGGCCTTCAGGCCGTCCACTTCCTTCTGGACGATGCTCTTGGGCAGACGGAACTCGGGGATGCCGTAAACCAGCACGCCGCCGGCCAGGTGCAGAGCCTCGAACACGGTGACCTCATACCCCTTCTTGGCCAGGTCGCCGGCGCAGGTCAGGCCCGCAGGGCCGGAACCCACCACCGCCACCTTGTGGCCGTTGGGCTGGGGCTTTTCGGGGGCTTCGGTGCTGTGAGCGTTGTGCCAGTCGGCCACAAAGCGCTCCAGACGGCCGATGCCCACGGGGTCGCCCTTCTTGCCCCGGACGCAGTGCATCTCGCACTGGCTCTCCTGGGGGCAGACGCGGCCGCACACGGCGGGCAGGGAGCTGGTCTGGTGGATGACCTGATAAGCGCCCTCGTAATCCCGCTCCACGATCCTGGCGATGAACTCGGGAATGCGGACGTTCACGGGACAGCCGTCCACGCAGGGATGATTCTTGCAGTGGAGGCAGCGGGCGGCCTCGTCCAGGGCCTGCTCCTCGGTGTAGCCCAGGGCCACCTCCAGGAAGTTCTTATTCCGGACGTTGGGGTCCTGAGAGGGCATCTCGTTCTTATCCAGACGCATATTGATCTTGGCAGCCATGTTACTTTACCTCCTGCTTGAACAGATTGCAGACTTCCTCGTGCTTGCGCACCTCGAAATCGTGATACATCTGGTTGCGCTTGACAGCCAGATCCCAGTCCACCTGCTGGCCGTCGAAGTCGGGGCCGTCTACGCAGGCAAACTTGGTCTCGCCGCCAACGGTCAGGCGGCAGCCGCCGCACATGCCGGTGCCGTCGATCATGATGGGGCTCATGGACACGGTGGTGGGCACGCCATAGGGGGCGGTGGTCTTACAGACAAACTTCATCATCACCATGGGGCCGATGGCGAAGATTTCGTCATACTGGTTGCCCTCGTCCAGCAGCTCCTTCAGGGCCTCGGTGACCAGGCCCTTCTGGCCATAGGAGCCGTCGTCGGTGCAGACCTTCAGCACAGAGGAAACGGCCCTGAACTTGTCCTCCAGAATGACCACGTCCTTGTTCTTGAAGCCCACCACAGCGTGGACCTCTGCGCCGCAGTCATGGAACTTCTTCAGAACGGGATACGCGATGGCGCAACCCACGCCGCCGCCGACGACACAGACCTTCTTCTTGCCCTCGGTTTCGGTGGGCTTGCCCAGGGGACCCACGAAGTCGTGGAGATACTCGCCCTGCTGCTTGTGGCTGAGCTTTTCGGTGGTGGCGCCCACGGTCTGGACAATGATGGTAACGGTGCCCTTTTCGCGGTTATAGTCATGGATGGTGATGGGGATGCGCTCGCCGTTTTCATCCACCCGCAGGATGATGAACTGGCCGGGCTGTGCCTTCCTGGCAACCATAGGAGCCTCGATCTCATACAGGATCACGGTGGGTTTCAACGCTTCTTTGGTCACGATGCGATACATGGTCGTTCCTTCTTTCCTAATTCATAAGGGGTACAGCCGTACCCGGACATAGGGCGGACCCAGGCCCGCCCTATGTCGTGTGTGTTTATAATATCACAATGTGCGGATTTCGTCAATCCGTAATAAAGTATTATCGGGCGATTATGACGGGGAAGTCCGTGCCTGCGCCTCTTGCAAACCGCCTGGGATGCGGCTATAATGGGGACAACGTTATTCCGGAATAAATATAAGGAGGAATCTGTCATGATCCAAGTCAACGCCGTGGGCGACGCCTGCCCCATCCCGGTGGTCAAGACCCTCCAGGCCCTGAAGAGCCTGACGGGTGCCGGCTCCGTGGAGACCCTGGTGGATAACCGCATCGCCGTGGAGAATCTCACCCGCCTGGCCCAGAGCAAGGGCTGCGCCATCGAAACCGAGCAGCTGGCGGAAAACCGCTTCCGGGTGGTCATCTCCGCCCAGGAGGGTGCCCAGCTGCCGGAGTCCGCCGACGGGCTGTGCACCGTCCCCTCGGAAAAGCCCGAAAACACCGTGGTGGTCATCTCCGCCGACCACATGGGCGAGGGGGACGAGGCCCTGGGCCGGGTGCTGCTGAAGGGCTTCCTGTTCGCCCTGACCCAGCAGGAGAAGCTGCCCCGGACCCTGCTGTTCTATAACGGCGGCGCTTCCGTCACCTGCGAGGGCTCCGCCTCCCTGGAGGACCTGCACAAGCTGGAGGCGCTGGGGGTGGAGATCCTCACCTGCGGCACCTGTCTGAATCATTACGGCATCGCCGACAAGCTCCGGGTGGGTCAGGTGACCAATATGTACGTCATCGCCGAAAAGCAGATGAACGCCGCCCTGGTGATCCGGCCTTGACCCGGCAGCGCACCCCCGCCCTGGTGATCTCCTTTCAGGAGACGGCCCAGGCCCTGGCGGCGGAGGCTCTGTTCACCCGGCTGACCCTGCCGGGGCGCATCATTCCCCTGCCCTCCCGGATCTCCGCCGGGTGCGGCCTGGCCTGGAAGGCGGCCCCCGGCGACCAGGCCGTCCTGACGGCGGCTTTAGAGGAAAACGGCATCGGCCACGGCCCTTGCTGCGTATTGGAGATGTTCTGATGACGGAAATCTATCTGGACAGCGCCGCCACCTCCCTGCACAAGCCGCCCCAGGTGGCCCGGGCGGTGGCGGAGGCCATCTGCACGGCGGGCAACGCCGCCCGGGGAGCCCACGGGGCCTCCATGGCCGCCTCCCGGACGGTGTACGATACCCGGTGCCTGGTTGCCCGGCTGCTGGGCTGTCCCCGGCCGGACCATGTGGCCTTCACCGCCAACTCCACCATGGCCCTGAATATGGCCATCTCCGGCCTGCTGACCCCGGAGGACCACGCCATTTCCACAGACCTGGAGCACAACTCCGTGCTGCGGCCTCTGTACGCCCTGCAGCGGCAGGGCATGGGCCTGAGCTTCCTTCCGGCGGACGGAAACGGCCGCCTGGACTATGACGCCCTGGAGGGGCTGTTCCGGCCCGACACCCGGGCCGTGGTGTGCACCCACGCCTCCAACGTCACCGGCGATATGCCGGATATCCCCCGCATCGCCGCCCTGGCCCATGCCCACGGGGCCCTCCTGATCCTGGACGCCTCCCAGACGGCGGGGGCCGTCCCCCTGGACATGACGGCCCTGGGGGCGGACGTTCTGTGCTTCACCGGCCACAAGAGCCTGCTGGGGCCCCAGGGCACCGGCGGCCTGTGCATCCGCCCGGGGGTGGAGCTGCGGCCCCTGCTGCGGGGCGGCAGCGGCGTCCACTCCTTCGACCCGGACCAGCCCGCCGCCTACCCCACCCGGCTGGAGGCCGGGACCCTCAACAGCCACGGCCTGGCAGGACTCCACGCCGCCCTGGAGTATCTCCTGGCGGAGGGGGTGGAGAACCTGTATGCCCGGGAGCACGCCCTGATGCGGCGGTTTTACCTGGGGGTCCGGGACATTCCCGGCGTCCGGATATACGGCGACTTTTCCGCCCCTTGCCGGGCCGCTATCGTGTCCCTGAACATCCGGGACCTGGACTCCGGCGAGGTGTCCGACGCCCTCTTACAGGGCTGGGGCATCGCCACCCGCCCCGGGGCCCACTGCGCTCCCCGGCTCCACCGTGCCCTGGGCACAGAGCGCCAGGGCATCGTGCGCTTCAGCTTCTCCCCTTTCAACACCCCTCAGGAGATCGACACCGCCGTCCGGGCGGTAGCCGACCTGGCCCGATAAAATTTCAGCACCCCCCGGCGCGTCTGCGCCGAGGGGTGCGTTTTTGTCCCGCTTTATCCCGGGTCTGTCCCGGGGGTGTCCCGCCCTGTTCCGGGACCGTCCGCGGAGGTTTTACAGCCGGACGCCGCTGTCCACCACCACGGCCCGGGCATAGGCCAGCTTCAGGTCGTGGCTCAGCTGCATGGGGGGCAGCTGCTGGCGGATGTGCTCAACCGGCACGCCGAACTGCCGGGACATCTCCTGATACCGGCGCTCCACGTCCTCATCCGTGACGCGGATGTGCTCCAGCCGGGCGATCTCCGTCATGGCCAGCTCATACCGGGCGGACTCCAGGGCGTTCTCCCGGGCGTGGGCCCGGAGGTCCTCCTCGGTCATGCCGGCCATCTGCAGATAGTCGGACAGGGAGGCTCCCTGGCTCATCAGGCGGTTTTCCAGCTCCTGCAGAAGGCCCGTCAGCTGGCTTTCCACCATGGAATCCGGGACCCGGACCTCCATGCCGTCCAGCACCTGGCGCACCAGGGCGTCGGCGTAGGCGTCCCGGGCCTGGGCCTCCTTGCGCTGGAGGGCGGCGGACATAATGGCCTGGCGCAGGGCCGCCGCGTCGGAAAAGCCCTGGGCCCGGGCAAATTCGTCGTTCAGCTCCGGCATACTGCGGCGGACGATGCGGTGGGCCTTCACCCGGAACACCGCCGCCTTCCCCGCCAGCTCCGGGGTGTACTGCTGGGGGAAGGTCACATGGATCTCCCGCTCCTCCTCCGGGCGGATCCCCGCCACCTGCTCCTCGAAGCCGTCGATGAACATGCCGCTGCCCAGCAGCAGGGGATAGTTCTCGGCCTTGCCGCCGTCGAAGGGCACGCCGTCCACGGAGCCGTCGAAGTCCAGGGTCACCTCGTCGCCCATGGCGGCCCGGTCACGCTCCTCCTCCACCAGGTGGGCCTGGAGCCACTCATTCATGGCCTTGTCCACATCGTCGTTGGACAGCTCCGCCTGGGGCATGGGGGCGGCCAGACCCTTGTACTTGCCCAGCTTTACCTCCGGATACAGCTCCGCCAGGGCGGCGAAGGTGAAGCCCTCCGGCCCGATGTCCACGATGCGCAACTCCGGCGCTCCGGCCACCAGGATCTCCTCCTGGCCGAAGGCCTCCACCAGGGCCCGGGGGAAGGTCTCGTTCACCGCCTCCTGATAGAACACGTCCGGGGCGTAGGCCTGCTCCAGAGCCTGGCGGGCGGCCTTGCCGGGGGCGCAGCCGTCCACGGGGTACAGGTCCCGGTTGGCCTGGTAGGCGTCGTCCAGGGCCTTCTGCCACTCCTGCTTCTCCACCCGGATGGTCAGCTCCACCCGGCGGTTTTCCTTCATCTCTTTGTTCAGTACGGTCATGGATGCTCCTCCAAATTTATGATCTTGTCCCCTATTATACCGGAAAAGCCCCGCCGCCGCAACCGTTTCCAATTGTAAAAAAACTGTGACATATATCACTTTCCCCTTTTCTTTTTCCGCGCATTATGGTATCATCTGTTGCACTATCACTTTCGGAGGAATACCATGGGAACCGTTAAGAAATTCATCAAGGAACACCCGCATATGTGGTGGGGGCTGTATCTGCCGGTGTATCTGGCCATGTTTTTCATCATCGAGCATCTCATCACCGACAACTATTGGGCCACGCAGACGGCCATCGACGACTATATCCCCTTCTGCGAGTGGTTCATTTTCCCCTATGACGCCTGGTCCTTCCTGCTGGTGGCCATCGGCCTGTACCTGATCGTCAAGGACGCCGAGGGCTTCCGGCGGTATATGTGGGCCATTGCCATCACCTTTACCACCGCCACGGTGTTCTGTGCCCTGGTGCCCAACGGCCAGGACCTGCGCCCGGCGGTGATGGCCCACCACAACATCGCCACCTGGCTGCTGGAGAACACTTATGCCCTGGACACCAACACCAATGTGTTCCCCAGCGTCCACGTGCTGGGCGTCGTGGCGGGGGTGTCCGCCGTGTGGCACACGCCGGGCCTGCGGAAGTGGGGCTGGCGCGCGGGGTCCCTGGCCCTGGGCATCGTCATCATCGCCGCCACGCTGTTTGTCAAGCAGCACGCCTTTATTGACGTTCTGGCGGGCCTGTTTGTGGGGGCCTTGGGCTATATCATCGTGTACGTCGTCATCCGAAAGAAAAGAGACCGCCTGATGGCGGAAGGAAAGAGGCTGCGCTATGGAAGCTGTCAGAACGCCGATTCTTGAGGGGATCACCCCGGAGGAGCAGGAGCAGATGCGGGTGTGCTTCGGGGTGCGGGAGGAGCGCTTCCGGGCCGGAGAGACCGTGTATGACTTCGCCGAGGGGCGGAAGTATCTGGGCCTGATCGCCCAGGGCAGCGCCGTGATCCAGCGCATCGACCGCCAGGGGGGGCGCACCATCCTGGAGCACCTGGAAAGCGGCGGCGTGTTCGGGGAGATGCTGATGTTCGAGAACGTGGCCGGTGACAGCATCACCGTGATCGCCGAGGAGCCCTGCCGGGTGTGGTTCATGCAGGACGAGCACATGACCCGCCGCTGCGAAAAGGCCTGCGCCCATCACAGCCGCCTGGTGGAGAATATGTTCCACATCATGACCGAAAAGGCCGCCGCCCTGTCCGAGCGGGTGGAGGTCCTCAGCCGCCGCAGCATCCGGGAGAAGCTGCTGTGCTATTTCGGCCTGCTGGCCGGACAGCGGCAGAAGCCCAGCTTCCAGCTGCCCTTCTCCCTCAGCGCCCTGGCGGACTATATCTCCGCCGACCGCAGCGCCATGATGCGGGAGCTGAAGAAGATGAAGGACGAGCACCTGGTGGAGGTGGCCGGGCGGCAGGTGACCCTGTGCGCCCCGGCCCGGTAAGGGGCGGGAAACTTTTCCCGGACGTTGACTTTTCCGGGGGAATGGTGTATTATGGTGGCGGTTCCGTGTGGAAACGGGGCCGGATAATCGAATCATGTCCGAGGATGCTGTGCGGCGGGTACCGCAAAGGCCGGAAAACGGCCAGGTGCCTGCCTAAAAGAAACGGGGCGAAGGAACCCCACGCGAACGGCACTGTGGGCGCAAGAATGCACCGAAGCGGCCTTGGCCGCCGGGACGAAAGTCCGCCATTGGGAGAAACCTCCTGAGAAGGTAGGATGCAGACGAGGAGCCATCGGCTCCACGGCGCGAGGCAGGAGAATTGCACGGCGGAGGACAAAAGCGCGGCGGGCGTTCTCTTCGTTGTGCGCGGGTGAAAGCATGCGCCGCCGGTGATCCCCTGGGGGAGACCGGCGGCTTTTTTTGCGGCGGAAGTGCGCCCGTTCATCGGAATGCCCCGGTGCGCACTTCGTTGACTTGCCGGAAACGGCCGGGCATAAATATTTCACAGGAGGAAAATGCATATGAAGAAACGCATTGTTTCTCTGCTGCTGGCATTGGTGATGGTACTGAGCCTGGTACCCACCACTGTCTGGGCAGCAGAGAACCACGACGGCCAGGTTCGGGTCATCGTGGAAAACACGACCTACGCAAAGGCCGACGGCGCTGCCTGGGATGGCACGCTGGTGGACAAATGGGTGGACCTGGCTCCCGGGTCCTCCATGATGGACTGCATCGTCAGCGCCCTGGGTACCTATTCCCAGACCGGCGCCGAGTCCGGCTACATCAGCGAGATCAACGGCCTGTCCGCCGGTGACGGCGGAGCCGCCTCCGGCTGGATGGGAACCCTGAACGATTGGTTCACCAACGTTGGGTTCAAGGACATCAAGGCCGGGGACAAGCTGTTCGCCGGGGATATCATCCGGGTCATGTACACCGTTAACGGCTACGGCGCGGACATCGGCGGCGACTGGAACACCCAGAGCGACACCAGCCTGGCGGCCCTGTCCTTCAGCGAAGGCGTCCTGACTCCCGACTTCGCCTCCGACAAGACCGCCTACACCCTGACCCTGCCCCAGGGCGTCACCGGCATCCGGATGACGGCCACCGCCTCCAACAAGAACAATCAGGTGTATCTCACCGCCGACGGCACCGACTATCGCCGGGTGGAGACCGTGCCCGTCCATAACGGCACCGTCCTGACCATCCGCTGCGGCGACAAGGCGGCGGCCACCGAGTGGTCCCCCGCCATCACCCCCACCACCTACACCGTCACCGTGTCCCAGGAGGGTGACGCGCCCCAGGGCGACCTGGACGTCTCCTTCAAGGGCCTGCACAATGCACAGCTGGCGTCCCTGAAGCTGTATGACTTCGCCGATGGCGTCAAGGGAGACCGGGACCTGCTGGCCAATGTGACCCCCGAGGCCGACGGCTATAAGCTGATGATGAACACCAAACTGCCGGCCGGCGACTATCTGGTGGAGGGCTACAACGCCGAGGGCCAGTGCAACGGCAGCCTGGTGCTGACCGTGAAGGCCAATCAGGACAACGTGTTCACCCTGAACCGCGTCTATGAGATCTATGCCACCAACGACAGCTACAGCTGGGTGGAGGGCACGGATTACTCCATCGACGTCACCGTTACCGCCGCCGACGGCACGGACCTGCAGGCCAAGACCGGCGTGTCCACCACCTATGGCAATACCCGCACCTCCTGCCTGTTCCTGGAGGGCGGCAGTCTCAGCATCACCCTGACTCCCCTGGGCGAGAAGGCCGAGGCCTATCTGCCCATCACCACCGCCATGTCCAGCAAGCAGACCGTGGACTGCGGCGCCAAGAGCTTCGGCCTGTCCATCCCCAAGGCCCTGGACCTGACCGTCACCGCCCCCGCCGGCTCTACCCTGCGGATGGGCACCTTCGGCAGCTACTATAGCTATACCTTCCTGGAGCCCGTTTCCCAGGAGACCAAGGGCGACACCATGACCGCCTCCTTCCGCCTGCCGGAGACCGGCAGTCAGCAGTTCCTGCGGGCCCAGAATCCCGACGGCGTCACCTACTGGACCTTCGGCAAATTCACCGGCGGCCAGGAGCTGGCTGTGACCCGGGACGACCTGCACATGGATGACGATGTCACCGCCGCCTCCGTCAACCGCTTCGACAAGAACGTGTATGACCTGGGCAACATCTACCTGAACATCAACCGCCAGGGCTACCTGAACATGGATGCCGGCCAGACCTACGAGCTGAACGTGCTGCGTAACTGGCAGGCCATCGAGAGCTTCATGAACAGCCAGATCGCCCTGCCCGACGCGCACTATCGGGTGCTGAGCCTGGACGGCGGCGACAGCGACGTGGTGACCATCACCCCCGATGCCAACAACTCCTGCCTGGCCACCATGACCGCCAACCGCCCGGGCACCGCCATCGTCCAGGTGACCTATGACGCCATGACCTTCGCTCAGGGTATGGGCGGCAAGGACTTCAGCGCCATCTGGCCGGAGTTCACCGGCGTGTTCGTGGTGTCCGTGGGCGCCGACGGCTCCTCTATCCAGACCAACACCTTCATCGACCGTCCCACCGTGAACATCACCAAGGACGAGCAGAAGTATCTGGATGCCGAGCACGACATCCTGTTCTATGTGGGTACCCAGGGCGCCAGCTACAGCTTCACTCCCCAGGAGGGCTGCACCGTTACCGTGGCCCGCTCCACCGTCACCGATAAGATGACCTTCAACGGCTTCACCAGCCAGGGCGTTTCCGTGGATGAAAACGGCCAGGTCACCGTTACGGGCCTGACCACCGGCCGCCACATTCTCCGCATCGAGAAGGACGGCATGGCCGCCTACCAGGTCATCACCGCCCGGGGCGTCAGCTATGACCTCATCGACGCCGACGGCAAGGTCCTGCCCCAGGATGCGGAGCTGGTCCCCGGCCAGGCCGTAAAGGTCCAGTTCCACGACCTGGTAAGCCCCAAGGAGAAGATCTCCGGCGTTTACAACTTCAATTTCTCCCTGCTGTACCTGGATGCCCAGGGCAGCAAGTATCAGACCAACCCCGGCACCCCCTTCGGCCAGTATGATTTCAGCGGCAACCCCGTTCGCCAGCTGCTGAGCGTCACCATCCCCGAGACCGCCGAAGGCTACAGCTATGACCTGACCGGTACCATCCGGGTGGGCGGCTTCGGCGGCATTCCCACCCACCGCGGCGTGTCCTACCGCTCCGGCATGGACCGCCAGTACGGTTCCACCACCGCCGCAGTCCTGACCCGTCTGCCTGAGCTGGTGCTGCCTCTGACCGGCTGGTACGTCCACGACGTGGAGCAGAAGATCGCCGCCATCGGCGAAGTGACCCTGGACTCCGAGGAGGCCATCCAGGCCGCCCGGACCGCCTATGACGCCCTGCGCCAGGAGCGCAAGGAGCAGGTCAGCAATTATGACGTGCTGGTGGCCGCCGAGGCCCGGCTGGCGGAGCTTCAGGACGAGGCCGTGGCCAACGTGGAGGCCCTCATCAACGCCATCGGCCAGCCTGTGACCCCCGCCTCCCGCGCCGCCGTGGAGGCCGCCCGGTCCGCCTATGACGCCCTGCCCCAGAAGCTCCAGGCCCGGGTGAGCAACTATGACGTGCTCCTGGCCGCCGAGGCCCGGCTGGCGGAGCTGAACGCCGAGAACATCTATAAGACCACCGGCGACTATATCGCCGCCAAGGGTACCCCCGTCACCGGCTCCATCGGCGGCGAGTGGACGGTTCTGGGCCTGGCCCGTTCCGGCCGGGACGTCCCCGGTGCGGACGACTACTACGCCTCCGTGGTGGAGTATGTGCAAAAGGCCATGGACGAGAACGGCCGTCTGAACCGCTCCCGCTCCACCGAGAATTCCCGTCTGATCCTGGCCCTGACCGCCATCGGCAAGGACGTGACCCATGTGGCCGGGCGGAGCCTGCTGGACGGCCTGGATTCCATGAGCTTCATCACCAAGCAGAGCGTCAACGGTCCCGTGTGGGCTCTGCTGGCTCTGGACAGCCATGACTATCCCGTCTCCGGCGACGTGACCCGGGAGAAGCTGGTCCGCGCCATCCTGGATACCCAGCGGGAGGACGGCAGCTGGCCTGTCATCGCCTCCTCCCAGGTCCCCGATGTGGACATGACCGCCATGGCCATCCAGGCCCTGGCCCCCTACTATGAAAACGCCCAGGTGAAGGCGGCTGTGGACGCGGCCCTGACCTTCCTGGCCGGTGCGCAGAACGCCGACGGCACCTTCAGCGAGATCCCCGGCACCGATGCCTCCGCCGAGTCCACTGCCCAGGTCATCGTGGCCCTGACGGCTCTGGACATTGATCCCACCGCCGACAGCCGGTTCGTAGAGAGCGGCGTCAGCGTCGTGGACGCGCTGTGCGGCTTCTATGTCACCGGCGGCGGCTTCCGCCACCTGATGGATGACGCCGACGTGGACGGCATGGCCACCGAGCAGGGCTACTACGCCCTGGCGGCTTACTATCGCCTGACTGCCGGCAAGACCAGCCTGTATGACATGAGCGACGTCACCATCACCGTGACGCCCGATCAGCCTGTGACCCCCGATCAGCCCGCAAAGCCCGACGCCCCCCGTACCGGCGATGAAAGCCCGGTGCTGGTGTGGATGGGCATGGCGGCTCTGGCCGGTGCGGCCGTGCTGCTGATGCAGAAGAAGAAAAAGCGCGCGTAAACCGCCGCAAATACACCCGCGCAGGGGCGTCTTCGGGCGTCCCTGCGCATGGTGCTATAAATGGAGGTGTTCCCCTATGCGGAAAAGATACGGAAAATTCCTGCTGGCCCTGGTGCTGGCCCTGACATTGCTGACGGCAGCGGGCTGCGACATCCAGGTCCCATCCACCCCCACCGCGCCGGTGAACCCCGGCACGGAGCAGACGGATCCCCAGGACAAGCCCGAGACGCCGGATACCCCGGATACCCCCGACGAGCCGGACACCCCGGACACGTCCGAGCCGTCCGGCCAGGACCAATACCACACGGACCCGGTGCCCCAGGGGAAGCCCCAGCCGGTGGAGCCGGAGGAAACCAAGCCCGACACCTCTCAGCAAGCCACCTGCACCATCTCTATCTCCTGCGCCACCATCCTGAACAATATGGACAAGTGCGAGGAGGCCAAGCGGGCGCTGATCCCCGCCGGCGGCACCATTCTGGCGGCTTCCACGGTGACGTTCTCCCCAGGGGAGAGCGTGTTCGACGTGCTGCAGCGGGTGTGCCGGGAGCGGAAGATCCCCATGGAGTTCAGCTGGACGCCCATCTACAACTCCGCCTATATCGAGGGAATCTATAACCTGTATGAGTTCGACGTGGGCGACGGCTCCGGCTGGATGTACAAGGTCAACGACTGGTTCCCCAACTACGGCTGCTCCCGGTATCAGGTGCAGCAGGGGGACGTGATCTGCTGGGTGTATACCTGCGACCTGGGCTATGACGTAGGCGGCGGCTACATGGGCGGCTGAGCCTGTCCCCAAAACGATTCTGTGAAAGGAGGCCGGAGCCGTGGGCGACGCCTTTTCCCGCTATCATCCCCTGGTGAATTTCCTGTTTTTCGCCCTGGTGCTGGCCTATTCCATGGTGCTGATGCACCCGGTGTGCCTGGCGGTGTCCCTGACGGGGGCGCTGGTGTACGCCGGTGATCTGGGAGGCCGCCGGGCCCTGGCGGGGCACCTGAAATTCGCCCTGCCGGTGCTTCTGCTGGCGGCCATCGTGAACCCGGCCTTCAACCACGCCGGAGTCACCATTCTGACGTATCTGCCCTCCGGCAATCCCCTGACCCTGGAGAGCATCCTCTACGGCCTGGCGGCGGGGGCCATGCTGTGCGCCGTGGTGCTGTGGTTCGTGTGCTTCAACGCCGTGATCACATCGGACAAGTTCGTGTATCTGTTCGGCCGGGTTATTCCGGCATTGTCCCTGGTGCTGAGCATGACACTGCGGTTCGTGCCCCTGTTCCGGCGGCAGCTGGAGGTGGTGCGCCAGGCCCAGTTCTGCATCGGCCGGGACGCCTCCTGCGGCAGCGTGTGGCAGCGGGTCCGCCGGGCCGTGACCATCTTTTCCATCATGGTCACCTGGGCCCTGGAAAACGCCATCGAAACCGCCGACAGCATGAAAAGCCGGGGCTACGGCCTGCGGGGCCGGACGGCCTTCTCCATCTATCGCATGGAGAGCCGGGACCGGTACGCCCTGGCGTGGCTGGGCTTCTGCGGGCTGTATCTGCTGTGCGGATGCCTGGCCGGAGGGCTGAAGTGGTGGTATTTCCCCCTGCTGCAGGGGGTCATGACCCAGCCGTTTTCCATCAGCTTTTATCTGGCGTATCTGGCCCTGTGCCTGACGCCGGTGATCATAGACCGAAGGGAGGCCCGCGCATGGCGCTGTTCACCATCGAAAACCTGAGCTTTACCTATCCGGGGCAGACCGCCCCGGCCATTGACCGCCTGACCCTGACGGTGCCGGAGGGTGCCTTTCTGGTGCTGTGCGGCCCGTCGGGCTGCGGCAAGTCCACCCTGCTGCGGCAGCTGAAGCCCGCCCTGGCTCCCCACGGGGTCCGGCAGGGGCGCATCCTGTTCCGGGACGCCCCCCTGGAGCAGGTGGACCAGCGGACCCAGGCAGCCCGCATCGGCTTTGTCCAGCAGTCGCCGGAAAACCAGATCGTCACCGACAAGGTGTGGCACGAGCTGGCCTTCGGGCTGGAGAGCCTGGGGACGGACACCCCCACCATCCGCCGCCGGGTGGCGGAGATGGCGGCGTTCTTCGGCATCGAGGACTGGTTTTACCGGGACGTGGCGGAGCTGTCCGGCGGACAGAAGCAGCTGCTGAACCTGGCCTCGGTGATGGCCATGCAGCCGGACGTGCTGATCCTGGACGAGCCCACCAGCCAGCTGGACCCCATCGCCGCCTCGGACTTCCTGGCGGTGCTGGGGAAGATCAATCGGGAGCTGGGCACCGCCGTGGTGCTGACGGAGCACCGGCTGGAAGAAGCCTTTCCCCTGGCCACCGCCGTGGCGGTGATGGACCGGGGCAGGCTCCTGTGCACCGGCACCCCCCAGCAGGTGGGCCGCCAGCTGAAAACCCTGGGCCACGGGATGTTCCTGGCCATGCCCGCCGCCATGCGCATCTGGGCCTCGGTGGAGACGGAGGCCCCCTGCCCCGTCACCGTCCGGGAGGGGCGGGACTTTCTGCGCCGGTATGCCGCGGAGCGTCCGCTGGGCCCCCTGCCCCGGGAAGAAGAGCATCCCCGGCGGGAGCCGGTGATAACGGCCAGGGGGGTGTGGTTCCGGTATGAGCCGGACAGCCCGGACGTTGTAAAGGGGCTGGACCTGACCTTGGGCCGGGGGGAGTTCCTGGCCCTGCTGGGCGGCAACGGCGCGGGAAAAAGCACCACCCTGCGGCTGCTGTCCGGCATGAAAAAGCCCCAGCGGGGCGAAATTTCCCTTCGGGGACGCATGGGGATGCTGCCCCAGAATCCCCAGACCCTGTTTGTGAAGAAAACGGTCCGGGAGGACCTGTTCGAGATATTCTCCGGCACGAAAACGCCCCGCCCCCGGCAGGAGGAGCGGGTGGCCCGGATGACGGCCCTGTGCCGCCTGGAGGACCTGCTGGACCGGCACCCCTATGACCTGTCCGGCGGCGAGCAGCAGCGGGCGGCCCTGGCCAAGGTGCTGCTGCTGGAGCCGGAGATCCTGCTGCTGGACGAGCCCACCAAGGGTCTGGACGCGGAGTTCAAGCAGACCTTCGCCCTGATCCTGCGGACTCTGCTGCGGCAGGGGGTGTCCCTGCTGATGGTCAGCCACGATGTGGAGTTCTGCGCCCGGTATGCCCACCGCTGCGCCCTGTTTTTCGACGGCGGCGTGGTGACGGAGGCGGCGCCCCGGGACTTCTTCAGCGGCAACAGCTTCTATACCACCGCCGCCAACCGCATGGCCCGCAGTCTGGAGCCCCGGGCGGTGACGCCGGAGGACGTGATGGCCGCCTGCGGCGGCACGGCGCCGCCGGAGCCGCCGCTGCCGGAGGATATCCCTCCTCTGCCGGAGGCCCGGGAGGAGACGCCGGACTGGAAGCCGCCGCGGCTGCCCCTGTGGCGCAAGGCGCTGGCCGCCGTGTCCGGGGCGGGAGCCATGGCCATCTTCCTGTATGCCGCCAATGTCACGGACCTGTCCGCCGTGGTGGACAAGGGCGGGCTGACGGCCCTGGGGCAGAAGCAGCTGGCGCTGTATCTGGTGTTCTGCGGACTGCTGCTGATCCTGGCCCTGGCCATCGGGCGGCGGTCCAGGCCCCCGGCGCAGGTGCAGCTTCCGGTGGAAAAGCGCAGGCTGTCCCGCCGGACGACGGCGGCTGCGGCGTCCATCCTGCTGCTGATCCCCGTGACCCTGTTCGTGGGGGTGTATTACCTGAACAACCAGCGATACGGCCTGGTGTCGGTGCTGGTGCTGCTGGAGTGCATGGCCCCGTTTTTCCTGGTGTTCGAGGGGCGGCGGCCCCAGGCCCGGGAGCTGGTGGTCATCGCGGTGTTATGCGCCATCTCCGTGGCGGGCCGGGCGGCATTTTTCATGCTGCCCCAGTTCAAGCCCGTGATGGCCATGACCATCATTTCCGGCGTGGCCCTGGGCGGCGAAAGCGGCTTCCTGGTGGGGGCCTTGTCCATGCTGGTGTCCAATATGCTGTTTTCCCAGGGGGTGTGGACCCCCTGGCAGATGTTCTGCATGGGGATCATCGGCTTTCTGGCGGGTGTCCTGTTCCGGAAGGGCCTGCTGCGGCGGGCCCGGGGGAGTCTGTGCACCTTCGGCGCCTTCTGCGCCATCGTGATCTACGGCGGCATCATGAACCCGGCGTCGGTGCTGATGTGGGCTGGGGCGGAGACCCTGACCTGGAAAACCCTGCTGACCTATTACGTCACCGGCTTCCCGGTGGACTGCGTCCACGCCGCGGCCACGGTGTTCTTCCTGTGGGTGGCTGCGGAGCCCATGCTGGAGAAGCTGGACCGCATCAAGGAGAAATACGGCCTGCTGACATAGGGGCCTGGGATGGGAGGTGTGCGCCGTGGCGGCATATCACGAGCTGGTGAAGAACTTTGAAAAGGTCCGCGCCTATATGCGCGAGTTCTATGTGTACGGCTTCAAGAGCCGGACAGAATATGACGCCCGGAGCGCGCGCTCCTATGACAACGAGCGGCGCAGGCTGGAGAGCTGGCTGGGGGATCATATGCGCTTCACCCAGACGCCGGAGGGGAAGAACGTCTTTCTGTCGGTGGACAGCCGCGTGACCCGGAAAAACCCGTTCTACCGGGCGTGGAAGTCCAAGAGCTTCACCGACGGGGACATCACCCTGCATTTTGCGATTTTCGACATTCTCTATGCGCCGGAGATCCGGAAAACCCTTTCCGAGCTTGTCCGGGAGACGGACGAGCTTCTGTCCTCCCGGATGACCTTTGACGAATCCACCCTTCGGAAGAAGCTGAAGGAGTACGCCGGCCAGGGCATCATCCGGACGGAGAAGGAGGGGCGGCGGGTGCTCTACAGCCGGGCCCCGGATACCGACCTGTCCCGGCTGAACGACGTGATCGACTTTTTCAGCGAGGCCGCGCCCTGCGGCGTTGTGGGGTCCTTTTTACAGGACCGGCAGCCGGAGCACCCGGAGCTGTTTTCCTTCAAGCATCATTATATCACCCAGGCCATGGACAGCGACGTTATGGCCATGCTGTTCGAGGCCATGGGCCGCCGCTGCTATATCACGGCGGACAACCTGGGGAAGCACGCAGGCGAGGTCAGGACCCTGCGCCTGGTGCCGCTGAAGATCTATATAAGCGCCCAGAACGGACGGCAGAACCTGATCGCGTACCACGAAAAATCCAATCGGCTGAACACCTATCGGCTGGACTATATGTCCAACATCCGCATGGGCGAGGTCTGCGAAAAATTCGACGCCCTGCGCCGGGCCCTGCAGAAGGCGGAAGCGCATATGTGGGGCGTGAACGGCAGGTGGAACGTCCGGCACACGGAGCACGTGGAGTTCGAGATCCGGGTGGAGGACGACGAGCCGTTTATCGTCCGGCGGCTGGAGCGGGAAAAGCGCTGCGGCACCGTGGAGCAGGTAGACGAGCACCACTATCGGTTCACGGCGGAGGTGTTTGACACGGTGGAGATGCTGCCGTGGATCCGCACGTTCATCTGCCGCATCACGAAGATGAACTTTTCCAACCGCACGGCGGAGAATCGGTTCAAGGCGGACATTCAGGAGATGTACCGGATGTACGGCATCGACGGAGGGGAAGAACATGATATTCAGTGAGCTGTACTCCGTATACTACCGGGCGGTGGCCCGGATCATGGAGGCGGCCATGAAACCGGGGGCCACGGAGCAGGATCTGCGGCGGTGCGTGGAGGAGGAGGCGTTTTCGGAAAGCGCCCTGACCATCCTTCCGGCGCTGAAGTCCGGGAAATGGCCCCTGCTGAAGGAGGACCTGTCCCCGGTCCTGCGCCACAGGCCCACCATGCCGCTGACCGACCTGGAAAAGCGGTGGCTCAAGGCCATTGCGGACGACCCCCGCATCCGGCTGTTCGGCGTGGAAATGCCCGATCTTGACGGCGTGGAGCCGCTTTTCACCCGGGAGGACTATAAGGTATACGACCAATACGGGGACGGGGACCCCTTTGAGGACGAGACGTACATAGAGCACTTCCGGCTGATACGCTCGGCCATCCGCCAGGGACGCCCCGTCCGGGTGACCATGGAGAACCGCCACGGGAAGCGGGTGCGGGTGCGGTTTTATCCCCGGGGCTTTGAATACTCGCTGAAGGACGACAAGATCCGGGTCCTGGCCTCCGGGTGCCGGTTCGGGCAGTTTAATCTGGGCAGGCTGAAAACCTGCGCGTTTTACAACGGGGACGGCTCCTGGCAGGAGACGCCGGACCCGCAGCGGCAGAGGAACCTGACCCTGCTGATCACGGACCGGCGCAACGCCCTGGAGCGGGCCATGCTGCACTTCGCGCATTTTGAAAAGCGGGCGGAACGCACGGACGACGGCCGGTATATCCTGCGCCTGACGTACGATGCCGACGACGAAACGGAGCTGGTGATCCGCGTGCTGTCCTTCGGGCCATGCGTCCGGGTCCTGGAGCCGGAGCGCTTCGCGGACCTGATCAGACAGCGGATGACGGCGCAGAAAAGCTGCGGACTCAGATGAGTTCGGGGGTTGACGCGGGTGAAAAAACAGTCCTGGCTCTCCCTCTGGGAGAGCTGTCACCGAAGGTGACTGAGAGGGCCTGTAGGGGCTTCTGTTTTCCCCTCTCAGTCGGCTGCGCCGACAACTCCCCCAAAGGGGGAGCCAAGGCCGTAGGGACGGACGACCCTCGGCGGTCCGCTGCGCGGAGATACGGATTGCCGCATTCACCCCGGCGTCACCGGGCACCGAAAAACGGCCAAAAGACTTACTTTTCGGAGAACACGTCCCAGTTTTTCACGAAATACTCCACGCCGGAGTACACCGTGGTCACCAGGATGACCCCCTGGCACACCAGGTTCAGCCAGTGGGGAATGCCGAACAGAATCAGGCAGATGCACACCATGGTGCTGGCGGTTTTGACCTTGCCGGACCAGCCCGCGGCGATGACCCGGCCCTTTTCCACGGCGATCAGCCGCATGCCGGACACGGCGAACTCCCGCAGCAGCACGGCGGCCAGGACCCAGCCCATCATGTCGCCGGTTTCCACGAACCAGCACAGGGCCGCCATCACCAGGCACTTGTCCGCCAGGGGGTCGGCAAACTTGCCGAAATCCGACACCTGGTTATAGTGGCGGGCGATGTAGCCGTCCAGCAGGTCCGTCAGGCAGGCCACGATGTAAACGGCCAGGGCCACATAGCGGCTACCGGGGAAGCCCCAGTAGGCGATGACCAGGAACACCGGGATCAGAAACACCCGGGCCAGGGTCAGTTTGTTGGCGGTATTCATGGGCATGGTTCATTCCTCCGTTCGTTCACCGGTAAGCTCGCCGTCCATGGCCCCGGTGATGCGCACACGGACAAAATCTCCCGCTTCCACGGGCTGATCGGATGTGAAGTAAATATTGCCGTCGATGCCGGGGCTTTCGGCGTAGCTGCGGCCCACATAGCTCATGGACTGGCCGTCCCACCCGTCGCACAGCACCTCCACGGTGTCGCCCATGCGGCTGTCGTTGAACTGGTCCATGACCTGGGACTGCACCTCCATCACCAGCTCCGCCCGGCGCTGGGCCTCCTCGGTGTCCACCCGGTTGAGCATCTTCGCCGCCGGGGTGCCCTCCTCCGGGGAGTAGGCAAAGGCCCCCACCCGCTGGAGCTTCTGCTCCTCCAAAAAGCCGCACAGCTCCTCGAAGGCGGCCTCGTCCTCATAGGGGAGGCCGGTGATGAGGCTGGTGCGCAGCACCACGCCTGGGATCCGCTCCCGCAGCCGGGCAAACAGGGCCTCCAGCCCCGCCTTGGTCTCCCGGCGGCGCATGGCCTTGAGCACGGCGTCGTTGCAGTGCTGGATGGGAATATCCAGATAGTTGCAGATCTTCTCCTCCCCGGCGATGGTGTCGATGAGCTCGTCGGACAGGTTGTCCGGGTACAGATAGTGCAGCCGGATCCAGTGGAAGGGCAGTTTGCACAGCTCCCGCAGCAGCTGGGGCAGACGGCGCTCCCCGTACAGGTCCACCCCGTAGCGGGTGATGTCCTGGGCGATGACGATGCACTCCCGCACGCCATCCTCCGCCAGGGCCCGGGCCTCTGCCAGGATGTCCTCCATCCGGCGGGAGCGGTAGCTGCCCCGCAGGGAGGGGATCACGCAGTAGGCGCAGCGGTTGCTGCACCCCTCCGCAATCCGCAGATAGGCATAGTGCCGGGGGGTGGACAGCACCCGGGGCAGCTCCTCCACCGGGCCGTTGATGTCCGCGAAATGGCGGCACTCCAGACCCTCCATCACCTGCTCCAGGGCGGGCACGATGTCGCCGAAGCAGCCGGTGCCCATGATGCCGTCGATTTCCGGCAGCTCCGCCAGAATGTCCGCCTGATAGCGCTGGCTCAGGCAGCCGGTGACCAGGATCTTCCCGATCTGGCCCTCCTCCTTCAGCTGGGCGGCGGACAGAATGGTGTCGATGGCCTCGCTTTTGGCGCTGTCGATGAAGCCGCAGGTGTTGATGACCACCACGTCGCTGCCGGGGCAGTCCTCCTGGACGGTGATGCCCGCCTGCAGGCACAGGGCCATCATCTGCTCGGTGTTGACCCGGTTCTTGTCGCAGCCCAGGGATACGAATGATACGTTCATGGTTGTGTTTCCTTTGCGTGAAGTTGTAAATGTGCCGGTCAATCCTCCGGCTCCCGGTCCAGCCGGGCCAGGGCGGGGCGGATATCCTGCCAGGAGAAGCCCCGGCGCTGCAGGGCGGCGGACAGCCGCTGGAGCGTGGCCCGGTCCGGGGTCTTGCCCCGGAGCTTGGCGGTCAGAAACCGGTCAATGGCCTCCTCCGGGTCCGCCATCCGGGCCAGGGCGTCGTCCCACAGCTCCCGGGGCACCCCCCGGTGCTGCAGCTCCTGGCGCACCCGGCCGGGGCCGTAGCCCATGGCGGCATAGTGCCGCACGATGACCCCGGCATAGGCGGCGTCGTCCACCGCACCCAGGTCCGCCAGCCACCGGGCGGTCTCCTGAGCCTCCTGGGGGTCCGTTCCCTTTTTCACCAGCCGGTCGGACAGCTCCTTCTGGGACAGCATCCGCCGTCCGGCCATCTCCGCCGCCTGCTGCCGGGTCAGGGACCGGGCAGCCGCCCGGTTCAGCTCCTCCAGCACGTCCTCCGCCAGGTCCATGCCCGGGCGCAGGTCAAACCGCAGCAGCTCCTCCGGCGTGATCCGCAGTAGCCGGCCGCCGGTGAGATACACCAGCACCCGGTCCTTTTTGTGCAGGGACGGCTGGATGCGCTCAATCCTCGTCATCGAAGTCGTCGGCGGACACGTCCACCGCCCGGCCCGCCGCCTTGGCGGCGATCTTGGACTGGCTGCTCATCAGCTTGTGGAAGTCCCGGCGGATGGCGGCCTCCAGCTTGTCGGCCTCGTCGGGGTGATCCCGGAAATACTGCTTGGCGGCGTCCCGGCCCTGGCCCAGGCGGATATCGCCCATGTTGAACCAGGAGCCGCTTTTCTGGACCAGGTCCAGCTTCACGCCCAGATCCAGCATCTCGCCCAGGCGGCTGATGCCCTCGCCGTACATGATGTCAAACTCCGCCTCCCGGAAGGGGGGCGCCACCTTGTTTTTCACCACCTTGGCCCGGGTGCGGTTGCCGATGATCTCGCCGCCGGACTTCAAAGCCTCGATGCGGCGCACGTCGATGCGGACGGAGGCATAGAACTTCAGGGCCCGGCCGCCGGTGGTGACCTCGGGGTTTCCGTACATGACGCCCACCTTTTCCCGCAGCTGGTTGATGAAGATAACGATGCTGTTGGTTTTGGCGATGACGCCGGTGAGCTTGCGCAGGGCCTGGCTCATAAGCCGGGCGTGCAGGCCCACGAAGCTGTCGCCCATCTCGCCCTCGATCTCCGCCCGGGGCACCAGGGCGGCCACGGAGTCCACCACCACCACATCGATGGCGCCGGAGCGGACCAGGGCCTCGGTGATTTCCAGGGCCTGCTCGCCGGTGTCCGGCTGGGAGATGAGCATATCCTCGATCCGCACGCCCAGCGCCCGGGCATAGGTGGGGTCCAGGGCGTGCTCGGCGTCCACAAAGGCCACCTCGCCGCCCAGCTTCTGGGCCTGGGCCAGAATGTGCAGGGCCAGGGTGGTCTTACCGGAGGACTCCGGCCCGTAGATCTCGATGATGCGCCCCCGGGGCACGCCGCCGATGCCCAGAGCCAGGTCCAGGGCCAGGGAGCCCGTGGGGATGGCCTCCACGTTGGTTTCGGCGTTTTCGCCATAGCGCATGATGGAGCCCTTGCCATACATTTTTTCGATCTGCTGCATGGCGGTCTCCAGCGCCTTTTTCTTGTCGGAGCCCGCAGGGACTGCGGCAGAGGTATCCTTTTTCGCTGCCATTTTCGTCTCCTCCTCTAATTTATATTGCCGTGATGGTATCACAAAGTCTGTCCGGAAAAGCGGACAGTCAGATCTCCTGATACAGGTCCCCCAGCACCACCCGGGGGATGCCCGCCGGGTCCGGGAGAATTTCCAGGTCGCCGAAGCCCACGCTGCGCATCAGCCGCAGCACGTCGTCGGCCTGGCCGATGCCCACCTCGAAGCACAGCCGGGACCCGGGATGCAGCACCGAGCGCCAGTGGGCGCAGATAGCCCGGTAAAAGTCCAGGCCGTCGGCCCCGCCGTCCAGGGCCATGTGGGGCTCGTAATCCCGGACGGAGACGTCCAGCCCGGGAATATCCCCGGAGGGGATATAGGGGGGATTGCTGACGATGCAGTCGAAATCCCCCAGCCGCTGCACCGGCGGGCGCAGGGCGTCCAGCTGCATGGCCGTCACCCGGCCGGTGAGGCCGTTGCGGCGGATGTTCTGGCGGCAGACCCGCAAAGCCCCGTCGCTGAGCTCCCCCAGCACCACCCGGGCGCCGGGCGCCTGGCTGGCGATGGCCAGGCCCAGGCAGCCGGAACCGGCGCACAGGTCCAGGACCCGGGGGGCCTCCCGCTGCCGCAGCCAGCCGATGGCGGCCTCGGCCAGGGTCTCCGTGTCGGGCCGGGGGATCAGCACGCTTTCGCTGATGTCCAGGGGCAGGCCGTAAAACTCCCACTCGCCGATGAGATAGGCCACCGGCTCCCCGGCCAGACGCCGGCGGGCCAGAGCCCAGGCCGCCTCCTCCACCTCCGGCGAGACGTACAGCAAGCCGTCCCGCAGCAGGTCGGCCCGGTCCTTTCCGGCGGCAAAGCACACCAGCTCCCGGGCCTCCAGGGTGGCGGCCTCGATCCCCGCCTGCCGCAGGGACCGCCGGATATCCAGGGTCAGATCGTTGTATGTAACAGCCATTACCAGGCGTCCTTTCCCTGCTCCTCCGGCAGCACCAGCCTCAAGGCCTCGATGGCCACCTCCAGCATGGAGTCGTCCGGTTCGTTGGTGGTGAAATTCTGCAGCCACATCCCCGGGGCGGACAGGACCCGGGTCACGGCGTTGTCGTGACGGCCCACAAAGCGGTTGAATTCATAGGTGACGCCCACCACCGGGATCAGCAGCAGCAGATGCATGGCCACCCGGACCCACAGATTCTGCCAGTTCACATAGCTGAACACGATGCTGCTGCACAGAATGGACACCACGATGACCACGAACAGGAAGCTGGTGCCGCAGCGGGGGTGGTGCTTGGGCTGGATGCGGGCGTTTTCCACCGTCAGCGGCAGGCCCGCCTCATAGCAGAAGATGGTCTTATGCTCCGCCCCGTGATAGCAGAATACCCGGCGCACGTCCTTCTGCCTGGAGCAGAGGATCAGGTACCCCAGGAAAATGGCGATCTTCACCGCCCCCTCGATGAGGTTGTGGACGGCGGCGTGCCGGGCGTGGAACAGCCCGGCGATGAACGTGGGTAGCAACATGAACAGCAGCAGCGTCAGCCCCAGGGACAGGATCACCGACACCCACACCAGCACCGACTGCAGCTTCTCCGCCGGAACGTGCTCCTCCAGCCACTTATCCAGCTTGGAGGGCTGGACGTTTTCGTCCTCGGGGTAATAGTCGGCGGAGAACATCAGGGCCTTGACGCCCCGGACCATGGAGTCCAGAAACGTGACGGCTCCCCGGATGATGGGCCAGCCCAGAATGGGATATTTGTCCTTGATCAGGGTCAGCTCCTCCACCTTGGTCACCAGGCCCTCCGGCGAGCGGACCACAATGGCCTGCTTTTCCGGCCCGCGCATGAGAATGCCCTCGATCAGGGCCTGACCGCCGATGGAGGTGCGGAATTGCTTGTTGTTTTTTTCCATGGGGAATGGGTTCCTTTCCAGTATCATAACACACCCGCCGCAAAAATGCAACAGGCGTTCGATTTTTTACAGTTCCTGGCCGGAGATGGGCAGCCGGATGGTGACGATGGCCCCGCCGCCGTCGGCGTTGCCGATGTCGAACACGCCGCCGTGGCGCTGGACGATCTCGTCGCACACCGCCAGTCCGATGCCGCTGCCCCGGGCCTTGGAGGAGCCCTTATAAAACTTCTGCTTCACAAAGGGGACCTCCGCCGGAGGGATGCCGGGGCCGTAGTCCCGGATACGCACCACATAGCTGTCCCCCTCCTGGGTCATATCCACGTCGATGCGCTTGCCTGCGCCGCCGTGCTTGGCGGCGTTGTCCAGCACGTTGCAGAACACCTGCTTCAGCCGCTGGGGATCCCCGGAGATGGGCTCGGTATACAGCTCCTGATCGCTGTGATAGTTCAGCTCGATGCCGTCCTGGCGGAACAGCTCCCGATAGGTATAGATGGCGTCCTCCAGCTCCGCCTGCAGGTCCATTTCCTCCACCTGCAGGGTGAAGCGGCCGTCCTGCATCTTGGAAAACTCCAGCAGCTCCTCCACCATGCCCGTCAGGCGGCGGGCCTCCTTGACGATGATGCGCAGGCCCCGGCGCAGCTGGCGGGGGTCGCCGGTCTCATCCCCCAGCAGGGTCTCGCCCCAGCCGCTGATGGCCGTCAGAGGGGTGCGCAGCTCGTGAGACACGGAGGAGATGAACTCCGTCTGCATTTTCTCGCTCTGGCTGATTTTCAGGGACATGTTGTTGATGTTGTCCACCAGCTGCCCCAGCTCGTCGGTATACTTGTTGGCGATCTGGATGCCGTAGCTGCCGGAGGAGATGCGCTTGGCGGCCTCGGACACCTCCGCCACCGGCTGCACCACGTTGTTGATGAAGATCAGGTTGGACACGAAGATCAGGAAGATCACCGCCGCGATGACGGCGGCCATCACCAGCACCGTCAGCCACAGCTGCTGGTCCAGCAGCCGGGTAGAGGTGACGAACCGCATCACGGCCACCACCGCCCCGTTGTAGAACACCGGGCTGGACACCGCCAGGATGTTCTCGCCGGTCAGGGGGTCCCGGCCGGCGAAGGAGGCGGTCTTGCCGGTTTCCACGGCCCGGCCCACCTCCGGGGTGGCGGGGGTGCTGCCGGCCACGGCGCCCCGGGAGGACAGCTCCACCTGGCGCTTGCCGTTGATGAACTGCAGCTCCACGTTCTTGGCCAGGCTGTCGTTCAGGCTGTAATCCGTGACGTATTGGGCGGCCCGGCGGTAATACTCGCTGTAGCTGCCCATGCTGTAGGCGCTGAAATAGTCGGAGCCGGACTTGGCCTTGGCCTCCAGAGAGGACCTGGCCCGGGCATCCAGGCTGGAGCTGATGGTGGCGGCGGAGAGCACGCCCACCAGCACCAGAATGACGATAATGGGTCCCACACTGCTGGCCAGCCAGCGGCGGCGCAGACCCCGCAGCTTCAGCCGCTTCCCCTGTCCCCGGGTGAACAGCCGCAGCTTGTTATCCGTGTTGGTATCCATGGCTTAAAAGCCCCACTTGTATCCGTAGCCCCACACGGTGTTGATATAGGTGGGGCTGGTGGGGCTGTCCTCGATTTTCAGCCGCAGACGCCGGACGTTGACGTCCACGATCTTCAGCTCGCCGAAATAGTCCCGGCCCCACACCAGATCCAGGATCTCCTCCCGGGACAGGGCCTTGCCGGGATTTTCCATGAACATCCGCATGATGGAATATTCCACCTGGGTCAGCTTGATGCGCTGGCCGTTTTTCTCCAGGGTGCGGTTGCGGGTGTTCAGCAGGAAGGGGGGCTGGCTGATGGTGCCCGGCGGCAGCTCCTGGGTGCCGCCGCTGCTGCGGCGGATCAGGGCGTCCACCCGGGCGGTAAGCTCCACCGGGGAGAAGGGCTTGGTCACATAGTCGTCGGCCCCGTTCATCAGGCCCGTGACCTTGTCCATCTCCTGGGACCGGGCCGTCAGCATGATGATGCCGATGCGGGGGTTGGTGGCCCGGATGCGGCGGCACACCTCGAACCCGTCGATGCCCGGCAGCATCACGTCCAGCAGGGCCACCAGCGTGTCCGGATTCTCGTGGAGCTTGTCCAGGGCCTCCTCGCCGGTTTCGGCCTCCACCACCTCGTATCCTGCCCGGCGCAGGTTGATCACAATAAAGCTGCGGATGCTGGATTCATCCTCCAGAACCATTACCTTTCTCATGGATTCGACGTTCCTTTCCTCGGATTTTCATGCAGCCCACTCGGCCACCACCAGGTTGAAGCCCAGGCGCAGGCTCTCCTCGTCCAGGCCGCAGTAGTCGGCCCCGGCCAGCAGCTCCCCGGCGTAGGTGACGCCGTTCTGGCGCTTCAGGGCCATGCGGCTTCCCATCATGGCCCGCTTTTCCCGGTTGTCGCCGGTAAGGGCGTACAGGGCCGCCACCGGCTGTCCGTTGGACAGCAGCACCACCTGGCTCTCGTACGCGCCGTTTTCGGCGGTGGTGAAGGTGGCCTCCCCCTGCCAGGTATCCGGCAGGCGGAAATACCACCCGGCAGACAGATCGTGATAGGTCACGCAGTGGACATCCGGGCTTTCGTCGCCGCAGTAGCTGATCCAGCGGACCAGCCCCCGCACCGCCGCGGCGGTGTTAGCGGCAGCGCCGCTTCCCGCGTCGGCGGCGGCAGTCTCCGGCGCGGAGATCTCCACGCTGCCGTCGCCGTCGATGTCCTGGGGCTTGAGCTGCATATAGGGGTACACGGCGGCGGTGAGGCCGGTGGTCCGGTCCTGGGCGATGTTGGTCAGTCCGCCGCTCTCCTGCCACACCAGGATATCCGTCATGGCCATGCCCTGGCTGTTGACGCCGGTGGCAAATACGGCGGGGGTGCCGTCGGAGAGCTTGCCCACCACCACGCTGCCCCGGCTCAGCTCCGCCATGGTGTAGGACAAGACGCTGCTGTAGCTGGCGGAGATCACATCGTCCTTGCGGATATACAGCCCCGCCACCGGCTGTCCGTCGTTGTCCGAGCGGAACAGCAGCAGGCTCTTGACGCCGTCGCCGTCCAGGTCCGTGACGGTGAAGCGGGTATAGCCGCTCTGCAACAGCACATAGGGGTCCGCCTGGGGCACATACACGGCCACGGTCTGCACGTCGGCGCTGATGCGCCAGCCCACGATGATCTCCAGCCGGCCGTTGCCGGTGAGGTCCTCATACTGGACGCTGTCGATGGCGGTGCCGCTGCTCTCGATGACGCACAGTCGGTGATAGGTATCGTCCTCCGGTCGGAAAACGAAGATTTTCTGAGGCTTTTCGTCGTCCTGCAGCCGCATGAATACCAGGGCCTCCGACAGGCCGTCGTTGTCCAGGTCCACCATCTGCACCGGCTGGATGTTCTGCCCGGTGCTGGGGCCCACCAGCTCATAGCCCTGCTTCTGCAGGTCGTCCAGCTCCTGGGACAGCCCCTCGTATTCCGCCGACACCCGGGGCAGGGTGAACAGATCCTCCACCGACGAGCGGAACATGCACCCGGTCAGGGTCAGCGACATGACCGCCGCCAGAAGCAGCGCCGCCACGCGCTGCGGCAGATATTTCATTGGAACGATCCCTCCCCCGGTTCGATTCTTTCACTCATCTATCATATCACAGGTTTCGCCGGTTGTGTAGTCCTGTTTTGCCCCGTTACAGAAAATTTACACCAAAACCTGTTAAAAAGCTTGAAAAGCTTTTTATAGCACCGAAGGTGCGTCAGGTTTTGTATGGGACGTCACAGCGTGCCCTTGCACGCTGTGCGTGCGCGCAGCGCACGGGATTCCTGATTAAATTTTTTAATCAGGAATCAGTATTACAGGGAAACGGCCGCAAAAAAGCGCAGCCCCAAGGCCGCGCCGCTGAAACTGTCACAATGTTTGAAAACCCCCCGCCGTTGGATATAAGTTCTCATTTGAAAATCTTCCATTGCAAAAAGAAAAAGCGGACATCCGAAGATGTCCGCTTGTGTTGGCGCTACCTATTTTCCCGGGCCGTCTCCAGCCAAGTATCGTGGGCAGAAGCGAGCTTAACTTCCGTGTTCGGGATGGGAACGGGTGGACCCTCGCCCTAATAAGCACCAACTGTATTGGGGGCTGCACCCTCAAAACCGAACAACGTAACCGCGACTGTGAGTAAGGCTTGGATTGCCTGCATAATCGTAGGTCAAGCCCTCGGGC
>ERZ1673742.184-NODE-184-length-91044-cov-43.032817_pt1 | contig 91044 bp, 97 predicted proteins | sample MGYA00580208_ERZ1673742 | MGnify/ENA primary metagenome ERZ1673742 (study PRJEB41218, sample SAMN15661774) | gut metagenome | host: Homo sapiens | place: Canada: London | collected 2015-08-20/2019-03-30 | study: EMG produced TPA metagenomics assembly of...
GGAGCAGTATTCGCCAAAGGAGCAGCGCTCGCTGAAGGAACAGCGCTCGCCAAAGAATTTTATTTCTGAATAATCACCATTAGGACAATGTTTTATGCCTTTATTATCCCGAGGAATATCATTGAATTCGGCTTGTGTATAGATTTTCATATTCGTTATTTTTTCGCTTCTAAAATTGGCAGATTGGCCTCTGTCGGAATATATATAATCTTATCGGGAACATTGCTCTGCTGGCGGACCCACAGATATTGAATATAGGTCGGAGTGATCGAGCCATTTTCTATACGTATAGCTTCTGCGGCACCTTTAGCCCGCTCAACTTCCGCCTGCGCATTCAGCTTCTCGGCTTCCAGGTTGGCTTTAGCCTCCTCGATCTTGATGCGACGATTTTGTTCCGCTTTGGCAAATTCAGCCTTCCCACTCATTTCCTGTTGCCAAACATTATATGAGGGGCATCCCACCATACATACAGCAATAATACAGCAGACCACGGCAATGATCGCACACCATCCTGTAGCATAATAAGTTGTCCCCTCCTCTTCCCAGCTTTCTTTGTGCGTAAATAGTTTCATAATATTTAAAAGTAATTATAAGATAGTTATAATTGATTATTAGGACATTGCAAGTACAGCGCATTTTATCGCTATTCGTGGATTTGAGAAGTAATCATCGAAACCATTATGCCATAAAAAAAGGAGCCCAGGAGGAAGATTATCATACTGTGGAGCGAGGATAAATGGTAGCATACATTAACCACGATGATTTCGGTCATAATGATGGCCCACCAAACCACCGAGACAGCAAACAACAACCACATCCTTCGTTTTTTCAACTTCAACTTATGCTTTTCGGCGGCAAGTTGATGCCGATGCGCTTGTTCCTTTATTTCATTCAACTTATTGTATGCCTTATTTTCGTCAAATTTGACGTTTGGGTAAGCTATAAAACTTCCCGTAACCCTTGAAAAATTGGCAACTCCATCATAAAGAGGCTCCCCGTACTTTATATACACGGTTTCCCCATATTTACATGGCATCTTTATCGCAGTGATCCTTAGCGGACTTTCAAATATGAGGTTTAGATTATCCTCATCGGTTTCAAGTCCTGCGTTGAATACCTCCAACCACTGTTTTAAAGTAAGACCGTAGTATTCAGTTTCCCAATAGGGACTGTTTTTGTCCCGTAAGGACACTTTCACTCCTGACATGGCATAAGTTATTAGATGTTGTTTTAGCACCTGCGCAGCCGATCAAAGCTGCGCAGGTAAAGATCATTCCTCACCGGAGGAGGTGGGAAAGTAATATTCCTTAAAATAGACGATCCGTCCATCTTCGGTTTTGTCGGACAAACACTTGTCGCCGATCATGTAGCCTCGTTTTCTCAGGCGGCTTACTACCCGGCGCAGCTCCGTTGTGTGGAAAAGACGCTCGGCTTTTCTTACCGTCAGCCGTCCGCCCTTACATAAATACGAAAGTATTTCGTTCTGAGGATCGCATTTCATAGGATCATGGAACTGGTCAGACCGGCAGGCTTTCTCTTACGGCTCGCTGTAAAGCGGGGCAGGCTTTGATTTTTACGGCGCTGCGCGCAGGCACCGCCATTTCCGTGTTTTCTCGCAAGTTCCGGGATCTCCGTGCTTTTTGGTGCACAATGTCGAACACACAGAAATCACGAATACATAGCTTCTCGCCATTGACAAGCCCCGCTTTGATTGCTGCGAACGTCGCATTGATAACCACAGTAGCTTCGTCTTTCGTAACGCCGGACATCCGTGCGACCTTACGTACCAAATCTTCTTTTGTCATAATGATAGTTTTAATTAAGGTGAGTGGTCCGTGTCGCCATCGAAGGCCACGCCTAAAGCGCACGGACTTTTATAATTTTCACTTATACCCGGCCTTTCGCTTGTGCTCCTCCTTTCGGGATCATCGCACGCACTACATTCAACTGATGGGGATGCTGCGCCTCGGATATTTACCTCGGCGGCGGATTGACTTTAGGCTACTTCCGCAAGATACCTGCTTTGTACGTGTTTTCCACGTTGGCCGTGAATTAGGGTGATATACCCGGCTCTATCACCTCGGAGGGCAAACTCCGGTAAGACTATGCTTTCTTCTGTAAACTTCTCGTTACAAGAACTGCGTGCTCGTAATTATCCATAATAACTCTGAACAACCCATGTTTGCCGGACTTATTGAGGTTCTTGGCGGACGCATAAAGCATCAAGTAAGTCGCATAATGATACCGGAATTTGTACTCTTTATCATAGTCCAATCCGAGCAGAGTGCTTTTCGGATCGATCTTATAGACGATATGACCGATGTTTTTTTGTTTGCGATTAACCATGTTTTATTTAAATTTTATATATATTTGCTTTTGTTGGGTAGTACCAATCATAAATGTTACGAATCACGTAACAAATATACACAGATTAGTAATATTTTGTTACGAGTCTCGTAATATTTAATCATCATATTTATTTATGATATTTTATAAACACTAACTTTTGCTTATAATGAATGATTATCAGGAAAGAATAACCGCTTTTATGCGGTACAAGAGAATGAATGCGCGGTCATTCGGAATTGCCATAGGAGCTCCGCCCCAGTTTGTCAGTTTGCTTAAGGAGCTTACCGCAAACCGTATTCAATCCATCGTTAAGGCATTTCCCGAACTCAGTATCGAATGGCTGATGACCGGTCGGGGAGACATGCTGTATAGGAACAACAGCCAACCGACCAAAGAAGTGCCCATTATGCCGTCAGACGTTGTTGCATATCTAAGAGAGAAGGATAGCGCGATTGAGAAGAAGGACAAGTTTATAATGCAACTCAACGAAAAAATATCCGAGCAGCAAGAACTCATTACCGAGCAATACGAACGGATTGTGGAACTGACAAAGATAAATACTCATTTGGTTGATGTGATAAAGAGCAACGATGACGACGCTCTAAAAAAAGAGATTGCGGTATAGTCCAATTTGGCTAATAAAAGGATATTGCGAATAAAACCATAGAATAAACTGCACATACAATAGTATGGTATGAAAAATGCTAAACAGCCCCCCTTTCTCAGAAAGGACGTAGCGGAGCGCGTAAACTTCATTATTGACCACTATGCCGACGGCAATAAGAAAGCGTTTGCCACAGCCACCAAAATAAATGCTGGCACTGTATCCCGTCTTACAAGTGGTGAGTTGTCGGTAGCCAAATATGCCGATAAAATCATCACGGCTTACCCCGTCATACGAAAAGAATGGTTGCTGGGGGATGCTCCGGGCGAAAGTCCGTTTCTGGACGTAGAATCACAGAGCGTTGTCCGTGCTAAATTGGAAGAACGCATTGCGGCTCGAGAAAACGAAATAAACATACTACAACGCCATATTGAGACCCTGACACAGCAGTTGGTGTTCATGCAGAAATTACTCCGTAAAGATGAATGAACTAACGGCAATACGTACAAAAAAGGCAGCCTTGATGGGACTGCCTTATTTGTGCAATTTCCTTTATATCGGCGCCGTGTGGCACGGACAAATGAAGGGCATATTCGGAAGTTGGGTTATTTGGCTATATATCCTTATGGTGCCGGTAGCTCTCATTGGTCTGGCCAAATACCGTTATTGCCGTCTGTTGCGATTCTTGTGCATAAATCCCCTCATTTATCCTTTCCTGGTCTCAATATATCCCGGATGTGAGGTCGTATGGGTGCAGGCGGCAATCACTCTGCAAACCCTCGGCGTAATGGGATGGGCTTTTCAGGTGTTGCGATCGAATACGAGAAGAAGAAGAGGCAAGCCTACTCTTTCCGCTCCCGATCCCGAATAATGATATTTTCGCAGCCCGCAACCTCGCCGCCATACTTATATATATATACCGGATGTTTCGATGTGTTGCTTACTTCAAGCAGAGCATGGTCGTACAGATACACACGCACGACAGCTTGGTCGCAAACGTGCAAGCGTAACTTGGCATGGTGTCGCAGATAGATACAACCCACACCATATTGATCGTATCGGGCGTCTCCGCACGACATACCCAGAGGGCTGAGGTAACTCAAGTTGGAAACTGAGAACTCGCTATTGGCAAAGATGCCGTGACGCTCCGCTACGCCCGCAAACTGCTCTTTGATGAAGTCCACGGCAGGTAAGTTGTGTTTTATGCAGAAGTCAATATACCGGTAATAACGCTCGCAAAGGCCGTCTTTATCCTTCGTCCAATCATCCAACCCCTCTTGGCACGCTCCGCATCGTTCGGCCTGCTGGCGCAAGGAGTTTGCAGCAGTTGATTTTTTAAAAAATTTCATAAACTACGCATTTACGTTGATCGCATTTCCTGCACCTCCGATCCGAACACCTATCACACTATTCAGGCGGTCCAATATCGCGCGTGCAGCTTGTGCATTATCATAAGTATGTGCGGCGATGGTTTGCAGGTAAAGAAGGTATTGCGACTTCATTTGTGTATTTACAGTCAGCAAATTGCGTATTTGATTTAGCGTGCCTCCTTGCAATACCTGCTCTTGTCGCATCGCGTTGATGTAGGATGCAAGCAAGCTCGCCGTATCTTCGGTGACACTCTGTATTCCTTCCGAGAGAGAGGTTGTGCCGTCCACAGCTCCCGCCAACTCTTGCAATGCGGGACTTAGGGTTTCCCATATATTTGCAAAATTATCTCCCAATGAAATCAATTCACCCGAAAACTGCGACAAAGAGCCCATTATACGGGAAATGACGTCGCCACCGCCGGCCAAATCCCATAGACCGGCTTCGTCGGGCGTCCCAATGTATTTCTCGATAATTTTTGCAAGCTGCGGTTCCAGGTATTTTTGGATTATCATACGCCGCGTAATATCGGCCACGATTTCGTTTACCTTCTTTCCCCATGCCGTTGCCGCGTTCTCGCCCGCGCGGAAAGCATCGATGAAGGCATTTCCCAGCTCGGAAGCTATATCGGCTACTGAGGAACCTAAAATTTCCTCGCCCACGGTTTTAATCAACTGCTCCATTTCCTGCCGAAGCTCAACTAACTGCTGCTCGTAGTCAATAATAGCACCCTTGTCGGAATCTTTCTTGCCCCGCTCGTTATCCAACTGCGACGACACCTCTTTATACTGCTGTTGCAAGTTGGAAAGCTGCTCCCCGGTATAGGCATAGCGTTCGCCCCCGAGCGCATTATCCACCGCATATTGCAGATTCTTAAACGAATTTTCCAACTGCTTGACCCGCAGCTTGGATCGTTCGATTGCCCGATCAAGTATCTTGTCGTGGTAACGGAACACCGACGTGATGGTGCTGAATACACCGACAATAGCCCCGACAACATCGCCCGACATCACCGACTGTACGATGCTGCTTATCCCATCGGACATTTCCCCAATAAAGCCTACCGCATCACCCAATTCATCGAGACCCATCGATTCAAACATACCCTGAGCAGAGGATGCTACTTGATTTATTCCGGCACCGATTTTCCCAACCTCGGCACCGACTGCGGCCAACCGGTCTTTGCGCAGGTCTTTGGCATTTTTCTTTAGGGCGTCCTCTTGTGCGATCAGCGCTTTTTGGTCTGCTGTTCGGGATTCTTCGTCACTATCGTGCGCTGCTTTAAGCGCTTTTTCATTAGTTTCTTGGAACTCTTCTAATGCGTTATCCGCAGCCTCAATTTGTGTGTCATACGAGGAAATAGCGTCCCGCATAGCTGCAAATGGGTTGCGTCCGCTGATGGCATTGTTCACCTGTTCAAGTTGCTTGACAAGCGAAAGGTATTCTTGCAAGCTGATGGTTGCTTTCTTTATCGAACCGTCGTCGGCAACAATATCTACCGACACGGTTTTCCCATCCTGACTGAACGTCGCGCTATCGATAGTTTGTTGCGTCCGCTCACGGATGGTTTTGAGCGATGAAAGAGAATATTTTTCCAGCGACCCAAAAAGCCGCTTATAAAAGTTCGTGAGTTTCAACATTTCGGATTGCAAAGCGGCGATCTGTTCATCCGCAAGCTGTTGTACCGCTTCGATCATTTCATGCCCGGTATCCAACGGAATGCGACCCGCAAGAATATCTTTGCGTATTTGCGCGATCTTCTCTGCCGCATTTGCCTCGATAGCCTCGATTTTCTCGCTGTTGCTCCGCACTTGATTCACCAGTTCCAGGCCCTCGTTGAATCGCTCCTGAAATCCTGCCCGCCGTATGTTGTCCGCATTTTCTATGTATTGCTTCTCATCCTCGGTCAGGGTGTCGAACACATCGCCCATCTGCTCTTTAAACGAAAGGAAAATCCCGGAGTCCAGCTTAACACTCTTGCCGGTGACGGACAGCATCTTTTCAATACTGGCCGCCAAATATTGATCCAGATCGGGATTATTGGCAAGAGCTCCGAAAGAGAGGTTTATTGCCTGTTCCTTCCCAAATCCTTGCTTTATCAAATCCTGGTATTGTTTGTAATTTTCCTGATACTCCGCAAGCTCGCGCTTCATGGTCGAAAACATGCGCTTCAAATCATCTTCTATACCCTTGATGGCGTTTTCGCGTCGGGTGCGTTCAAAAGCCTCGCGGATTTTATCTGCCGCTTTTCGTCCTTCCTCACCCAATGCTTGCAATTTGACAAGGAGAGGATCGATGGTCTTTTCAAAATCTCCCGTACTGAGTTCCATTTTGCCGCCCGCAGCCTCCACAACTTGCGATATAATATCCTCATAACCCTCGATGCCCTGTAACTTGACAACAGCCTGCTCACTCGACATGATACGATTGAGCTTTTCGTATGCCTGCTGTGCTTCCTGAATCTTCTTTATTTCGGCTTCGAGAGACTGAATACGTGCGTTATTTCCTGCGGAGGATGCTTCCTGCCTTTTGAACAGATCAAGGAGTTCCTTCAAACCTTCGATCTGCTGCTTTACTGCCTCCTGATCTTTCTTGGCCGCCTCAAGGCTCCCTTCATAACCGAAAGAATACAACTCGGGGGATGCGGAAATAGTCGCTATTTCGGTACTCAGCTCCTGATATTTCCTTATCGCCGCCTCGTATTGGCTGGTTACATTCTTTATCTTCTCCGAAAAACTTTCGTTATTCTGAACCAGCAAAGATTGCTTCTGAACGTCGTTCAGCTTCTTGGAACTAAGCACCAGCGCATTGTAAACTCCGGCTAAGTTTTTTGAGGCATACGTTATATTGTTCAATTCTTCCACATATGGTTTTGCCGCTTTAGCATTATTCCTGAATACATCATTGATAACATTACCCAAGAATTTAAGGCGTTCTTCTCTTATTTTTGACTTCTTTTCTGCGGCAGTAACCTCCGTGTCGTTGTTTATTTTTTCTACTACTTCATTGTATTGCGCCTCTGCGTCCGCCAGCTTTTTCATTTGCTCGGAGGTGGTTTCGATATTGGCTCCCAGGGCTTTGTAATGAGCGTTAAGGCGGATAATCGCCAACTCCTGAGCCTCGAATTTTTCGGTTAATCTCTCGGCTAAGTCACGACCCCATTCAGCAGCACTTATTCCCTCATGATAATTAACACGGTCCCAATCGACAGGAATCTCAAGTTCTTTTATTAAACGTCTAATTTCGGTATATAAGTAACCGTAGGTTATATATACTCCATTTTTTACATCCCTTTCAATTTGAGCTGTAAATTGGCCCGTTAAAGTGGCGGCGACCTCTTTTGTCAAACCCGGTATGCTGGATATTTCCTGTTGTATTTTAGCAATAGCTTTTGATATACTATCCGAAAATTGTTCGTCTATTTTAGAGGTCGTTTCCTCGACTGCCGTACTCAAGGATTGATTTTTGATCGCTTCGCTGACGTCCTTGATCCGATCCGCCAACTTCTCATTTCGGCTAATCGCATCATCCAAATCCGGGATATAATCACCGAAACGTCGTTTGAGTTGCGTGAGGGCATCGTTGTACTCTTTGGTACCTCGCACATTGTTATCGACCGCTTTTACCAGTTTTTCAAATACGTATAAATCGTCTTTGACCTTTGACAATTTATCCAATGAAATGCTTTCCAACTCCCGATTGAAACGACTGGACGCCGTAACTGCCGAATAAATCGCCGTAGCAAGTCCGACAACAAGACCGATAAGCATGGCATAGGAGTTCACTTTCATTGCTCGGTTTAAAGCGATTTGCTCCGCTGTGGCCGCACTGGTCGCTACCTTTTGCTGTTGTAATGCCGCAACGATTTTCAATACATGCTCGTATCCTTTATATCCCATAGTAATGGCTTTGTAAGCCAAAAACGCCGATGTTACCGTCCCCAGCACCGCCGCTACCGTGCGCCAATGCTTGATAAGCGACAGGAGCATGTTCACGCCACCCTTAAGTACGCCTTCATTTGCCTGCCCTATATCGTTGAGCATAATATCATAGGCATCCGCAAGTTTTTCAATCATGCCGAAGAGCGTATTGGCCTGTAACCGCTGCTGATCGAAGAAACGACCTCCTTCCGACGTGAGGTCATCGATAACGTCCCGCACTATTTCAAACGTGACCATTCTGTTGGATATGCGGTCGAAAACCTCTCCCGCAGATACTACCGTACCTTCAAGCTCCGTGAATTTCTTGGCAAGCTCGCCCACAAGGTTGATTCCCGCCTCCGAAAATTGACGTACCTCCTGTCCCCGCAAGAACTCCGCAGAGCGAACCTGGCCATAGGCCAAAATAAGACGGTCCATCCCAACACCCAAACCGGCCGACAAGTCGGCGATCTGCTTGGTGGTCTTGAACAAATCCTCATTGGCAATGTTGTAAGCCGACAGCATTTTCGCATACTGCGTAAGCTCCTTGAATCGAAAGGGGGATTCTACCGCCAAATTCTTGAGCTGCCCGAATGTCTTGTCCGCCATCGCCACATCCTGCATGATTGCTCGCAGAGCCACTTGTTGCAACTCGAATTCACCCCGCACGCGCGCCAGATTAGTAATAAAATGCTTAAGAGCGAATACTGACACATAGGAGGTGAAAAGCGTCTTGGCATTCGATATAAGGCGGGTTTGCAACGAAAATTCAGAATTGAGCCCATGTTGAGCTTTTTGTGCCCTCGCTGCTGCTGCTGCTGTTCTTTGCAGCTCTGTGGCTTGCTTTTGCAACGCAAGATTGTGCGTATTGATAATCGCTTCGGCAGCTTTTGCACTTCGGATTTCGGCACGCTGCTTTTCCGCTGAGACCATGTTCATCATCTGAACCTGCGTCTTGGCCGCCCGTGCTTGAGCCGCGCTCATACCTTCGATTTTCGATTGAACCTCCAACAGATCGCTTACCGTTATATTGAACTGTTTTGCAAGCTCCATATTGGTTTTGATCTTCTTATCAAATTCTTCGTCGTGGAGGATGATACTGAAATCCAAATTGTCAATATCTGCCATAGTCTTTCGTCGTTGATGTAGGCTGCTTCCACACAGCCTGTCAATAGTTATTTTTTATCTTGTAGAAGTTCGGCAAAGGAAACTTCCCGCACCTGCTCTTTTCTCTTGATCCGTTCGCGCATCTTGCGGATGCTTTCCTCGTTTTTGCGTATGGATTCCGTGTCGTCCTTGTTGGCCTCCGGGCCACATCCCTTATCGTCGGGGTTATACAATACGTGGGGCAGGTCGATGGTCATAAGGTCGATTTGCGGGTTTGTAAGAATACACCGATACGGATAATCGACAATTCGCACAAGGCCGAAAAAGAACGTTTTTACCCCTCCGTATTGGGGGTACTCTTTGAGGAATGACGCTCGGCGACCAATAGGAGTTCGGCTCGGTATTGCTCGGCTTCTTTGTTCGTCATCGTGATCCAATCGTTCCGCATATCCACTGTTAATGCTATATTGGTCCAATATGAGGTCAGCGGAATTTTTTTTTTACCCGCCACAATAATATCCGTAAGTTGGTATTCTTCGTACTCTCGGACATAGGCCCACCAACGCCACAGCAGGCCCCAAAAGAATTTGATCCTAAACCATCCGTTCAGGACAATTAATGCTGCCTGTTTGTGATTAAAATAAGGATCACGACACAGGGAATGGAGCGTGCTCCCGCTATCCTCGCAACGCGCGAGGTCTCGTGCTACCCACAGGGCAGTAAGTCGTTCAATCGTGTAGGGTTTCATCCCCCTCACTCTTACATGCCGTCTCGTATCTCGAATGGGAATACGCTCGGCACGGTCATTTTGAATATCGCTCAGTTCTTGTCGAACGCGCTTATCCGGCTGTTTCATAATCTGAAAATGGGGAGGGATAACCCTCCCCATGAAGTGTGTCGATTAGAGCCCCGAGGAACCCGATTTGGGAGTACTCGATGCTGGCGAAGCTGACGAAGCCGCTGTGGGGTAGAAAATAATATCGTCCCCATCCGGATTCGATTTGATCGTGCCGGTAATGCGAATGCTCAAGGGGGTAGTCGAAGTATCTGACCACGTGGTCGTAGCCACAAGCTCCGTATTCATAAACAGAATAGCAGAATTCTTGCTCTGGCTCTCGATAAACATTGCTGTTTTCACAATCTTGGTCTTGGCCTCGACGCCTACACCGGCAGCATAACCGGGAACAGCAGGTGCCGGAGTGTCGTTTGTTGCAAAAAAGTAATCCAGGAGCGGTTTGGCATTGCTGGGGATGGTGCATGCAAATGTATATTCCCCCGGCTCGTATGTAACACCGATGGCGGCATCGAATTGATCGACTTTGAGTTCTGTGGTCGAAGGCTCCGCTTGTTCGATGCTCACCGAATCTTTCGTGGTGAAAATCTCGTCCGCCTCGTCAAACAATGTTTTCAAAGCGGCGCTTTCTGTCGGAAGTGTTGAAAGGGGCCCTAACAATTTAATAGACGAAATTCCCGTCATCAAATCATTGAGAACGCTTTTTGTTAGTTTTGCCATATTTAAAATATTTTAATAATTGTTCGTAGATTAATAATCCGCACATGGTAGCCATAGCCGTCTTTGGCGTCTGCGACGATACTTGGCAGGCCGTTGAACATAAGGCGCCCTTGTGCTGCCGGAAGCCCCTCGACCAGTTTGTGATACATGGCCGAAAGTTTCTTAGAGTTTTTCAGGCCCGACACGTCTTTGGCAAAAAGATGAATCGTGCAGGTAGCCGTAGCATAGGTGTTCAAATCCTCGACCGTCCCCATGACCCGCACGACAACAAAGTCCTGCATGGATGATTTGCCGTTGATCGAAGTGGGCCGGTCATCATACACGTTGCGGCTTACATCGGCATGGATAATAAGGTCTCGCAATGCGGATTCGATAGCCGTAATATCATAGTCGTGTAGCGTCATATCGGTTGGAAGAAAGAGAGGAAATTACTTCGTACCATTTGAGCCGTTGCCGTCAAAATCTCATTCTCGTATTGCGTGGCGAAATAGTATTGAGGTTTCATGCCCGCCATCACCACGCCCACCCAACCCAGCGAGGGAACCGGATAGGCCGACAACATAAGGTTCGTATCACCTTCTACCGGCCCCTCCTTTGCCGTAACACTGATCTCGATCAACTTCCCGTTATGCCAAAGACCCCAGCCGTAGCTATCTCCCGTTTCGAGGTGTCGTTGATGCCCCATATCATGTATCTCGAGAGCATAAACTACCGCCTCCCGAAGAATACGTATCATTCCTTCACGACAACGGTCGAAGGCGCGGACCTGCAACCTGCGAAATGCAGCATTAATCGTTTTTTCATTTTTTGCTTTACTCATTTTTTGTCACTTTCCTCGAAAATAACTCCCGAATAGCAGTCCCGACCCATTCCATCAGATCGGAAATATGGTTGCCGTAGCCCAACCGATGAAGATTCTCGCCGATGCTTTTGATTTCCCACAAACAGATATGGAACATGGCATAGAGCTTTATCAGATTCAGAGGATAGATAAGCCATTCTTGCCCCTGGTAGAAAGCCTCTTTTACAAAGCCGTTGAGCGTGACAAGCGTGAGGATGTAGAAGCCTAACTTGAATACCCAGCGAAGTCCTTTTTTGGATATGATCTTCTGTCCTTCCTGATGGGCAGCCGTAAGTCCGGTGATGTAATCCACGACCATAATGACAAACAAACAGGTAATAAGAAAAACACTAACCCCCAATACGTTAGTTACCAAATATGTGTAGCATCCGGTCACAAGAGCCGCCCAATTCGCAAGAATACCCAACCCTGCGCTGAGGACACCGCAACCCTGGACTTTTACATCCGCAAAATTGAAGATGTGTTTGAGGAATTTCAGATGGTCGAATATTTCCCACATAGATTTTAATTTTTTACCTCGTCAAACCAAATATTCGATCCCCAGTTGTACGTCATAGCATCCACCACACTCCCTTGATAGGTTCTGGTATAGTCCTTGAGCACCAATAGATCATTCGTATGAATATCCGTTTGGTGGGGAGGAAGCGAAATCTTGTAATCGAACTTTGCAGGACCTCCCGACGATCCCCTGCCTCCCGAGCGCGAGCGGTAGCCAAATACGCTGCTTAACACCATGTCGTATTCAGGATTGCCCTCTGCATCGGTCACAGGAAGATCATCCGCCGTTTTAGCACGAAAGATTTTGAGCTTATGCGGATAGCGCGGATTATCCATAGATCGGCTTGATTATCGTGCGGCGACGCTCTTTGCTGCGCGGGTCATCGTACTTGCCGTAGATCGCCATTGCCCGCTGCTCCAACTCTTTGCGATTGCTGACGTTCTTACTGGACTTTTGGTGCTGCCAGCCGTTATCGCTTTCCATTTCGCCACCCGTCTTTATCGAACTACCCGAAAGCCACATGAGCAGATCGGCATAGCACAACTCCCGGTCACGGGCGCTAATCTCGGATGCGGGCGACAACTTCCTGATGCCTCGATTAAAAAGCAGGGCAGCAAGTGTCTCGTCCGGCACGTCATAATCCACCATGCCACGTAGCCACTCCTCGAGAGGATAAATCTCGACACAGCGAATTTCATCCTCGTTAAATATATCGACAACACGCGGGATACGCATAAAGACAAGGTTTAAAGGGGTAGGCGCAACACCTTGCTGCACCTACCCCTCACGGTTAATTCGCTGCTTTAGTAATATCCAAATAGAGGAAATAATCGATGTTGCGAGGAACCGGAATACCCCGGCTCTCGGCAATAAATTGCATCGATCTTACTTTGGAATCGATAATCTGCCGCACGCCGATCTTGCCTCCGTCCGCATAATACATCGGATTGATGGGAGTGGCAAACAGAGAGCTCGGACGGGTCCACTGGAGTTCACCGAACTTACCCTCCGGGCGCAGTACCACCACGCCGTCCGCAAAAGCAACCTGGGGAGACTTTACAATCTTCTGTGTTGCCGGATCGAGAACAGAGGTTATGCCGTACCAATCTTCGACGCTAATGACGGGAAGTCCCAGCCGCGTGCTCAGATACTCGTTTATATCCTCATTCGTAATTACGTAGTTCACGAGATTTTCGGCGCTTGCGAGAGCTCCTGTTTTCCAAACCTTCACCTCCATCATCGTAGAGGGATGATTTACCAACAGACCGAAGGTATCGGCGTTCATGCGGAACACGCCCCTAAACGGCACCAACGCAACCTTACGATAGTAATTATACATATCCCGCAAATCACCGATAGGATAGGCCTTCTCGTCCGTCCACGGGAATTTCGTACCTAACGACGGATAGGCTTTATTTGCAAAGCCGCCGCACTTTTTGCGGTTTTCGGTCGGGGCATATCGCGAAAAGTCGATTTCCAACCCTTGAATACCGCCTGCATTGTTTTCGGAATCCGTCAAAAGTTTACCTGTCGATTCGACTTGCAACGTCGAGAAACTGCGCAGCATGTGCAACGTCGCAATCAGATCGGAAGCGTCTTTATTGAAGGAGTTGAAAATGCGTTGGTAATCCGGCATCCCGCCACGCTCCATAAGGTACTGCCCGTCGCGGACACTCTTTTCGTTGAAATTGAGCATCCGTCGCATGATAGGCATGGTGTCTTTGTTCAGGCTGAAACCGGCGTTCGACATCAATTGTCCCTCCGAATCATCGGAGACGTAGTTCGCCATCACAGGATAGGAATTTGTCCCGATTACCTGCATATATTCTCCCGACGGATTCTCGTCGGCCACCTCCAGGAGCTCCGACCATTTGGTTGTCGGAAAAGCATTTTCGCTCAGTTCGTCCCGGAAGTAAACCTCCAGGCTTTCGTACCGCCCGTTACTATTGAGAAGAGCCCCCGAAATGAGACGGTAGAAATCAGATTGATAAGTTAAACTTGGTAGCATCGTTTATTGTTTTTCGGGATACCAGTCCCATTCGACAAGAGGAATATTTGCCTTCACCACATCGGGCATAGGCGGAATCGCATTTTCATACATATACTTGACCCCCCGTGGAATATCGACGGCATTTTGATGGCCGCCCACGGTATCCTCTTTGGTCACGTTGTTGGGAATACAATACATGGACTGACCTGTGCCCGTCCCGGCTGCTTCGACAAGGAACTTGCCCACCGTCACGGCGTCAATATCTGCGGTAGGCACGGTGACGATAAATGCGTCGTCGTTTGTGTCGTCCACCAGCGTTACCGTCACCGCCTTGCCTTTTCCCGTAATGGAGCTGGGCGCAACCATGATATTGAGACCGGGGAAAATTTCGGGCGTGCGGGCCGTCCTTTTGAGAGTGATGATGGAAGAGCCCGCCTGCGTACTGGTATCTACCGCTGTGACCTGCCAACATCGCAGAATCTTCGCATTGTGCGTTTTCGTATCATACTCGACGGGCGAGCCGGCGGAAAGTACCTCCCAAAGTTGAATCTTATTTTGGATCATACCGCCGCCGATGCGGACTTTCGGAGGATCACACCAGACAGGGATGCCGCCACCGACTTGCTGGTGTTCATGCGCATAACGATTGTGTAGTCGCATAGTTCAGTTTTTTGGTTAAACAGGAATGTTCGCGCGGAATCTCTTTGTGTTTTCCGCGATTGCGGCTTCGCGCTGCTCCTTTGTCACAGGAGAAGCGGGAGCCATAGACTGCGTGCCACCATAGGGCGTACCTACTTGCGACATGAAGCGCGTGTACTGTTCGTCATAGGTTTTACGGCATTTCGTAGCGATCTCTTCCGGGGAGAGGTCGTAATCGATCTCGGTAAAGCGAATGGCGACGTCTTGCATAACTTCATTGTTCGCGCCCTGCTCGGTAAGGATGGACTTGATTTTTTGATTTACCTTTTCCCTGTGGGCTTTCAGACCTTCTTGCTCCATTCGTTCCTTAAATGCCTTGAGCTCGGCTAAATCATCCTCGTAGGAAGGTCTTTCTTGCGGGACAGGTTCAGCCGGCGCTCCTGCTTCCTGCTTGGCGGGGGCAGCCTTTTTGCTTCCGATCAGGGCGATTTTGGCCGAAATATCCGATCTCATATTGCCCTCCACGGATTTCAACACCGGAGTAATGGAGGTCACAAAATCGGACAATTCGGTTTCATCGTTTACCGTGAGAGGCATCAGGGTTTCCAAGGTCTCACGGATTGTTCGGTCGCTGATGTTACGGGTTTGGGGATTTCCCAGTGTTGCTTCAAGTTCTTTGAAGGCTTCGTCTTGCGTAAATTTCATCTATTCATTGTTTTAAATACAGCCTACAACAAAAATCCCGGAACAAGTACACGTAGCACCGGTTCCGGGATTAGTCTTTCGTCCTGTATCTACGTGGCAGGCGTCATCACCTGCATTGGAAATAGCCGATTATCCAAAAGCTCACTACACAAGACAAATATATTGTGTGTTTTTATAATTTGCAAAAATGTTCGCAAATTTTTACCACTGTATTAAGTCAGAAAGAATGATTTTTATATGCTGTATATGTGTGTATTAAAAATATTTTTGGCGGATGTAACCGGTGTATGTCAGTCATTATGCCGACAACATAAATTTACATTAATATATTTTTATTCGCATTTATTTATGTTTTGGAAATTTATTTATATCTTTGAAGTCGAAACGCTGAGTAGTGCCAGCGCAATGATAACTTAATAGCTTCTTTTCGCCTCCAGGGTCGCACTACCCCCGGTCTCCGAATTGAGGCTATTTTTATTCTTATGACAATTTTTAGCAGAAAGCCAAAGCAACCCGATCTTGGCGACTACTTTATCCGCAAAACCGGTTTGGCGCAGATTTATAACAAAATGCTCGCGTACAACGCCGGAGTGCCGGTGTCGTGGGATGATTTGACAGACCAATGGTGCGACGGCTTCGCGGATTTTCTCAAGGGCGAAGTTTCCAAATCCTCGGCGGCGACCTACTTTGCCGTGATCCGAAATTTTCTGAGTGCTGCACGCAAAGCAGGGTACAACTTCCCCGCGCAGAATTACAAAGAACTCTTGACCTCCAAAAAGGATAAGACGGTCAAAACATACCTCAATTTAGACGAACTGAAACGTTTGGAGGAATACGAGCCGCAGAACGAAACCGAACGTTCGGTACGTGCGAACTTTCTTATTTCCGCCTACACAGGGATGCGGAAATCCGACTTTTGCAAGATCACCCGCGACAATGTGGACGAGGAGGGTAATTTGATTTACATTTCCGAAAAAACCAATACGAAGGCGGCGTTGCCTCTCAAACCGCTTGTGTGGGAGCTCTTGGCCATACCGCGCAAAGAGGTCACTTTGACTACCTATATTAATACGCTGCGTCGCATGTGCAAGGCGTGCTGTATCGACAGCCTCGTACAAGTCATTCACGGGGGCATAAAGCGATCAGGCGAAAAGTGGGAGTTTGTTAGCAGTCATACCGGACGCATTAGCTTTGCCACCAATCTGCACCTTTTGGGTCTCGATATTTTTACCATCAGCAGAATGATGGGGCATAGCGATTCCAAAATGACCGAATCCTATATATGCGCCGAAAAGAGGGAATTGCCGGATACCGTTAAAATTTACTTTAAATAGATGATTATGAAAATTTGGACTAAAGAGCAGCTCGCAGAGTTGCTGAACGGAAGAAAATTACAGAATGTAATCACAACAGAGCAGGAACGCATTGCCTCAGAAAGTAACCTGCTGGTACTATTTGTAAAGTGGGACGATTTTCTCGCACTGCGAGGAGCTATCAATGGTGAGGAAGAGGCACTATGGGGAGGTGATTTTGCTCTGTTATTCAAAGGCGAAGAATATTCATACACAGATGTAAAATTAGGCCCTGAGAAAGCAGAATATAATATGATTGTTCCTTTATCGGACGATTACGATAATGATAACAACCCTCGTTTGATCCGGGTTTCTCAGTCTCCTGACAGTGACGCAGGATTATGTTGGCTCATAACCTCGAAAATGCCTTGCGCATCATTCACGATCAATGATGATGGGGAATTACCCTATTGCAAGGGTATCGTTATTGACTTGGACGAAATAAACAGATGATTCACTCACCACAATTTTGTGGTCAGTACTGAAACACAGATATTTGTACTTATTTTACTGAAAAAAAGTAGGATGCAATTTTTAACTATTGGATTTGTAAAAAATTATGAATACTTTTGTCTTGCTAAACTTTCTAACAGGCGGATGATGTCCGTCTAATATACGGGCATTTTTTGTGCGTATAATATTCATGTGGTTTCGTACCCCCGTGCCGGATGGTTAATGCCCCGGCAAGCCTGTTAGGTGTTTAGCAGCGGGAAAGACGAAGCCACTTTTTGTTTAACGGTTTAATGCTAAAACCTAACAGTATGAAAAACTATCAAATTTCTGCGGCCATGCCGCACAAGGGCTTTTGTAGCCCCGAGCTTGTATCGATACTACAAGCTCATCACACACTTCAACAAAAACTTGAGGCGTACATGTTCGCCGAGAAAGGCAAGTGTACCTATCGTCACGAGGACGAGGCTTTCATGCTCGACAATGCCGCAACCGGTATTCAGGAAACCTTGATTACCTGTGCCGGTAAAGAGGTATGGGATAACGTCTGTAAATAGTGGAGCTATGAATACGCTTGTAACCATATCCGATGGTAAGCCGACAACGACGAGCCTGCTTGTCGCCGGGAAGTTCGGCAAACAGCATAAGCATGTATTGGATTCTATAAACAGCTTAATTCACTCAGCCGAAAATTCGGCTCAGTTCTACTACACAGGCACTTACACCGATTCCACCGGCAGAACGCTCCCCATGTATTATATGGATCGGGACGGATTCAGTTTGCTCGTGATGGGCTTCACCGGCAAACAAGCCTTGCAATTTAAGCTCGACTTCATCACGCAGTTCAATGCGATGGAAACCCGTCTGCGTGAAATGCAATCCTCCGCTCCGAACGTGGCCGCCATATCCCGCAAGGAGCTTGCTCAAATGCTCTTGGCATCCGAGGAGGAAAAGGAGCGGCTTGAGGCCCGGACACGCCTGTTGGAACAGACGAACCAGCATCAGGAGCAAGAGCTGAGCAAGGCGGCTCCCAAAGTGCAGTATTACGACAAGGTAATGGATAGTACCGCTCTCGTGACGGTGAACCGCATTGCGCTGGATTTAGGGATAAGCGCCCGGCGGTTGAATCAACTGCTCTGCGAGAAACGCATCCAATACCGGCAGGGTGAGTGCTTCATGCTCTACACGCCTTACCGGGACAAAGGCTATGCGCGGATCGTACCTATTCCGTACCTCGACAGTGAAATGAAACCCCGCACGCGGGATCATCTGTATTGGACGGAAAAGGGACGGCAGTTTATTCGGCAGGTGTTGAATACTTGAGAGAAAAAGGGGAGCTAAATGCTCCCCTTTTTTCTATGATTTCCTTTTTAGCGTTACTATTCCTGTAATCCCCGAAAACTCAAGTTTCATAGTATCATCGTCGATCATCCTTCCAGAAATATTCCAATATCTCGGGTCCAATGTTCTCATATTTACAAATGGATATTTATAGGTATATTCCATTTCATAAGTTATGCCGCCAGATGTTGCGCCACCTGACACAAGCACAAATATAGCTTTATTATCCTGTTGAAATGAAATAGTTAAGACTTGAATACTTGCATCCGCGGAATAATTAAAGGCCCACCATGTAGTACCGGACAGAGGGGAATACTGTGTAGGCTCCGGATCGTCTTTGGAGCAACCACCAAACAAGAATCCGGCACAAACTAAGCATAGCAAAAATTTTCTCATTTTATTTTGCTTTGAATGAAAATATTACATACAATAAGCTAATTGCTTTTCGTGGATTCTTCCATATTAACTTCAATAACCGTGTTGTCCCATTTGCAGCACTTGCCCGTGGCTAAATCGATAGCCCATGCAAGAGGATTCAAAAGGTTGAGAATAGATACGGCGTTGAAAGTAGCGTCTAACTGAACCGGGGAATTTTTATACCCCTCTTTCTTTGCGACCAAAGTTTTACCAGAGAGTTTTTTACGAAAACGGGTACTACCGGTGCCGCCGTCGTCAATTTTGGCTATTTTCGCTCCATGATAATAAATTTCCACCCCCGGTTCACCTGCGAATGTAATTGTTTGTTTTGAGGCAGTAAAGATTGTGCCGCACGAAGTGAACAGCAAAATCCCACTCAAGCAAAGTGCATAGGATAGCTTTTTCATAAAAGAGAATTTTAGTTTGTATTGGTTAGTAATACAAAAGTATAAAATTCCCCCCCCCTGCAAATTTTCCATGAAAAATATTAGAAAAAACGTCAAATGGTATATTTGACGTTTGGAATTATGGGCGGCAAAGTCTCAATTACCTATATATGCTTTTAAAAATGGCGGAAGATACGAGGAAAGATAAAAACTTATCAATCCACAACCTTCCGCCTCTCTGTGTGTAAAAATATCTACATCAAACCACAATAACCATCTAACAAATGGATGTGGGCTATTACCACAGAGCATTTCTCAAATTCATCCTATTTAAACTATCCGTTTTTCTCGTTCAGCCGCAAAACTTTCGTCGCGTTCAGAGAAGATACTACATCGGTCATGCGCATTTTGGCGTTAGCCGAGCGCATTTTCAACTGGTGACAATTTGTCACCGTTTGAATTTCTTCTATTTTTAGCCGTTTACAAAGATAGAAAAATAATCTTGCCTTCCATAATTTTTTGCAAGGTTTTTCATCCCGGCTATCAATAATCGGGACGTCCTCTGTTCTGCTGGTATTACAAGGTATCCATTATCTCAACGACCACTGCACAAAACAGCGGCGTCCACACCTCGTAATAATCCAAAGCGTCAATGAGTGCATTTACATATTTCATTTCGTCCTCGTTCATGGCATTTGCCTTTACAGCATATAAAGTCGTGTAATACGTCCCATAAAAAGGAGTTTATATCCCCCGTCAGATAAGCTACTTCTTCACCTCCGATCGGGTATTGCATTGCGTCCAGAATATGATCGGTAAGATGTCGCAATTCGTGTTCAAAGGAATTGAGGAACTGTGCGGGGGAGGAGGTCAGTGCCACGACCATCACCGATTCGTGTGCTCGCTTGTTGGAATAGGTGACACCGGTGTTGAGCTCGCAGCGCTCCATCGCGCGCCGGGCGCGGGCGACCGTTTCAGGCGAGCAGGCTATTTCGACCAGCGACTTGCATATACGGTCGGTGTAGTAGCATGTAGAAGCCAAATAGTACTTCACATGCCACTTGCACCGGCCGATATACAGATCTCCGACTTTCATGCCTCCTCTTGTTTGGTTCGTCGCTTACAACGCGCCCAATTTTGCGACAACCGGCGCCGGGCGGCCCGATTGACCTTCTTGTTCGTCAGCGCGTCCTCGATGTATGCGTCCAGCTTGTCGTATTCCTCGTCCGTGAGCTGTCGAATAATGCTCTTATTGGTCCGTATGTGCTTCATTGTTTTCCAAATAGGAAAGTTACATCATATCTTCCCATATAATCGGCAAGCCCAATGCCTCCGTGTCGGCATAATATCGCGTGAAGGGCAGACCCTTGTATCCGTCTGGATCGTCAAGGTAGTCTTTGACAAAGAGGGCTACATGCTGCTCGTCCTGCACGGAGGAGCCCAGGTAATCCGACTTGCACATATTCGCCGCGAAACAGGCGTCGTAGGCGTAGTCGTTCTTGAGTTCGATGCCGTATGTCTTGAGCAATTGATCGGTTTGCTCTTTCGTATAAGGCTCAATCTTCTGCTTCTTGCCGTCCTTTGTCTTATACATTCTCGATACGGCGAACTCGCACATCTTTTTGGAAAAATGCCACTGGTAATGGCTCAAATACTTATCCATGCCCGGTGGCAGCTTTTCATAAACGTCCATTCTCATAATTTGAAAGTTTAAAAGAGAGGGGATTGCTCCCCTCCCTTCGGTTACTTAACGTCTGCGACGATAATAGCGGGAATAGGGACCGGTGCCCTTCACGCCACGGCGTTCGCCGTATTCGTATTCCTCCTCCTCGTCGTCCATGTAGTACATGCCGTCCCGCTGTCCGTAGCTGCCGCCTCCGCGACCCGATCCCGAACCGGAACCGGAACCCGAGCCATAGCCGCCGCGCTCGCCGTAGCCGTAATGTTCCTCCATGCGCTCGCGCTCCTCGCGCCGCCCTTCACGATAGGCTTTCTCGAGCTCTCGCTCGAAATCCTCGTCGCCATACATGGCGCGTCCATTGATTATTGCTCTCAAACTCATACTTTTTACTTGTTTTTTGTAGATGCCTGTTTCTCTGCCGCAAGGGGTTTCGATTCGTCTTTGGGGACGTTCGTGTCGATCTTCGAGGCAATAGCGCTCAGTTGCGAAGTGAGCCCTTTGACCATTTCGCTCAACCGCTGAATCTCGTTGTCGCGCTCTATTGCGGCAGCGTACACCGGATCGAACTCGCGCAGTATTTGCTCATACCGTTCGATATTCTTCTTGTGCTGCTCGTAGGAGTTCACGACCTGGATGCTGTCCTGCTTCGCGGCGTTGATCTGCGAAACAATATCCTCGCGCTCCATTGCGATAGTCAGCCCCTCTTTGGATGCCCACTTCATGTTGTTGGGAACCTCCCACGTATCGTTATTCTCGGTCGTAATCCGAACAAATAACTGCGGGGGCATGAAGTTGGGCTGTGCCGGGTTGATGGGTCGTGTAAAGGGCTGGGAAATATCTTTGACCACCGTTCTGTAACACCGTGGGGTTTCGCGCGTGTCGAGCACGAAAACCGATGATCCTTTTGTCAAATTTGCAAACATCTGTTGTGATTTTTTTGAAAGGCCGGGAAGAAGGTGCGTCCTCCTTCCCGCCCTTCTGTTTTACTTTAATTTCACTGCCTGAGCTTCCGTATTGCCTGCGGGCGTGCTGGCTGCACGCGCCGGACTGTTCTGAGCCGTTACCCCCATCAGGCGGAAGATACCCGCCGACTTATTGATATAGACCCAATGTTCGGTGGTGTAGCCTACCTGCTGCTGGTCGCCGCTCGAACCGCTGCCCGTAGGAACGGTTACGTCATGGCCCTGCACCTGCGTGCCCTTGTTGTCGATGACGGCCATCTTAGCGCCATTGGTGGTGCCTGCGATGGTCGAATCCGACGCTCCGACGGGAACGACTATCGTGACCGGAAGGCCGGCGCCGTTCTGAGAGACCGGCTGACGGACTTTCCACACCACTACGCACTCGCACGGCAGGGCGTTCCATGCCCGCCTGCTCACGCCATAATCGGCCGTAGATTCCGTCTCCAGGTTCTCTACCAAGCCCGTAGTACAGAGCTCGTAGATTCCGCGCTGGTCGAGGGTTCGCACATTGCGCCGACGTACCGGGAAGGGTCTGAGAGGCACAAAGGGACCGGCCACGGGGAAGCCGAGGAAATCATACCTGCTTAAATTGCCAAAAAAAGGTTCCATAGTCACCTCCTTTGTTAGCATCCGCAGTTTGCATAAGGACCTCCCTCAGCCGCATAGGTACCGGCGGCAGCCCCGAAAGCGGCGGCGCGGTAGCACTCAGGATTGAACACTGAGAGCTGCGGATAAGGTACCGAGACGGTGTTCGGCAACTTGCACTTGATGCCGTCCACGTCGCCCTGCAGTGAATTCAGGCGGCTTACAATGGGCGCGGTGGCCGCATTGATCGTGGCGTTGAAGTAGGCATTCTGGTGCTCCTGCGAAAGCTGACCCTTGAGGGCGTTGTTCTCGGCGAGCAGGTTGTTGAGCTTGTCCTGCTGGTAGCGGCTCTCGAAAGCGTCCACCTTCGCCAAGATAGCCTGCGTGTTGGCAAGGTTGGCGTCACGAAGTTGCAGGGTGTTCCCGTTCATCGTGTTGGTGAGCATATTCATGTTCTGGCAGTTCTGCAGCCGGATGTCGGCGCCCTGACGCTCGATAGCCGTACGCATGTCGCAGCAGCATTGTGCGATCTGGTTGCCGATCTGACAGCCCATAGACTGAATGGCGTTGATCGTCTGCTGACCGGTAAGACCCAGTTGGCTCTGAATGTTGCACAGCGTCGATTGGAGCTGCTGCGTCGAGCATCCGATAGACGAGGCGAGTTGGTTGATCGCCGTGCCGTTGCCCTGAATGGCGTTCATCAGCAGTTCCCGTCCTGCGTCGCCGTTAAGCTGTGCCGGAAGGCCACCGCCGGCGCCGTTGTTGCCGAAGCCGAAGCCGTTACCGCCCCAGCAGAAGAACAGCAGGATAATCCAAATCCACCAGCAGCCGTCGCCGCCCCACGAGCCGCGATTGTTGTTGCCGTTCATCAGGGCCGCGATAAGGTTGGGGTCCATGCCTTTGTTGCCCATCATCGAAGAGACGAGGGCCGCAATGTCGAGACCTCCGCCCGATGTGGCGCCGTCGAAAATATAAGTTTTGTCTGCACCCATAATTAGAGTTGATTTACATTGTATCCCCTCGCTTGCGGGGAGGGTGTGCCGGTACGTACAATGCAAAACTACAAGCCTCCACAGGCTTGCCATAATGTTAGACAAAACAAAATAAGCTACTGTTTAACAGTAGCTTACAACGTGCAAAATATAGACAGCTATGCCAGTTTTATTTTATCCAATTGTGCTTTAGTCCATGATAATGCGGTGGCACCTAATTTCTTTTTGCCTCGTGGAATGATGCCTTTTTCCACATAACGGTCAAATTGACGGATACTCAAATGAAGATACTTCGCAGCTTCGCTTTTATTGTAGGTCGATTCGGGACTTACAATTTTCCCGACGACCTCGACCAACCCTTCCCATTCGTCCTCGGATAAATTGCATTGTCCGTCGTCGATCATAGCGACACCGGTAAGTAAAATCCGTTTGAGTACTTGTGCGTTCACGTATTACCAACTGAAAATATGATAAGACACTCCTATGCTTAGGGTAGGACCGCTTTTTATTGTCCCGTCCACTGCGAAACATCCGTATCCCGCCGTCACACCAATTCCCCAGCGTTTGACTTTTGAGCTTACATGTGTGCGTGTGCGGGTGGTATTGTATGTTTCGATCCAATCGAGCTGCGGATGATAGTCTCCTATTGCGGGCCCGCTTACCACGGCGAAATATGTGCTGTCCCGGTATTCTTTGCGTTCCATTGCAAGACGCATTTCGGAACTATCGGGTCTTACTTTGACAATAACGCTTTCCCTTACTGTGTCCGAAGGCATGAAAAGAATATGCGGTATATTGGCCGTTACGTATTTTACGGAAGCTGTAAAGGGCTTCGGTTTTTCATAAAATATCGTGTCGATGCGTATCCTCTCCACGGTTTTTACTTCTACCGATTTACGTCCTGTGTGATAACCTGCCGTAAACAAACCGATAAGCAGGAGAATAAAGAGGATATTTCGTGTGGTATTCATGCCGACAGGGTATAATAGCCTCCTTTACGCATAGACAACATTTGTCGGCGTTGCTTGCCCCGTTGGGTTTTATAACCTACGTGAATCCACTCAGGTGTGCCCTTGTCATCCTCATTTTCCGATATAAGCTGGTCGAAATTTCTGTCTTTCAGAAAATCTCGAACGCAGGCTTTAAAATCCGCTATCCGACCGTTCATGGGCACCAAATCAAACGCAAAGCCCACGCAATGCGCTGAGGTGGGCGATCCTCCGACTGCTCTATTGAGCTCTGGACTTCGATAGCCCGAAGTTACACGCAGGGCCGGAGTTCCCCACTGTTTATTTGCACAACAGACGGCCCATGCTTCACGCAAAGGATCGAGCAAAAAGCTCACTGCTTCTTCGATATTCTTGCGGTGCTGTTCGGAGGGAGTGTTATCGATATGTTTTAGTCTTGCCGTTTGGGAGGATGTAATCTCTGTTAATGTAAAATGCTTCATTAATAAATTATTCTAATATTGTGGTAAAATAGATTGCTCATAAGCTGCTTTTTCATCATAGGCAGCGATTCGCCAATCCGCAACACCTTCATTTGCCAGCAGCATACGCCGCGTAAGATAAACCGGCTCGGCCAATGGTTTGGCTTGCGTCAGGAACATTCCCGCAGGAGCAACAATTTCGGGCATGCCGCACCGTTGTTCAACACGAATACCGCCCTCCTCATCATTCATCAAAAGCATATTGGCAGAGGCTTCGACACCAAAGGCGATATTGCGGGAAGCTGCCAATTGATTCAGGGCATACCACTCGGGGGCACCCGTTTCATCGGTTAATTTCGCATACAGTTCGGGATGAACGGTAATGGTAATGGCGGCTGTATTGTTCGCATTGTCTATCATCCATTTCATTGAGGCAAGGTCAATTTTCGGGGATGCTGAAAGGGACAAATTATTCGATACGCCGGTTAATTTGAATGTTGTAAGTGCCCAACAATCCGCAAAAGGATTGAAATAGAATTGTTTGATAGGTGTAATGATTATCTCGCCCATGATTTCTCGGAGAGACTGGCACTGGTAAAATGGGGAATTGAAGCTATTAACCATCCCCGTTTTATCGGAAATATATATAACTTCTATGTCGCGACATATGAAAAAGGTTCCTATAAACTCCCTGTTCGCCATATATCTCTTATTTACAGGAAAGTTCGTCCGGATGTATAGCGCGCTGAATGTATAACTCATGTTGAAGTCGTAGATGCGCGATGCCGTGTACAGATAGATTTCGCGCATTTGATCCTCGGTAATATCCGTTAGCCCATTGAGCTCGTACAGTCCTGTGTCTGCATTATATACAGCACCACGCGCAACATAGAGGTCGGTCTGCGCCGTTCCTTTGTACTTTGGCTGCGCGTAAATACGGACAAACTTCTCTCCTTGTTCCGTTACCTCTGTTTTAGCCTGTGTTATCGCTTTCGTCACGGCCTCCGATGAAACGGGCAAAGTATTATCGGGTTTCACTTCGGAGCTTACATCTTCGGATGTAATACTTGTGGCCCATTTTTTTACTAACTCCTCTTTGCTCCCCTCGAATCCCTGTGTTTTGGCAGCATTAAGGGCACCACCCGAAATCAAATCACTGGCAGCGATACTATGGGGGGTACCACTTCGATCCACTTCCAGTAAATCGACACCCGATACATCGCTGGTTCGTGATAATTCATTTATGGTCAATCCATTCATTTTTCTCTATTTATACCGGTAAATATCCATACATCCATTGGTTTCGCTCGGCCATCCATACAAGCATTACGACGACGAAGTTGTTGATCGTAAAAGAGGTAGGTTGATTGGTATTCGTCCAAAATATTGTTTTACCATTTCCATTAACCGTATAGGAGCCGTTGATCGTCTTGAGCATGATAACTTGGTTGATTTTCGGGGTAGCAGGCAGCCGCACGGTAATGCTTGAGGCACTGTTCAAAACGACAAAATTGTCGTCGTCGGTGAGCGTGGTATTCACAGAGATAACACGCGGCCTTATCCCTAATCCAGGCATCATCCACTTGTTAAGTGACTTATCCCAATGAAATATGCCCTCTTTAGTCATGCGTATTCCCTCATTGCCACTTCTAACCTCAAGAGCAGCCCCCTTGTTAGCATCCACGATCAAACCGGCATATTCATTAGCTGTCTTGGCAAAGACAACCCCATTGCCAAAGAATTTAGATAGGACGCTTTTTTCAGACCATGAATAAGTCAGGTCGCCGTTTTTGGTGACAACCATATTCACCGAGCCGGTGTCGGGGCGATAACCGGACGGCAAATAGGCTTGGGTGATGACAAAATTTGTTATTACTCGCAACGAGTAGGTGCCGGAGGTTAGGGCCGTGAGGGTTTTGGCCGGTATATTGACTTCGATGTATGGGTTTCCGGTCGGCATGGGACGTCCATCCGGGCCAATAATCGTATCTTGCGTTGTACTTAAGTCACTGGTATTGCTATATATGCTCTTATTTAATAAAACAGAGGTAGAGTGCGATAGTTCGATGTTCAAGTCCCCAGGTTCGATGACAGTAAAGGCCGAGGGATTTAGTATAATACGTAGTTTTATACCGGGAAATACCACAGTGCCATTTGTTCCGGCAATGGAAAACGGTTGGCTGAACGTGGTAACGGTTTTATAATTGAAAGTAGTGGTGTCGTGGCCAGCAATCCACGAAAGGTTGAAGGCATCACTTACAATATTCCCATTTGTGATAACCGAAGTCCCATTACCCGACGTGCCCGAAATAATGTTGGAAAACAAATTGGTTCCTGTGCCAGGCGCATACTCTTGCGGAGAAAGAGAGACAACCGAAGTATTTTTATCGACAAAGGATATTTCCCCGTCGTATAAATTGATTTGACGGCTGGCGGATTTGGTCCACAGATGACCGTCGGGCTGCACGCCGAATTTGGCATTGAAAGCATCCGACAAGGATTGAGCACCGGCAAAAAGCAACGGAACCTTATTGGTGCCTAAGCTACCCGTGGTCATGCCGGCCACAATGTTCATTCCATCTTTGACACCGATAAAATCGGTCAGCACCACGCCGCCGCCAATTGTCGTGGAGCCATTGGCAAAGGTGTTTTTCAAATACGCATAATCCTCAAATTCCGCGGCGTTTTGTCCTACATGAAGCACTCCATTGGTTAAATCGAAATACGTCTGCCCGTCCTGGGACTGTATTTTCCCTGCCACAATGCTATCGCCGTAAACGGAGGTCATTCCTCGGGTCTCCACAAAAGAACGTCGAATATCATCCTCCACGGGGAATAAAATGCCGAAGTTGAAGATGTAATAGCCGTTCTGAGCATCTACACGCTGGGAATCGGGCGTAACGATCCATTCAGCGACCGGGCGGTCTTTGCGTGCTTTGATCGCCACGTAATAGGTTTGTTCTTCATTCAGATTATTTATGCTGTATTGATCGGTAATAGCCCAATCGGAAGCAGGTTCCTCGCCCACGCCATAGGCGTAGTGATGCAGCACGTCGGCACCGAGAGTAATTGCTGTATTGGTAAAAATCATATTGGAAGGAACACCACGAAAATAACGGGTTTTGTCAAGTGCATAGTTCATACTGTCGGCTCCCACCTGGAACATCATCGTTCGCAGAAAAGCATCTTTGATCTCTCCGTCGGGATCGAAAATACTGTCCCTTAAAGCGGTTAGGGTTATGGCGTTCTGTCGTGCCGTGCGGGTATTTTGCATTCTGTCTCCGGCGATCACCTGTTTCTGCTCCTCGATGGCTTCCTGCATGGAGCTCAACGTTGAAGTAGCATATTCATCCGAAACCGTGAGAGTATAGTTCGGCAAACCGCCTGTCCCCTCCTTAATGGTTATATCCTGAATGACGGTGGATTTATCCACGCCCAAGTCCTTATCGACAATATGAATAATCTTGCCTTCCTTGAGTGCCATCCCCACATGGGGAATACGTGCTATGCCCACATTATCGATAGTCAGAGCGTAGGAAACTTTCGTATGATCGTTTTGTGCGAGGTATTCTTGCGCCCTCGTCATTAGCTTATGTTCGGCAAACGATACATATTCATCAGGCATGTAAATATTGAGCAGAACAAAAGTATCGCCACCCGAAATATTGAGTATTTGATCTGGCAGAGTAAAATTATCTTCTTCGTTACGTTTTAACCGTAGCCTGTATTTGGCTTTAGGATAGGATTGTTCGTCAATAGAGACTTCCGATATTTCAAATTCGTATCCCCCCAATGCGCCATCTTTGATAGCAATTTTGGGCGGTTCGGGCGTAAAATGATCTCGAATATCGAACCCCAAATCCTTAATCCACACAAAGAAAGTCGGCTGCTCGGAATCGTAAATCGGGCTCACGGCTACTATCTCATCGATACGTCCTTCCGCCTTTGTGTCAAATTCCATATCCCTTAAGTCGTCGCCCGTGAGACCTTCGATGGAAGGGTAAATATCCTCGTATTCGATAACTCCCTCCCGTATCCCGTAAATCGTTTTATTCTCACTATCGATATAATCGATCAAAGTATCCGAATAACCGGGCAGCATAAGGCGGGTAAGATATTGGCTCTTTGGCACCAATCCTTTTTTATTGTAATCGCGCGGAAGGTTGCGATTTGATCCATAGGCCCGCAACCGGGTTATCACGGATGTAGAATCTTCCGAGGTGCGTGTCAGATCATAGATACCTTTGCCTTTACCGTATTCAAAAGTAAAACCTATGCTACTGTCATACATGCCGATATATATTGTGCGACCGATGATTATATAGTTCAGGTTGAAAACCGTCCGCACCATTTGCAAAGCATCCCAGCAATTCGTATTATTGAATGACAATTCTGCGGGATCCCCTTCGTTTATGACGTCAATAAACCATGCCGAATCTCCGGTATAAAGTTGATTCAAATTAGCCTGTATGCGGTTCGCCAATTCATGCGCCGTGCCGTAGGTCGTCCAGGTTGCAAGACCGGTATAGTAGGTATCTGAGGCACGATCCTCAAGTACTATATCGTTCATCATCTTACGCTCAAGCTCGTATTGGGCTGCCAAAAATTTCAGATCATATTGATAGGCGGCCCCATAGCTGCCCGAGGACGCGACCTTCTTTACTGTCGGGATGCTACCCAATGTAAAGGTCTCGTTCTTATTGTCGATGGTGTAAAGGCAATAGTCTCCGATTGCGAAATCCACGGGTACGGGGGAGTTCACTTTGCAGGAAACATATCGCTCTCCCATACATTTACCCGTATATTGCACCTCCGTAGCCTGTGCGATAACGGCGCCTTCTTTATTCAATATTTGCATTGGGATCGAGAATAATATCCGTCAAAGGATCGTTCACCTTGAATTTCAGGGTAAACTCTACCACATCATTCTGTCCCCGACGTCGGATGAAAGATTTGGGCGAGAAGGATACATAATGCACTTTCTGACGACCGATGCCCGTGTATTTATCGTACAGGGAAAATTCCCCGCTTCGTATATAGTCGAAGAAAGATTTGATGTATCCGTTGGCGGTGTTGTGCGGTGCTATACAATAGAACGTTACGTCCAGATCGTAGGCTTTATATACCGGGACCGAGGGGATAAATTCATCATCCCCATTTTGATCTCTCCAGTCTGTTTTTGCATATTCCTTTACATCCGGGATAAGTGTAAAGGGTATGCTTTTAACAACGATATTCCAACTTTCGTTGCTCTCTTTAATATCTTGTGATTCTGCCTTTTGAATATAAAAACCCTTATATCCGTCAATATCGATCATCGGTCTTGCGAGCTAAGAAAATGTATAATGCGACACTACATTATTTGCACAAATATAGTCATTATTTGACTTATTGCAAATTTTTCGTAAATTTGCGATGTTTTGAGGCGTGTGACGTTGCACGTTGAACATTTCCGATGAAAGAACTTCTTGACACTTCAAATTTAGACCCCGTATTTCTTTCCGTAGGACAGGAGGTTTACACCAACGAGTACGTTCAACAACTGCGTGAAGAAAACATACGTCTCAAAGCCGAGGGTAAGGAAATTTACAACCACATTCCACAGGAGGGTTTTCAGGAAGAAGTAACCATCAAAGACGCGGACTTTCTGCTCATCGGAGGTAAACGAGGCGGGGGCAAAAGCTATATAAGTCAATACATTTGTTTCAACTACATTGAAAACCCGCAAGCCTCCATGTATGCGTTCCGGAAATTGGAGGACGACATTGAGCGTGGGCCCTGGAAAACAAGCCGTCAGCTTTTCACCGGCTTCGGACTTCCGACCAAAAGTAACTTCACATGGGAGTTCACTTCGGGTGCGACGCTCAAGATGGAGCATCTGCAAGACCCCAAGAAAATCAAAGACCGGTTTCGAGGTGCAGAAATGCCCCTTATCATCATTGACGAGTTACCGGAACATACCGTCGAAGATATGAGCGTGGTTTTCACCTTGCTCGGATCGAATCGTAATACTATCGGCGTCAAGAGCCGTCTTGTGGGAACCTGTAACCCTGTCGGTAAAAGCAATTCTTTGCGTCTGTTCGTGGATTGGTATATCGATCCCGACACCAACCGGGTTATTCCTGAGCGAAGCGGGCAAATCCGTTATTTCCATTGCTATGGCACCACGGTTAAAGACATTGCGTGGGGCAATACACGCCAAGAGGTGTACGACAACCCCAATGCCAAGCACAAGATCGACCAGCTATGCAGAGAAACGGGTAAAAATCCTTTCGACTTCATCACCTCTTTCTGTTTCATCGAAGGTAACTATATAGATAACAAAATCCTCGAGGCCGCAGACCCTACCTACATGAACCGGGTGAGCTCGCAGGGAGGTGCCGACGCAATCAAAGATATTGCAGGCATTTGGGAGGATTGCGACGACGGCACAGCTCTTATCACCTCGGAGGATATGCACGCGGTCTTTGATAGTCCTGTGGAGCATCGGGACGGCACAAAACGCGCATCGGCAGACGTAGCCCTGACCGGTGACTTCTTCGTAATATTTGCCGCCGACGGCCATCATCTATGCGACGTAGAGGCATGGCAGGGAATACCGACCAACCGTGTAGTACCCTTTGTTCGCAATTTCCTTGAAAAAAACGGCGTCAGGGAGGAAAATTTTACCTACGACATGAATGGATTGGGCCTGTGGCTAAAGGACGACTTCCCGCGATCCATAGGTTTCAACAACAAATCCACGGCCTCGAACTCTCAACTTTGGGACAAGCTCAAATCGGAGTGTGCGGATAAATTCGTTCAATCCCTTCATTTGGGAGAGTGGAGCATAGACCAAAAAGTACTGAACAAAGTCATAAAAGACAAAAAAGGCATCCGTTTCACTATCCGCGACCGGTTGCTTTTAGAGCGACTGGCTATTCGCAGCAAAGAAACCGACAACGGACGTTTTGAAATCATAACCAAACAACAGATGAAACAGATTATCGGGCACTCCCCGGACTTTATTGAGGCGTGGATGATGTTTCAACATCTTATCACCAATAAAAAACCCACCTCCCGCAAGGGCTTGTGGATGCTTGCTTAAAAAAAGACATTATGACCATCGATCCTATTGAAATACTGCGTAAGGAGCCCTTTCGACGCATCCTCCCCGATCCTTTTCCCCGTTACATTACGGCATTCGATAAGGACGCACCCTATCAGGAAGATAATGTGCAATACCAACTTGTGAGCCAAGCCGATTTTATGCGCGAATACGAAGTCGGAGGCCATAAAATCCTTAGCCGGGGCTACTATCCCGACAAAACAAAGTACGACGATGAAAAAAAACAATTTGTTACGGAGATTCTGTCGCGCGTCGCGTTCCCGTTCCAATACGTCATCACTGTCAAGCAGCTTTGTCATCTGTGCGGAAACAATATTGACTTCAAACTTTCGGATGCCCGTCCCTCGCAGCAGGATCACGAATTGTTACACGACTTTGTTCAGGGGTGGTTGGATAAAAATATGGAAACGGCGTGGTATTACGCTGCGCGGGCTGAAAAAATTACTGGCGACGCTGCTTTCTGTGGCTACATGGCCAATGGTATTTTCCGCTGGCGCGTTTTCTCCTATCTTGAGGGGGATGTGCTCTTTCCACATTATGACCCCATAACCGGCGATCTGGATGCTTTCGGTCGCAAGTACAAGTTATATGACGAAAAAGGACGCACCGTCGATTATCTGGATGTGTGGGACAACAGATACATTTACCATTTCAGACGCAGCAATACGCTGACAGATCGAATCAGAAATACGATCAAAAGGTTCGCCGGTCTTTCGGGATGGGAAGAAGTAGAACCCCCGACGCTTCATGGCTTCGACTTTATCCCCATTGCCTACAAACGCTCGCCCATCGGGCCCTGCTGGTCGCCTTCACAAGACAACATCGAAAATTACGAACTGGCCGTATCGCAACTTGCCGAGAACAACAAGGCATTTGCTTTTCCCATCCTTTTTATCAAAAGCACCAATGATTTGGATGTGGAGGGTACGTCGGACGGTCGCCCGACGATGATTGTAGCTTCGGATGAAAGCGCGGACGCCAAGACCCTCAATCGCGCCGATGCCAGTTCTTCATTTGAATTGCAGTTGCGAATTCTACTGGAAAATATCTTTCGAGGCTCGTTTGCTGTAAACCCGCCAGAAATCAAGGGCGGCGACTTGCCGGGCGTCACCGTGAAACTCATATACTCCCCAGCAATTGAAAAGGCGATGGCCGACAGTCAGGAGTGGAATAGTTTTATGGACGAAATGGTCAATATTTTCAAGCAGGGGTACGGAATAGAAACAGGACGAGTATCCCGCATGAACGCTTTGCGTGTGCGGGGTGATATTATTCCATACGTCCATCAAAACGTGGCTGAGACCATCAGCAACCTCGTGCAATCGAAGGTCGCGGGTATTCTTTCTACCCGCACGGCCACGGAGTTGAATCCCTATGCCTCGAACGCGGAGTACGAACAGCGACTTGAGGAAGAACGCAGAGCCATACAGTCGCCCGTGCAGCAGTCCGTGACGACGCAGGTTACGGAAACCGCACAGGGCGACAATGTAGTGAACAGGACACGAGAAACAATAGCAAAAGCACAAAATAACTCTTAAAATCAAAATGTTATGTTAGGATTCGCAAATCAGAAAAGGTACAAGAAACTGTATTGCAAATATCGTGATGCAATGGATACGATCAAGGAGCTGGAAGCGCAGCTTCGGGAAGCAAACTATAAGCTGTCGCGCAAGAAAGACAGGAGAAAGATTCTTGATGGCGACGACAGATAAAATCCAAGAGGCACAGGCACGGATCGACCGGGTGGTCGAGCAGATGGCACAAGCGAAGGATGATATTGACGATGCTATGCGCAAGCATATTCTTAATATCATCCAAGCCTCTTTTCTTTTTTCCGAGTTAGGACGCAAGTTTGTTTTTTCGGCCGATTCTTCATTGGACCAACTGGTAAATGAAGAGCTTATCGCCTTATCTGACGAAGTATTGAGAATTATCGAAGATCGAATCCGATACGTCCTTTCGCTTGTGCCGGATTTGCAGGAGCAGGATCAAGCGCTGTCTTTGGAATACATACGTCGTAACATCGACGGTCACGATCTTATCTACCGGTTAGACCGCTATGCTTCCGACCTCAAACAGCAGTTGGAAGCATATATTGCCGTAGGATTAAATTCGGGCGATACGGCGGTTGCCATTTTGCAGGACTACATGGCCTACATGGAGGTGCCCTATCAGGCGCCCGCCATTCGACAAGCCTTCAAAGAGCGGCAGGATTATGCGGCTCCGATGATTTTGGCTATGGGTTATACTTACGGAAAAGGTAAGTACATTTCGGTTGCCGCGAATTTCCGGCGTGCCGAGCGTTTTGCCATTGCCGAGGCTTACGGACATGCCAACCTGCTGCTGTGGCGAAGAAAGGGCTATGCTAATTTTACCGTCTATCGGGGGAGTTCTTACCCGTGCGATATATGCGATGAAATGGCGGGCAAGACTTATCCCGTCGATCAACAAGACATATTACCCGCACACCCGAATTGCGTATGTTTCGGCGTGCCAAACAATGAATATTATGAGCAGCAAATATAAAAACCGAAAAGTAACGGCCGAGGACGGGACGGTATTCGACAGCAGGAAAGAGTACAAACGATACGAGGCGCTTTTAGAGGAGCAAAGCGAAGGTATCATTTCCGATTTGCGGCGACAAGTAAAATTTGAGCTTATCCCGCCTATCTACCAAACCTTTGAAAAACGGCTCAAGACCAAGATCAAGCAGGAGAGACGGTGTGTGCAGAAAGCCACCCACTACATTGCCGATTTCAGCTATGTGCGGGACGGTAAAGTTATCGTAGAGGACGTCAAGGCGAGTTTCAAGTTCCAAGACCCGGTATATCGTCTTAAAAAACGTCTCATGCGATATGTGCATGGAATAGAAATACACGAGGTATATTAGCATTGGGGCCGTCTTATCAACGGCCCCAAATAGTACTATGCGTCATTTTCTTCGTGCAGAGCTTCTGCTGCCAAATATTCGTCTTTTAGCTCTTGCAAGATAACCTTGTCTTCGGCATCCGATACGGCGGGAACTCCCAACATTTCCTTATTCCGCTCATAATAGTCAATACACGAGTTTTGGACCTGCTTTAAATATTCCACATCGGGCACGAGGGTAGTGGCATAATAGAGCACGCTTATAATGTTGTGCAGGGCTTCCGTTTGTTTGTTTTGTAGGCCGGTTTCAATAAAACGGGCAAAGGGTGTTGACTGGTGGTAACGCATCGACCAAAAGCCACTTGTTGCCTGAATCTTAACATGTTCGGCTTCATTAGTAATGACAAACTCCCCGATTTTGGTATCGGACGAGGATAATTTAAGTTTTCCTTTTGCGATTTTCATTAGCTTATGTTATTTTTGGAATAGCACACATAACAGCGGGTATCTTTGCGCACCTGTCGAAAGCCCTCGAGCTGCCGGGCAAGGATGCGAGGATTCAATCCCAGGATTTCGCATAGGTCGCTTACGCGGATAAAAGTAGGCTGCTGTCCTTTGCATTGCGGAAAGGGCATATAGCCATTATCCTCCATGTAGCGCACGGCGGGAGCGCTAATAGTGCGTATGGTCTCTATTTCCGCGTCCTTATAGGGATTCTGAGTGAACTCCCCGCGTTGGCGGAGCAACCGGGCACGGCCCTCAATAGCCCAGTTGAAAATGCCGCTCAACTCCGTATCGATAATGCGTGATGCAAGGGTTTTGTCCTGACGGGACGGGGGAATAGTTACGCCGAAGCGCAAGGGCAGGATGCGACGGAAAAAACCGTGCGACATATCTTCGGTCTGCGGATAGCGGTTCATTGTAAAAATGATGGGAGGGGCGATAATTTCGCTCACGCCACGGTATAAATCCCATGCGGCAACCTTCTCCCCGGAGACGAGGGCTTTGAGTGATGCAGAAAAAGCATCCTGGGGTTTTACCTCCGAGCAATAGTTGAGTTTCATACCCCGCAGCGCCGTCAGTTGCTTAGAATCCCGTAGCTGCGTGGGAGTGAGGGTTGAAATATACTCCCTTCCCACCAACGAGGAAATAACGTTATAAACCACGCTCTTGCCATTGGCACCTTCCCCGATCATCAGCAAACATTTTTCGATGGATATTTTCTGCCGGTCCACGTAGATCATACCCACAAACTCCTGGAGGCACAAATGATCTTCCGTACAGGGCAAAACCTGCTCAAGAAAAGATTCCCATACGGGAGCTGTTGCCATAGCGTCATAATCGTACCCTACACGGTATGTTGTCATCAGCGACTTGTCGAAATCATAAACACCACCGCAGGATAGATCATAAACACAATTTCGGAAAGCAATAAGCTGAGGATTGGATTCTTTGTGCCTATCCATGACTACCGGAAGAGCAAGAGGCACCACACGATTTGCTTCTATCGATGGCACTCCGAGTTCGCAGAGCAGGTTATACAGGATATTTTCGACCTCCGCAGTACGAACCCCGACATACACTCCATTTGCATAGTAGGAGAGTATTCCGTCCGACAAACATAGACTACTTTCCAAAAGAGCCGATTTGACGGCATTTGTCACTCCATTGATACGATCATCCCGCTTGCTGGGAGATAATGCATCAGAAAGCCTATTTTGGTGCTTAACGAGCAAAATACGAAGTTCCTGTCTAAGCATACGACGCAGTATAACTCAAATTTTGGGTCTTACCCCCACGTAAAGAACAAATCATCGTCCTAAAACATTCAAACAGCATCCAAAGATACCAATTCACTACCACTTACGTGCAAGATGGTCCTTTTTACCCTCCAAAACCGTTGAAAGACAGGCAATAGACAGATAAAAGACACTTTTTTGAGCTTAACATATTGACATACAGCGAATAGACAGATAAAAGACACTTTTTTTGCAAAAGTTTTCCCTATACACACATACTCACTTATCTGCGTAATACTTTTAACATATATCCGTCTTAAAAGTGTCTAATAGTTGATTATAAACAATTTAAACCCTGTTTTATCCGTCTTTTATCTGTCATTTATCTGTCATCTATCTGGCAAAACAATTGGTAAACACCAATAATAACCTTTTCTAATCACGTATTTTTGTAATACAAGAAAATTATCCCGGATTTATATTCAAAAAAATTACAAAAAATAAAAATTTCAAGATGCGTTCGCCCGGTAAGTTACAATCTGCTACCCCCGGCCCCCACCCCCACTAATAAAACCTTTCATTTTGCAGGGCTGAAACCGGTGAAAATTAGATATTATTACTTATAATATTTAGCATGCTCGGATTTACTCGCAATTTTCTGTTGCTGAGATTGATACAAAGCACAATTCTTGCATCCGTCAGTCCGAATATCAATGTAAAACCGCTTCACTTTTTGATCGTCAGCTCCCATATTTCGAGCCTCCAAACGCAATTTGAGTTCAATTATCTTGATTTGCATTTGTGTCCGTTCCTTCGGGTCTGAAATCTTCCGTAACTCTCGTTGGCAGTCGATCAAATGCTCTTCGATGGACCGATCAAAACTTTCAATTTCATTTGAGTTTTCTTTCGATTTGGCACGTTTGGCTTCCAATGCTCGCTTATCCAATTCCTCTCTTAGTGCAAAGCTACTGATGCGATACTGCTCGGCATATGCTTTGATCTTATTAGAGTTCTTCCAGTTTGATGCTAAGGTTGAAATACTTGATTCGTTGGCATTTGACTGCCGGTCTCGACTATTCCTGTAAATATAAATCCAGTCATTACAGTTGTGATCTATAGCCCATTCGAGGACTATTTTTTCACGGTCTGTGAGGGATGTTTTGAATTTCGGATTGTATGCCATTATTTTAAAATATTTTACTAATTGAGTACTGCGGATCGTGTCACAAATATAGGGATATTTTTTACGTTTCTTTACATAAGGTGAATAATTGCAAATTTCGTGTTGTTTGGTTTGATTAAAAATTGCGCATATTGGAATCGTGCGTTGTATCTGAAAAAATTATTGATATTTGTTGAAATATAGTGTATTATAACGGTGTAATATTTGGATATATCCGTAATTATGTGTATATTTGTAATACATAAAATAAGATAATAAAGATGCGTATTTTTCACGGCACAGACTGCGATTTTTGCGAATTCAAACTTCCCTCTACTCCGACAAATCATGAATATTACGGAGCTGCCTTATATTTCTCGAGCAGTAAAGCTGTTGCGGGTTATTACGGGTCTCGTATTATCGAATTGAACATATCACGCTCTTATATTGATTTAACCATCGACGCACAAGGACTCGGAATGAAGAGTGTTTCCGATCTTCGTAATGCGATTAATGCGGGTGGAATTATTGAAGTGACGAATATTGACGATGCTAACCTTATGGGTAATCAGACCAAGCAATTCCCGTATGAGTGCTGTGATTATGAAGAATATATCTATCCGACAGGATATTACATTCCGAAAATGACTAAGAAGATGGCGGATTTATGTGCTCGTCACCTTGAAATCATGGGCTTGCATCCCTTTATTCACAAGTATCGTTGGGAGAGGAAGCCATATCTTATTTATTCAGTGCCTCAACTCACGGATGACCACGCAGCTCAACTATCCGCACTCGGAATCCCAATTATGAAAATGATGCGGCGCACGCCACCTACGGCAACGACAATAATTTTCGCCGGACAAAAAAGCGTTGATTTTTTAAATAATTTACTTAAAACGGAATAAAATATGAAAAGCAACATCAAGAAGGAAATTATTGCAGAAGCCGAGGCGGGCAAAGATGTAGTTTTAATCGACGGCATCACGCTTAAAGTCATTAACAAGCACGATAGCATTATTCTCCATGATTTTCCCAAATGGAAGGACACGGAGCGTATCGCAGAAGTGCTTCAACTCGATACTATCGATAGGCAACCCGTCATTATCAGACAACGCGCTGGTTTCGCGGCGTGGAAATGGGAAATTGTAGGCCCCACGGATGAGGGAATTTCGTACAACGACAATATTAACCCATCAACCGGTGAGGAGGATGATTCAACTTACATGAAGTTGGTAGAGGATTCGTTTATCTATGAGGTTGCGATTATTTTTCAAAAATGAAACCGATGGGTGAAAATTCAAAAACATTTAAGCAGATAGGCGCTTTCATAAAGTCCGAGCGGCTCCGCAATGGATATGCAACGACTTCACAAATGGCGAAAGCACAAGCCGCGTTATTTTCTAAAAATGGCATCGTTTCCGATACGAATACCTTGCGTCAAAGAATCCGATATATTGAGGAGGGTAGTGAAAATTGCAAAATAAGCACACTCCTAAGTGTCCTGGATTTCTTAGGGTATTCCATAACAATCCGCACGAAGAATAGTGCCCTCCTGCCCGCTGCTTTGGCACCCATCCGCCACGTTAAAGGATTTGACCGTTACGCAAAAATTAGAATCCCCGTACCCCAGCAGGATGAGCCGAAAAATAACAAAGCGATTTCCGAGCCGAACGAGCAGACCGTTTGCCCGGTCGAACGAGCAGGGCAGCAGAAAGAGCCCGCAAAACCAATTACTCCATTGAACGATCTGTGGAGCATTATGAGCCGACAAGGATTCGGGATTAAATCAGAATAGAATAGGGAAGATGGAAACGATGACTAAAGAGCAGCTCGCAGAGTTGCTGAACGGAGGAGACCGTTATGTTGGGATAACGAAAGGACAAGAATATATTGCTCAAAACAACAATCTATTGGTGCTATTTGGGTATTATGATGACAGCATTAAAATGCGAGGTGCGATTCACGATAATGTAGATGCCATTCTCGGTGGTGATTATCTGTTGGTTTTGGAAAGTGAAATGTATCCTGATTATGATTTGGAAAATACTTACCATAAAACTTTAAAAAATAAACTGATACAAATCCCATATACGGAAGATAATGACAATAATCCCCGCTTAGTCCGTGCACAATGGAGGCCCGACGATATACCCGGAGTGAAATGGCAAATAACTTCAAATATGCCTCACGCTTCCTTTACAATCAACGAAGGCGACCAACCTTACTGTGAAGGCATTGTGCTCGATTTGGACGAAATATCGGGACGAAAAGGTATTTTTGTAAACAAAAATGCCGAAAAATTTATCGACGAGTGCATAGAGCAGTTTCAAGCAGATTTATCCGATCAGGCGAAATGGCAACTTCGAGAGGCTATGTCTTACGTTGCGGAAGTTGCCAAACAGGAAACCAAAGAACAGATGAGCCATTGGAATGATCCGCGAGAAAAACTACCCGTATGGTGCCAACCGGTAGAGGTGAAGTACCGCAGATCGGGATTAATATGCTTTGCAATTGCCTGGATTTCGTATGGTGATGCCGCCGGTATTATATGGACTATTGATGGAACAACTCGTACTATCAAAGATGAGCGTATTCTCGGATGGAGAGAAATTAACTAAGATATAGAAAATTACTAACTAAGATAAAAAGAATTAACTAACTAAAATATAAATAATTATCGAACTAAAAGGTTAGAAACTAACTAAGATAGAAGTTAGAAATTAACTAAGAAAAGATGAAATAGCAAAAACAGAAGAATCCCAAAATGATGTTTTTGAGCGGGGAGCGCTAAGAACTTCGAGAGGCACGTATTTAATACTTAAATTTCTTCGGCGTTTGGTGGAGGATGGAGGAGTCGATTTACAACGCTACGAACCAACGGACGAACGAGCAGATCGATTTCCCAGACGAACGACGGTATAAATGTTGCTGAAATATTTGGATAAATGTAATATATTGCTTACATTTGTGCTGTAAACAAAACCACTCTGTTATGCCAGAAATTAGCAGGTTTTTCGGAATCATAATTTTGATGTATTGGGATGACCACAATCCTCCTCATTTCCATGTTAAATATGGTAATTACAGAGCCATAGTAACATTGGATACACCGACTATTCAAGGTAACTTACCTGTTCGTATAGCTAAAATGGTTTTTGAATGGCTTTCAATTCACGAATCGGAATTGAAAAACAATTGGTTTAAATTAATAAATGGTGAGTGCCCGGATAAAATAGAACCATTAAAGTGAAATTCTTATGAAAGACAATTTTGAAATTCTTACGGTGGAAGATGTGGAGTACGTTAAAGATTATATTCTTCGTATTCTTTTCAGCAACGGCGTAACTAAGCAAGTAGATGTATTACCGCTATTGAATGGCGCAGTGTTCGAGCCTTTGAAAGATAAGAATAATTTTATCCAGTTTGGATTGACCGGAGGCACGATCGAATGGTACAATGGAGCCGATTTCGCTCCCGAATATTTATATAAAATCGGAGTGCCCGCATAATGGAAGATATAGACGCCAAACAACTTTCTCTATTTTATGGTCGGCGCGTCAAAGAGTTACGAAAAGAACTTAAGATAACTCAACAGCAGCTTGCTGATATGACCGGAATAAAGAGAGAGTATATTAGCCTAATAGAGCAGGGACGGACCGATATGCAGTTATCCACGCTTATTCGTATTGCTAATGCGCTGGGATTGCGTTTGAGCCTCGATTTACAATTGGCGTAATTAAGACTGAAAGCCGGTTGGCAAACTATAAAGAAAAGTAATCCATCGTTTTTTTAGTTAAAAGTCTTGTTTTGGCAAACCGATGAAAATGTTTGTCGATTGTTTGTCGGAAAGCATGCAAATCAAATATTATAATACATATATTTGATTGATTATATGTATGGTATAATGTATTTTTAAATATTTTAGAATTACACTCGTAATGATAAGGTCCCGGGTTCAAGTCCCGGTTTCGGCTCGAACAAAAAACCCGCTCCAAACCCCCAACGGACACATGCAGGAGCACTTTTAAAGAAAGACGCAATGATTGCGTCTTTCTTTTTTTATCCCGGAAGCACGTGGTTTCAGCGTGCTTTCATCGCATTTGTTTGTCGATAGTTTGTCGAACGCACCCAACTGAGGTGCCGATCGCACCGCCCGATCTGAAGCGATCCCGCCCGGGTTTTGAAAAACGGAACCCGACAGCGAGCGGTTGCGCTGCTAATCTTTGGTCGGGGGATAGTGGATCGATTTGAAAAAATCACTGACCGTAATATTGTAAAACTCGCACAAAACCGATATGGATACAAGTGACGGATAAGTGATTTTGGCCTCATGTTGTGGAATATTCAATCCCGTATGATCGACCACATATTCCTGGGTATAACCTCTCTCCTCACGCAATTCTTTCATGCGTTTGGAAATCAATTCCAATAACTTAGCGTCAGTACGTTTCCGTGCCTGTTTTTTCATAATACAAAATAACAACGGGATAAAAAAATTTCTGCTTGCGTTGTAACAAGTTTGAATATTTTTCCTATATTTGTGCATTGAACTTTAACAATTTGACGCAATATTTATGCTACCTTTGCCTGGTAATTACGACAAAGCAACCTAAACAGCGGATAAGACAAACCGGTATGCGAGTCGGAAAATTTGCACACGACCGATTCAAAGGTTAAAGCAAGTTTAGGGAGCCGGCGTAATTGGTCTGAAATCCAGTGTCAGGCTTGCGGCACACAGCAAGCAGGCAGTTTGGGCGTAAGGGCAATTTTTTCACTCTTAGGCTTGCAAGGCCTTCCAGACGAAAAGTCCTTGCGCCCATTTTTCGATCGGGCCGGATCAAGGTAGATTGATCGCCGACCGCAGAAAACCGGCGGGCCGGGGATTGAAACAAATTGCTGATGCCTGGTATGATGACACCGTTTTCCGCCCTCGACACCAATCCGCGCCCCGGCGACCGACGGGTACAATGTCCTCTTTTGTGAAGATTACTCTTTCGGGTAGGTCATTTCCCCGAAAAATTCATTAAGAGACAGGTTGTAATACCGGCAGAATTTAACAATCGACCCTAAGGTCGGGAGCTTCCGCCCGTGTTCGTAATGCGATAGATGGAGATGGGCATTTTCGGTCAAATACTCTTGGGTATGGTGGTGATGCTCCCGAATTTCCCGCATTCTTCGAGCTATTAAATCCAACAGTATTTGATCCGGCAGTTTCAGGATGGTATAATTTTTACAAAAAAAGATATGTTTGGACATTTTTAGTCGGTCTGATTAGACCGAATCCCGAATTTTTCGTATATTTGTGCGTTGAACTTTAAAAATTTGACACAATATTTATGCTACCTTTGCCGGGTAATTACGGCAAAGTAACATAGACAGAGGTTAAGACAAACCTTTGCATCCACGGTAAACTTGCAAACTGCTATATTTCAAAATATGGCAGGTTTATAAAGCGATGTAAAATTTGTCTGAAACCCAATGTTATGCCTGCGGCACTCCGTGTCGCAGGCGGCTTGGGCGTAGGGGCAATTTTCGCTTTAAGGTTTTGCAAGGCCTTCCGTGAGAAATTGCATCCTGCGCCCTTTCTTTTCGATCGGGCCGGGTCAAAGGGAAACCGATCGCCGGCAGCGGATTCCGCCGCCGGGGATCAGCGTCAAACCTCCAACTTTCGGCATCATGTCACGGTCTTTCATCCCTCTCCCCTCCATGCGCTTCGGCGGCCACCGGCCGCCGGGCGGCGGTGCGGCCGGAAGCGGGGCCGGGGTCAGGGCCGGGTCGAACCCCTCGGGGGCGGCAAAATCTTCATTTTCAGGTTGTTTTGGGCAAGAGCAAATCATCCTTTCCGCCGCCCCCGTTTTTTTCACAACCGATGCGTCAGGCAGCGGGGTTGCCGACGGGGTCTCGTCTTCCCGCCGGGACTCCGCTGCCGCCATCGGTTTTTCCGCAGTATTCACCTACACAACCATACCTTGCCCTGTCGTTACAGGGGGCGGTCGTTATTTACATAGATATAAGTTTGGGCCATTATGGAATGAATCTGACCGCCCCCTTTTTTCTTCCGCAACCGCTTACCCGCTCTCCGCCTGCCCCGATTGCCGTTCTTTCGGCTCCATCCGCGTCGCGCACCGGCACGGGGAGCCGATCGGTTGGGCACGAGCGGCCCGTGTGCGCACATGGCGCACCGTTTTTCGCTCTCCTCTCGGGTCGCCTGTAATCGTCATCCCGTTGCGGTGCCGCCCGCACCGCAGCAGTTAGGCGTATGGGCAGCCCGCTCACAATCCGCTTTGCCCTGTGGCGCCGTCGCAGGCGGCGGGCGCAACTGCGGCGGCGGTATCCCGATTTCGGCCCCGCCGCGCTGCGGAGCATGGCCTACATCCTCGAGCGGGGCCGGAGGCTGACCGCCTCGACGCTGCCCGACCGCTTACTGCGCGAGTGGCTTATCCGCGACCCGTTCGATGTCTGTTACGAGCAGATGATGCGTTGCGTGGCGGCGGGCACGCTCCACACCTGCACGCCTTTCGTGGTGCTCTGCTTCCTCCGCTGGCGCCATGCGCGGAGGCGGTGCGTTCCATTCGTCCGTCCGCAGGGCGTCCGACCCGGGCGGGCGCTGCGCAACCCCGACTGTGCGGTGGGGCTGCTGTTCTGGGAGATGCAGCAATTGCTGGCTGTGGTCGCCCGCTGCCGCGAGCTGGGTATCGACCTGCCCGACATACCGCTCCGAAACCCCGACGACTACGGCCGGGACTTCGACCGGCTGCTGGCGCTCTACCGCGCGGCAACGGGCGACGACACCGACGGCCTGCTCCCGTGCCGTGACAACTTCGCCTCCGAATAGGGCATCAGCCCGACGCAAGTGCGTTGCACAAAAAACAGCGCGGGCACGCTCCCGACGGAGCCCCGCGCCGTACCGCGTCGGAACGACCGTTACGCACGGCTACGCCCGCCGGTCGGCCGCGCCGCTGCGACCCGCATGTTCGGGCCATCGCACGCTACGTCTCCCGGCGGTTCGACCCCACGTGTCCGGCCACTGCACGCCACGCCCCCGGCGGTTCGACCGCGATCGATCCGGTCACACTCCCATTTTTTTCGCAATGTAGAACACGTAACCGTAAAAGGCCTTGTATTTGTCGTACAGCGCCTCCTCCTGCCGCTGGAACGCCACCAGCTCCTCGGCGGTTGCGTTTCCCGCATACTTGCGCAGGAACAGCTCCCGGGCCTTTGCGAGCGGGGCGTAATAGTGTTCCGTCCAGCAGTTTTCCGGCAGCACGAAAGTTGCCACGGGGAGGTACCCCGCCCGCTGCACCTGGGCGACCTTGCCGGGAATCGTGTCGATACCGGGGTACATCTCCATCCAGTAATCGTGGATCTCGGCCGGCCGCTCGTCGGTGAACCACGAGGCTTCGGTGACGGCGAGGAAGCCACCCGGCCGGAGGTACCTGCGCCACTCGCGAAGCCCCCGCTCGAAGCCGATATTGTAGATGGCCCCCTCCGACCAGATCAGGTCGAGTTCACCCTCCCGGAACGGCAGGTCGTCCATCGAGCCGACGACACCCTTCACCCGGTCGCCGAAGTTCGCGCCGCGGGCGTTTGCGTTGAACCGCTCGATGAATCCGGGGTAAAAGTCGAGCCCCGTGACGTGCCCCGGCGCATGGCGGGCCAGCGTCATGGTCTGGCCGCCCGTGCCGCAGCCGAGGTCGGCGATGCGGGAATCGTCGGTCAGGCCGTCGATAAAGCTCAGGGCCCGCAGGGTTGCTTCGGGGTTTCCTGGCCCCTGCCGTTGGGTGTTGAGGAAAAATTCGCAGATCAGATCGACGTCGATACCGCGGATCGTTTGATTTTCGTTGTTCATTTCCGAAGAAAATTGTGCGTGCACGGGAGCGCCTTGTTCTGCTTCGTCCATGCACACGGGTTAAAAAAACAGGAAACACCTCCCGGAAAGAGTCATCCGGGAGCGCACGACAGGACAAACCGCGTCGCCGACGCAGTTTGTTTACCTCACCGAATCCGGTTTCAGGAAATCACGTAACATGGCGCAAAGATACGAAAATTTTCCGGTGCGGAAAACAGGGGACCTGATGCTTCAACGCTGCGCTCTGCCGTCATTGCTGGGCGCCCAAAGCCCCGAGGCACAAGTCCGGCGCGGACAACACGACACGGAGCGGACAGGGAAAGGTTTCCGCTCGCGTGCCGGGACAACTTCACCGCCGAATAAGTCGGATCAGCCCGGCGTGCTGCGGTCGGCAATACGTCGCGGTATGCGGCGGCAACCCGGCATCGAACCCGCCACCGACCGGGCATCTTGCGCCCGGAAGCAGCTCACGGTTACGCCCGCCGCAGGGAGCCGCAGGGACCCAATTTCAAAGTCTGTCGGCTGTCGGGGCGGTCAAAATCCCCCCCCCTCACGGTCCGGCCCCTGGCGGGGCTTTTCGGACCGTATCGGGTGCGAAAAGACGAACCGCGCACCCCCGGAATAGTCGGGATCGACGTGGATTTCGCCACCGAAGATCACCGCGATCTGGCGGCAGATGGCCAGTCCCAGCCCCGTGCCGTTCTTATGGCCGCCGAGCTTCTCGAAACGGTTGAACACCATATCCTGTTTCTCGCGGGCGATGCCGCTGCCCGTATCCGCGACGAAAAACTGCACGCGGTTCTCCTTTTCGCGCACCTCGAACCCGATGGTGATGCTCCCCTGGGAGGTGAATTTCCCGGCGTTGGTCATCAGGTTGATAAGGATTTGCGAGAGACGGTGTCCGTCGGTATAAAGCTTATAGGATTCGCACGGGGGATCGAAACGACATTCGACGCCCTGCTGCCGCGTATGGGCCGTGGTGAGGATCACATGTTGGCAAATCTGCACGATATCCTCCTCGGCGTAGTTGAATTTGTACTTGCCGCATTCGAGGCTCGATATGTCCAGGATGTCGTTGAGCAGCGTGAGCAGCATCTCCGAGTTATTGACCACGATCGAGCAGTACTCGTGCCGCTCTTCGGGGGTGAGGTCGCCCTCCTGCATGAGCGTCGAGAAACCCACGATGGCGTTCATCGGCGTGCGGATTTCGTGGCTCATGTTGGCCAGGAATGCCGACTTGAGCATGTCCGACTCCTCGGCCCGCTCCTTCGCTACCACGAGCTCCTCCTCGCGGCGTGCGAGCAGGCGTTGCAGGCGCCGCGAACGGATGTAGAGCAGCACCACGAAGCCCAGCAGCACGGCCAGAGCCGCAAGCAGGGCCACCAGAATGTCGATGTAATGGGAGTACTTGACCAGCTTGGCGGCCGTCGTATCCTCGATCACGCTCCCCTCGGGGAGGTTGTATTCCGGGATTTTCGACTCGCGGAGCTTCTTCGCGTCGAAACGGTACTCTCCGTCGGTCAGGTGGATGTGCGCCTTGCCCGTGCCGTCGAAATAGGAGGAGGCGATCTGCCGCGCGATCTGGGCAGCGCCATTGTCGTACACGGGGACGTAACCACCGACGGCCACCGTGCCGATCCCCGTACCCGTGAGTGAAAAGACCGGCAGGTGGGGGTTCAGCCGCACGAGCTCCTGCAACGAACTCTGCATGAGGTACTGCCCGTCGCTGCCCACGCGCCACGTACCCAGCAGCACGGCCGTCGTCCTGGGCAGCGCGGCCATCGTCTGCCGGATCTCGTCCTCCTCGTGCCGGCTGTCGATGAGCACCAGGTTGAGCTCGGGGAATTTCTCCATCTCCTTGCGCACGAGGGCCTGAAGCGAAATGCCGCCGTAGGTATTGTCCGAGACAAAGGCGATGTTGCGCACCTCGGGAAAGATCGAAGTGATGAGTTCGATATTGCGCGGCACATCGTACCGGTTGAGCATCCCGCCGCCCATGCCCGTACTGTCGGCAACCCGCATCAGGTCGGCCGAGGCGGGGTTCCAGCGCGGAAAACAGACGGTATCCGCATGGGGCAGCGTCACCCCGTTGGAGCTGGCGAAGCACCCGAAGAAAGCCACCCCCTGCGGGAAACGGCCCAAAGAGATGAAGGAGGCCCACGCCTCCTGCCCGAGCAGGATGACGGCCTTGAGGTTATGCTGCTCGTACCGTTCGAGGATGCGGTCCATGTGGCCGATCCAGACAGGGGCATCGCTGATGCCCTTGCACTCGAGGTTCTCGATGAAAATATCGTAGGGGACGCCCGAACGGAGGATCTGCTGCTCGAATTCGGTCGTAAAACTCGACATGCGCCGCGTGTCGGGGTTATAGGAGGAGATAATCAGAATACGCCCGCGCTCGGCGTCATCCGTGCCGCCCCGCCCGGACATCGGCAACAGCAGAGCCGGCAAAAGAAACAGGAGCAGGAGGCGGAAGAGTCGGGTCATGGCGGGGGTCATGGGTCGGTCGGGGTTATTTATGGAGTTGGGATTCGATCAGCGCCTTGATACCGCCCACGTTGATCGGCTTGGTCATGCAGGAGTCGAAACCGCATTCGAGCATCTTCTGCAGGTCGGAGTCGAAGGCATAGGCCGTAAGGGCGATCACCGGCACCTTCGTGTCGCGCTCGCGGATCAGGCGCAGCGCCTCGTACCCGTCCATCACGGGCATGTTAATATCCATCAGCACGATATCGGGACGCTCGCGGTCGAACATCTCGACCGCCTCCTGTCCGTTGAGCGCATGTTGCAGCCGGTAGGCGCTGCGCAGTATCACCTCGATAAGCCGGTAGTTGCCGGCATTGTCCTCGGCAACGAGCACGAGCGGCCGCGCGTCCCGACCCGCAACCTCCGAAGAGGCCGCATCATCCGCTCCTCCGCTCCGCGACGGCTCCGACAGCGGTTCGCCCGGGACCGCGAAGGCCATGCACGGCGACGGCCGCAATGCGGCATGCGCAAGCAATGCCCCGACCGAAGCCCGGACAGCCCCTCTGCCGGCCGCGATCCGGCCGAAAAGCGCCATACGGCGGAATATACCCACGATCTCTCTCTTTTCCATCACTTTGGATATGACTTCCGGGTTGCGGCGCATCCGTCCGGAACGGCCCGAAAACGGCATCCGATCGGCAACAACACAACTCGCTGGTTACAAAAACAATACGCGAAAAATCCGAATTTTATGCAGGAAATCGATAGGCCAAGATAGGGATAAAAACCAGAAAATTGTGCATTTTTGCCGTGTTAATTCGCATTTTTTTATCCGATAGCGGTTCAAAGGGATAAATAATCACTATCTTTACAAACCGATATAACCCCCGCACAAGCACACGAGCCGACGATATCCCATACAGCAACCGTCCGATGCCCGTACATCGGAACGGTTCGATGGTGTGCAGACGGGAGAACGGACTAACGACAACAATTGAACGACATGGATAAGAAACAAATCCTCATCGTGGACGATAAAGAATCGATCGCCAAAATTCTGAGCGTCTATCTGGGCTACGAATACGAGATCGTCTTTTACGACAACCCGATCAAGGCGCTTGCCTGGCTTCAGGACGGCAACATGCCCGATCTGATCGTCTCGGATATCCGCATGCCCGAAATGCGCGGAGACGAATTCCTGATGCTGCTCAAACAGGACGAACTGTTCAGGCAGATACCGGTCATCATGCTCTCGAGCGAGGACAGCACCTCCGAGCGCATCCGCCTGCTCGAATCGGGCGCCGACGACTACATCGTCAAACCGTTCAATCCGATGGAGCTCAAACTACGCGTGAAAAAACTGATTTGAAACACCCGATCATCTACATACAGGCCGGAGCAGGGTCGCACACCCACGCCGCCCACTTCGTACAGCTCGCGGGAGGACACCTGCGGGTCGTCCCCAACATGCCCTCGGCGATCCGCACGCTGGATGCCTCGGGCGATCCCCGGCCGATCATCCTCTTCGAACGCCGCACGCGGAAAATAGACCTCCAGAACATCCGGCTGCTCCGCTCGCAATACCCGCAGAGCGCCATCATCCTGCTCACGGGCACGCTCGATGCGACCGAGCGGAAAGCCTACCTCGAAGCGGGGACCAACAGCGCCCTGCGTCCGGACACCGACGCCGCGACCTTCGACCGCACGATCCGCTTCATCACCGAATACGCCTTCCGTTACAAACCCGTCCACACGGCGCAACCCCGCCTCACGGGTTTCCGCATGCCGCTCTGGAAGAGGACGTTCGACGTGCTGGCCTCCGCCGGAGCCATCGTGCTCCTCTCGCCGGTGCTGCTCGCCACAGCCGTGGCGGTACGGCTGGACAGCCCCGGCCCGGTCATCTACCGCTCGAAGCGCGTGGGAAGCAACTACCGGGTCTTCGACTTCCTCAAGTTCCGCTCCATGCGCACGGACGCCGACAGCCGGCTGCGGGAGATGGAAGAGCTCAACCAGTACGCCGGGCAGCAGCCGCAGCCGCAGGCCGCACGCATCGCCCTCGACCCCGCCGAAGTGGAGCGGCTCATCCCGGCCATCGACGGGCAGGGGCTGCTGGTCTCCGACGACTTCGTCATCCCCGAGCAGGAACACCTGCAACAGGTGGAAACCGAGCAGCGCAACGCCTTCGTCAAATTCGAGAACGACCCCCGCATCACACGCATAGGACGCTTCATCCGCAAATACAGCATCGACGAGCTTCCGCAGCTCTTTAACATCCTGCGGGGCGACATGTCGGTGGTGGGCAACCGCCCCCTGCCGCTCTACGAGGCCGAGCACCTGACAAGCGACGAGTACATCGACCGTTTCATGTGTCCCTCGGGCCTGACCGGGCTGTGGCAGGTCGAAAAGCGCGGCGGCGCGGGCAAGCTCTCCCCGGAGGAGCGCAAGCGGCTGGATATTTACTATGCCCAACACCTTTCGCCGCTGCTCGACCTGAAGATCATCCTGAAAACTTTCACCGCATTCATCCAGAAAGAAAACGTCTGACCACGCCCTATGAAAATCCGAATCATACCCATTCTGACGCTGCTCCTGCTGCCGTTCTCGCTCCCGACCGCTGCGCAGGAACACGCCGACTCCGACGGCCGCATGACCCCGTCGCGCGATCCGGTTCCCTACAGCGACTTTTCGCAGCTCACGGCCGAAGATTACGCTACCATCCAGTTGCCGCCGCTGCACGTGCTGCTCGAAAACGCCAAGAACAGCCCCCAGGTGCAATACTACAACTCCAACAAGGAGGAGGAGGAACGCGAGCTGCGGAGCATCCGCCGCACATGGCTCAAATATATCAAGCTCAACGCCAATTACAGCTACGGCTCGACTGACATCTACAACTCGGCCTACATCGTTGATGGGCAGCCCGTTCCCGCCTTGAACACAGGCCGCGAGCAGAGCTACTGGAACGTCGGCGTGACTTTCTCCATGCCGCTGGAGGAGCTCTTCGACCGCCGCAACAAGATCAAGAAACAGAAAACCCGCATCGAAAGCATCCAGTACGAGATCGACCGTTGGTATGACGACCTGAGCCTGAAGGTGATCGATGCCTATACGCAGGTGACCGAGAATCTGGCGATCCTCCAGAGCGCGGCCAGCAGCATGGTGCACGCGCGGGCGCAGTACGCCGTGTCGGAAACCGACTTCGTGAACGGCTCGATCGACGCGCAGATGCTCAGCCGCCAGAAAAGCATCGAGAACACGGCCATCCGGGAATACGAACAGACCCGCGCGGCCCTGAACAGCGCCCTGCTCCGGCTGGAGGTACTCACCAGCACGCGCATCATCAACCGCTAACCGCCCCCGACCATGAATTACCTGACCTACATCTTCCGGTTCCTCTACCGCATCCGCTACTGGCTGATCCTCTGCCCGCTGCTGGTGGCCCTGATCGTCTATGTCAAACTCGGCTCCGCGCCGCGCAAATACTCCTCCACCTCGACCATCTACACGGGCATCGTCTCGGGCTATGACATCGAATCGGGACAGGGGCAGAAGCAGGACTGGAACATCATCAACAATGCGGTGGACAACCTCATCAACATCATCACCTCGCAGACCACCCTCAAGAACGTCTCCATGCAGCTCTACGCCCAGGATCTATCCTACGGCCAGCCCGACCGGGACAACAGCTACATGACCGCGCGTTCGTACCGCATCCTCGAAAACAAGACTCCGCAGGAGGTGCTCGACCTGGTGGATCGCACCGACGATTCGGTGACGCTGGCCAATCTGTGGCGCTACGAGCAGCGCGACCGCGAAAACCATGTTTACGGCATGTTCCTGTGGAACCACCGCCATTACAGCTACGACGCCCTGCGCAAGATCAAGGTCAAGCGGCTCGGGAGCAGCGACATGCTCGAAGTGAGCTACACCAACGACGATCCCGGCATCGTTTACAACACCCTGCTGCTGCTCAACCAGGAGTTCGTGCGGCAGTACCGCGACCTGCGTTTCGGCGAGACCAACGACGTGATCGCCTACTTCGAGAAAGAGCTCGCCCGGGTCAATAAGGAGCTCCACGACCAGGAGGACTCCCTCACGCAGTACAACGTGGCCAACCACATCATCCACTACGACGAGCAGACCCGCCACATCGCGGCCCTCACGCGCGACTATGAGCTCAAATTGCAGGACATCCTGCTCGACTACAACAGCTCGCGCCAGCAGATCGAAACCATCGAAAAGAAAATCGAGCCGCTCAAGACGTTCCGCAACAACGCCCTCTTCCTGCAGAAACTCCACGAGATTTCGGACCGCCATTACCAGATCGCCGCGGCCGAAGCCTTCCAGAGCGACAGTCTGCCGAAGGTGCAGACCCCCGGACGGGCACAGACGCACCGGCTCAAGTTTGAACTCGACTCCCTCAGCCGCGACCTGCAACAGATCACCGCCGACATCGCGCTCCAGCAATACACCAAGGAGGGCCTTTCGACCCCCTCGATGATTTCGGAGTGGCTCAACGCCGTGCTCCTGTTCGAGCAGTCGAGCGCCAAGCTGGAGGTGATGAAAGCGCAGAAAGAGAAGCTCGACCGCCAGTACGAACTCTTCTCCCCCATCGGTTCGACGCTCAACCGCAAGGAGCGCAACATCCAGTTCCTCAAGGAGAATTACCTCTCGATCCTGCACGCCCTCAACTCGGCGCGGCTCAAACAGAAGAGCCTGCAGATGTCCTCCGCAACCCTGAAGATCATCAACCCGCCCGTGCTGCCGCTCAGCCCCGAGCCGAGCAAACGCAAGCTCATGGTGGTCACGGCATTCCTGGGGACGCTTTTCTTCATCCTCGGATTCTTCATCCTGCTCGAGCTGCTCGACCGCACCCTCAGGGACAAGATCCGCACCGAACGCATCACCGGCGGCCGCGTGCTGGGAGCCTTCCCCGGCGCGGGCACGCTGCGGGCACGCCGCTATACGCGCACCTACCAACAGGCCGCCGCCCGCTACCTGAGCAATGCCGTACTCAACTACTTCCGGCCGGAGAGCCCCAACGTCATCAATGTGCTGAGCACCGAGCCGGGCGATGGCAAGAGCCTCATCACGGAGCAGCTCGCCGCACACATGCGCGAAACGGGACTCGCCGTGCGCGTGGTCTCCTGGAACAGGGATTTCAACCCCGACAGCAAGGAGTTCCTGCTGGCTCACCGCCTCGGGGACTTCGCCCGCGACCGCAGCGGCGACACGCCCCTGGCCGACGCCGACGTCGTACTGGTCGAATACCCGCCCCTGGCACGCTGCTCCGTGCCGAAAGAGCTGCTGCGGAGTGCCGCGCTCAACCTGATGGTCGTCCGCGCGAACCGGGTATGGAAGGATACCGACCAGACCCTCTTCGACAAGACGGTCGCCCTGAGCGACGAAACCCCCGTGATGCTCTACCTGAACAAGGCCCGCCGCGAAGTGGTCGAAACCTTCACCGGCCTGCTCCCGCCCTATTCGCGCCTGCGCAAACTGGGCTACCGCTTCTACCAATTCGGGTTCACCTCGGTGGACCGCTGACCCCGAGCCATGCCCCTGAACAAACAGCCTTTCTCGCAATGGCCGGCGGAACTCTCCGTGCCCCGGCTGGCCGTTTACGGCCTGCTGCTGGCCGGCATCTTCGCCGTGGGCTATGCCACGCTCCGCTTCGGCCTGGCCGGGGCTGCCGTGGCCTGCCTGCCGATGGTGGCCTGCGTGACCATCGTGGCCGTTTACCGTCCGGGGTGGGCGATGCTCGGGTTGTTCACGATCAACTACTTCATCATGGCCCTGCGCCATTGGGTCTCGTTCCCGATCGGGCTGATCCTCGACGCGGCGATCCTCTTCAACTTCGCGGTGCTGCTTTTCCGCACGCTCTACGGAGGGGTGGGATGGTCCCGTGCACGCAACGGGCTCACCCTCGCCGCACTGCTCTGGCTGATCTACTGCGTGCTGGAGCTCACCAACCCCAACGCCGCGGCATTCGGAGTCGCCATGACCGCAATCCGCTCTTATGCGCTCTATTTCCTGCTGATCGTCATTCTTACAGCGGTCTCCTTCGACCGCTACAAGTACCTGCCCGCCCTGCTGGGCCTCTGGTCGGTGCTTACGCTGCTGGCCGTGGGGAAGGCCTGCATCCAGAAATTCATCGGGTTCTCGCCGGCCGAGATCAACTGGCTTTTTTACGAGGGCGGACGCACCACGCACCTGCTCTCGACGGGCGTGCGCTACTTCTCGTTTTTCAGCGACGCGGCCAACTTCGGCTCGAGCATGGGGCTTTCGATGGTCGTCCTTTCGATCGCATCCCTCTACTACCGTAACCCGTGGATGCGACTCTACATGGTGGCCGTCGCCGCCGCCGCATGCTACGGCATGCTCATATCGGGTACCCGCAGCGCCCTGGCGGTCCCTTTCGCCGGTTACGCCCTGTTCATCGTGATGTCGCGCCGCGTGAAAATCATCCTCACGGGCGCCGTGCTGCTGCTGGGGGTTTTCCTCTTCCTGAACTATACGACCATCGGCCAGGGCAACGCGGTGATCCGGCGGGCCCGCAGCGCTTTCAACCTGCAGGACAAGTCTTTCGTGCTGCGCATGGAGAATCAGGCCAAACTGCGCACTATCATGCGCGACAAACCCTTCGGCGCCGGACTGGGGCACGGCGGCGGCAAAGCCCTGGCCTACGCTCCCGAGGCCGAAACCTCGCAAATCCCCACTGACTCGTGGTTCGTGATGGTATGGGTCGAAACGGGCATCGTCGGCTTGCTGCTCCACCTCGCGGTGCTCTGCTACGCCGTCGGGCGGGGGGTCTTTCTGGTCATGTACCGCCTGCGGGACTCCCGCGTCAAAGGGTTCACCGCAGCCCTGACAGCCGGCATCTTCGGCGTGGCCGTCGCCTCCTATGCCAATGAAATCTTCGGCCAGATACCCAACGGAGCCATGATGTACGTCTTCATGGCCCTGATCTTCCTCTCCCCGCGTTTCGACCGCGAACTCGCGCCGACCGACCAGGCTCCGGCCGCCCAAATCCCCGGCAAGGCATGAAACCCATGATTTCGGTCGTCACGGTAAACTACAACGGTTGGGAGCTCACCTCGGCGCTTATCCGCTCGTTGGAGTGCCATGTGCATACGCCCCTCGAAGTGATCGTGGTGGACAACGGTTCGCGCATGGACGAGGCGGCCCTGCTCTGCGCACGCCATCCGCACATCCGCGCCATCCGCAGCCACCGCAACCTGGGCTTCGCCGGCGGCAACAACCTCGGGATCGCCGCCGCCTCGGGGCAATACCTGCTGCTGCTGAACAACGACACCGAGGTGGAGCAGGACACGCTGCACCTGCTGGCCGAACGGCTCGACCGGGAGCCGGAGCTGGGAGCCGTCTGCCCCAAGATCCGATTCTTCGACCCGCCCAGGAGCGTTCAGTTCGCGGGCTACACGCCGCTCACCCCCGTCACGCTGCGCAACGCCCTCATCGGCTTCGGGGAGCCGGATGACGGACGCTGGGACACGCCCTGCGAAACCCCCTATGCCCACGGCGCCGCCATGATGGTGCGGCGCGAGGCCATCCTCAAGGCGGGCGCGATGCCCGAAATGTACTTCCTCTATTATGAGGAACTCGACTGGTCGCAGCGCATCACGGACGCCGGCTACCGCATCGGTTACGAACCGCGCTGCACGGTTTTCCACAAGGAGAGCCGCACCACCGGCCCGGCCAGCCCGTTGAAAACCTACTACCTCACCCGCAACCGCCTGCTCTTCGCCCGCCGCAACCGCCGGGGCGCCGCACGGCGGCTCTCGGTGCTCTACCAAACCGCCGTCGCATTGCCGAAATCAGTCGTCCTCAACCTGTTGCACGGACGCAGCGATCTGGCCGGGGCCGCCTTGCGGGGCGCCCGCGACTACTTCCGCCTCGAGGCGGACGACAAACCCCACCGACCATGACCCTCACGCTCCGCATCCTCGACCTGGTGCTCTTCATCGGGCTGGGACTCCCCGCCCTCTACCTCTTCGTCTTCGCCCTCTTCTCGATGCACCGTCGCCGGGATCCCTTTCCGCCGGCGTCGAAGATGCACCGCTTCGCCGTGGTGATCCCCGCATACAAGGGAGACGACGTGATCGGCCCCGCTATCGAGGCGGCGCTCGCGCAGGAGTACCCCCGCGACCGCTTCGAGGTGGTGGTGGTCGCCGACAAGTTCCGCCCCGAAAGCCTCCGGCGGCTCGCCGCCCTCCCGATCCGGCTGCTGGTCGCCGACTTCGCCGAAAGCTCCAAGGCCCGGGCCCTCAACCTGGCGGCCGAGCGGCTGGGGCCCGATGCCGCCGACCTGGTGGCGATTCTCGACGTGGACAACATCGCTGCCCCGGACTTCCTGCGCAAAGTAAACGAAGCCTTCTGTTCGGGGGCGGGAGCCGTACAGGGACACCGCAAAGCCCTCAACACCGACACCGACACGGCGCTGCTGGACGCCGCGAGCGAAGAGATCAACAACGCCATCTTCCGCCGGGGCCACGTGGCCCTCGGCCTCTCGTCGGCCCTGATCGGCTCGGGCATGGCTTTCGACCACAAGTGGTTCTGCGAGCACATCGGCCGGGTCAGCACGGCCGGGGAGGACAAGGAGCTGGAGGCCCTGCTGCTGCGCGAGCGCATCTACATCGAATACCTCGACGACGCGGTGGTCTATGACGAAAAGGTACGCAGCGAAGCCAACTTCTACAACCAGCGGCGGCGGTGGCTGGCGGCACAGGCGGGCTCGCTCGCGCGGGCCGTGCGCGACCTGCCCGGCGCCGTCCTGTCGGGCAACCTCGATTACATCGACAAGCTGGTGCAGTGGATGATGCCCCCGCGCATCCTGCTGCTCGGGCTGATTCCCCTGCTGGCGCTGCTGACCACGCTGGTCGCGACGGCATGGTGCGTCAAGTGGTGGGTGGCTCTGCTGCTCTTGCTCTTCGCTCTGGCGTTCGCCCTGCCCGACGAGCTGATGGACGAGCGGCTCAAACGGGCTCTGCGGCGCACGCCCGTACTCTTCCTGCTGATGGCGGCCAACCTGTTCCGACTCCGGGGCGTGAACCGCCGTTTCATCCACACCGAACACGGAAAAACCGAAGTTAAGCCATGAAAATAGCCATCGAAGCGCAGCGCATCTTCCGCCGCAACAAGCACGGAATGGATTTCGTCGCTCTGGAGAGCATCCGCTGCCTCCAGGAGCTCGACCATGAAAACGAATATTTCATCCTGGTCGCACCGGGCGAGGACCGCTGTCTGGAAGCCACCGACAATTTCCACATCGTGGAACTCCGCTGCCCGAGCTACCCGCTGTGGGAGCAGGTGGCTCTGCCGCGGGCGCTGCGCCGCATCCGCCCCGACCTGCTCCACTGCACCAGCAACACGGCGCCGCTCCACGGCGCCGGCACGCGGCTGGTGGTCACCCTGCACGACATCATCTTTCTGGAGCGTCAGGCGGGGCGCAACAGCTCGCTCTACCAGCAGATGGGGCGCATCTACCGCCGGCTGGTGGTGCCCCGTATCCTGAGGCGGTGCAGCCGTATCGTCACGGTCTCGGCCTTCGAGCGCGACCGCATACGCACGGCCCTCGGCCTGCGCGAAGAGGCCGTCGTCGCCATACACAACGGCTACAACCCCCGCTTCCGGGTGCTGGACAAGGCCGCCTGCCGCGTGGTCACGGCGCGCTACCTCGCCGAAGGCGGTTACCTGCTCTTCCTGGGCAACACCGACCCCAAAAAGAACACCGCAGGCACGCTCCGCGCCTATGCCGCCTACCTCCGGCTGTCGGCCACTCCGCGGCCGCTGCTGATCGCCGACCTGCAGGAAGAGGAGGTCGAAGCGCTGCTCGAACGACTCGACCTGGAGCGCATCCGCCCGATGCTCCGCATCGTCGGCTACATCCCCCATGCCGACCTGCCGGCCATCTACAACGGGGCGTTCGCCTTCCTCTACACGTCGCTGCGCGAAAGTTTCGGCATCCCGATCCTCGAGGCGATGGCCTGCGGGACCCCCGTTATCACCTCCGACACTTCGGCCATTCCCGAGATTGCGGGCCGGGGCGCCATGCTCGTCGATCCGACCAACCCCGACGAAATCGCCGCCCGCCTGGTTGCGCTCGAGAGCGACGAGGACATCCGCCGCGGACAGATCGCCTATGGGCTCCATCGCGTCGGCTCCTTCTCGTGGAAGCGCACGGCCGAGCAACTGCTGTCGCTCTACCGGAAAATCGGGACGAAGCCGCAGGGCTGACGACCCGTGCTTTGCCGCTGCAACGGCCCGCAGTGCCGCACAATCCTCGTGCAAACGGGAGGGGAAAGTCAGCGGCCGTTACTGCTGCCCGGAGCCGACCGGGCATTGCGGACTGCAGATTCGGGAAAACAAAACGCTTCCTTAAATAAGGAAGCGTTTTCATTGCGATACGAACCTAAGCGGCTACCGCTTGTCCACAAGGTTTTCCGAAACCCCGTGCAGGTACCAGTCCGTGTCGGTTGCACCTCCCGACCGGGCCCAACGGGCGAAACCGGGGTAAGCCTTCAGAAAATCCACGTTCTCGTAAGCGTGCTGCACGTCGGCGGGAATGTTGATCCCCCAGACCAGCCCGTCGTTCGAGTAGTAATAATCCGCCCCGTCGATGTTGGTATTGCCCTCACGGAGCCGCTCGTAAGCCGCACGACCGTATTCGGTCGGCGCGAAACCGCCCCGGTGAATCTCCATCAAACCGCCGCCCGCTTCGTCCGCGCGGCCGAGGAAGAAATCGAACGTGTCGAAGGTCACGTCTTCGAGCTTGATCGAGTTGCGGAAATAAACCTGGTAGCTCACCTGCGCAAGCTGCGATTCGGGCACTTCATACCCCCGTTCGGTATTGACGTAAACCGCCCCCGCCGGATTGTTATTGCGGGTCTTGGTGTCCCGGAACAGGAAGACGGCGGGCTCCTTGACGCTGTTGCCCGGGTTGAGCTGCACCATATCGGCCGTTTCGGGGGCATTTTGGTTGAAATAGGGCTCCACTTCGTCGATCTGGCCGCCGCGCACGCCCGTCATCCGCAGGTAGATGTCATAGGGAATCGACCCGCCCACGGCCTTCACACGAATCCCGATGAGCATGGCATCGACCATGTTCTTGTTGTTCATGTAAAGCTGGATCTTGTAATTCAGCACCAGGTCGTTGAAGTCGTAGTCGCCGTACGCGGGCCAGAGGTCCTCGAACATGAGCGTGCCCCAGCCGTTGGCCCGCACCGGGTAGTAGATCACTCCACCCACGGTTTCGGCCTGACCGCCGTCCGCGATGCCCTCGTAATCCTTCGCCAGAGGCGATACGGCATAGGTCATGCGGTCGGCGCCCACCGCCACGGATTCGGCAGCCGAAAAGCCCTCCTCCGTCTGGTAGCGCACATAGAGCCGATCCGCCGTTGCGGGCAGATTCAGGGTGACGGGGCTGCTGTCGCCGCCCGCGAAAAAGAGGGCCACGGGCTCGCCGTCGGGAGTTTCGGAAAGGGCGACCCGCGAAAGATGGGGCGCCGTGAAATCGCAGGCTACCGCACGGGTAGTGCTCCAGTCAAAACCGGCGGGGACGACCAGTTCGGCCGTACGTTCATCTGGATTGTCACTCGGATGGATGTCGGCAGCATCTTGCCGGCAGGCCGTAAACGCGCACAGGGCGGCCGCGGCCACAAAAAGCATTTTTTTCATACGCTGAGTTTTTGTCGGGGGACAAAATTTCCGGAAAACCGGAAGGTAACAACCGGTATTCCGCTGTAAAGGTAATCACTATTTCGTTCATCGCCAAATTATTTTCCGCCCGGAAGGCGGGCCGGAGCGCAAACGGATTCCGGACACGCCTCCCGCGGGATTTTCCAGCGGAACGCTCCAACGGTGGTTTGGCGAAAAACATGCCGGAACGAAATAAAACCGTGCGCCCGATTGACCGGATGCGAAAGTTATGTTATATTTGTACGATATTTCGTCCCGGGCCTCTCCAGGAAGGATCAAAACAAGCCGCATGCTCGAAAAAATCAAAAAGAATCCCCGCTTCAAGCATTTCCTGATCGGGCTCATCAGCTCGCATAAGAATCCGCGGCCCCGGTTGTGGGTCCGCTGGTTCGTCAATCCGTTCGTCCACAAGAAAGGCCGCGGCGCCGTCGTGCGCAGCCGCCGCTCGCGCCACGATCTGTTCCCGTGGCACCGCTTCGAGGTGGGACGCGGGGCGCTCGTGGAGCAGTTCACCGTGCTGAACAACGGCGCAGGCGACATCTTGATCGGCGCCGGTGCCCGCGTGGGTATCGGATCGGTGGTGATCGGGCCCGTCAGGATGGGCGAACGCGCCGGGCTGGGGCAGCACGTCTTCGTGGCCGGCTTCAACCACGGCTATGCCGACGCCACGCGCGACTCCAATGTCCAGCCGCTCGTGGTGCGCGAGGTGGTCATCGGCCGCGAATCCCACATCGGCGCCAATTCGGTGGTGGTCGCAGGCGTACACATCGGCGAACGGGTGCAGGTCGGCGCCGGGAGCGTGGTCACCAAAGACATCCCCTCCTACTGCGTGGCCGCCGGCAATCCGGCCCGCATCATCAAACGGTACGACTTCCGTCGCCGTCGCTGGGTGCGAACGGACGACGGGACTGCGCCTGCGGGCAGCTCCGGCCGGAACGACAGCCGACGAAACGACGACACGGGCCGCCGCAAGGGTCATCCGGCAGCAGCAGCAGACGCACAGCCCGACCGAAATGCAAAATCCGACCGCCAGGAGGCAGCGGAAGGCCGCAACGCCCGCAACCAGCCGAAAGGGGATGCCCCCCGAAACGACGCGCCCGACCGCCGGCGGCAGCAGAACGACCGGGCCGCAGCCGACCGGGAAAGGGACGTGCAGAAACAGGCCGGCAACCGGGGCAAAACGGCTGCGGAACGTCTCCCGGCAACGTCCGCTCCGGCACAGGAACCGCGAGCAACAGCGACGGAGCGGCCGGAGGGGTCCCCCCGACGAGAACAGGCGACCGGACGCCCCGCAAACGAACGGCCTGCACAGGGACAACACGCCGCGGACCAATCCGCGCCGGGACAGCCTGCGCAGGGCATAGCTCAAGAGGAGACCCCCACAACGGCCCGCCGCCGCAGAAACCGCCGCAAACCCGCCCCGGACAATCCGGGAAGCCGGGAAACGGGCGCCGACATGCAGGCCGCCTCCGGCATAGGACAGGAACCGACCCCGAATACCGCCGCAGAGCCGCACAGGAACGGGCAGAAAGCCACACCCAACGAGCCGCAGGGGAGGTCCGCCGACACGACCGCGCAAATCCGTTCCGCAGCGCCCCAGCCCGACAACCGGGACAAAGCCTCCGCAGACCGCAACTCCGCAACCGCGCCCGAACCCGGCACGGCATCGCAGGAACGGCCGGCTTCCCGCACGACGGAACCGACGGCCGAATCCCCGGCAAACGACCGGCCCGCACAGGGGCAATCCCCGCAAGCGGCTCCTTCCGCGGACGCATCGTCCGCCGCCGGCTCGCCGGACAACCGATAACCCCCATCCGACAAACCCCCGCCAGTCCCCATGCAACCCGCCGTCACGGTCGTCATACCGGTTTACAACACCGCCTCCTACGTCGAACAGACGCTCCGCTGCATCATGGGCCAGACGCTCCGGGAGACCGAAATCCTCGTCGTGGACGACGGCTCGACGGACGACAGCCCCGCAATCCTCGCACGGCTGGCGGCCGAAGACCCCCGCATACGCATCCACACCCAACCCAACCGGGGTCTCTCGGAAGCCCGCAACGCCGGACTGGACCGGGCCGCCGGACGCTACATCTATTTCATGGACAGCGACGACCTGCTCGAGGAGGAGACGCTGGCCTGCTGCCACGAAAAATGCGAGCGCGAGCAGCTCGATATGGTCTTTTTCGACGCCGAATCGTTCGGCGCTCCGACCACCGACGCTCCGTGGCTCGACTACCGGCGCGCGGGCCGCTTCGCCGACCGCGCCTACGCGGGAGCGGAGCTGCTCGGCGCGATGCTCGACAAGAACTGCTACCGGGCCTCGGCCTGCCTGAGCTTCATCCGGCTGGAACTGCTGCGAAACGCCGGGCTGCGCTTCTATCCCGGCATGTTGCACGAGGACGAACTCTTCACCCCGCAGCTCTACCTGAGCGCCGCCCGCATCGGACGGATCGACCGCCCCTTTTTCAAACGCCGCGTACGCGAAGGCTCGATCATGGGGGCCGCTTTCTCGATGCGCAACATGACGGGCTACCTGACCGCCGCACGCGAGCTGCGCCGCTGGGCGTCCGCGCACGACGCCGCGACGCGCCGGCTGATCGGCCGCCTGACGGCCCGTTTCCTGAATCCGGCGGCCCGCAACGCCTGGGCGCTGCCCCTGCGCGAGCGGCTGCGCATCGCCCGCGCCCTCGCTGCCTATCCGGGCGTGAAGGCCGGGAGCTATGCCAGGCTGCTGGGCAAACGACCCCTGCGTAAACTCCTGCGCCGATGACCGATGTAAAAAAGGAACTGCTGACGGGCGCGGTCTGGACCTCGGCCGCCAAATATTCCAATATCCTGGTGCAGCTCGGCGTCACGGCCGTCCTCTCGCGCCTGCTCCTGCCGGAAGATTTCGGCGTGGTAGCCGTCACCACGGTGATCGTCAGCTTCTTCGCCATCTTCAGCGACCTGGGAATCGCCCCGGCCATCGTGCAGAAAAAGGAGCTCACGCACGACGACCTGAGCCGGATTTTCACCTTTACGCTTCTCTCCGGGGGCGCAGTTACCGTGGTGTTCTTCCTGCTCTCGGGCGCCGTGGCGGCCTACTACGACGCACCGGTGCTGCGCACGATCTGCCGCATCCTCTGTGTAAACCTGCTCTTCGCCGCCCTCAACATCGTGCCGGGAGCCCTGCTCTACAAGGAGCGCCGCTTCCGCTTCATCGCCCTGCGCACGCTCGCCGTGCAGTTCACCGCCGGCGCCGCGGCCGTCGCAGCCGCCTTCGCGGGGGCCGGGGTCTATGCCCTGACGGTGACCCCCGTGGTTTCGTCCGTCGTGCTGTTCGCCGTGAACTACCGCCAGCATCCGCTCCCGCTCCGGCTGCCCGACAAAGGGTCGCTGGGCAAGGTCTTCTCCTTCTCGGCCTACCAGTTCTTCTTCAACATCCTCAACTACTTCACCCGCAACCTCGACAAACTCCTCATCGGCCGCTACATGGGACTCACTCCGCTGGGCTACTACGAAAAATCCTACCGGCTGATGATGCTCCCTCTGCAACAGCTCACCTACGCCATCTCGCCGGTCATGCACCCCGTCTTTTCGGACTTCCGACACAACCGCGAGGCCCTCTCGGCCAACTACCTGCGCGTGGTGCGGCTGCTGGCGTTCATCGGGTTCCCGCTGGCCGCGTTCCTCTTTTTCGCGGCGCCCGAGCTGATCCTGGTGATCTTCGGCGACCAGTGGCTCCCCTCGGTGCCGGTTTTCCGCATCCTCGCCCTCTCGGTGGGAGTGCAGATCATCCTCTCGACCTCGGGCGCCATCTTCCAGGCCGCCGACTCGACGCGGATGCTCTTCCTGAGCGGCCTGCTGTCATCCGTGCTCAACGTGGCGGCGATCCTTACGGGCATCTTCCTCTTCGGCACGCTCGAAGCCGTTGCCGCCTGCATCGTCCTGTCGTTCGGCGTGAACTTCGTGCAGAGCTACTGGCTGCTCTACCGCCGCACGCTCCGCCTCGCCTGGGGCCCCTTCTGGCGGCAGCTTCTCTCGCCCCTGCTGCTGACGGGGATCAGCTGCATTCCGCTGCTGCTGCTCTCGCGCTGGCTCGCCGAGGGGCCGCTCGTGCTGTCGCTGCTGTGCAAGGGGGCTGCGGCCGCGGCCGTCTTCGCCGCCTACATCCAGCTCAGCGGCGAATACGACCTGCTGCAAAAATTCCGCAACCTATGCAAACGACAACCCGGCACATGAAAGGCCTTTTCCTGGTTTTCCACGGCTTCTCGCCCCACAGCGGGATCACCAAAAAGATCTTCGCCCAACGCGACGCCCTCCGCCATGCGGGAGCCGACGTGCGGCTCTGCTACACGCAGATCACCCCCGACGGACGACAGCGCCGCATGATCGACGATCAGGTCGTCGAGGAGTTCGGCCGCGGTCCGGCGGCCAAAATCGCCAAGCGGCTCCGCTATAAGGCCTTGACGGAATACATCCGCCGCGAGGGGATCGAATTCCTCTACGTGCGGCACGACCACAATGCCAACCCCGCCCTCACCCGCTGGTACGACCGGCTGCGCAGGCTGGGCGTGCGCATCCTGGTGGAGATCCCGACCTGGCCCTACGACGCCGAGTTCGCCCGCTCGCCCCTTTCGCGCAAACTCAAACTGCGGATCGACCGCCTGTTCCGCCGGGGGATGGCCCGCCGCATCGACCGCTTCGTGACCTTCTCCGACGCGGAGACGATCTTCGGCCGTCCCACGCTGCGTATCTCCAACGGCATCGATTTCCAGAGCGTTCCCCTGCACCGGGGCGGGCACGACACGTCGCGGGAAGTGCGGCTGCTGGGGGTGGCCAACCTCCATTTCTGGCACGGATACGACCGTGTGATCGAAGGTCTTGCCCGTTACTATGCCTCCGCCCCCGTACGGCGGGTGCTCTTCGACATCGCGGGCGAAGGTCCTGCGGCCGCCGAGTACGCCGGGGCCGTTCGCCGGCTCGGGCTCGAAGGGATTGTGCGGCTCTGCGGCCCCCTCTCGGGCGAGGCGCTCGACGAGGCGTTCGACCGTGCGGACGTCGGTATCGCCAGCCTGGGCCGCCACCGCAACGGCATCGACCGGATCAAGACCCTCAAAAACCGGGAATACGCCGCCCGGGGCATCCCCTTCGTCTATTCCGAAACCGACGACGATTTCGACACCATGCCCTACGTAATGAAGGCCCCGGCCGACGACTCGCCTCTGGACATCGCCGCCCTGCTGCGCTTTGCCGACGGCGTGACGCTCCCCGCGGAGGGTATCCGCGCCACGGTCGAGCAAATCCTCTCGTGGGATGCGCAGATGGCCCGCGTGGTATCTCATATTCAGTCCGTACAAACCCCCGAACGATGAAAACCGTCGAACTGCTCTTCTGGATCGCCCTGCTGCTGGTCTTCTACACCTACCTCGGCTACGGGCTGCTGCTCGCCCCGGCCGTCTGGCTGCGGGAGCGGATACGGCCCCGCCGGGCAGCCGCCCTGCCCGACGAGCTGCCTCGCGTGACGCTGGTTATCGCCGCCTACAATGAGGAGGCGGTCGTGGACGTCAAGATGCGCAACTGCCTGGCCCTCGACTACCCCGCCGACCGGCTCCGCATCCTCTGGGTCACCGACGGTTCGACGGACGGCACGAACGAACGCCTCGCGGCGTGGCCCCGCGCCGACGTGCTTTTCGAGCCGGCAAGACGCGGTAAGACGGCGGCACTGAACCGTTCGATCGGCTGCATCGACACGCCGCTGGTGATCTACACCGACGCCAATACGATGCTCAACCCGGAGGCCGTGCGCGAAATCGTCCGCCGCTTCGACGACCCCGCGGTAGGATGCGTGGCCGGCGAGAAACGGGTGCGGCCGCGCCCCGTCGCCGACAGTGCAACAACGGGAACGCGGAACGATGGAGCGGACATGCCATCCGGCGATCCGGACAAAACCCGAACCGGGAGCGGCGCGACGCCCACATCCGATGCGGGCGGAACGTCCGTCCCGCAGGCCAACGCCGCCGCAACCGAAGGGCTCTACTGGCGTTACGAATCCCTGCTCAAACAGGGCGACGACCGTCTCCATACCGCGGTGGGCGCCGCCGGCGAACTTTTCGCCGTGCGCCGGGAGCTCTACCGCCCGCTGCCCGAGGATACGCTGCTCGACGACTTCGTACTCTCGATGCGGATTGCCCGCGCGGGCTACCGCATCGCCTACTGCAATACTGCCTGGGCCGAGGAGGAGCCCTCAGCCGATATGCGCGAGGAGGGAAAGCGCAAGACCCGGATCGCGGCGGGCGGCCTGCAATCGGTCTGGCGGCTGCGCGGGCTGCTGCTCCCCTGGCCCCGGCCGCTGCTCTGGTGGCAGTACCTTTCGCACCGGGTGCTGCGCTGGACGCTCGCACCCCTGATGCTGGCCCTCCTGCTGCCGCTCAACATCGTCCTGGTCGCAGGCTCTCCGCACCGGCTGCTGTACGGGTTCCTGCTGGCGTGCCAACTGCTTTTCTACGCCGCCGCGCTGGTCGGCTACCTCTCGGCCCGGCGAGGCCGCAACGGTGGATTATGCGCCGTTCCCTACTATTTTCTCTTCATGAATCTGCACGTTTTCGCCGGAATTGTCTATCTTTGCAGACATAAAGGCAACGGGGCCTGGGAAAAAGCCCGCCGAGCCTGAAACGATTCCGTTCCATGACACCTCAAATCGGCCTATCGAAACCGGCTTTTCCGATCGCTGCCATGCAATCGGCGACCGCCGGTTCGCCCCGACCCGAAAGCGACCGCTCCGCAATGAAACACATCGACCTCAATCCCGCAGACTATAAGATTCTCGTGGTGGACGACATCGCCACCAACGTCATGCTGCTCAAGGCGGTGCTCGGGCGTGCCAAGTACCGGATCGTGACGGCCACGGGCGGCCACGAGGCGCTCGAACAGGTCGAACGCGAGAAGCCCGACCTGGTGCTGCTGGACATTATGATGCCCGATATGGACGGGTACGAGGTGATGCGACGCCTGCGTGCCGACCCCCGGTGGGAGGACCTGCCGGTGATCTTCCTCACAGCCCTCAACAACACGGAGGACATCGTCAAGGGATTCAAACTGGGCGCCAACGACTACGTTTCCAAGCCGTTCAACCACGAGGAGCTCATCACCCGCGTGGCGCACCATATCTTCATCGCCGCGTCCAAGCGCACGATCCTCGAGCAGAGCGAACAGCTCCAGCGCACCATGCGCAACCGCGACCGGATGTACTCGGTCATCGCACACGACCTCCGCTCCCCGATCGGCACGCTCAAGATGGTCTTCAACATGCTGACCCTCAATATTACCGAGCAGATGGCAGGTGCCGAGAACATCGAGATGCTCAAGATGGGCAACGACATCACCGAAAACACCTTCATGCTGCTGGACAACCTGCTCAAGTGGACCAAGAGCCAGACGGGGCGCATGAATACGGTTTTCCAGGAGGTCGATCTGGCGGAGGTGGTGCTCTTCGCCGGCAAGATCGCCGACCTGGTCGCTTCGGCCAAAGGCATCACCGTGGAGTACGAACTGCCCGCTTCGGCAAAGGTGCGGTGCGACGTGGATATGATTAAGACCATCGTCCGCAACCTGCTGAGCAACGCCATCAAATTCAGCCACGAGGGAGGCCGCGTCATCGTTTCGATGAGCGAAACCGCGACGCACGTGCTGGTCAGCGTCCGGGACTTCGGAAAGGGCATCCGGCAGGAGGACCAGAGCAAGGTGCTCGATCCCGACGTGCACTTCACCGATTACGGCACACGCAACGAGGAGGGCTCCGGACTCGGATTGCAGCTCTGCAGCGACCTGACCCGGCGAAACGGAGGGGAGCTCACCTTCGTATCGAAAGAGGGGGAGGGTTCGACCTTCACTTTCTCCGTCGCCAAATCCCAGGCCGCCGACCAACCCTCCGACCGGCCCGTAAGCTGACGCGACCGCAACGGATCGCCTTGTCGGGATCGACCGCAATCGGGCGGCTCCGTCCACTCATCTTTCCGGACAACGCATCCGGGAATCGGATTTACAGCCGACCGTTCCCTAACACGAAAAGAATCTACCGACGTAACCGCATGACGACGCCCTCCGCCGACCGCAGCACGGCGTACGGAAACGTCTTATTCGCTTCTTCCGGCTTTCGCCCGGGGATGTTTTGTCTCTTTTGCCTTTCAATACCATGCACGGCGGGCAGGTGCATCGCCGACTGCAGGGGATGACGGGACACCGCCGCTATGCGCGTACGCCGTGTTTGCGGAGCAGCTCCTCGAAATAGGCGATCGTCTTGCGGAGCCCCTCCTCCAACTGCACGGTGGGCTGCCAGCCCCCCAGGTGTTCGCGTGCAAGCGTGATGTCGGGCCGCCGCTGGTGGGGGTCGTCCTCGGGCAGCGGCTTGAACTCGATGTGCGAGCCGGAACCCGTGAGTCCGATGACCAGCCCGGCGAGTTCGAGCATGGTGAACTCGCCCGGATTGCCGATATTGACCGGACCGAGAAAGTCGTCGGGCGAGGCCATCATCCGCACCATCCCCTCGATCAGATCGTCCACGTACTGAAAGCTCCGGGTCTGCGACCCGTCGCCGTAGATCGTGATGGGACGGCCCAGTAGCGCCTGCACGATAAAGTTGGAGACCACGCGACCGTCTTCGAGGTTCATTTTCGGCCCGTAAGTATTAAAAATGCGGATGATCTTCACATTCAGCCCGTGCTGCATCCGGTAGCTGAAGAACAACGACTCGGCACAGCGTTTGCCCTCGTCGTAGCAGGCGCGGAGCCCGATGGGATTGACATTGCCCCAGTAGCTCTCGGGCTGGGGATGCACCTGGGGATCGCCGTAAACCTCCGACGTGGAGGCCTGGAGAATCCGGGCGCCGTTGCGCTTGGCCATGCCGAGCATGTGGATGGCGCCGAGCACCGACGTCTTGATGGTTTTGATCGGGTCGTGCTGGTAGTAAACGGGCGAGGCGGGACAGGCAAGGTTATAGATCTCGTCGGCCTCGGTATGATAGGGGTCGATCAGGTCGTGCTCGACCAGCTCGAAGTTCGGATCGTCGAGCAGGTGTTCGATATTCTCCCTGCAGCCGGTGAAGTAATTGTCCAGGCAGACCACGTTGTGGCCTTCCCTGAGGAGCCTTTCGCACAGATGCGAGCCGATAAAACCCGCTCCGCCCGAGATGACGATTCTCTTCATTATTGGGGGTTGATTCGTTTTGAATAACAAATGTAAGACAATTTATCATTATCTTTGTAAAATTGCATGCATAAATCGGAGTCCATGGGCAAAAAAGCGACATTTTATCTGCTGAACAATCTCCTCATCGCGGCGACCGTCGGCTTTCTGCTGCTTGCGGCAGCCTGCTGGTATGCCCCGCGCGTGGATCCGTGCATCCGTCCGGGGTGGGTCGTGGTCGGGCTGGCGATGCCCGTGGTGATGGCTTTCAACCTCGGGCTGCTCGTGTACTGGCTTATCCGACGACGGTGGATCGCCTTCGTCCCGCTGCTGGCCCTGCTGCTCAACATGAGCTATGTCGCCTCGGTTTTCCAGCTTCCAAACCCCTGGCATCCCGCGGAGCGCGACTACGATTTCACGGTGGTCACGCTCAACGTCCACGGCTTCCGACAGGAGCTTGGCTTCCGTTCGAGCGTCGAACAGACCGCCCGCTTCATGCGCGAGCACAAGGCCGACGTGGTATGCCTCCAGGAGTTCCGCGAGGGACGTTCGATGCCGTTGGACAGCATCGTCGCGGCTTTCGACTTTCTGCCCCACCACCGGTTGGAAGGCGGGTTGGCGCTCTTCAGCCGCTATCCCATCGGCGAATGTACCTATTTCGACTACGGCGACGGGGTAAACGGGGCGATGGTGGCCGACCTCGACATCGACGGCCGCCCCGTGCGTCTGCTCAACGTACACCTGCAAACCACCGGTATGGCTCCGCTGATGCGGATTTACCGCAAGGAACCGGGGATGGGCGTCCCCTGGCGACAGGCCCGCGGCACACTCCTCGCCAATGCCTGCAAACGGGCCGAACAAGCTCGCCAGCTGCGACGGATCATCGACGCGACCGACGGCCCCACGGTGGTCGCAGGCGATCTGAACGACATGCCCTCGTCCTACACCTACCGCACCCTGCGCGACGGGCTCCGGGACGGATTCCGTCAGCGGGGCAGCGGCTTCGGCTCCACCTTCCGCGGCATGAAGGGGCTTCTGCGCCTCGACTACATCTTTTTCGGCAAGGGGCTGATCTGCCAGGTTTACGAGATTCCCGACGTCCGGCTGAGCGACCACCGACCCGTGATTGCGGAATTGGAATTCAATTGACAAGCGGCGGCGTATCCACCCTCCGGCTGCCGGCAGGATCGCCGGGCCGTACATACGCACCGAACGACCGGCGACAACGAAACGCTGCGGGATAAAAAACCACCATTACCACCCCTTTTGCAACCCCAGCAGGTAGCGCTCCGTAAGGCGGGAGACCGCATAATCCCCGAGCGAATCCGCGGCGACTGGCAGGAAATCCCGCAGCAGTTCCGCAGAGAAACGCTCCGCCTCGATGCGGTAAAAGACGGCGTGAATCGTCTGGTGGGAGAGCTGGTGCGGCGGCAGCACCGACGTGCCGAGCAGCCGGACCGTCCCCGCCCCGGCGAACCATTCGGTGAAACAAGCATCCCCGCACAGGTCAGCATAATCCGTCGCCCCCTCCCGTTCGATCAGCGGAAATTCGTAAAGACCCTGCCAGATATCCCCCGCCCCCCGGCGACGAAGCAGAGTACGTTCATTGCTGCATACGTGCAGGTAGTGAAACCACCGGTCGCGCACTTTCGTGCGTCCGCCCTTTACGGGCCGCTGCCCGACCGTTCCCGCACCGAGCGCGAGGCACCGACCCGAGAGGGGGCACTCCGCGCACGCCGGCTGCCGGGGCGTGCAGACTGTCGCCCCGAAGTCCATCACCGCCTGGTTATAGACGCCCGGACGCTCCGCATCCAACTGCTGTTGTGCCAGCTCCGCAAACGCCCTCCGGCCGGCCGCCGTGTCCACGGGAAGATCCAGATCGAACACCCGCGCCAGCACGCGGAGCGCATTGCCGTCCACCGCCGCCCGCGGCTCCCCGCCAGCAATGGAAGCCACCGCAGCAGCCGTGTAATCCCCCACCCCCGGCAGGGTGCGCAGCTCGTCGTAGCGAACGGGGAAGCGGCCGCCGAAACGGGCCACCACCTCCCGGGCTGCGGCGCGGAGGTTGCGGGCACGGCTGTAATAGCCGAGCCCCTGCCACAGCCGCAACACCTCGTCCTCCGTGGCTGAAGCGAGAGAGGTCACATCGGGAAAACGGGCCGCGAGCCGCTCGAAATAGGCCGTACCCTGCCGAACGCGGGTCTGCTGGAGGATGATCTCCGAAAGCCAGATCAGGTAGGGGTCACGCGTGCGGCGCCACGGCAGATCGCGCCCCCGCAGGGCGTACCATTCGACGAGCGCCGGAGCGATCGGGAAAAGAGAACTATCGTCGGAAATTCGATTCATCCGGGAAAACCGCCGGGCGGAGTGCAAAGACGGGACAAACCCGCGGAGACCGGAACCCGGCCGTGAAAGCCGGGCCGAAGAGACCGCAACGCCCCCTGCGGAAGCGATTCCGAAGAGAGCCGCCGCACGGCTGCGGACTACGCCTCGCCGATCTTGTGGCCAACGCCGAAGTCATCCCCGCTCTGCTGCTGACGCGGCGAGGGGATCTCGATCTTGCCCACGTTGCTTTCATAGCGGGTCACATTCTCCTGCAGCGACATGAGCAGCCGTTTGGCATGTTCGGGCGTGAGGATGATGCGGCTTTTGACCCTGGCCTTCTGCACCCCCGGAAGCACGGTCGCAAAGTCGAGGATGAACTCGGAAGTGGAGTGGGAAATGATCGCCAGGTTGGAATACGCCCCCTGTGCGACCTCTTCGCCGAGCTCGATGTCGATGCCTAATTTTTTGATCTCTGCCATTGCCCTGAGTGTTTATTGACAAATGTATGGGATTTCAGTCCCCGATGTGCAACCCGCGAGCCAAAGTTTTCGATATTTTATCAACATTTCCTTTCCCGGTTCATCCGCCGACCCGGATTCCGGCAACCACCCATTCCCGGCCGCCGGCAAATGGCCGCCGCTCGGTCACCGGAAGAACTCAGCTTCGACCCGTCCGGCGCGTATCGAGAACGCCGCCTGCACGTCGGCAGGATGCGGCAACAGGAGGGAAGAATACGGGAGGAGGGCAAAGGGAGAGACAAGAGGGTAGGGGCTGCAGAGGCAACAGAATACGACAACAGGAGGGAGTGCAATAGGAGGCGCAACGGGAGACGGCAACAGTGGTGGCAGTAACAGAAAGCAGCAGCCGGTACTCCGGGCTTCGGGTCGGAACCCTTCCGCCGGGCGGAGCTCCCTGCCGATCCCGACACCTTGTGGCCACCGGTGCGCCTTTTTTCGGTATCGCCGCTCCGGAATTGGGATTGTTTTCCTATCTTTGCAATCTGAATCCGGAAAAGAGAAGAAATGGGTTTTGAAATCTTCGCGATCCTCCTGCGCGGCATCGGCGTCGGCGTCGCGGCCTCGATCACCGTGGGGCCCGTTGCCGTGCTTTGCATCCAGCGGACACTGAGCAAAAACCGTCGCTCGGGCATCGTCTCCGGCCTGGGCGTTGCCTGCGCCGACACCTTCATGGCCATGGCCGCCTACTTCTTCTACTCCGTTTTGCAGGCCCAGATCGAGGAGTACAACCAACTGCTCCGGGTCATCGCTGGCATTTTCGTGGTCATCGTGGGGGTCTATATCTTCTTCCAGAACCCCGTGCCCCAGATCCGCCGCAACCGGGCGGGCCGCACGAGTCTGTGGCAGGACTTCGCCTCGGTGTTCGGGCTGACGATCGCCAACTTCATCCTGGTAATCCCCTACATTCTCACCTTCTTCGCCGTGTTCAAAATCTCGACCGTCGAATCGCTCGACATGGCGGGATTCTTCCGGGGCATCCTGGTGATCGCCGGCTTCTTCGGCGGCTCGGTGGCCTGGTGGACGACGCTCGCCTTCGTGCTCAACCTCTTCCGCCGCCGCTTCCGGCCCCGCCACATGCTCACGATCAACCACGTGGCAGGCGTGCTGATCGGCGTGCTGGGAATTTACACCATACTTTCGACCTTCTTCAACCTCCTCCCCGATGGAATGCTCTAAGCCCCGGAAAATCGTCGTGGCCATCGACGGCTACTCCTCGTGCGGGAAAAGCACGTTCGCCAAGACCATCGCCCGCAGCCTGGGCTATATCTTCATCGACACGGGCGCCATGTACCGCGCCGTCACGCTTTACGCCTTCGAGCACGGCGCCATCCGCTCGGGCATCGTCGATGAAGAGGCGGTCGTCGGGCTGCTCGACGAAATCCAGATCGCTTTCCGCTTCAACCCCGAGCGGGGTGCGAGCGACATCTACGTCAATGGCGAACGGGTCGAGGGACGCATCCGCACGATCGAGGTGAGCAACTGCGTAAGCCGCGTGAGCTCGATCCGCGAAGTGCGCCAGAAGCTGGTGCGCATGCAGCAGGAGTTGGGTCGCAGCCGGGGCGTGGTGATGGACGGACGCGACATCGGCACGGTGGTCTTCCCCGACGCCGAACTCAAGATCTTCATGACGGCCGACCCGCAGGTGCGGGCCCGCCGCCGCTACGACGAACTCCGAGCCAAGGGCGACGACGTTTCGTTGGAGGAGGTGCTCGAAAACGTCCGCTCGCGCGACGCGGCCGATTCGGGCCGTGCGATCTCACCGCTGCGGCAGGCCGAGGACGCACTGGTGCTGGACAACAGCTGCATGAGCGTCGAGGAGCAGATGGCCTGGTTTATGGAGCGCTACCGCGAGGCGGCCTGCTCCGACAAGTAGCCGCCGTGCCGGACGGCGGAAACGGTCCGGCAATCCGACAAAGCATGAAAGTCACCATCGATAACCGGTCGGGATTCTGCTTCGGAGTCGTCCGAGCCATCTCCCGCGCCGAGCAGGCACTCGGGGAGGGAGGCACCGTCTTTTCGCTCGGGGACATCGTCCACAACCGCATCGAGGTGCAGCGGCTCCAGCAGCTCGGACTCGAAACCGTATCCCACGCCCAGATGGAGAGCCTCTGCGGACGGCGGCTCTTCATCCGCGCCCACGGGGAGCCCCCCTCGACCTTTGCAACGGCCCGGCGGCTGGGCATCGAGGTGATCGACGCCACCTGCCCCGTGGTGGCCCGCCTGCAGGAGAAGGTCAAGCGGGCGCATGCGGAAATGCGGGCCTGCGGCGGACAGGTGGTGATCCTCGGCAAACGGGGCCACGCCGAAGTGGTCGGGCTCACGGGCCAGGTCGCAGAACCCACGCTGGTCGTGGAGTCGGAAGCCGACCTCGCGCGGATCGATTTCACCCGACCGATCCATTTCCTTTCGCAGACCACCCAGAGCGTCGATCTGTTCCGGCTCCTGCACGAACGTATGCTCGAGCGGGCCGCCGACCCCGCGCGGGTCGTGGCCGACGAGACGATCTGCCGCCAGGTTTCGGGCCGGGAACAACACCTGCGGACATTCGCAGCCGCATACGACGTAATCGTTTTCGTCTGCGGCCGCAAATCCAGCAACGGACGGGTGCTTTTCGAGGTTTGCCGCGATGCCAACCCGCGCTCGTACAACGTGGAGGAGGCCGGGGAACTCGAAGCCGCCTGGTTCGATGGGGCCTGTCAGGTGGGAATATGCGGCGCCACCTCGACCCCCGAATGGCTGATGCGGGAGGTCGCGGAGGCGATCGCCGGCGGGCGGTTCGCGCAGTAAGCCTCCGGCTGAACGCCCGTCGAAGGCCGTGTGCCGGGAATGGGCCCGGCGTCCGCCGCAGCCCCCGGACGCCGGCACGGGATTTCGGCCCGAAACCTGCAAGGTCGGCACAGCACGTCGCCGCACGGCCGGAACATCCGCCGAACCGGGCACGGCAGCAAGCGAAAGACGCGCAACGAAAAATCGAGCGCGCACAAAATAGAAACCGGCCGGACTCCGTTCGGTCATAAACGACAAACGACATGAAATACCTGATCCGATCCGTCAAATACCTCCTCGCCCTGGTGGTGCTCTACCTCGCCGTGCTGATGCTGATGACGCTCACGCGCACCTCGCTGCTCTCCCCCGCCGAATCCCTCTCGATGCTGGTGCACTCCACCCGCGGACAGCTGCTCATCGCCGCCGTGGTGGTGCTCGCGGCGCTCTACCCGCGTTTCGGCTTCATCAGCCGCCGCGTCGGGGGCAACCTGCGCACCGACCGCGAACAGATCGTGCGGGCCTTTGAGACCGAAGGCTTCGCGCTCCGCCGCGAGACGCCCGGCGAGCTGGTCTTCCGGGGCGGCAGCCTGATTAAGCGGCTCGGGCTACTGTTCGAGGACGAAATCCGGGTCACGCAGCAGGGCGACGAGCTCGTGCTCGACGGCATCCGCCGGGGCGTGGCCCGCGCCGCCTACCGCCTGGGCTCCTACCTTTCATACGCGAGAGACCATGAATAGCAAACGCCTATTCCGCCGCGCGGCCGGCCTTGCCGCCGCGCTCCTTGCGCTGGGCGCGCTGACTTTCGCCGGGCGCAACGATTTCGGGCTGGGGCGCAACACGGAAATCCTCATCAACCTGATGCGGGAACTGAGCCTCAACTATGTGGACGAGGTTTCCCCCGACCGGCTGATGCAGCAGGCCGCGGCGGGCATGACCCGCACGCTCGACCCCTACACCGAGTTCATGCCCGAGGAGCAGATGTCGGACTTCGAGCTGCTGACCACCGGCAAGTACGGCGGCGTCGGCTCGCTCATCCGCAAGAAGGGCGACTACGTCATCTTCGCACAGCCCTACAAAGGCTCGCCCGCCGACCGCGCCGGCATCCGCATCGGCGACCGCATCGTGCGCATCGACGGGCAGGAGGCCAGGGGCATGACCATCGAGCAGGTGAGCGCCCTGCTCAAGGGGAGCCCCGGCACCAAGGTCAAGCTGACCGTCGAACGGCTGCTCGGCGGCGAGCAACAGGAGCTCACCCTGCGCCGCGAGCGCATCGCCATCCCGTCGGTGCCCTACTACGGCTATGTGGCCGACGGCATCGGCTACATCCAGCACAGCGACTTCACCGAGGGGAGTTACGACGAACTGCGTGCCGCGCTCGAAGCGCTGCAACGCGAAGGCGAGCTGCGGGGCCTCATCCTCGACTACCGCTCGAACGGCGGCGGCATCCTGCAGGAGGCCGTCAAAATCGTCTCCCTGTTCGTCCCGAAGGGCACGGAGGTGGTCAGCACCCGGGGCCGGGCCAAAGACGCCGGACACACGTTCCGCACCGAGTCGGCGCCGGTGGCTCCGAATCTGCCGCTGGCCGTGCTGGTGAACGGCAACACGGCTTCGTCGGCCGAGATCGTCGCCGGAGCGCTCCAGGACCTCGACAGGGCGGTGCTCATCGGGCAAAAAACCTTCGGCAAGGGGCTCGTTCAGTCCACCCGTCCGCTGGGGTACAACACGATGGTCAAGATGACCACCGCCAAATATTACATGCCCTCGGGACGCTGCATCCAGGCCATCGACTATTCGGCCCACGAAGGGCGCGGCGGTGCGAAACAGGTGCCCGACTCGCTCGTCCATGCGTTTACGACCCGAGCGGGACGCACGGTTTACGACGGCGGAGGCATCACCCCCGACCTGCGCACCGAGCCGCAGTACGTCAGCCGCTTCGCCATGACCCTCTATGCCCTGGGATTCATCGAGGATTTCGTGGACGACTACATGCGGGAGCATGCGGCGGATACCATCGACAACCGGACTTTCTCGATCACCGACGCCGATTACGACCGCTTCGTCGCCTTCATGCAGGACAAGGAGGTGCCCTATGAATCCGACACGCGGCGCGTGCTCAAAAGCCTCAAAACAGCCGCCGGCAACGACCGCTACACCGAGCTGGAGGAGGAGATCGCACGGCTCGAATCGCAGCTCAAGGACGACAAGCTCACCAACCTGGCGACCTACCGGGGGGAGATCACCGACGCCATCAACAGCGACGTCGTGCTTCGCCACAGCTATGTCGAGGGGGTCGTGGAACACGGCCTGACCGACGACCGCGAGGTGGCCGAGGCGGTGCGGCTGCTCGATGACCCCGCGCAGCTCGCCCGGATGCTCTCGCCCGAGGTTGCGCAGCCCGACACGGAGCAGGAAGCGGCGAAAGATACCGTGCAGGCGGAGGAGGAATAACCGTTCCGCAGCCCGGCAGCAAACGACGAACTAAGCGTGCCGAAACGACGATGACGCGATTCAAACACATAACCCGACACCTGCTCTCCTTCCGCAACCGCATCGTGGCGATCGTGGCCGGGGTCACGCTGGTCGCGCTCTCGCTGCTTTTCACCAACCAGATGGCGGGGCAGCTCAAGGAGAAGGAGCAGCACGAGGTGGAACTCTGGGTACACGCCATGGAGCGCGTGCTGCGCGACGTGACCGTCGATGCCGACAACGACCCTTTCGTCCGGGACATCCTGAGCAAACGCAACAACATCCCCTTCGTCATTACCGACGAGAACCTGACGGTCATCCATGCCCACCTGATTCCCGACAAGATTCTCGACCACCCCGACCGTCTGCGCCGCCGCATCGACCGCATGAGCCGCGAAAACACCCCCATCACGATCAAGTACCTCTGGGGGCACAAACACATCATCTTCTACGGACAGTCGCGCCTGCTCAAAACGCTCTACTACTTCCCCTACGTGCAGTTGGGCGTCATCGCCATCTTCATCCTGCTGGGATTCATCGCTTTCCGCTCGACCAAGCAGGACGAACAGAACCGCATCTGGATCGGGCTGGCCAAGGAGACCGCCCACCAACTGGGCACCCCCACCTCCTCGCTGCTCGGCTGGATCGAATACCTGCGCAGCCAGCCCGTCGATCAGACCGCTGTCGAGGAGATGAACAAGGACCTCGCCCACCTGATGAAGATCGTGGACCGTTTCTCGAAAATCGGCTCCGAAACCCCTCTCACCCCCGCCAACATCAACGAAGTGGTCGGCGAGACGGTCATGTACTTCCGCGCCCGCATCCCCCGCAACGTCACCATCGACTACAACGGGCTGGCCATCGCTCCCGTGCAGGCTTCGATCAACACGGCTCTGTTCGCATGGGTGGTGGAAAACCTGCTGAAGAACTCGCTCGACGCTCTGCAGGGACACGGCCGCATCGACGTGCGGATCGCCTCCGACGAACGGCATGTGATGATCGAGGTGAAGGACACGGGCAAGGGCATCCCCAAAAGCAACTGGAAACGCATCTTCGAGCCGGGCTTCACCACCAAGACCCGGGGCTGGGGACTGGGCCTTTCGCTTTCGCGCCGCGTGATCGAGGAGTATCACCAGGGACGCATCGCCGTCGTGGATTCCGAGCCCGGCAAAGGCACCACGATCCGCGTGACCCTCAAACGGGTTTACGAATGATCGCCCCGGCCGATACGCTGGCGACCCATGCGGGGATGCCTTTCAACGCGGCCGATGCGCTCGACACGGCCGGAACTCTCTTCTCCTCTCTGCCGCCGGCACCGGGCGCAGGCACGGACAGCCTCGCCGCGAGTGCAAGTGTGCTCGACACGGCCGGAACCCTCTTCTCCTCCCTGCCGTCGGCACCGGGCGCAGGCACGGACAGCCTCGCCGCTGTCGCGGATACGCTCGCGGCGACCGGCGAGGGGTGGCGGGCGGCTTCGGCCGCCGACCTGTTCGGCGAAGCCTCCCAGTTGGCCGAGCCCGCTGCTGGCGCCGCCCGCCATCTGGCGGCTTTGACCGACAGTCCGCTGTTCCAGCTGCTCGTGCTGGGACTCGCCGCCGCCTACCTGCTGCTGCTCTACCGCAACCTTACCGACGTCTATGCCCTCTGGGGCATGACCTCCATCGACCGGGCCAAGAGCAGCCGTATCCTCCAAACCGAGGGGAGCAACTACACCCATTTCCTCCATGCGATGCTCGCGCTGGGTATTCCCGTTGCGGGCGTTGCGGCCGTGCGGCTGCTCGCGCTGGCGCTCCCTGCGACGCTCGCCGCTAACGTTTCGCCCCACCTGTCGGCGCCGCTGGCCGGGGTCGCCGCCGCGCTGCTGCTGCTGGTGGCCGGAGTCCAGGTCGCGGCGCTGCGCATTGCCGGAGAAGTGACCCTCACCCAGCCTTTTGTCGGCAACCTGCTCCACCTCAAACGCATCTACGCCGCGCTCGCAGCCGTGGCCGTCTCACCGCCGCTGCTGCTGTGGGTGCTCTGCACGGGCGACAGCGGGAAGTGGCTTTTCTATCTGATTCTGTGCGAATCGGTTATCCTGACCATTTTATATCTGAAAGAGTCGCTGGCGCTCTTTATTTCCAAAAAAATTTCGATTTTGCATTGGTTTTTGTACCTTTGTATCGTCGAAATCTTCCCGGTCAGCCTGCTATGGCTGCTCCTGGTTCGATGAAAGTAAACGCTTAAAATTGACGGATTTGAAAGTAAACAGCGTATTGGTCTCCCAACCTCGCCCCGCTGTGGTCGAGAAGTCTCCGTTCTACGAATTGTCCCGCAATCATCGGGTGGAAATCGACTATAAACCCTTCATCCGGGTCGTCGGCGTCTCCCTCAAAGAGTTCCGCAGCCAGCGGGTGGACATTCTCACGCATACGGCCGTCATCTTCTCTTCGCGCACCACCATCGACAGCTTTTTCCACATCTGCGAAGAGGCCCGCATCACCGTGCCCGAAACCATGAAATACATCTGCCAGACCGAGGCCGTAGCCCTCTACCTGCAGAAATATATCGTTTACCGCAAGCGCAAGATCTCTTTCGCCGACGGCACGTTCACCAATTTCATGGAGCTGATTATCAAGCATAAGGACGAAACATTCCTGCTTGCCCTGAGCGAACCGCACAAACCCGAGCTGCCCGATGCGCTCACCAAGCTGCACCTGCGCTTCGATCCGGTAATCCTGGCCCGCACGGTGGCCGCCGACCTGAGCGACGTGGACCCCAAGCGGTACGACCTGCTGGCGCTCTACTCTCCGTCGGACGTCAAGACGCTCGTCGAAAAGTTCGATCCCGCGGAGCTGCCCGCTGTCGCCGTTTTCGGCGAGGGAACCCTGCGGGCCGCCATCGAAGCCGGCATTGCGGTCAAGGCGATGGCCCCTACCCCCGCCGCCCCTTCGATGGTCAAGGCCGTTGACCTCTACATCGGCAGGCTCGAGGCGGGGGAAGAGATTCCCGACGTCGAGTTGCAGGCCGACCCGCGCAAGGAGGAGTTCATCCGCACGCAGCAGCACAAGCTGGCCAAGAAAAGCCGCGCACGCCGCCCCTCGGCGTCCAAGAAATAAGATGACCGACCACTCGCTTCCCCGTACCGAGCGGCTCCGCACGTTCGGAGCAATCCGCCGCCTTTTCGGTCAGGGGGACGGAGGATTCGTCTATCCGCTACGCTACGTCTGCTATACCGAGGCCGACGAAGCCTTCGGCGCGGAGGTCCTCTTTTCTGTCCCCAAGAAATTCCACAAGCGGGCCAACAAGCGCAACCTGCTGCGCCGCCGAACCAAAGAGGCCTACCGGCTTCACAAAGCGCTGCTGCGGGAGGGCGAGCCGCGCGTGGCCATAGACCTCGCGCTAATCTATGCCGCCCGCGAGATCACCGACTACAAAACCATCGAACATGCCGTGCGGCGGATTCTGGAACGCATCGTTCAGGGGTTGTAAACGCGTCGCGGCACTCCCCCTGTGGCTGCTGGTGAAGATCTATCAATACGTCATCTCTCCCCTTACGCCACCCTCGTGCCGCTTCACCCCGACCTGCTCGCAATATGCGGCCGAGGCGCTGCGCAAATACGGCCCGCTCAAAGGGTCGTGGCTCGCCCTGCGCCGACTGTCGCGCTGCCACCCCTGGGGCGGCAGCGGCTACGATCCGGTACCCTGAAATTCAAATTCCGCCTTTCCCATCGCCGAAAACGCCCCGGCGACAACCGGAACCCCGTCGCACGCTTCCGTACGGTCGCACACTCCGCCGCACATGCGGCCTCATCCTCCGCGCTGCACGTAGCCGACGCCCGACCGCGCCCGGTCCGCATGGCTACCGCTCCCCGATATCCCGGTAAGTGGCCTGCAACATCGCCTTTCCGACGTCGAGCCGCCCGCTGTCGGGACCGTTTTCGAGAATCGTTCCGCCGGCCGTACAGTCGTAAACCGTCTCGCCCGTCGCATCCACGACTCCGAACCCGTCATTGAAAGTGTAGTAGGCAAACTTGCGGGGGGGGGTCGCAGGAGACAACACGTTTTTGCTGAAGCGGAAATCCCCGTGCCCGATCCCCATTTGCGCGAGCAGGGTGGCGGCGAAATCGATCTGCGAAGCGTAGGTCTCCACCGTGCGGGGACCCCGCACTGCGCCGCCCGTCCAGATCATGGGAATGCGGTGGCGCAAAGGCACGTTGTACGCGATGCCGTAAGGGTAGGAGTAGGCGTGGTCGGCCACCAGCACGACCAGCAGGTTGTCCCATGCGGGCGAATCCCGCCACCGGTCGATCATCCGGCCGACACATTCGTCCGTAAAAGCCATGGCGTTGAGCACCTTGTCATCGAACTTATCATAGGGCACCTCGAACGGCTCGTGGCTGCTGAGCGTCAGCAGCCCCGCAAGAAAGGGTTTCCCGCGCTCCGAGAGGGCGAGCACCTCATCGGTGAAGAAGGCCGTTACCACGTCGTCGGCATAGCCCCATTTGGAGGTCGGGGCGTCGAAACGCATCTCCTTTTGCCACACGAGCCGCTGCCAGCCCGTGCCGTACATATAGGAGGCCTGGTTGGTGAAATTCAGGTCGCCGCCGTACACGAACGTCGAAGCATAGCCCTCGCGTCCGAGCGAGCGGGCCACCGAGGGGAGCGTGCGGCTCTTGCCCGGCAGCTTCATGATCGACATGCGGGTTTGGGCCGGGTAGCCGCTCAGAATCGCCGCCTCGCCCCGGTCAGTACGGTAGGAGTTGGCGAAGAAATTTTCAAACCACACCCCCTGGTCCCGATAGCGTCGCAGGTTGGGCATCACCCACCGACCGTCGATCCGCTCGTCGAAGAGCGTGCGGCCGAAACTCTCCAGGATCACCACCACCACGTTGGGACGCGACGTGGTCAAAAGCGACTCGGTGCCCTCGTCCGGCGTCCTGTCGCCGCGCAGAGGCTCGAACACGGCCGACAGGCGCTCCTCGTCGAAAAAGGGGTAATAAGAGGCATAATCCTCGTTCCCGCCCACGGTCGAAAGGAGCGAAAAAACCGGATTGGTAGCCGCATGGTTCAGCACCATCCGGTCGCTGAAGTAAACTTTCGAGATGTTGGCCGTCGCCACGCTCACCCCGCCGCGGATCGCCAGGAAATCCAGGCCGCCGAGCAGCAGGACCGCGAGCGTCCAGACGAGGCGGTTGCGCACGCGCGCACCGCTGAAAATCCGGGTCACGAGCGTATAAACTCCGATCATCAGCGCCCCGTAAAGCAGGAAGACCGTCGTCACGGGCAGCACATCGGCCGTCGTCACACTCGCCATCGCCTCACGCGGACGGGCGAGGTAGAGCAGCACCGAACCGTCGATCCGAAAACCCCAGTAGCCGTAAAGCCCCAGATCGCCGGCTACGACGGCCGCTGTCAGCAGGGCGGCGGCATAGAGCCAGATGCGCAGCAGAATCCGCCATGTACGGTCGCGCAGGGAGAGCCACAGCGAACAGAGCGTCAGCACCACCGTCGGGGCTGCGATGTAACCCGCGACGGTCGCATCGAGGGTCAGCCCGTGCCATACGACCGCCAGCCACTCGCCGGCCGAAAAGCCCTCGCGGGCATACCATAGCATGAACAGGGGTTTCTGCAGGGCCAGCAGCGCGACCGTGCAGCAAAACAGGACGACCAAAAAAAGGAGACGACGTTTCATGTTCGCTTGCCAAATTTCACGATTTCCGCAAACCGACCGGAACGAAACCGAGCGGTTCTCCGTCGGCGGTCACAAGACTCGTCAGCAGAGGCTCCAACCTCCGCCGCAATTCCGACCGGCTGGCCGGATCGCCCGGCGACCGATGACCCGGGCCTGCGGCTTGCAGATTCCGGACGACGTAACCCAACCCGGCAGAAGCCACGCCGGGAAGCACTATGCCCTGGCCCGGGCACGAACAGCCTTCCACGTCCGACCCGGCAAAACCGGCTGCGGACACTTCGGCAACACGCTGCGCGGCAAGCCGGCAGCGCTTCGTCCGGACGCGCCGCGTCAGACCTTCTCGCCGTAAGCCAGATCGCCCGCGTCGCCGATGCCGGGCACGATGTAGGAGCGCGAAGTAAGCTCCTCGTCCACGGCCGAGCACCAGACGGTGGTCTCTTTCGCCGGCATGTTGCGCTGAAGGTAGTCGATCCCCTGTTCGCTGGCGATCACCGAAGCCACGTGGGTATGGCGCGGGGTGCCGCCCTTCTCACAGAGGGCATTGTAGGCGAGCACCAGCGAGGAGCCGGTCGCCAGCATCGGATCGACCAGCAGCAGCGTTTTGCCCTCCAGGTCGCCGCACGAGATGTATTCGACCTTGACCTTGAACTTGCCGTCCTTGGTGCTCTTGCGGTAGGCCGAGACGAAAGCGTTCTGCGCATCGTCGAAGTAGTTGAGAAAACCCTGATGGAACGGCAGTCCGGCCCGCAGAATCGTGGCCAGCACGAGCTGGTCGGCGATGATTGCGACGGAGGCCTCCCCCAGCGGGGTCTCGACGGTGCGCACCGCGTAATCGAAGGTCTTGGAAATCTCGTAGGCGGTCACCTCGCCGATCCGCTCCAGGTTGCGGCGAAAACGCATGGAATCCCGCTGAACCGTCTTGTCCCGGATTTCGGCGATGAACTTGTTGAGCACGGTGTTCTGCTCGCTGAGGATATGCAACATACGGCTATGTATTGGTTGGTTTGGCGGCTAATAAAGGAAGTTGTTGAAGGGGTAGCGTCCCGCATGGATTTCGCGCACCATGCCATAAAGATCCTCCCGCAGCTTGTCGATGTTGGTCCGCTCGCGGGCCGAAATGAAGATGCAGGGGGTATTGGCCCGCGCGATCCAACTCCCTTTCAGCTCGTCGAGCGTGATGTTTTCGCGCGTGGGGGGCGTGAGGTCGTCCTCCTCCTTTTCGACACAGGTATAGGCGTCGATCTTGTTGAACACAAGGAATACGGGTTTGTCTCCCGCTCCGATGTCGGCGAGCGTCTGACGCACCACCCCGATCTGCTCCTCGAACTGCGGATGCGAAATATCCACCACGTGCAGCAGCAGGTCGGCTTCGCGCACCTCGTCGAGCGTCGATTTGAACGACTCGATAAGCTGCGTGGGCAGCTTGCGGATGAACCCCACCGTATCCGACAGCAGGAAGGGGAGGTTGTCGAAAACCACCTTGCGCACGGTCGTGTCGAGCGTGGCGAAGAGCTTGTTCTCGGCGAAAACCTCGCTCTTGGCGATCAGGTTCATCAGCGTCGATTTGCCGACGTTGGTGTATCCGACCAGCGCGACCCGCACCAACGATCCGCGGTTCGAGCGCTGGACGGCCATCTGACGGTCGATCTTCTGCAGCTCCTCCTTGAGTTTGGCGATGCGGCCGCGCACGATGCGGCGGTCGGTCTCGATCTCGCGTTCACCCGCACCGCCGCGTGTACCCGTCCCGCCGCGCTGCCGTTCCAGGTGCGTCCACATGCCCGCGAGCCGGGGCAGCATGTATTCGTAGTTGGCCAACTGCACCTGCGCCTTGGCATAGGCCGTCTGGGCGCGGCGCATGAAGATATCCAGGATCAGCCGCGTGCGGTCGAGAATGCGGCAGGGCATCGCACGCTCGATGTTGCGGGTCTGGGAGGGGGAGAGCTCGTCGTCGAAAATCACCACGTCGATCGCATTGTCCCCGCACCAGGCTGCGATCTCCTCCAGCTTGCCGGGCCCCACGTATATCCGGGCCGAAGGCTGTGCGAGCCGCTGGGTGAAGCGGCGGACACACACGATATCGGCCGTTTCGGCCAGAAATTCCAGTTCGTCGAGGTACTCCGCGGCCTGTCGCGGATCCTGTCCGTCGCGCACGACCGCGACGAGCACCGCCCGCTCGCGCTCCGGAGCTTCCGCCTGTGCAACCGGCTGCTTATTGATTTGCTGTTCCACCATTCTCGTTTCGCTTAATGCCCTCGGCCGGGAGCGTCCCCGCATAGGGCCGATAAATAAGGGTACCCCGCAAAAAGGATACCCTTACAACTGCTCTTAACGCCGATCAGTTCTGAATCCGGAAATCGACCGGAAGCGTATATTTAATGCGCACGGGCTGGTTGCGCTGCTTGCCGGGGCTCCAACGGGGCGACAGCTGCAGCACGCGCACGGCCTCCTCCGAAAGCGAGCGGTCGGGCGTACTTAACACCTGAACATTGGTCAGGCGACCGTCCTTCTCGACCACGAACTGGATGATGACCTTGCCCTGGATGCCGTTCTCCTGCGCGATGGGCGGGTAGTTGAGCTGCTTCTGCACCCAGTTACGGAACACGCCCAGATCGCCTCCCATAAACGAAGGCATCGTTTCGGCCGTGACGAAAATCTCCTCCTCGACGATCTCCTCCTCCTTGACGACCACCTGCTGCACGATCTCGGTACTCTCGTCGAACTCAGCGAAATCGACGTCCGTGGTGATCTTGGTGTCGTTGGTCACGACCTGGAGCATGTCGGTAATAACATTCATCTCCACCTTCTTGGGCATCTCGGGCGGCTTCTGATCCTGAATGGTGATATCGGTCATCTCCTCCTCGATCGGGCCGTAATTGAGATCCACTTTGTCGATCCGGTGCTCGCTGGGGGTGTACGAGAAAGCGACGATCACGGCCAGAAGCGCCACGATCAGTCCGATTTCAAGCAACAGACCCCGCTTGTTCTGCAGGTCGGCCTTGCGTGATTTCTTGATTTCCATTTATCGTTTCGTTTAATTGTTATCGGTCGAAAATTCACATAGCGCGCTATGTACCCACAAATATAGGGATAAAAATCAAAAACAGTGCGAATACGGCCAAAAATCTTTATTTTTTGTCTATTTTTGCACGCGACCGATCCGTCCCGCAAACACGCCCATGAGCACCCTGCAACCGCTTTACGGAATGACTCCCGCCGAACTCGGGGCCCTTGCCGCCGCCGAGGGGCTGCCCCGCTTCGCCGCCGGGCAGATGGCGCGCTGGCTCTACCGGCGCCATGCCCCAACCATCGATGCGATGACCGATCTGTCGGCTCCCGCGCGTGTGCGTCTGGCATCGCGTTACGAGGTGGGACGTCAGGCCCCCTGCCGTGCGGATGTCTCGTCCGACGGCACGAAGAAATACCTTTTCGCTACCCGGCAGGGCGCCTTCGTGGAGTCGGCTTACATTCCCGACCGCGACCGGGCGACGCTCTGCGTCTCCTCGCAGGCGGGATGCCGCATGGGGTGCCGTTTCTGCGCCACCGGGAAGCAGGGGTTCACCCATTCGCTCACCCCCAACGAAATCCTCAACCAGATCGGGTCGCTCCCCGAGCGGGAACGTCTTACCAACCTCGTATTCATGGGGATGGGCGAGCCGCTGGACAATACGGACAACGTGCTCGCGGCGCTCGGAATCCTCACCTCGGAGCAGGGATTCGGCTGGTCGCCGACGCGCATAACGGTCTCCACGGCCGGGGTGGGGAGCGACCTGGAGCGGCTGCTGCGGGAAACGCAGGTGCATGTGGCCGTCAGCCTGCACAACCCTTTTCCTGAAGAGCGGGCCGCAATCATGCCCGTCGAGCGGGCGTGGCCCCTGCACGGACTGCTCGATACGCTGCGGCGCTGCGACTTTTCGCACCAACGCCGTCTTTCGTTTGAATACATCCTGCTCGCCGGGCTCAACGACTCGCCCCGCCACCTGCGCGAGCTCGTCCGCCTGCTCGGGGGCATGCACTGCCGCATCAACCTGATCCGCTTCCACCGGATTCCCGGCTCCCCCTTCTTCTCGCCGCCCGAAGAGGAGATCGTGCGGTTCCGCGACGGGCTCACCCGCAGGGGGATCATGACGACCGTCCGGGCGTCGCGAGGCGAGGACATCCGCGCCGCCTGCGGGCTGCTGAGCACCGTGCGGACGAATTTGGAATAGTTTTCGCGGCGGGAACTCCGTACCAACAAGACATCCTATGAAACGAATCCTTCTCATTCTGGCGGCGCTCGCACTCGGTGCGACGACCGTTCAGGCCCAGGTGCGCTTTGAAACGGGCTCCACGGACAGCGTACGCAAAAAGGCCCTCGAATCGGGCAAGCTGGTATTCATCGACCTCTATGCCACCTGGTGCGGCCCCTGCCGCACGATGGAGCGCGACGTCTTTTCCCGCCGGGACGTGGGCGAATTCATGGAGCGGTGGTTCGTTGCCGCCAAATACGACGTGGATCGCTCCACGGGCAAGGCCCTCTCGCAGCAATACGGCGTCCGCTCCATCCCGACCTACCTGATTTTCGACACGGCGGGCGATCTTCTGGGACGCATCCAGGGGGCTTCCGACGCCGAAACCTTCATGGACGACCTGCGCACGATCCTCGACCGGCAAAAGCAGACACGGGAACGATAGGCCGAGGCGAATCGACCCGTTCGCACCGCACGCGCAGCGGCCCGCCGCCGGACGTTGCGGCGGCAGCCGTCGCACACTGCAACGGCGCAAACGGCATGACCTCTCGCTCCGCATTGTGTGCGGTCTCCAAGCAATCCGCCATAAGCGCCGAGCTGGCAGGGATATTTCCTATCGGGTTTTCGGAGTATAGACCACCTGTTTGGTCTCGAAAAACGGCTCGTCGAAAAAATCGGCGATGGCGAAACGCCGCCACGCCATCCCCGTTCCGGCGAGCTCGTCGGTCAGGTCGCCCCCCTTGAGATAGAGAATCCCGTTGGGCAGCGACCCCCTACGCCCCGGCACGAGCTTGTCCCACACCCATCCGACAAAAACAGGCATCTGCGTCACCGCACGGGAAACCGCGTAATCGAAACTCCGCGCCGGAAGCTGCTCGGCACGCAGACATCGCGCTTCGAGGTTGCGCAGCCCGATCCCCTCGGCGACGGCCTCCACGACGGCGATCTTCTTGCGGATGGAATCCACGGCCATGAACCGGGCCTCCGGAAAGAGGATCGCCAGCGGCACCCCCGGGAATCCGCCGCCGCAGCCGACGTCGAGCACCCGTGCCCCGGCGTCGAAGCGGCAGACGCGGGCGATGGCCAGCGAGTGGAGCACATGGCGCAGGTAGAGCTGCTCCTGATCCTTGCGGGAGATGACGTTGATGCGGGCATTCCACGTCGCATAGAGGCTTCCGAGCAGGGCGAACTGCCGCCGCTGCTCGCTCGTGAGGTCCGGGAAATAGCGTTCGATAAGCTCCATCCTGTTGTCAGCTTTGCTCGCCCGCAGTGATGAGCCGGCACATCTGCTCGCGGGCGCGGTGAATCTGGGTTTTGACCGTCCCGAGCGGCAGGGCGAGCTTCTCGGCGATCTCCTCGTAGGAGTACTCGTCGAAAAAGCGCATGACGATCAACTGCCGGTAGCGCGGCGCGAGCCGCCCGAGGTAGTGGTCGATCTGCGCCCGCTGCTGGAGGTTGATGAAGCGCTCCTCGGGGGTCGGAGCGCTCGAAACGGGGGCCGAAAACTTCTCGTCGAAAGGCAAATCCTCCTGCCGCCGGCGCACGAAGTCGATGAACGTATTGCGGGCGATGGTATATACCCACTGCCCGAACGTGAATTCCGGACTGTAACGGTGGATGTGGATATAGACCTTGATGAAAGTCTCCTGCAACAGGTCGTCGGCGTCGCGGTCGCTGCCCAGACGTTGCACGAAAAGACGCCGGATCGCCTCCTTGTAGCGGTTGAACAGGAACTCGAACGCCACGGCGTCGCCCCCGATCACCCGCTCGGCCAGCGTCCGGTCGTCCGCGACGATATAGTCGGCTATCTCCATACCCGTTCGTCCTTACGCAGGTTCAGCACCCCGAGCAGCAGCGCATAGAAGGGACTCAGCAGGTCGTAGAGGAAATAGCGGCCGCACATACGGCGCTCTCCCAGCCGGCGGGCGATACGCCGCACCTGCCACACGATCACGCCGTAACGCACGAGCAGCAGCGCTCCCGCGCCGATCTTGTACTCCCAGGGCATCACGGCGAGGGCGCACGCGACAGCCAGCCAGAACAGCAGGCGGCTTCCCATCTCCCAACCCACATAGGTGCGGACCCAGCGGGGATAGTACGGTTTCGCAGCGTCGAAAAAACGCACCGTGCGCGTCCACCAGCCCAGGCCGCCCCAGGTCTTTTCGCACAGCGCGGCGCGCGGCGACAGGACGACGCCCACGTTCGCCGGCGTCATGATCTTCTGCATGAACAGGTCGTCCTCCCCGATGTTCATATTGAGGTGCGTAAAACCGTTGGCCCCGAAATAGAGGGTTTTGGTGAACCCCAGGTTGTGCCGGATCCCGCGATAGGGACGCCCCTTGACGGCGCTCGCGAGCCAGTCCGCGGCATGCATCATCCGCCAGGCGCGCATCAGGTAGTTCCCGATGCCCCGCGCGGGCTCCAGGCCGCAATATCCCACGACGACCTCGGCCCGCATGAACCCCTTGGCCATCAGCGACAGCCAGCGGTCGGAGAGCGGGTAGGCATCGGTGGTGGTAAGGACGAGATGCTCGTTGTGCGCGGACTTGATGCCCACGTTAAGCGCCATCTTGGGCGAGATCGGGAAGCGGGGATCGAGCTGGATTTTGGTGACCGTGACACAGGGGAAAGCGTGTCGCAGGCGCACCAGGTCCTCATAGAAATCCGCGTCGCTGCCCACATAGACGATCACGACCTCGAAATCGGGATACTCCTGCGCCACGATCCGGGGCAGCGTTTGCTCGACGAAGGCGTTGTCCTCCGAGAACATGGGGATCACCACCGACACCGGGGGCGCCTCCCGCAACCGAGCCGGTCGGCGGCCGATCCGGTAGGAGGGGATGCGTCCGTACACGAACAGGAAGTAGTAGAGCTGCACGCAGAGCGCGGTCAGCATCACCCCCGCAAGCGCCACCCCTTGCCAGCCGTAGTGCGCCAGAATCGTATCGATGAAAGTCATTTCGGATTTTCGCTTAGTCGGAGGCAAAGATAGTACAAACCGGGCGCAAAAGCAACCGGACTCTCGGGGTTGTTTTTCCGCGATGCCGTCCCATCCTGTAAAGATCGAACAAACCGGCACAAAGCAGCCGCACCCGCGGAGTTTTCTGCCAGTGCGCTGTCCGTATTCTGTAAAGAGTGAACCAACCGCCTGTAAACAACTGCCCCGCGGAGTTTCTGCCAGGGCGCTGTCCATATTCTGTATAGAGTGAACCAACCGCCTGTAAAGCAACTGGCGCGCAGGGTTATTTTGCCGAAGTGTCGCCCTTATCCTGTAAGCACGAGTCAGAGCGGGAGAAACCTCCTGTCTTTTTCCGGATTTCAGCTCCCTTTTCCTGTCGGAAAAGTCGTATTTGTAACCGTGTAAGAAAATAAACAATAACCCCTATTGGAAATCAATAGTTTGCGATTCCGATGTAAGGTCGGTTTCCCATCCTTTTTCCTTATCTTTGTAAAAGGACCTCTTGCCGCCTTTTGTTTAACTTAAATTCCATGCGATGAAACAGCTCAGACTATTTCTTCTGCTGGCGGCCGGTCTTTTCCTGGCTTCCTGCTCGGAACCTCAACCCGATGAATTTCCGAATCCCGATCCGCCCCCGACAGTCGGCCGGCATACGGTGCCGATCGACCAAGCCCTCGGGGAACTCGACGACCTCTTGGGGGTGATCGACGGGCAGGGCACCCGCGCAGGCGGCGTGCGTTCCGTTGCGCAGGTGCAGACGCTCCATGCGCAGGCGCTTCCCCTCACGCGCTCGGCAGGCGAGCCGGGCGAACAGCCCGAAAACCTGCTTTACGTAGTCAATTTCGAGGATGACGCAGGCTATGCCGTACTGGGGGCCGACGACCGGCTGC
>ERZ1673742.189-NODE-189-length-90144-cov-10.818591_pt1 | contig 90144 bp, 79 predicted proteins | sample MGYA00580208_ERZ1673742 | MGnify/ENA primary metagenome ERZ1673742 (study PRJEB41218, sample SAMN15661774) | gut metagenome | host: Homo sapiens | place: Canada: London | collected 2015-08-20/2019-03-30 | study: EMG produced TPA metagenomics assembly of...
TATGAATTAAATGGTGGTACACTTCCTGAAGGCGCTCCTCGCGAATGGAAAGAAGGTACATCAGTTAAACTAGTTAACCCTACTAAAGCAGAATCTACATTTGCTGGTTGGTACACTAATGCTGAATGCACAGGTGAAGCAATCACTGAAATCAGTGCTTCTCAAAAAGGCGATATTACATTATACGCTAGATGGGAAAATTGGACATTTAAGAATATTAATTATGAATTAAATGGTGGTACACTTCCTGAAGGTGCTGCTAATAAATATCCTCTTACTCAAGGATTAAAAGAACTTCCTACTCCAACTAAAGATGGTTTCAAATTCTTAGGTTGGTATGGTAATGCTGAATGCACAGGTGATGTAATCACTTCAATTTCAGCTGACGCAACAGAAGATGTAAATCTATGGGCATTATGGTTAGACTTATCTAAATCATATAATATTACTTACGTATTAAATGGTGGTAATAGCTTATATGCTGACCGTGCTTCATTAGTTGCTGATTTATTAAATGACTTAAATACAACTTGTGGTAAATCTATTACTGGAGGCAACTTCACTTCAAGTTGCAGAAAACCTGAATTCACTAAGTTCATTACTGACGATACAATGTGGGCTAAGTGGAAATGGTTATTCCAATATTTAGCTGATACAGACAAACACGAAAAAGCTGCAGATGTTTATAAAGGTGTATTAGAAAATCGTACAGTATCTGATGACTTCTGGTTCTTAACTCGTGACTTTGCTGGATTTGTTAATAAGACAGTTGGTAACTTCTATTATAGTGTTAACGCAGTTGACTTTACAACATTTGCTGCAGGTGATGGTTTCTGGAATTTAATCCAAACTGAAATTAGCGATCCTAAAGCTGTAGAATTAATTACTCCAAATTATCCATACTATGAATTCGAAGGTTGGTATGACAATCCTGAATTCACTGGTGAAAGAGTATTAGTTCCTAGCAAAGATGGTAAATTATACGCTAAATGGTCTAAGAAGATGGCTACATTAACTTATTCAATTGGTGATGTTGACGCAACAGTAACTAATGAAACTATTAAAGTACATGCAAGTGATTCATTCGTTCTTGAAACACCTACATATGATCCTAAATATTTAAGATTCAATGGTTGGTATAAAGAAGCTGAATGCATTAACCCTATTACTGAAATTTCTGAATATACAACTCAAGATATTACTGTATATGCTTCATGGACTGAAATTGATGGTTATACTATTAATTATGTATTAAATGGTGGTAGCTTAATTTATCAAGATCGTGATGCAGTTATCGCTGACTTTATTAAAGATTACAACGAAGCAATTGGTACATCATATGCAAGTGCTGCGGATATTCCAACAAGTAACTTTGCTGATATTAATTACCATACGTTCTATACAAAAGTATTAAGTGATGGTACAGTTATTCGCGATAAATGGTTATGGCTTGCTCAATACTTATTACGCTTATCTCAAAGAGATTTAGCTGGTAATAACTGTAACGTTCTAGGCTTAAGTGCATTAGTTAACAATACGGCATATGCTGGTGATGCAGTTTATGGTATTTCTTATGCATTCCGTTCATTCTTAAAAGGAACTACATTAAGACCTGGTTCAAGTTATGCTTCTGTTGATTACACAGTTTATGAAAATGCACATGGATTCTGGAATGATTTAAGTGCAGCAGAAAATGGTGAATACTTAAATAATAAAGGTACAGTTACATTACCTACCGCATACTTAGAAAACTACAAATTTGCTGGTTGGTTTACAAACGCTGAATGTACAGGTGAACCTGTAACTACAGTATCTGATACAGCTACTTTATATGCAAAATATGTAGAAGCTACTCCAGTTGAATCTGTAACAATTACTAATAAGATTACTGAAATTAAGAGATATGAAACATATCAATTACAATGGCAAGTATTACCTACAAATGCTAACATTCAAGCTGTTAAGTTTGAATCAAGCGATACTCGTGTTGCAACAGTAGATGTTAATGGTTTAGTAACAGCTGTTTCTGAAGGTGATGTTGAAATTAAAGTTATTTCACTTTCTCCTAGTGGAAAATCTGATTCACTTAAACTTAACGTTTATGCTCCAGATCATTTCAAGATTTCTTATGAAACTGTTTCATATGTTAAAGTTGGCGGATCTATCAAATTAAATGCTTCATACATTAAACGTGATGGTAGCGCAACTGAATTAGAATGGTCAAGTGTAACTCCTGAAATTGCAACAGTTGATGAAAATGGTAAAGTAACTGCTGTAAAAGAAGGTCTTGCTACAATTAGAGTAAGTGCTAAAGGTAATGCTGATATTAAACAAGATTTCGTAGTAACAGTTCTTCCTGCTACATTAAGCAAAGAGTTACAAGAAGTTGTTGATGCTCATGAATCAAATGCATTTATTAGATGGGATTTAGGTATTGGTGCTGGTGGTCCTGCTTACTATCGTGACATTTATGGAAGCGTAAGTAAAGTATTATATAATGACGCATTAGTAATCGATACTAAGTATAAAGCAACTCAAGATGGTATTTCTACTAACCATGGTGCTGAAATGTCTGCAGTAGACTTCATAACAGTTCACTACACTGGTAATATGTCACCTAAAGCAGATGCTAGCGCAAATGCTAGTTACTTCGCAGGTGGCGGCGGTGGTACTTCTATCCACTACGTAACTGGTAACGATGGCGTATTCTATTGCTTAGATGAAAAATATGTCGGTTACCATGCCGGTGACTCATCAATGGGTGAAAGAAAATGGATTAAGACTGGTATTAAAGCTACAAGTGATGATCCTGAAACTCCAGTTTGGGGTATTAGTTCTAATTCTAAGTTTACTTTAAACGGTCAAGAAACTATCGTAAATGTACCTGAAGGTACTACAGACGCAACTAAGAAAGTTACTGGTAATACATTCGTGTATAATGGTAAAGTTCAAAATTGCATTAACGATATGGGTCTTGCTTGGAAGATCGTTGATGGTGAATATTACATGTTAGATACATGGTGGTGTTATTCTCAAGTTTCTGCTGGTAGAATTTGTAACTATGGTGGAAATAGAAACTCAATCGGTATCGAATCAGCAGTTAACCCTGAATCTGATTTATGGTATACATGGCAAAGAACTGCACAATTAGTTGCTGACATTATGGTAAGACATAATCTTGATATTACAAGAGTTGTTGGTCACCATTTCTGGACTGCAAAAGATTGTCCTCAACCATTACTTGAAAATAATCTTGAAATTTGGGATATATTTATTGAAAGTGTTAAACATGAATATAAATTAATAACTGATTTCAAAGATACTAAGTTCGCATTCACTTGTGACTCAGATATCATTGGTAAGAATGGACGTGTTGCAACTCAACCATTATTCTCACAAATTGTAACTTATACTGTTGAAGTAAATGGTGAAAAGATCACTCTTGCTACAATGGTAGAAGGTCGTTATAATAAGAAATAATTGTTTAACGTAAAAAATATAAAGAGCAATCTAGCAATTAGATTGCTCTTTTCTTATCGACATTTACCTTGCAAATAATCAAGAAATTTGGTATAATATAAAAGAAAGTAGGGAAATGATATGCAACGTTATTTTGTAGAATCTAGTAATATAATAAATGGCTATGTTTATATCAATGGTGAAGATTATCATCATATCACTAAAGTAATGCGTATGAAAATAGATGATGAAATAATTGTATGTGATAATCAAGATTCATATCTATGTAAAATTATTGAAATAAACGCTGAATGCGTAACTTCACAAATATTTAAAAAACTAGATGAAAAGAAAGAACTGCCTGTTAATGTCACAATTGCACAAGGAGTAGTAAGAAGGGAAAAAGCTGAAGAAGTTATTGATAAAATAACACAGCTTGGCGCAAACAAATATTTAATGGTAAATATGGAACGTTGCAATGTAAAACTAAATGATGAAAAGTTAAATAAAAAAGTTGATAGAATGAATAAAATTGCTAAAGAAGCAAGTGAGCAATCCCATCGTACTAGAAAACTTGTAGTAGAAAACCCTATTGATTTTAAAAATTTATTAAAGCTTAAAAATGAATATGATTTATGCTTATATGCTTATGAAGTAATCGATAAAGATGAATCATTAAAAAATATTTTAAAACAAAAAAAATATCAGAATATATTGATTTTAGTTGGCCCAGAAGGTGGTATTTCGTTAAAAGAAGTTGAAATGCTAAATAGTGTTGGTTTCATACCTATTAGTTTAGGACCAAGAATATTAAGAACTGAAGTTGCCCCAACATATGTTATGGCCGCAATTTCTTATGAATTGGAGATATAGTATGAAATTTACAACAATAACACTTGGTTGCAAAGTAAATATTTATGAAACAGAAGCATTAATTGATTCGTTATGCGACAAGGGATGGCAATATATTAAGAATGGTGAATATGTCGATGTTTGTATTATTAATACTTGTACGGTTACCGCCACATCAGACCAAAAAAGCCGACAAATGATTAGACAAGCAAGACGAAATAATCCCAATGCAATAATCGTCGCAATGGGATGCTTTGTTCAAACACATACTACAGATGCAATGGAAATTGCCGACATCATTATTGGAACAAAAGATCGATTGAGGGTATTTGATTTAGTAAACTCATATTTAGAAACTAAAAAGCAAATTAATCATGTCTTTTCAATTGAAAACTATACAGAATATGATGAAATGAAACTTGATCGTTTAATGACTCATACAAGAGGATTTGTAAAAATTCAAGATGGTTGTGAAAACTTCTGTAGTTATTGCTTAATTCCTTATGCTAGAGGTAAAATAAAAAGCAGAAATGCTGATAGCATAATAAATGAAATTAATCAACTAGTAAAATTAGACACTAAAGAAATTATCTTGTCAGGTATTAATACTGGAACCTATGGGCAAGATACTCAAACAATTAATTTAGCAAAATTAATTGAGAGAATAATGCAAGAAACAAATATTTGGCGCTTGCGTTTATCTTCAATTGAATTAATGGAAATTACTGATGAACTATTAGATACTATTGAAAAATATCAAGATAGAGTTGCTATGCATTTACATATTCCTCTACAAGGTGGTTCAGATGAAGTATTAATTAGAATGCATCGTAAATATTTAACAGCTGATTATGAAAAAGAAATTAATAAAATACGTTCAAAATTTCCAAATATAGCAATTACTACCGATTGCTTGGCTGGATTTGTTGGCGAAACTGAAGAAAATTTCTTGCAGACAATCAACTTTATTAAAAAAATTGGATTTGCGGAAATGCATATTTTCCCTTATTCAAGAAGAAAAGGAACTCTTGCTGATAAAATGGAAGGTCACTTAGCTCCTCAATTAATCAAAGAACGAGCTAAAAAAATGATAGAAGTTGCTAAAGAAATGAAAATAGCATACGATAAGAAGTTTATAGGTCAAGAATTTGCTGTATTAATTGAACAAAAGAAAGATAACTATTGGGTAGGACATACAACAAACTACCTTGAAGTGTATTTACCAGATAACGGGAATAATTTAGAAAATAAAATAGTTTATTGTCAAATTAATGAACTAAAAAATAATTTACTTTACGCAAGTTTGAAAGGAGAAGAAAATGACATTTAAAGAATATCATTTTAAAAGCTATATTAATGAAGCATTAAATAGCATTAACTTTGTCAATCCCACTAAAGTACAAGAAATTGTTATACCTGAAGCAATCTCAGGAACAAGTTTAATGGTTGAAAGTGCAACAGGTTCAGGAAAAACCCATGCATTCTTACTCCCTATATTAGAAAATCTTGATGAAGATAATAAGTCTGTTCAGGCCATCATTTTATCGCCTACTAGAGAATTAGCAATGCAACTATACAATGTTTGTGTTGAGCTTACAAAACATTCAAAAAAAGAAATAACAGTTGCAAGGGCGATTGGTGGTGTAGATCGCGAATCAGAAATCAAAAAGTATGAAAAAAGTCAACCACAGATTGTTATCGGCACAATAGGAAGAATAGTCGATTTAGCTATTAAAACTAATGTATTAAAAATTCATTTAGCTAATACTGTAGTTATCGATGAAGCAGATATGATCTTTGAAGAAAAAGAACTCATTGAAGTCGATAAAATTATGGGAAAAATTCAAGGCAAACCACAATTCTTAATCTTCAGTGCTACTATTCCTAAGGGTCTTAGACATTTTTTAAGAAAATATTTAGAAAATGTAAAGACAATAACAATAAAAGAAGATAATCTAACTACTAAAAATATTGAACATTACATGTTACAATGTAAAGCAAAAAATAAAGAAGATGTTCTTATTAATTTGTTGGAAATTATTAATCCTTTCTTAGCTTTAATATTTGTTAATAGCAAAGAAAAAGTTGATGAATTAGCAATGAAGCTTGCAGAAGCAGGCTACCGCGTTGGCAAACTTCATGGTGCATTGGAAGATAGAATAAGAAAACAAACTATTAAACGAATTGAAAATCTAGAATATCAATATGTTGTAGCTAGTGATATTGCCGCAAGAGGTATCGATATTCAAGGGGTAAGCCATGTTATCAACTTTGATTTACCTAATGATGTTGAATTTTACATTCACCGTACGGGAAGAACCGCAAGATATAATAAGACAGGTTATGCTTATTCGCTATATGCTTATCAAGATGATGAATATGTAAAGATGTTACAATCAAAAGGATTAAAACCAACATTCGTCAAAATCCAAAATGGCGAAATAGTCCCCGCAAAATTCTATCAAAAGAAAGAACCAAGTTTTGCTAAAAAAATTGAAGAAGAAGTTCATAACAAAACTAAAATGCCTAAAAAGGTAAAACCTGGTTATAAGAAAAAAAGATTAGAAGAAATTAATAAGAAAATTAAAAAAGCAAAAAAAGAACATATTAATGAAATTTATCGTAAAAAGGCACAGAAGGAGCGTCGTACAAAATGAAAATAGGTTCACATGTATCAAACAATGGATTAAAAATGTTAGTTGGTAGTGTTGAAGAAGCGCTTTCTTATGGTGGAAATTGCTTTATGATATATTTAGGTGCACCACAAACAACTTACCGAAAAGATGTTGAACAACTTAATTATCAAAAAGCTTTAGTAATAGCCAAACAAAATGGTATAAATCCCGAAGATATTATCGTACATGCTCCATATATTGTAAATCTTGGTCAAAGCGATGATGAAAAATTTAATTTTGCAATTAGCTTCCTTGCCAAAGAATTAGCAATGGTGGGTAAAGTTGGTTTAAAATATATGGTATTACATCCAGGTGCTCATGTCGGAAATGGTGAAAATTTTGCATTAGATCGTATAGCTGATGGAATAAATGAAATACTTAGATTAACTAGTAATGATAATACCGTAATTGCTATAGAAACTATGGCTGGTAAAGGTACTGAGTGTGGGAAGACTTTTGAAGAAATTAAAAGAATAATTGATTTAGTTCATGACAAAACTAGAATCGGTGTTTGTCTTGATACTTGCCACATTTTTGATGCAGGATATGATATTGTAAATTCATACGAAGATGTAATTAATGAATTTGATGCCGTAATTGGCTTAGAATATTTAAAGGTTATACATTTAAATGATTCTAAGAATCAACTTGGTTCACATAAGGATCGTCATGAAAATATTGGTTTTGGCAATATTGGCTTTAATGCTTTACTTAAAGTGTTAAATGATAAACGCTTTGAACAAATTCCTAAAATTCTTGAAACCCCTTATGTCAGTGTATCAAAACTAGAAAGTTATCCACCATATAAAGAAGAAATTGAGATGTTGAAAAAACAAACTTTCAATGAAAATTTAAAAGAAGAAGTAATAAAAAATCACATGGATTAATTGTCCATGTGATTTTATAACATTGATTTAATTTCTTTTATTAATTCACTTACCAAATCATTTTCAGGGATTTTCCTAATTATTTCGCCTTTTTTAAATAGAAGTGCTTCACCATTTCCCCCCGCAATCCCAATGTCTGCATCTTTTGCTTCACCAGGACCGTTTACGGCACACCCCATTATGGCAACTTTAATTGGTTTATTTACAGTTTCTAGAAACTTTTCAATTTCATTTACGACGAGTTCCATATTGTAGTTAGTTCTACCACAGGTAGGACAACTAATAAGCGTAGGTTTTTGATATAGGTTAAACATTGCTAAGATATTTTTCGCAACAGGTATTTCATTTAAGGGATCACCAGTTAAAGAAACACGAATTGTATTACCAATACCATCATTCAACAATGTTCCTAAAGTATAACTTGATCTAACGATACCAGAGTTTATTGTTCCTGCTTCAGTTAAACCAATGTGAATGGGATAATCAAAATACTGATTTAATAATTGATTGGTTTTAATTGTTGTATTTATATCAGTCGCTTTAATACTTAAAACTAAATTGTGATAATCATATGATTCGATTAATTCAACGTGTCGCTTCATACTTTCTAGTAAGGCTTCAGGAGTAACACCACCATATTTTTGATATAAATCTTTTTCTAAAGAACCAGAATTTATGCCAATTCTAATTGGCACATTTCGTTTTTTACATGCCTCAACAACGGCTTTTACATTTTCATGACTGCCAATGTTACCAGGATTAATTCTAATTTTATCAATTCCTTGATTGACTGCTTCAATTGCAAGTCGGTAATCAAAATGAATGTCGGCTACTAGCGGAATAGAAGTTCTTTCTTTAATTTTTGATATTGCTAGAGCATCATCAATATTTGAGATAGTCATTCTAACAATGTCTGCACCAATTTTAGCAAGTTCGTTGATTTGTCTTACGGTAGATTCGATATCGCGTGTTTTGGTATTTGTCATTGATTGAATTGCGATAGGATGGTTGCCACCAATAGTTACAGTACCTATTTTAATTTCTTTTTTAAAATTCATAAAACACCTCTTAAAAAAACTCTAAAATTACTTTTAGAGCTATTTTTTTACTACTTTAGAAGTTCCCTTCTTAGCGCTTGTTTTTTTAACTGTCTTTTTAGGCTTGGTTGCCTTTTCCTTAACAGGAGTAGTAGCAACAACTTCAACTTTTTTCTTTTTAATCTTTCTTTGTGGAGAGCGAATTCTACCACGTCTTAAAAAGTTATAAATGGTACTTCTAGATGCTTCAATACCATATTGTTCTTGGCATATACGTGCAAATTCGCTAAAGTTAGTTCCACGATATTCACGACGATATAATTTACAAACAAAAGTGCTTATTTCTGCATCATAAGTGTTGTAAGGCTTGTAGTTTTTGTTCTTGTGAACTACACCTTCACGACCTTCATTTAGAACTTGACGTTTCAAATTTCTAACTTGTCTAGTTGTAATGTCAAGCTTTTTGGCAGCCTCTGTGCCGTTTATTTCTCCAAGTAGTAGTTTTTTGATAACTCGAAGTTTACGTTTTTCACCTTTTGACATTTTATGCTTTGCTTTTTCTTCAAATAAAGCTTCAATTTCTTCAGGTGTCAAAATAATTTGATGATTTGATTCTTCAACTTTTTCAGAATTTTCAGCTTCATCAAGTTGAATTTCAATATCTTTAAATTCTTGTTCTACCATAATAAACTTCCTTTCTTATAGATATTATAACATAGTTGAACATAAAATTCAAATTATATGATAGGAAATTATTAAAAAGTAATACAATAATATTTTATGCTTATATAATTAAATTTGCAAACTATCAATGAAAATAATAAATGTGTGTTATAATAATTACGAAAGAAGAGATAATATGAGCTTAAATATATTATATGAAGATAATCACATTATTGTTGTTGAAAAACCTAGTGGTATTTTATCACAAGCTGATCACACTAATGATATAGATATGCTAACTTTGATTAAGCGTTATATTAAAGAAAGATATCAAAAACCAGGTAATGTTTATCTTGGATTAGTTCATCGACTTGATCGAATGACTTCTGGTGTAATGGTATTTGCCAAAACATCAAAGGCCGCAAGTAGACTTAATGAACAAATTTTAAAGCATGAATTTGTTAAAAAATACTATGTGGTTGTTAAAGGAATAGTTCCTAAAACTGGTAATTTAAAAAATTATCTATATAAAGATGAACAAGAAGTAAAATCATATGTGGTTAATGAAAATAATGGAAAATTAGCAGAACTATCATATCAAAGAATAAATGAAGTTAATGGAAATTCATTAGTAGATGTTAGCCTTAAAACTGGTAGACATCATCAAATAAGAGTCCAATTTGCATATGCCGGATATCCCCTTGTTGGTGATAGTTTGTATGGTAATGATAAAAATAAAAAATTAATGTTACATTCATATTTGATTGGTTTTTATCATCCAACCACTAAAGAATGGTTAGAATTTAGATTAATACCGAGTAATGATGAATGGAAGTTGTATTTTAAAGGTTCTACCTTGCAAAATAATTAATATTGTAGTATAATAAATATATGAATAATATAAACAAATAATGTATAAAAAGAGGTAAATGATCATGAAAAACGAATTTGACCAAAATCGCAAAATATTTACATCGGAATCTGTAACTGAAGGCCATCCTGATAAAGTTTGTGATCAAATAGGCGATGCTATCCTTGACGATATACTTGCACAAGATCCTAATGCAAGAGTGGCATGCGAAGTTTGTGCTACTACGGGATTAGTTTTAGTAATGGGTGAAATAACTACAACCGGTTACTGTGATGTTCAAAAAATAGTAAGAAAGACAGTTGAAGAAATTGGCTACAATCGCGGTAAATTTGGATTTGACGCTGAAAACTTAGCAGTTCTAGTTTCACTTAATGAACAATCACCGGATATTGCTTTAGGCGTTGATGCTGATGGAGCAGGTGACCAAGGTATGATGTTTGGTTATGCATGTAGAGAAACTGAAGAATATATGCCACTACCAATTACCCTTGCTCACAAACTTGCAAGAAGACTTGCGGCTATCAGAAAAGATGGTTCACATAAAGAACTTCGTCCTGACGGAAAAACTCAAGTATCAGTTGAGTATGATGAAAATGGCAAACCTTTAAGAATTGATACAATTGTAGTTTCAACTCAACATGATGAAGAAGTTAGTCAAGAATATTTAAGAGAAATGATTATAAAAGATGACATTACACCAATTATACCAAAGGAATTAATGGATGAAAATACTAAAATATTTGTTAACCCTACAGGTCGTTTTGTTGTTGGAGGACCAAAAGGTGACTCAGGCTTAACTGGTAGAAAGATTATCGTTGATACTTATGGTGGTTATGCTCCCCATGGTGGTGGTTCATTCAGTGGTAAAGATCCTACAAAGGTTGACCGTAGTGCAAGCTATATGGCAAGATATGTAGCTAAAAATATGGTTGCTGCAGGATTTGCCGATAGAATGCAAATTCAACTTTCTTATGCAATCGGAGTAGCTAAACCTATTTCAATTTGTATTGATACATTTAATACTTCTAAATATACTGAAAAAGAACTAATAGATATCGTAAATGCTAATTTTGACTTAACACCAAAAGGAATCATTAGTACTCTTGATTTAAGACGACCAATATATCGTCAAACTGCAACATATGGTCATTTTGGAAGAAATGACTTAGATTTACCTTGGGAAAAATTAGACAAGGTTGAAGCATTAAAAAAATATTTAAAATAAATAATAAAAAGGAGAATAGTATGAAAATTTGTATTATTGGTGCTGGTAGTACTTATACACCAGAATTAATAGAAGGTGTAATTAATAAAAGAGATTCACTTCCTGTTACTGCAATTGATTTTATGGATATTGATGAAAGAAAACTTAACATTGTTGGTGGATTATGCCAAAGAATGATTAAGGCAGCAGGGCTTCCTTGTGAAACAAGATTAATCCTAAATGACTATGAAACTGCTTTAAGAGATTCTGATTTCGTTCTTGCGCAAATAAGAGTTGGAAAACTTCCCGCAAGAGTAAAAGATGAAAAGATTCCTCTAAAGTATAACTTAATTGGTCAAGAAACATGTGGTATTGGTGGTATGTTTAAAGGATTAAGAACAATACCAGTAATGATGAATATTGTAAAGATGATGGAAAAGTATTGTCCTAATGCTTGGTTAATTAACTTCTCTAACCCATCAGGAATGATTGCGGAAGCATTATTAAACTATACTAATGTTAAAATGATGGGGCTTTGTAACGTTCCTATTAACACAATTGATAGTATAAAAAAAGGTATGAATTTACCAAATGCTAAAATCGAATATATGGGTTTAAATCACTTTGCATATATTACAAAAATTGAACAAGATGGTAAAGATTATTTACAAGAAGCTATCGAAAGTGGATTCAATAGCGCAACAATGAAAAATATTCCAACAAGTGGTTTCACTAAAGAACAAATTGAAGTAATTGGTGCTATCCCAACTTGCTATTTAGAGTACTATTATTTTAAAAATAGTAAGTTAGAAAAGTTAAAAAATTCACCTAAAACACGTGGTGAAGTATGTATGGAAATTGAAGAAGAGTTATTAAAGATATATCAAGATAACGAATTACATGTAAAACCTGCTCAACTTTCTAAACGTGGAGGCGCAAGATACTCAGAAGTAGCTATTAACTTAGTAGATTCAATTTGGAATGATAAACAAGATGTTCAAGTTGTTAATGTATTAAATAAGGGTGCTATTCCTTTCTTAAGAGATAATGACGCTGTAGAAATCTGTGCTGTTATTGGTAAAGATGGTGCTAAACCATTACCACTTGAAGGTAAAGTAAACGATCATATAAAGGAATATATTCAACAAGTTAAAGCATATGAAAAACATGCTGTAAAGGCCGCAATAAATGGCGATAAGAAAGAAGCAATGCGTGCTCTTATGTCTAACCCATTAGTTGCTGATTTACAAACTGCATCAGATTGCTTTGATGAATTACTAGAAGCTCATAAAGAATATTTACCTCAATTTTTCAAGGAAAATAAGTAATGAAAAAATATGTAATTGGCGTAGATGGTGGAAATACCAAAACTGATTATTTATTGTTTGATATTGAAGGCAACTTTATAGATGGCTTAAGAAGTGGCACTTGTAGTCACGAATCTCCAAAAATTGGTGGATTTGAGGGTGCACACTTAGTAATGAAAGAAAATATCGAGTTGCTATTAAAACAAAATAATCTTTCAATAAAAGATATTGCTTCAGGTGCTTTTGGACTTGCAGGTGTAGATTCACCTTTCCAAAAAGAAGCCTTAGAAAATGTGGTTAAAAGAATAGGCTTTAAAAACTTTGTAGTTGTAAACGATGGCTTTTTAGGGATTAAAGCTGCATCACCTACTGGAACTGGTGTTTGTTCAATAAATGGAACTGGTACAGTTAATGTAGGTATTGATGAAGATGGTAACTGGATGCAAGTTGGTGGCATAGGTTATGTTGCGGGCGACGAAGGTGGTGGCTCATACCTGGCTAGAGCCGCAGTTAGACTTGCCTTTGATGAATGTTTTAGATTTGGACCTAGCACAAACATAACAAGAAGCGTTTTTGAAATGTATGAAATAGACGACAAAAAAGATTTCAGTAACGCAATTGTTGGCAAAAAAATTGATTCAACCTATTTAATAAAAGCCTTATTTGAACATGCAAATAATGGTGATCTCCCCGCAATCTCAGTTCTTGAAACTAGTGGTGAACACATGGCAAGATCAATTGCAGGAGTAATTAAAGAGTTAAATATTAAGGAACCAATAAATGTAATACTTGCTGGAAGTGTTTGGGCAAAGGCTACCAATTTTGCTATGTTAAACAAATTCAAAAAAGTTGTTTGTGAATTATCAAATAAAAAATGCAACTTTATTGTTCTAAAAGAACCACCTGTTCTAGGTGCTATCCTATGGGCTCTTGAACTTGCAAATGGTGAATTACCAGACAAAGAACTTAAAGCAAAAGTATTAGAAAATATCATAAATTATCAAAATAGTATTAATTAAGTAATTTAGGCCATAACACAATTTATGGCCTTTTTAAATATCACTTATTATGATAATATACATTAATAAAGTTGAAATAAAGTAAAATATTTGGTATAATATACTAGATAAAATACGGAGTGTAAAAAAAATATGTTAAAAAAATTAGTAAATGATATTAAAAAAGGACTTTATAATGCGGTTAATGAACTTGGTTATGTTGATGAAAGTGTTATAAAAATTCCTGAAGATATTATATTAGATAGTACAAAAGATAAAGAACATGGAGATTATGCTACAAATACTGCTATGCGTCTGGCAAAAGTGGCTAAAAAAAAGCCTCTTGATATTGCAAGCGAAATTGTTAGCAAATTTGATGCTAGTGCATATCATATTTCTAAAGTAGAAATTGCAGGTCCTGGTTTCATTAATTTAACAATTGATAAACATTATTTATTAGAAATTGTACTTAAAGTGAATAATGAAAAAGAAGAGTACGGAAAATTAAATGTTGGTAATGCTCAAAAGATTTGTTTAGAGTTTGTTTCCGCAAACCCAACTGGCTACTTACATGTTGGTCATGGTAGAGGTGCCGCATATGGTGATTCACTTGCTAAAATAATGACTAAAGCTGGTTATATCGTTCATAAAGAACACTATGTTAACGATGCGGGAAATCAAATTACTAATATGGCATATAGTGTATATGAAAGATATAAAGAATTATTTGGGCTTCCTATTGAAATGAAAGATGATTATTATCATGGCAAAGAAATCATTAAAGTTGCAAGTGATATAAAAGAGGAATATGGTGATAAATTTTTAAATAATTTTGATTTAGAATTCTTTAAAAATTATGGAACTGAAAAGTTACTAAATAATTTAAAATCAGATTTAAAGCGCTTCAATGTAGAATTTGATACTTGGTTTAGTGAAAAGAGTTTATACAAGACAGGTGCTGTAGAAAAAGTCTTAACACTTCTTAAAGAAAAAAATTATACTTATGAAAAAGAAGGAGCTTTATGGCTTAAAACTACCTTATATACTGATGAAAAAGACCGTGTAATCATCAAGAGTGATGGTAGTTATACCTATTTACTTCCTGACATTGCTTACCATGCCAATAAATTATCACGTGGATATGATCATTTAATTGATGTTCTTGGTGCTGATCATCATGGCTATATTGATAGATTAAAAGCGGCAGTATCAATGGTTGGTGGAAATTCAAACCTCATTGATGTCGAAATCTTACAAATGGTTCGTGTTTTAGAAAATGGTGAAGAAGTTAAGATGAGTAAGCGTAGTGGTAAAGCTATTACATTGAGTGATTTACTTGATGAAGTTGGTTCTGACGCATTAAGATATTTCTATGTTGCAAAATCATTAAGTACTCATATGGATTTAGATTTAGATTTAATGAAACAAAAATCTAATGAAAACCCTGTTTTCTATGCTCAATATGCTCATGCTCGTATCTCTAGTATTCTAAACAATGCGAATGAAGCTGGAATAAAATTTGAACCAGTTAAGAAATTTATTAAAATTGACCCAGAAACAGTAAATGATATTTGTTTAACATTATTACAATATCCAAGTGTAATTGAAGAGGCTGCACAAAAACGTTTAGTTCATAAACTAACTCATTATATCGATGAACTTGCATATCAATTACATAGTTACTATAATGATCAAAAAGTAATTACAGATGATACTGAATTAGTTATGGAAAAACTTACTGTTTTAAACGCTGTAAAGATTGTGTTAAAAGATGCCCTTTCTTTAATTGGTGTAAGTGCACCTGAAAAAATGTAATAAACTGTATTTAAATATAATCGTAAACCCTAAGCAGGCGAACCTATAAAGTTTGCCTGCTTTTTTTGAAAGTATATTAAACAAATTGATCCCACTACTAAAAATATACTGCCAATAAATTTTATGCTATATAGTGATTTTTGGTTATCATCCGCATTGTTTAAAGCGTTGTAATTCTAAAGGCAAAATAAATGTAAATTAAGAAAATAATGGAAATAGTTAATTCGAAAATATTATTTGCTTCTGTTTTATATACTGAATTATTAGTATTAATGAATTTCTTTTCGTCGTTATCCGCAATTATATTTAAAACACTAATTGTAATAAATACAATCCAAATAAAGTTTTCAAAATTTAGTCTTAAAATGTCATTGCTATCTTTATTCATAATATACCATTCTATATATTATCTAAATATCTTTAATATCTATTATTATTTTAACTAAATGCTTGCAAGAAATTTAACAACAGAGTATAATAAGTAAGAAAAGTAAGAAAGGTAAGAATATTATGAATAATAAAAATAAATTTATATGGACGACAAAAGTAAGTAATAAAGGTCAAATTGTTATTCCTAAGGAAGCAAGAGAAATATTTAATATCAACGAAGGTGATACACTAATTATGTTTGGAGATATTGAAAAAGGTATTGCTATTGCTAAATATGATGATTATTTAAACTTTGCTCAAACCATATTTAACGCAAGAAATAAGGAGAACGATAATGATTAAAATTGAAGAGTTAACTAAAAAATATAATAAATTAACTGCGGTAGATAAAGTAAGTTTAGAAATTAATGAATATGAATGCTTTGCATTATTAGGATTAAATGGAGCAGGAAAAACCACTCTTATAAATATGTTATCTACGCAAATTAATCCTACAAGTGGTAAGGCGACTATCAATGGTCTAGATTTAAAAAATGATAGTTTAGAAATTAGAAAGATAATTAACATTTCTCCTCAAGAAAGTGCCATTGCCAAAAATCTAACTGTAAGAGAAAATTTAAAATTAATTAGTACATTATATGAAATAGATAATCCTGAAGAAAAAATTGAACAAATAATTGATGAATTTGGTCTTCACGAAAAAGAAAATACTTTATGTAAGAAATTAAGTGGTGGACAATGCCGAAGACTTAGCATTGCTTTAGCGATAATTACTGATCCTAAAATCTTGTTTTTAGATGAACCAACACTAGGCCTTGATGTTAAAGCTCGTAAGATTCTTTGGGACATTGTTGAAAAACTAAAACATAAAATGACGATTATTTTAACTACTCATTATTTAGAAGAAGTTCAATTTCTAGCAGATAGTGCGGCAATCATCAGTAAAGGTAGAATAAAGGTAGTTGGTACAATTCCTGAAATATTGGCATCAACAAATTCAAATACCCTAGAAGAAGCTTTCATAAAATTATCGGAGGAAGAATAATGAAAAAAGTAATTCAATTAACCATACGTAATATTAAAGAAATGTTACGCGATCCCTTAAGTATTGTATTTTGTTTAATATTTCCAATATTAATGCTTGTATTAATGCAATCAATATTTACAAATTTTGAATATATTCCCGATAATTTTAAGATTGCAAATTACGCACCAGGAATATGTGTTTTTGGTTATACTTTCATTGCGATGTTTGTTGGGTTACAAATTGCAAGTGATAAAAATACATCATTCATAAAAAGAATGAACATTGCTCCAATCAATAAATTTACATATTACTTAAGCTTTATGCTTTCTGCCTTTCCACTTGCTATTTTACAAACAATCTTATTCTTTTTAATAGCCTTATTCTTTGGGTTTCCATTTAATTATAAATTTCTATTATCAGTTGTTTACTTAATGCCTTCATCAATTCTTTACATTAGTTTGGGAATTATGATTGGAGTAATCTGCAATAATGAAAAACAAACTGGACCAATATCATCAATCTTTATTACTGTAGTAGGAATTTTAGGTGGAGTATTTATGCCGATTGCTTCATTGAAAGGTGGAATATTAAGAGTTGTTAATGTACTACCTTTTTCACATACAGTAATGATAGCAAGTAATATTCAGTCAGATGGTGCTAGCGCAATCTATCCTCACATCATCTATATTTTAGCCTATACTATCTGTTTTGTTTTGATATCCTTTGTTGTTGAAAAAATAAAAGCAAGTAGGAATTAAATATGAACATAGGAATTGATATTGATGATACATTAACAAATTCGTTTGATTATTTTCAACCATATGTAGCAGAATACTTTAATGTTGGTGTGGATTATTTAAAAGAAAACAATATTTCTTATAGTAATTTTCCTGATAATCGGAAAAAGAAGAACTAAACTTCTTTAGAACATACTATGATAAAGTAGTACCATTTACACCTTTTAAGAAAAATGCAAGTAAAGTCTTAAATAAACTAAAGGAATTAGGACACAGAATAATAATCATAACAGGAAGAACTTAATGATTTTTACAAAGATCCGTATAAAACAACTAGAGAAGAACTTCAAAATGGAAATATTGTCTGTGATAAAGTAATTTGCATGCTTGATAAAGTAAAAGCATGTAAAGAAGAAAAATAGATTTATTTATTGATGATATGATTAGTAATTGTGAAAAAGTAAAAGCATTAGGTATAAAAGTATTATTATTTACAAGTAATGAAAATGATACTAAAGAAACATCATTAAAACGAGTTGATAATTGGAATGAAAATAGTTTACGAAAATCATTATTATTTATTTTGTGCGGTATAATTTTACTAAATATACCACTAATCATCTTAAGTGACATATTTGCACCATGCCATATAATTATAAGTTGCAAAAATTGTGAATAAAATAAAAAACACATTAGAAAAGTATAAAAACTACTTCATTCCAATGTGTTTTTAGTTTATCTTTATGCTAGTAATGTTTGTGTGTGTATGACAAAATCTTATTTTCGGGAGTGTATCGAACGGAAAGCATCATCTGATTCGTATATTTTTAACTATCTAGACAGACATGAATTTATCAATCTAACGCAACAAGGTCAGACTTTTCATAACGATTGTGTCCTTGCAAACTCTTTTTATATTTCCAACATATAATAGCTTCATCCAAACTTCTTCCTTGATTATCTTCGAAGAAATCTCGTATGTATGTATTATACTCAAATTGTTTATCTATCGTTGTTTTACCCTTTTTCTTTTCTTCCAAAATCTGATAATATGCATTAATTGCATTACCATAAGTTTTTCCGGCATTGCTCTTTAACCATTTTTGGAATAAAACATTAAAAGAAAAACTTTTACCTATTTTTTCTTTAAAAAAAGCTCTATGCTTTTCAGAACATACTACATTTGATTCAATTAGTGTATTCTCTGTAATGACTCCAACATCTTTCGTAGTTTTTCTTTTTGTAGAAGTTTCTAACACCTTTCCCGTATCAAGAAAACAGGCAATTCTATCGATAAGTTCAATCTTTCCACCCGAAATAGGCAGATTGTTTTCTCTGCAAAAATCAACAAGCTCTTTTTTCAAATAGTAAAAAGTTCTAAAAGTTTCTCCATCTAATTTTTCATTCAAATCCGGTCTTTAACTCACTTGCATTCTCGCCGTCAACTTTTGATTTGCCTTTTCTTTAATTATAGCATATTATGTAGCATTTTTATATGGCGCCCCTAAAAGGAATCGAACCTTTATCACAAGAATCGGAATCTTGTATTTTATCCATTAAACTATAGGGACATCGAGGTAATTATAGCATTTTTGACTGGGAAATAGTAAAAAATAGCAATATAAAAAACGATAACCAATAACTTGCTAAAAAAGTTAAAATGTGGTATAATATAGAAAAAAATAGAAGTAGGTGAGAATATGTCAGTTGCAGAACAATTAGCAATTATTAAAGAAAATTTAAAGGACTATCCCAATGTCCGTCTTATTGCCGCAACCAAATATTTTGACATTGCTAAAACACGAGAAATAGTTGAAGCAGGAGTTACTGATATAGGAGAAAATCGTAAAGATGTTTTTCTTGAAAAATATGAAGCATTAAAAGATTTGCCAATTACTTGGCATTTCTTTGGAACTATAAAAATTCCACCAAAGCTTTCACCAAGTTTTATTGATAGTATTGATTATTTACATTCACTTGATTCAATTGATTTAGCCAATGCAATTAATAAAACTAGAAAAAAAGCTGAACCATTAAATTGCTTTGTTCAAGTAAACTTATCAGGAAATGCTAACAAGACAGGGCTTACAGAAACAAAAATTATTCCATTTATTAAAAATCTTGCAAAATATAATAAGATAAAAATAGTTGGATTAATGACGGTTGTATATAGTTTTGATGATGATGTACTTACAGATTATTTCAATACTATGAAAGAACTACAAAAAGAAGTACAGGCCCTAAATTTAAGTTATGCACCTTGTACCGAATTATCAATGGGAATGAGCAATGATTATAAACTTGCCATTAAGTCAGGTGCTACAATGATTAGAATAGGAACCCTATTTTCAAAATAAGAGGAGTAAATATGTTCGGAAAAAAGAAAAATGAAGAAAGAAAATTAGGTACTGCCTTTGATCGTTTATTAAACTATACTTTCAAAGAAGATGAAGATATGGATACCCAATTATTAGATCTAGCAGACATTGTTATAGCTAATCGTCCATTACTTGCAAATTTTGAACAAATAAAAAGCATTGGTGAAGTAAATCATGCGGTATCATTTTTATCAGGCGTTGTTTATGCCCTTAATGGTGAAGTGTATTGCCTTGGTGATGAAACTAGATTATTTGCAACGGGAAAAGCCTTTGAGGATGGTTCACTTCAACGTTATGTAAAGGATTTCGCAGTAAATAGATAATGTTAACAAGATTAGGCGATTACTATCGTGAAGCACTAGATGGACAAATTGTGCTTACAAAATTTTTAGATTTAGAAGAAATAAAAGAGATAAATTCGTTAAACAAAGATGGCTTAAAAGTATATCTTTATGGTGGCTATGAAGAAGCCGAAAGGGTTAGAGCAATTGTTCAATTAGCTTATTATGAAGCACCAGAGCCTGCAGATTTCAAAATAGCGATTTATAAAACTGAATATAATGCAAACTATCAAACGATTGGCCATCGTAATGTGTTAGGTTCAATAATGAGTTTAGGAATTGAACGCAATACTTTTGGAGATATTTATATAAATAATCAAGTTATTTATCTATTTTTAACGGAAGAAATCTCAGGGTATATGATTCAAAATATGCCGATGATTATGCATCAAAGATTGGAATTTAGAAAAGTAGATGCTATTTGTGATGATGAAAAAAATCAAGAAGTAACTAAAGAAATTCAAGTTCCAAGTTTAAGACTTGATGCGATAATTGCCAAATGCCTGAATATTAGTCGCGCAAAAGCGGCTGAAATAATTGAGGCAGGTAATGCTTCAATCAATCATTTGATATGTAAAAATATTAGTTATCAATGTCAATTGAAGCAGATAATAAGTATAAGAAAATTTGGTAGAATTACCATTTTAGAAAATTTAAGAACAACAAGAAAAGATCGAATTGTTTTACTTGTTGGAGTTTATCATTAGGAGGAAAACATGAAAGAGTATAAAGATACGTTATTAATGCCAAAAACCGATTTCCCAATGAGAGGTAACTTGGGTGTTAATGAATTAACTATTCAACAAAAATGGGATGACAACAAAATTTATGAGAAAGTATTAAAGAAAAACGAAGGACATGAAACATTCTTCTTACATGATGGTCCTCCATATGCCAATGGTAGTATCCATGTTGGACATGCAATGAATAAAACGTTAAAAGATTTCCTTATCAGATATAAGACAATGAATGGCTTTTATTCACCATACTTACCAGGTTGGGATACTCATGGATTACCAATAGAAACCGCTCTTTCAAAAAATAAAAAGATTAATCGCAAAGAAATGTCAATTAGTGCATTTAGAGATTTATGCGAAAAATATGCTTTAGAACAAGTAGAAATTCAAAAGAAAGGTTTTAGACGTCTTGGTATCTTAGGTGAATGGGATGATCCATATATCACTTTAAACCATACATATGAAGCAGAACAAATCCGTTGCTTTGGAGTAATGGCTGCTCGTAATTTAATCTTTAAAGGATTAAAACCAGTTTATTGGTCACCATCTTCTGAAACAGCACTTGCGGAAGCAGAAATTGAATATAAAGATGTAAAGAGTAGTTCAATTTATGTTGCATTCAAAGTAGTAGATGGCAAAAATGTTTTATCCAATGGTTGTGAATTAGTTATTTGGACAACTACTCCATGGACTATGCCTGCTAACCTTGCAATTTGTGTAGGACCAGATATTGAGTATTCAGTAGTTGAAACAAATGGTAGATTCTTAATTGTTGCAACAGAATTAATTAATAGTGTATTTGAAGCTATTGGTTATACTGATTACCACATTGTTAAACGAATGATGGGTAAAGAATTAGAAGGTATAACTTATAAACATCCATTATATGATAGAATATCACCAGTTATTTTAGGTGATCACGTTACGCTTGATGCTGGTACAGGACTAGTACATACTGCTCCTGGTCATGGTGAAGATGACTTTGTTGTAGGTAAAAAATATGGTCTAGAAATTCTTTGCCCAGTTGATAGTAGAGGATATTTAACAAAAGAAGCTGGTGAATTTGCGGGATTATTCTATGAAGATGCTAACCAAGCAATCTTAAAACGTTTGGATGAAGAAAATGCTTTATTAAAAGAAATTGAGATAATCCATAGTTATCCACATGATTGGCGTACTAAGAAACCTATTATCTTTAGAGCTACAGCTCAATGGTTTGCTTCAATTGAACATTTCCGTAATGATATTTTAGAAGCAATCAAACAAGTTAAATGGGTACCAAGTTGGGGCGAAGTTAGAATTTCTAATATGATTAAAGATCGCGCTGATTGGTGTATTTCACGTCAAAGAGTTTGGGGTGTTCCAATTCCAATTTTCTATGGTGAAGATGGTACTGCCATTATTGATCAAGATGTTATTAATCATGTTGCGGATTTATTTGAAAAATATGGTTCTAACATTTGGTTTGAAAAAGATGCTAAAGAATTATTACCTGAAGGTTTCACACATCCAAGTAGCCCTAATGGTAAATTTACTAAAGAAACTGACATTATGGATGTTTGGTTTGATTCTGGTACAAGTCATCATGCGGCATTAAAACAACGCTATGGTGTAAGTCAAGCAGATGTATACTTAGAAGGATCTGACCAATATCGTGGCTGGTTCAACTCAAGTTTAACAACTAGTGTAGCACTTACGGGTAAAGCTCCATATAAGACCGTTATTAGCCATGGATTTACTTTAGATGGTCAAGGTCGTAAAATGAGTAAATCATTAGGCAATACTATCGATCCAGTTGCTTGTTGTAACGAATTTGGTGCTGATATTTTCAGATTATGGGTTGCAAGTGTTGAATATCAAGCTGACTTTAGAATGAGTAAAGAATTACTAAAACAAGTAAGTGAATCATATCGTAAGATTCGTAACACATTCAGATTCTTGTTAGGTAACTTAGCTGATTTTGATCCTGAAGTTAATATCGTTCAATATGAAAAAATGTTTGAAGTAGATCAATTTATGATGTGCAAACTAAATGAATTGGTAAAAGAAGTTCATGAATCTTATAATAAATACGAATTTGATGAAGTATATCGTAATGTTTTAAATTTCATAACTAATGAACTTTCTGCTTTCTATTTAGACTTCACTAAAGATATTCTCTATATTGAAGCTGAAGATTCTTTAGAAAGAAGAAGCATTCAAACTGTTTTATATAACACTTTATATTCATTAATTACATTATTAACACCAATTATCCCACACACTACTGAAGAAGTATACCAATACTTACCTGGTAAAAAATTAGAAAGTGTTTATCTATGTGATATGGTAAAATCAACATACTATATTAACTCTGATGAATTAATGGATAAATACGAAAAACTATTAAAAGTTAGAGATGATGTTTTAAAAGCATTAGAAGTTGCTCGTAACGAAAAAATCATTGGTAAGAGTTTAAATGCTAAAGTAACTTTTGTTCCAAATGATGAAGTTACAAAATTATTAGCAAGTATTAAGGCTGACTTAAAACAAATCTTCATTGTATCAGAATTTAACGTAGTAACTGAAGATATTGATGCTACAACATATGATTCTGGTAAAATAAAAGTTGAAGCTGCGGTAGGTGAAACTTGTAGTAGATGTTGGCAAATTGTTTCATCATTAAATCCTGATGAACTTTGCCCAAGATGTGCTAAAATATTAAAGCACTAATAATTAAAATTAAAGAGGAGATTGTAATATGGTCATATATTTTTTTAAGGAAAGAAGCAAAGAATTAATAGATTTTTATGATTTAGTAGATGGTTATTTTGACAAATGTGAGAATACCTCTATCACATCAAATGATAACGAATTAATAATTAACTTTGATATTCCCAACTTTGCATGTTCATATCGATATTTAGTTACTAAACGTTCACGTGTAACTAGCATGTATCGTTTAAATCCAAACTATATGAACACTTTTATGCTTTGCGAAATACCAGAAGCAATTCCTCAATTTTTAATTCGTTATATATTAAGACAAGTTGAAGAATTATGTACAAAATTTGGCTTTGCAATTTATCATGATATGTTTGATAACATTCACGAATTCAATATGTTTGAAATGATTGCATTACTAACTAAGGAACGTAAAAATTATTTACAAGAACATCCTGAAGTAGTAATGTATCCGATTGATCAAGATATGTTGAATGAAATTTGTACATATCAAGCATCACTTAGTGAATTGCCAAAAATCGTTAAAGGTGATGTTGTTGCTTCACCATACATAGTATTAAAAGATTCATCAAACCATATTTACTTTAGTGTAAATTGGCAAGTAGGATTACCAACTACTTTTCCACCTCATCTAGATTTTGTTCACGTTGAAGAAGAAGTTAATTTGGTAAGTTTAGTTCCAGCCAATATCTTTTATAAGTATGTTGACCACTATATGTACGAGATAAAAGATGGATCTATTGATATTAGAATTAAATACTTAAATGAAAAGGGTAGTAATAAGGCCCGTAAGTTAATTAGAAAGATGCGAAAATATGTTGTTTCAGCATATGATTATGAAGAAATAAAATTAACAAATTTAATTGAAAAATAGGAGAATAATATGCAAGTTAATAAATTTATTGATCATACTTTGTTAAAAGCTTTTGCGACAAGTGCAGATATTAAAAAACTTTGTGATGAAGCTATTAAATATGATTTTAAGAGCGTTTGTGTTAATCCGGCTAATGTTCAACAAGCAGCTAACTTATTAAAAGGAAGCGATGTTTTAGTTTGTACAGTAATTGGATTTCCACTAGGAGCCAACACTATTGAAACTAAGGCATTAGAAACAATTGATGCTATTAAAAATGGTGCTGATGAAATTGATATGGTTATCAACATTGGCAAAGTAAAAGAACATGATTATGATTATATTGAAAATGAAATAAAACGAGTTGTTGCGGCGAGCGTTGGTAAAACAACTAAGGTTATTATTGAAACTTGCTATTTAACTGATGAAGAAAAAGTAAATTGCTGCCTTGCTGCAAAACGTGCACATGCAACATTTGTTAAAACTTCAACTGGCTTTGGTACTGGTGGTGCTACAGCTGAAGATATTAAATTAATGCGTGAGACCGTTGGCCCTGAAATGGGTGTTAAAGCAAGTGGTGGTATCCGCAATCTTGAAGATTTAGAAAAAATGGTTGAATTTGGCGCAACACGAATTGGTACATCTGCTGGTGTTGCAATTATGGAAAATTCATCATCTAAAAGTGAATACTAGGAGGAAAAACAAAATGAAAGCTACTCCCCATATTGAAGTAACTGAAGAAGGCAAAATTGCCAAAACCGTATTAATGCCAGGTGATCCTTTACGTGCTGAATATATTGCTAAAACATATTTAGAAAATGTTGAACAATTTAATCATGTAAGAGGTATGAATGGTTATACTGGAACTTATAAAGGACGTAAGATTTCTGTAATGGGTTCAGGAATGGGAATGCCTAGCATCGGTATTTACTCTTATGAATTATTCAAATTTTACAATGTAGAAAATATAATTAGAATTGGTTCTGCGGGTGCGTATGATCCTAACTTAGATTTATTTGATGTAGTCATTGCTAAAGAAGCTTACAGTGAATCAAGTTATGCCTTAACTCAAGCAGGTGAAACTAGAAACGTGTTAAGTGGTAGTGAAGAACTTGCTAAGAAGTTATTAAACATTGCTAAAGAAAAAGGTATTAAAACTCATTATGAAAGAATTCATTCATCAGATGTTTTCTATCGTGAAGGACCTTCTATAGTAGAAAAAATGTATGAAGAAAACAAGTGTGTTTGTGTTGAAATGGAATCTTTTGCTTTATTCCATAATGCAAATGTACTAAACAAAAAAGCCGCATGTTTACTTACAATTTCTGACTCATTAGTTAAGCATACCGAAACTACTTCACTTGAACGTCAAACCGCATTCAATGAAATGATCCAAATTGCACTTGAACTTGCAGAATAATATTTACCACTTGTTTTACAGTTTGTTGTAAACAAGTGGTTTATTTATATAATAAAAATTAATATTAAGGACATAATAAAATTATAATGGAGGTGTATGAATGGAAATCAATAAATTACGCATAAATAATTTTGATTTATACCATATTCCTAATAATAAATTTAAATCTTTCACAATTGGTGTTTATTTCTTTAACCCTTTAGAAGAAAAAGAATTAAGTAGAAAGTCATTACTATCAAATTATCTTACTAAATATAATGAAAAATACCCAACCGAAAAGGCTTTAACAACTTACTTAAGAAGTCTATATGGAATGGATTTATATTGTAGTTATGGTAGAAATGGTCTTGTTACAACAATGAACTTTATCATAAGATCAATAAATGATAAATATTTATCTACTGATGAAGAGTTATTAAAAAAAGCTGTTGATGTATTAGACTTAACTATAAATAAACCCTATTTTGATGATAAATTAATAGATTTTGAAAAGAAGTTATTAATTGAAGATATTAACCGATTATATGATAATAAAAGTCAGTACGCAACAAGACGATTTTTAGATATTATGTTAAAAGATGAAAAATGCCGGTTTTCTTCAATTGGTACAGTTGAAGATGCTAAAGCAATTACTAAAGAAAGCTTAACTGAAACGTATAACAATATGTTAAATTCAAAACATATCGTATATGTCATAGGTGATATTTCTGAAGAAAAAATAAAAGATGCATTTAGCAATTTTCATTTGAAAGATGAAATAAGTGAAAAGCTTGATTTCATCGATTATGAAACTAAAAAAATTGAAAAAGTAACGGAAGTTGTTGAAGAACAAAAAATACGTCAGTCAATAGTTTTAATGGGGTATCGAAGTGAAATAAGACTTAACGATGATTTATATAATGGTATGTTTATGTTATCTAGTATGCTTGGAGGTTATTTCCACTCAACCTTATTTCAAGAAATCCGTGAAAAAAGAAGCTTAGCTTATTCTGTTAGTTGCGACTATAACCCAAGAAAAGGTAACTTTGCCATATTTGCGGGGATAAGTGCAAGTAAATACGATGAGTTCAAATCAGTAGTAAATCAAATAATTGAAGATTACCAAAACGGTAACATTGATGACAATGTTTTTGAGTTAACTAAAAAATCAATCATTAGTGGAATTTATAAATCTGCTGATCAACAAACTTATGGGATTGGTTTTGTCTTAAATGAAATATCAGGAATTGAAAATCATACGATTGAAGAAAAAGTTAATAGAGTATTAAGTATTACAAAAGAAGAAGTAATTGATGCCGCAAAATGTCTTGTTTTGGACACCATTTATTTTCTTAAGGGGACGCTATGATAGAATATAAAAACGATAAAATTCAAGAAAAATATTACGTAGAAGTATTAGAAAATGGATTAACAGTATATTTATATCCCAAAAAAGACTTTTACAAGACTTATGCCATTTTTTCAACTAAATATGGCTCACAAGATATCGAGTTTACCCCAATAGATTTAGAAAATAGTATAAATACGCCTGAAGGTATTGCTCATTTTTTAGAACATAAATTATTTGAAAATGAAGATGGAACTGACGCATCAACGCTATTTGCCAAAACAGGTGCTGATGTAAATGCCTTTACAACTGCTAATCAAACAGCGTATCTTTTTTCCGCAACTAATTCAATTAATGATAATATTGAATTATTGTTAGATTTTGTTCAAGAACCATGTTTTAAAAAAGCAAGTATCGATAAAGAAAGAGGAATTATTGAACAAGAGTTATTAATGTATCTTGATCAACCTCAAAGCGTACTATATTTTGGTCTTCTCAAAAGCTTATATAAGAAGAATAATGTTCGAAATGAAATTGGTGGTAGCGTAGAATCAATTAAACAAATTAATGAGGAATTACTCTACCAGTGCTATCATACTTTTTATCACCCAAAAAATATGGTTTTCTGTGTTGTTGGTAACTTTGACAAAGATGAATTAATTGAATTAATTAAAAGCAATCAAAGCCGTAAAACATTTGGTGAATTTAAACCTATAACTAGAAAATATTATTTAGAAGATGAAGAAGTTAACGAAAAACATCAATTTACTGAAATGGATGTTAGTATTCCTAAAGTAACAGTAGGTGTGAAAATTCCTTATGAAAAATTAACACCATATGAAATACTAAAAAAGACAATTGCTATTGAAATAATAACGGATTTATACTTTGATGAATCAGCTAATGTGTATGAAAAATTGATGAACTCGCGAGTTATTAACAATAGTTTTGAATATGATGTTTATTTTGAAGAAACCTATCGTCATATCATCTTTAATCTAGATACAAAAAATCCTGAAAAGTTTGTCGAATCAATTACTAAAATAGTAAACAAAATATCAAAACAAGATATAGATGTAGAACAATTTGAAATAATGAAAAAACTATATCAAGCTAGAAATATCAAAAGATTTAATTCGTTAGAGTATATTGCTAACTTGATGGTTGAATTTCATCAAAATGATTTAGCTTTTTTTGATTTATTAAAATCTGTTGATGAATTAACAATTGACGATGTACTTGAGGCAAGAAAATACTTTAGTACTAACGCAATGTCTTCATTTACAATATATCCATCAAAGAAATAGGTAAAATTAATTGCAAGTAGTTTATATAAACTACTTGCATTTTTAGTTCAGATTTAGTTTTAACTTAAGTTCAACATTACAATTTTTAAAATAATTATAATTGTAACCAAAATAATAATTTATGTTAAAAACATCAACGGGTTGATTATACATAAAATTTACTAATTCATTTATTTCTCTTAACACCAAATCATTGATTTTAGCAAAGTTTTCTTTATCAGATAATGAATCATTCTTTTTGGTTAAGGTGCCTTTAATTGTAAAAGTAATAATAATAGTCTGTTTATATTTTTTAAGTTTATATTTTCCTTTCTTTATATATAAGTCATATTCACCTAAATTGTACGTTGTATTGTTTAGAAGTGATAACCAGTGTAGGGGTTTAAATTCATTGGCAAAGATGGTTAATAAAGTATTATCTTTATTATAAAAAGTATAGCCATCTAAGAATAATGAGTAATATTCTTCATCTTGTCTAGAAAAGATTTTCTTAACACAAGAAATATGTGGCATAAGCAGTGTATAATTATTTATGGTAATAGCTTTTGCAAAATCCATAAAAGTTATTAATTTATAAGATTTTATCAAATCAGGATTGATTAATAAAGTATGGTAAGCTGAAATCTCTGAGAAGTTTTCAATATTAAAAATATCTTCTGGTTTACTATCAGTTGCAAAAAGATAGAAACTAGGATATAAATTTAAGTCATCTTTAATGAATTGATAAAAATCAAATAAATATTGATTATTTAAAAACTTATTGGTGAGAATTACTGTTCGTAAATGATTGTAGTGAATATAAATATTAGATATTTGATTAAGTTTTCGGAAAGCTTCAGTTAGAGTTGGTGCAGTTATTTTCGCAACATAGGCAAGGGTATCAACATTATTTGAAGATATTTCAGCTTGTGCAAGGTTAAAATTATTAAGTACATAGAAATAGCAATCATATTGATTATTATCTTCATTAATGTCTAAACAAATACTATTAATATAAATAACTTTTGTTACATCAATGTAATCATTTCTTTTAGTAATAATCGGAATAAACGAGGTTAAGGTTATTAAAATTAACAAAATTTTTTTCATAGTTTAGTCACCTGATTTAAATCTTTTCTAGGTAGAAAATAGTTCTTTAATTCTTTTATATCAAATGGTATAAAGGGGTATAGATAAAATGTACCATTGTTTTTTTGCTTAAATAAATAAAATATTACGATTATGCTAGCAAGAATAAACCCAATTAATCCCATCGTAAAAGAAAGAATTAAAATGAAAAATCTAAAAATATTTATTGAAGTAATTAAATAGTTGTTTGTTGTTACTGCGAATACCGCAATATATGATATTGAGGTAAGAAACAGAATTATTGCTCCAATTGTTCCCGATTGAATGGCATTTTGGCCGATAAATAAACCACCTAAGATAATGATAATATTTTGAATGTAATTATTAGTTGACCTACTAGTTGAAAAACGGTAGAATTCAAATAATAAGTAAACAATAATAACCTCAACAAAAGTAGGCCAATTGGTACCTTTTTCCGTTGTTTGGATATTAGCAAGCAGGGATATTGATAAGGTGCCACGATGGAAACTAATAATGGCGATAAAAAGTCCCATAAAGAAAATTGATATCAAAAAGAAAATAGTTATAAAGATATGATTGAATAAAGAATAATATTTAGGAGTGTTAACATATGACTTAGAAGTAGTAAAAGTTGAAAGAGTTGTGGGGAGAATTAAAGCAATTGGAGAATTATCTAACATGATGACAATTCTACCTCTTAGTAGGGCAGTAGTAATAATTTCTGGTGAACTTGTATTGAACACTTGTGGTAACAATGAATCAATTTGATACAAGCAATACAAGTCATTAATAGAAGTAATGGCATCTTGTTTAATTGAAGATAAACCATCCAAAACTTTAGAAAGCGAAAAACGGTCATAAAATTTATTAATAAAAAGTACAGCACATTCAGTTTTGTTTAATAAACCTAATTGATATTTTCTTACCTGTAAGGCATTTGTTTTTAATCTTCTTTTAATAAGTGTTAGGTTATCACTTAGATCCTCAATTAGGGCATCTCTACTTGCCATAGGGTCTTCGGGATCAAGAATACTTTCGGAAATACTTCGTTTAGGCTTTTCCGCAAACTCAAATTGATAGTAATAACCATCATTAAAGAAAATAAGTACTTTACCAGAATATAATAGGAAATCTAAATTCTTTTCTGAAATATCGGTTATAGGATTACATATCCCAAGAAATTGTTTTGATAATTCTTTGTAATTGGTAGAATTAATGCTTGGTTTAATTTCAAAATTAAACTTTTTAATATCTACAAGTTGCGACATGTACACTATATTAAAGGTAACACCATTAATGGTAGTTTCATTAACAACTACATCGTCTTGTAATTTACATATTTTAAAGAAATCATTAATTATTTGTTGCATGTTTTTTTCTCCTTGCAAATTTAAATAAGATAAAGAATAAAGTAAGTATTATGGTCGTTATCATTAAAATAAGAGAAGCAACTTCTTTAGTCATATTTAATTTATAGTTAAATATTACACCAATTGCTAAAACAGTTGGGAAAATCAAGGTAATTATTGAGTTACGTTTACCTTTAAAGATAATTCTTGCAATTTCACATTGCGTTGAAAAGTGAAATATAATGAATGCGGTAGTACAAATTAAATAAAGAATGTCAAGGTGTTCTAGATAATGATTATTGCGATAGGCAAAATATTTGATTAAGTAAGGGTATTTTGAATTCTCAAAATATTTGGGAGTAAAGAAGAGATAACATTCGAAAATAAGTCCAGTTGAAAATACAATAGTTCCAACAATCATTAAGATAAGACTGAACTTGTTTATTTTCTTAGTAGGAATGAATAAAAATAATAACAATTCATCTAAAAATAAAAAAGGAAAACATAAAAGATTATATAAATTATTAAGTTTTAAAGGCGTATGTTTTAATAAAGTAAAATCATGAGTAGTATTACTTGTCAAAGTTAAAGTATATAGTACCAATACTACAAGTAACATAACAAAACCAATGCGAACAATATTTGCAAGACCATAAGTAGACATAAATAGGCAAGTTAAGATTATGAGAATTAATAAAATAAAATGTGATGTTTCTTGGTAGTAATAATCACTAACGATTCCAATATAAGCTGATAAACTAAATAAGCCACTCAATAACAAATATATTAATAAGATAATTCTTAAATAATTGTGATCTAAGATTGTTTTAATACAGTTTGCTTCTCTAGGAATAAATGTAACAAATATTAAAACAAAAGGAAGTATTAATAGAAACACTAAATAACCACAAGTTGGAAAATTCTTTATTGCCATGTTTGCGGCAAAAAGGGATACGCCACCTACGGTTATAAGTACACTATATACGTAAAGTTGAATTCTTGATAATTTCATTATGTCACCCCATAATATAGTTTTAACAAAATAACCAAATAAATACAAAAACTTGCTATTTTTAATATTTTGTCAAATAACTTATAAAAGTATGCAAAGTAATTAATATAGAATGGATAAAAAATAATTATTTTCAAAATACTGAAAATAACTAATGTTTTTGCTAGATAGGTAATTTTGAATAAATATTTATCCGTGCTATAATGGTTGTACTATATTTGGGGAGGTATAGAATGTTAAATCAAGTTACTTTAATTGGGAGAGTTGTCGAAACGCCAGTAGTGAAAAAGTTAGAATCAGACAATAAAGCTACAACATTGGTGCTTGCGGTGACAAGGGCATTTAAAAATATGAATGGCAACTATGATACTGATTTCATTAGAATATCATTGTGGAATGGTATCGCCGAAAATGCAGCCGAATATTTAATAAAGGGGGATATTGTAGGTATTAAGGGAAGAATTTCAGTAAGAGATACGGAAGTAAATTTTACCACTAAAGATGAGATTCTTCACAAAAAACTATCGATTTTGGAAGTAATCGGTGAAAGAGTTTGTTTCATTCATACAAATAGGAAAAAAGGAACTGAGGTAGTAGAGGAAGAATTATGAAATAAAGCCATGACTTTTGGTCATGGCTTTATAATTTACTCTTCGCGTTCATTAATAACGTTAATAATTTTTTGAGACATTATTTTAATTAATGGCACAAATGTTGCAATAATTGTAATGATTAATACAAATAATCCTAAATATAATGGACTACGATAAGTCATTGTATATAGTGAAAGTTTTACTCTTTCTAAAGGGTCAGTAATGTTGGATCCATAGTTATCAATGGCTAGCTTAGCTAGTGGAATTGATGCACCATAGGCAAGTAAATTAACAAAGAACATTTGAATAACAAATATTAGCGAAACTTTGAAACCACTTAAGCCAATAGAACGCATTATACCAATTTCCTTTTTAGAATCAACAATTTCAATAGTAAATACGGTCCACATTATACCAATTGTAAGAATAGTAAACACTATTAGACCACCTTTTGATAAAAACTCTACTAGGGGATCAATATTGTAACTTTCAATTTCATCTTTATATTGGAATATATCAATAATATAATGATATTTTGAATTATATAAACTATTGAATTGTTTTAATACTGTCTCAGGATTATTAGATAATTCAACTAAGATATTTTCTTCTAATTTTAAGTTAGAAATAACTTGTGTTGCGGCAATGAATTCATTACAGCCTTTTATTGATAAGTAGAAATTATCAGAAGTAGTTACCCCCGCAATGCGATATTTTTTAATAATGCTAACTGGAGTTTCTACACCATTAATGTTAATGCTAGTAAATTCATTTTTAACATATGCATAAGAATTAAGAATTTGTTGTTGAAGCATCTTTTTTTCTTCTTCAGCACGCCACCATAATTCATTATCAGTGGTTAATAAGTAATACTGCCAATCGTCTAAATCAATTATCTCTCTTAATTTAGCAAGAGGAATGATTATTTCATCTGAACCAATTGGAGCACTACCAAATCTTAAATTTTCATTTTGGTAAAGAACTATTTCACGATCATCAAGTAGTTTGCCACGTACATATACGGTGTAATCGTTACTTGTGAAGTTTGAAGCATCTTTATCGTTAGCATAATCAGTATTAGTTCTTGGATTCTTAATTAATTCTACAGTATAAATGTAATTTTGATAACCTTCTTGATTTAAAAGGTAATTGTTAGAATTAGTTACACCTACAACATTGTAACTTTTATTAATTATGACATTATAACTATCGTTTGTTAAATTTGCGGAATCATAAGATAATTTTAGAGTAAATGGTTTAGTTAATATTTTATTAATTAATTCATCTCTTTGTTCAGAAGTATTAGTAGTGTCAGCGAGCATTTCAATTTGTGAATCACTAAAGTTGTAAATGTTCTTTAAGTCACAAAGAGGTACCATTATTTCATTTTCATTATTTGGAGCTTTACCAAAATAGATTTCTTCAGTTGAATAATTTTTAACAAATTGTTCGTCTAAAGTGAAGAAGTCTTCAGTATCAATTTTACCAGCACGTAAATCAATTCCTTCACAACATACGATATCATAATATTTATCCCCAATAATTATTGAATTCATTAATAAGTAGTCATAAGCAAAGCTTTTAAAACTACTATCATATTCGGAAATTTGATATTCACTGCTATATAAGATTTGATTTGTTAGCTTTATCCAATTGCTATATTCAGTTTGGACAATTCCCACAATCTTTAAATCAGTTTCAAGACCAAAGTCATACCAACGATTTAAGATATCGTATACTTGAGCGTTTTTATCAATAAGACCAAAATGTTTAAAAGATTCAAATAAGAAATCAGTTATTAATATTTCTGGTTCATTAGGATTAGGAAGTCTACCGGCATATATTCGATAAGTATTAGTAGGATCATACAAAATTACGGTGTTAATTTTACCGGTATAAAGGAAATTAGCTTTTTCAAGTTGATACTTTGTTACATATCTTACTGAGATTGATTGATATTTGTGAATAGTTAAATCACTTGCATATTTTTTAATGTTTTCATAAGCATTGTCGTCTAATTTACCTTTTTGATATTTGTCATAAAAATCTTTATTAGAATTGTTCTGTGAATCATTATATTGATAGATATTAGTATAATGAACGTTATTATTAACGGTAGTGTAGACATTCTGATAAAGTTTGTCACCATTTAGTTCAATGGCAAAAGATAAAAAGGCGAGACTTATGGTACAAATTACGAACATTAAGATGTAACTAAATTTTTTGTGCCACATATTTTTGAATGCAAGTTTTGTAATAGTTGCAAGGGGTACTTTAGCTCTTTTTAGTACAAGTTTATTATTTGTTGTAACTTCTTTGTTGGTATTAGGTTCAACTACTTGTTCATTTTGACTAGAAACATCTAGGTCAACATTTGCGGTATCAAAGCGAAGTATTTCATCTGAATACTTTAATGCAGATTCTTCATCGTGAGTCACGATTATAATTAAGCGGTCTTTTGATAATTTTTTAAATAATTCAAAGATTTTTTTGCTAGTTTCACTATCAAGGTTTCCAGTAGGTTCATCCGCAATAATCATTTTAGGATCTTTTACTAAGGCTCTAGCAATAGCAATACGTTGCTTTTGGCCACCAGATAGTTGGCTTACTTTTCTTTTTTCAAGTCCAGTAAGTTCTACAGCATCAATTATGTCTTTTACTTTTTGTTTTGCAACTTTACGTTTGCAACCTTGAATTGATAAAGAAAGTTTAATGTTTTCTACTAAAGTTAAATCTTTTAAAATATTGTATTCCTGAAATACGAAGCCTAAATAACTATTTAGATAATTATTTCTTTCACTACTTGAAAAAGAAGAGAATGCTCGGTCTTCAATGTAAATTTCACCACTATCGGGTTTGTCTAGTCCACCAAGTAAATTTAATAGTGTAGATTTACCAGAACCACTTGGTCCAAGAATAAATACTAAACCAGTATCAGGGAATGTATAATTTAAATTACGGATTACATGAATTCTTTCATTACCTGAAGTATAGAACTTGTTTATGTTTTCTAATCTAATCATACACCCTCCTATGAAATTTTAATTACGTCGATTGGTTTTTTACGACTTAGGCTAATTAATGGAATTGCAATTGTAATTAATGGGGCTACAAAAGCAATAGCAAGTGAGATTAAATAACCCATCTTTGTTAGTTTGAAAATTGTGAAATCAATTGGTTTTATTGAAATATTATATGATTTCATAATTAAATTTGCAGCAGTAGCACTTAGGTTATGGTCTAATACCTTTAAGAAAATATTAGCACCTATTGACGCAAGTATGAATGCACTAGCACTAACGAGAAGAACCTGGAATAAGTAGATGAAAGATATTTTAAAACCATTCATACCAAGTGACATGTAAATGCCAATATCTTTTCGGCTGTTCTTTATCGTAATAACAACATAGTTGAAAATCATTAAAATACTAAATAAACATAAAGCAAAGAATATGCCTAAGAATAAAATTAAATTGCTATCAATAAAATCATTAACAACTTGTAATTTAACATAAGAAATATTGTCAATTACTAAATCGTGTGAAGTTAAGTCGCTATATAATGTAGCATTTTTATTTAAATCATCGCTAACTTTTAGAATTAAATAACCACCCATTGAACCGTTAGCATAATCAGAATAGGAAGTTTTTAAATAGTTGTAATACATTTGGTCTTCATTCTTATTGCAAAAATAGATTGCTGCTTCATCATCATTGTCGATGACACCTACTATTTTAACATTGAAAGAAGTAGTGATGCGCTTATAGCCATAAAAAGAAAATACGGCTGTGGCACCAGTTGTAGGATTAATTAGCTCGTTATCTCCATATTCAAGGTTATCAGGGTTATCGGGATCAGGGTTAGTGGCACTAGATTTAGGAGGGAAAGTATCTTTTAGATCAGCTTTTATGTATAAATCATAAAATTTCTTAGATACCATTATTGGTTCTAGTTCGCCTTCTTTAGGTTTTTTAGGACCCTCTCTATCACCAGCAATTATGTAGGGCTTCATTGAATCGGTAAACATTGATACTTTTACATTATTTATTAAGTCAGTTTCATCAAAAGCTTTAAAGATAAAGTCATCATATGTGTATTTAAGATTAGAAGTGGAAACAAATTGGTTTTCATCGTAGTCACTAACAAAATCCGAAATTATCATAAATAAAGCACCATAGAAAGCTTTGTTATCGTAATAACTTGCTTGATAATTAGCATCATATAAATAAAAGTATTCATATTCTTCATCAGAGACAGATTCTTTTTTGGCAAATTTATTATAATCGGTAAATATTATTCCTTTAATATAGATTTCCTCATTCATGCCGGGGAACTTAAAGTATTTTCCTGCAAAATAATCTTCATAATTACCATAGAAATCTTCATAGAAATAATTATGAGCAATTAGTGAATCAGCCATTATGTCAGTAATATAACATGTTAGATTTGTTTCAATGTCGTTACCATCATCATCTTTTAAATTTCTAAGATTGAAAGTAAGTGGTTCTTTAGTTGATACTTTGTCAATAGTTTTTAAATCTTTTAAAGTTATAATATTAGTGAATTCTGATAAGTAGAATAATTTATCTTTTTCACCGGTTAAATCAATTGGATTATTTTCATAATCGGTTTCGCGAATATCAACACCAAGTGGTGTGCTATTTAGGATTGTGTAGGTATCTTCACCATAAGCTTCAATTAGCTTTTTGTTTGTTCTTGCGTCAATATCGAAGAAACCGGTGCTTATTGTTTGATTATAAAGGGTTTCTTTATGACTTATTTTAATAAAATCATTATGATATTTTGATTGAAATGCAGTATATTGGTCGGTTGCATTAGAAAAATACAAATTAATTGAGCTTTCCGCAAATATTAAAGATATTGTAAAGAAGAGGGCAATCATTAAAAAGCGGAACAGATGTAGTTTAATATTCTTAAAAGATAAGAACATTGAAGTAGTTAGTTTTGGTTGAATAGGTTTAATAAAATTAGTATCGACTAAAGTATTGTTATTTGTTTCTTCAGTTACATCTTCATTAATTTTTCGTTCAGAAATTATTTGTCCATCTTTTAAAGTAATTTCAAAGTCGCCATATTTATCGGCAAGTGTTGTATCATGAGTAACCATTATAACAAGTTTATTAACTGATATTTCTTTTAATATCCCCATTATAATGTCACGATTCTTTTTATCAAGGTTACCAGTAGGTTCATCCGCGATGATAACTTCGGGATTTTTGATGATAGCTCTGGCAATAGCAACTCTTTGGCGTTCACCACCTGAAAGTTGATTCATTTTACGATGTTCTTTGCCTTTTAAGCCAACTTTTTCAATAACTTCTAATATTTCATTTTCATTTTTGTGAACGTTGATGTTCTTTAATCGCAAACTTAAGGCAATATTATCCAAAACACTTAGATTTTTAATTACATTAAATTCTTGAAAGATAAAACCAATGTAAGAGTTGCGATAAGCATTGAAATCACTACGTTTAAAGTTATTAGTATTTAAATTATTAATTATTAAATCACCTGAGTCATAAGAGTCAATACCACCAATTATATTTAATAAAGTTGATTTTCCAGAACCACTCTTACCAGTTATGAAGTAGAACCCTTTTTCAGGAAAGGTGAGATTGATATCTTTTAAGGCGTGAAATTTTTGACTTCCTGAATTGTAATATTTGTTTAAATTTTTAATTTCTATCATAACATGCTCCTAGAAAATTATATCGTCGTAAAATGGTGGTAAATAAAAAGATATTGATGGTACATTATTTTTAAGAGTTAACATTACGAGGCCACAAGTATCTTTATAACCAACAGAAGATTGAACTTTTGCAATGTAATAATCATTTATATATTTAGTTTGCTTGAACAAAGATTGGCCATAGAATGATTTCATATGGTCTACAATATAAGTCTTTTCATATTTATCAGTCATAAAATCATTTTGGAATGTTTCAATCCATGGATCATTTTCAGAAATATTAACTAAGATATTACGGTAAGTATCAATTGCTTCATTATTTACTGATATATAGTAGTTACGATATTCTAAAGCTTTATAAGAAAGAATGTAATAATCACCAAAAGTGAAAATATCTTCATAGAATCTACTTGTACCACTACCGAAGTTGTTGATAAGCCCTGAGGCGATTCGGCAAACTTCATTACCATTAGTAGATACTATATGATAATTATTAAAGTAATTAGTAGAGTTTCTAAGATAATACATCTTAGCAACCACTGCAACATTATTTTTAAATGAATTTGCTTGAACAAAAGTAGCAACGCTAGTTGTTGGATTACCTGAACTTTTATTAATAGAAGTAGTAGTTAAATATTCACCAGTAGTTGAGATATAGTGATATATAGTACAGTTAATAGTTTTAGTTCTACCAGTAAGTTTACCATCAATAGTATTGAATTCTTCTGCCACATAACTTCCGGTTTCACCAACAACCGCATAACCATCATAGAAATCATTAGCATATTCCCAGTCTAAGTTATATAAACGGTTACCATTACTATCAATATGACTATAACGGAATTCACCATTTGAGTTTCTAAAGCCTATTACCGCATAACCATTATGAAATTGTCCACAGTATTCATAATTTAAACCTTGAGATGATTCGTCTTGATCAAATAAATAAGAAAAAGAATTAGTTTCTTCATCGTATTTTAGATAACCTTGCTCTTTATCATTACCAATAACTAGTAGGTTATCAGAAAAGTATCCAATTGATGTAATGCCATCAGAAAATTCATATAGAATTTCATTACTGTAATTAATAATGTAAGTTTTATTTTGTTTTTTTACAACTGCCATATTCATTGAAAATGGGTAAGCTTCATCGAATTGGGGTTCAATTAAAACTTTTCCGGTATTGGTGATATAGCCAAATAGTCCATTTTTCTTAACTATTAAGTAATCATCAAAATAAGGAACGATTGAGTCATAAGCTTCTAAACTTAAAGTTTCTTGTTTATCGTTTATTATATAAGGAATACTATCTTTGTATACAATAGCTATCGGATTTTCTATTGTTAATTCCTTTTTTTTACAACTTGTAAAAAAACAACAAACTAAAAGTAATATTATTAATATTAAAGGTTTTATTATTGTTAGTTTTTTCATCGAAATCACCTCATTCTATTTATTCGTATATAATTTAATCAGAGATTTCTATCTGATTTTAATTATAACTAATTTATGATATACTTTTATTGAAGTTATATCAGCTTCAGAAATCTTTGTTATAACTATAAATCATGATATAGTTATAACTGGTTGTGGACTCCGTTTTATTTATGGGAACATTACGAATCCGCGATATAATTTGGAGCCCTTCCTTTTTCTTTGTAAACCTGTTTATATGTTTTTAGGACTATACTTTTTTAGTATTGAACCTGTATGACTCGCGAATATAGGCTTGAAGAACAAACTCATTTGAGTTAGGAAGTTATCAACCACTTGTACAGGCAAAATGAAAGGATGTGTTGTTATGAATCAAAATACCTGTATTACCATTGATGTATCTCAAAATAAAAGTCACATTCAAGGCTTTATTGGACCAAACAAACCTTTAAGTAAGGCTAGAACTATGAGAAACACTAAACAAGGATTTCAATTTATTTTAATTCTTAAAAATTTAATCGAATCTAAAACAAATGAAACTCCTTTAATTGTTTTTGAATTTACTGGAATTTACCATAAACCTCTTGAAAAATTCCTTATATCACAAAACCTTAAGTATCATATTGTTGCTCCACTAAAAGCTGCTAAAGCCAGAAACAGCGAAATTAGGGAACAAAAAACTGATGCTAGAGATTGCTTAAGCTTATCTAAACTTTTTTATTCTAATAACCTAGGTATATTCTATTCTGAAAACGAAACATATTCTAATTTGCGAAAGTTAAATAGATATTATGATACTTGTATGAAACACTTAATTAAAATTAAAGTTAATTTTAGAGAAACTTTAGCTGTTGTTTACCCTAACTATAAAAAGTTATTTTCTAGTATTTATAGTGATGATTCATTAACTTTCTTGAAAGAATTCCCTCATCCATCCCTTTATACTTCAAAATTAGAAGATAGAATTATAGAAATATTAAAAAATAAATGGGATCATTTGGAAAGTTGGACTTCTTCTAAAGTTAAGATATTAACTCCTTTAATTAATGAAGTTGTTTCAGGTTGTAATGTTACCGAACCAGATATAATTATGCTTCTTTCTTATATTTCTCAAATAGAATATTATTTAAATCAAATTGAAATTACTGTAAGTCAAATGAATGAACTTGCCAAGAAAGTTCCCCTTTATAATCTCGTTCATTCTTTACCTGGTATTCAAGATATACTAACATGCAAGTTTATTGCAGAAGTGGGTGATATATCTAGATTTTCAAATTATAAACAAATTGTTGCTTATGCTGGTATTGATCCTATGATTAGACAATCTGGCGATAAAGATGGTCTCCATCTTAAAATGTCTAAAAAAGGAAATAAGCGTCTTAGAACTATTCTTCATTTAATGGTATCCAGTTTAATTAAAGCTAATAGAGAACCTAATGCTATTAAAGATAAATATCAAAAAAAGACGCACCAATTAAACCCTCTTAAGCCTAAAGTTGCGTCCATGGCTTGTGCTAATCAACTAGTAAGAATTATCTTCTATATGCACAAGACGAGTCCAACTTACACATATCATGAATGTAAGTAGTCTCAAAACGGTCTATGCCGTAATTTAATTATAACACACTTTAGAATAAAAATAAAATATTTTAAATAATTTTTGCGTAATAATGCCAGTTTAAGTGATTTTAGACTGACAAGCCTTTTTGCACTCTTTTTTTATAATCAACTAATCAATATTAAAAATATATAAAAATTTTTAATATTTTACTTGATTATTTATGTTTATTATATCAAAAAAAGCCTATATCTTCAATGTAAAGGCTTATCAAAAGGGAGAAAATATTGCGCTGTTTTTTACGAAAATAGGGGATAAATTAGTAATGTGATAAATAAATGAAAAAGCATGTCAATAAATGAATACGTTTTCAAAAAAATTATTCATTTATTTGAAATTATCGTTAAGATATTATATAATATAAATGTAAGCGTTTTTATAGTTGAATAGCAAGAGGAGGAGTACTATGAAAGAATATTTAACTAATCAAATTAGAAATGTCGCTTTACTTGGTCACTTAGGAAGTGGGAAAACAAGTTTAAGCGAGTCAATGTTATACCTAAGTAAGGCAATAAACAAAAAGGGTGAAGTAGAACGCAAAAATACTGTATCAGATTATTCTGTTGAGGAGCAAAATCGTTTAACATCACTTTCAACATCAGTAATCCCAGTTGAATGGAATAATTTTAAAATCAACTTCCTTGATACTCCAGGATCAGAAGAATTTTCAGGAGAAATTGCTCAAGATTTAGCAGTAGTTAAAGGGGCTGTTGTCCTTATTGATGCACAAAAGGGAATTGAAGTAGGTAGTGAAAGAGTTTGGGATGAATTAAGATTAAGACATACCCCAACAATTATTTTCGTTAACAAAGCTGATAAAGAAAACGTAAAATTAGATAAAATTATTGAAAATATTAGAAATGGTTTTGGTTCAAAAGCTGTTCCATTTGTAATTCCAATTGGTTCAGGAACTGACTACCAAGGTTATATCGACATCTTATCAAAGAAAGCATACATTGGTCAAGATGAAAAAGAATCGCCAATTCCAGCTGAATTTGAAGCAAAAGTAGAAGAATTATATGCGGAATTCACTGAAATTGTTGCGCAAGAAGATGAAGTATTATTAGAAAAATATTTTGGTGGTGAAACTCTTACTGAAGAAGAAATCACTAAGGGATTAAGAAGTGCATTATTAAATTGTGATATTTTCCCAATCCTTGTTGGCTGTGCAACTAAAGATATGGGTGTAAAAGGCTTGTTAGAAAAGATTTGCAACTACTTACCATCACCTCAAGATTTAAGACCTAATCGTGGAGTTAATCCAAAAAATAATGAAAAACTAGAGAGAAAATCTTTAGATACTGAACCTTTCTCAGCATACGTATTTAAAACATTAGTAGACCCTTTCCTAGGTACTATTAATTTCATCAAAGTATGTTCAGGAACAACTAAAGGTCTTACTGAAGTTTATATTCCAAATACTGATCAAGTAGCAAAAATTGGTGTAATTTCTTGCATTATGGGTAAAACTCAAATAAATATTGATGTTTTACATGCCGGTGACATTGGTGTTTTAACTAAATCTGGCGATATTCAAACAGGTTATACTCTTTGTGATAAGAAAGATGTTATAATGTATCCACCAGTCGAAATGCCTACACCAGTAATCTATGTAGCAATTCATGCTAAAACAAAACAAGATGAAGATAAGATTTCTTCTGCATTACAAAAATTAAACTTAGAAGATCCGACATTTGAAGTAAAACGTAACCCTGAAACTGCTCAATTATTAGTTGGTGGTCAAGGTATGACTCATATTGGTTATATCTTAGAAAAGATGAAAAATATGTTTAAAGTAGATGTAGATACTGCTGACCAAAAAATCGTTTATCGTGAAACTATCCGTAAAATCGGTTCTGCCCAAGGTCGTCATAAAAAACAATCTGGTGGAGCAGGTCAATTTGGTGATGTATGGATTCGTTTTGAACCATTAGCAGACAAAGACTTTGAATTTGCTTCAGAAGTAGTTGGTGGAGCGGTTCCTAAAAACTTCTTCCCAGCGGTTGAAAAGGGTTTAATCGATACTTTAGAACATGGTCCTATTGCGGGATTCCCAGTTATTGGTGTAAAAGCTGTTTTATATGATGGATCATACCACCCAGTTGATTCAAATGAAATTTCATTTAAGATTGCGGCAGCACTTGCCTTTAAAGAAGCCTGTAAGACAATTAAACCAACAATTCTTGAACCTATTATGGAAGTTGTAATAACTGTAAAAGATGAATATGTTGGTGACATTATGGGTGATATTCCACAAAGAAGAGGTTCTGTAATTGGTATGGAACCAGTAGGTAATGGTAAAACTGCAATTACTGCTCAAATACCAGAAGCTGAAATTATCAATTATTCAATTGACTTAAAGGCAATGACTCAAGGTAGTGGTAAATTTACACGTAAGTTTATCAGATACGATGATGTACCTAATCAATTAGTTGATAAAATTGTTGCAGAATACAAAAAAACAAATTAGTAAGCAAAAAGAGTGATTTTTGAATCACTCTTTTTCGTTGCTATTTAGATAGTCTATTTAAGGCAAGGGTAATGCCTAAGATGGTTTTTCCATCAACAGTGTATTCCTTATTATATAAGCTTTTAATTTCTGCCATAGGAATTCTAATTAACTCAATAAATTCATCTTCATCTTTAGGTAAAGAACTTTTAATTAAATTTGTTGCTAAATATATATAAGTAACTTCATTACAAAAGCCAGGAGATGGATAAAAACTACAAAGTAATTCTAAATTACTACAATCATATCCAATTTCTTCTTGGAGTTCACGTCGTGCAGCACTTTTAGGATTTTCACCATTTTCAACCAAACCAGCAGGTATTTCGATAAGTTCATCACCAATACCACTACGGAATTGCTTTACAAATATGAAATTGTTTTTATCATCTATCGCAACAATTGAAACACCAGGTTTGTGCGAGACAACTTCGCGTTTTGCAATCTGGCCATTTGGTAGCTCAACTTCATTAATATCTAGCTTTACAATACGACCATCATAGACGTTTTTACTAGTTATTATTTTCTCGATATTCATTTACTTTCTCCAAAAAGTAGTCAAAGATTATTTCTGATTCTTTGGTATAATATCTTTCAGGATGCCATTGAACTGCTACAATTGGTAATGTCTTATGTTCGATTGCTTCAATTACATCAGCGTTTTTATAAGTAGCAATAAATCCCTCAGGAACTGTTTTAACAGCTTGATGATGAAAGGTGTTTACTAGGAATTTTTCGGGTAATAATTTAGAAAGATTTCCCGTAGCAATTCGTTCAACGTAATGTTTTTTATCAACTGCTGGATGTTCTAATTTATCCGTTTCAATGTCTTGAGTTAATTTTCCACCTAGGAATGCCGCAATACATTGGATGCCTCTACATATTCCTAAAACGGGTAGTTTATTAATTATTGCATATTCAATAATTTCTTTATCAATTAAATCAGTTTCTTCATCAATACCTTTTGACAAACCTAAATCATTTGTTTCACCATAGTATTTAGGATCAATATCATCGCCACCTATTTCGAGAATTCCGTCGCACATTTTTAAAGAATTTAATAAATTTGGTCCTGGGGCAAGAATTAGGGGAATCGCATTTCTGTTTACGATTTGGTCAATATAATCAGTATTAACTTGCAAAAAATGTCGATTAGTTTCTTTGTAAAAAGCATAGCGTGGGCTTATGCCGATTATTGGTTGTTTCATAATTTCACCTCAAATAGATTTTATCATTTTCGAAGAAAAAAAACCAAAAATAAGATAAAAAAATTTATGTTATTCACTTTTAATAAATATTTAAAAATGATATAATAGAAAAAGAACATCGTATAAATATTTTTGAAAGGAGCAATGAAATGAGCAAAAAGCTAAGTGAAGGTAATGCCTCTTCAAAGAAAACGGAAAAGAAAAAGAAAAAGAAAAAAACAGTTTATGGTACGTATAGTGAAGATCGTAAAACTCCCAAATATGTAAGTAGTAAAAATTATAAAGATGGACTTACTGATGAAGAAGTTAATGAAAGAATTGAAAATTTACAAGTAAATATTGAAGGAAGGGTAGAAAGTAAATTTACTAAAAATTTCAAATTAGTTTTTAAAGTAATAACTAAAAACACTTTTACTTTTTTTAATATTTTGTATATTATTGTTTTAATATTATTGTTAGTAGCAAATGCCTGGAATAAACAAGCAGGAGTAAATGATAGTGTAAAACAATTATTAAATTTAGGTAGTGATAAAACCTTTGAATTTGGTTTAGCAACCTTCTCATTCGTAATAATTGTTAGTATTAACCTTGTTATTGGGATAATTCAAGAAACTAAGTCAAAAATTGCAATTAATAAATTAAAACTATTGACTAATCCTAAGGTAACATTAGTTCGAAATGGTGAAAAAGTTGTAATGAAAGAAACCGATGTAGTTTTAGACGATATCGTTTATTTAACTCCTGGTATTCAAATTGTTGCGGACATGGTACTACTAGAAGGTGAAGTTGAAGTTAATGAATCACAACTTACTGGTGAATCAGTACCAATTAAGAAAAAAGTTAATGATGTAATTTATTCAGGAAGTTTTATGGTTTCTGGTACATCATATGCAAAAGTAATCCATGTTGCAAAAATGAATGAAATTAATAAATTAACATCACAAGCTAAGAAATATACTGAGCCCAACTCACAAATACTTTCAGGTCTAAGAAAATTACTAGTTGTTATGGGCTTTATTATTGTCATAACATCGGTTGCTATGTATGCGTGGTCATGGAACTGGAAAGGCTTTAGGGATTTGTTGTATGGTGGTGATTTATCTAATCCTGATTTGATTATTCCGCTTAAAGCTAATTATATTGTGGCGATTAAACCAATTACTGCCGCAATCATTGGTATGATACCTGCGGGATTATATTTATTAACATCAGTTGCTTTATCGGTTGGGGTATTTAGATTGTCAAAACACAATACCTTAGTTCAAGATAATTATTGTATTGAAATGCTAGCCAGAGTTAATGTATTATGTTTAGATAAAACAGGTACTATCACAAATGGTAAGATGACAGTTATTAAACACGAAATCATTAATGAACCTGACAAAACTAATATTGAAGATGTCATAAGTTCAATGAATGCGGCATTACAAGAAACTAATGCAACGGCACAAGCCCTTGCTAATTACTATGGGATAAAATCAGTTTTAACACCTACAATGGTTGTTCCTTTCTCATCTGATCGTAAATATAGTGCAGTTTCTTTTGGTGAAACAAATACATACATTATTGGTGCACCTGAATTTGTTTTAAAGAGTGGATTTGAAAAATATGCTGATAAAATTTCTGATTATGCCAATAAAGGATTGCGTGTGCTTTGTTTAGCACATTCAAATTTAGCTGTAAAAGATGGTAAGGTACAACGTGTACCTAAGTTAATCGCCCTGATACTTATTGAAGACCAAATTCGTGAAGAAGCCAAAGATACAATTGAGTATTTTAAGGAAAGTGGCGTAGAAGTAAAAGTAATATCTGGTGATAACCCAGTAACAGTATCAGAAGTAGCACGTAGAGTTGGAATTGAAAATGCCAGCAAATGTGTTAGTTTAGATGGTATGAGTGAAGATGAAGTAATTGAAGCGGCTAGTAAATTTACAGTCTTTGGAAGAGTTAAACCAGAACAAAAGAAATTACTAGTACAAGCCCTTAAGAAACAAGGAAAAACAGTAGCGATGACTGGTGATGGTGTTAACGATATACCTGCATTAAAAGAAGCAGATTGTAGTATCGCAATGGCATCAGGCAATGACTCAGTAAAAGGGGTTGCTCAATTAGTATTAGTTGATTCTAATTTTGCCTCAATGCCAAAAGTAGTTGCGGAAGGAAGAAGAGTAATTAACAACGTTCAACAAACCGCAATGTTATATTTAGTAAAAACCCTATTTATGACTTTCCTTGCAATCTTAACTGCCAGTGGATTCTTCTATTTGTTAGGCCAAAAAGATGCAGATATTCCTCTTTATCAAAGATTTTTAAGAAATGCTACATTCCCTTTTAGTGGATCTAATCAATTACTAATATTAGAAATGTTTGCAATCGGTATACCATCAATGTTCTTGGCATTACAAGCAAATAATACGCCAGTTAAAGGTAACTTTATGCGAAATGCTTTAAAGAGTGCTATTCCTGGTGCAGCTGGTATCGTTGGTGCAATCGTATTTACTTATTGGTTCTCAAGAGAATATGGCTTTGAAGTTCCAGAAGTAAAGACAGTAGTTGCAATGACTGCTACACTTACTTTACTAGTCGTTATGTGTAGAGCATGTTTACCTTTTAACAAGAAAAAAGTGGTTTTGTGTATTCTTATGTGGGTTGTTTCAATCGCATGTATTCTAACATCAATGAAAGGTAAAACAATTGGAATTCCTAAAACTAAAATCAAATTTGATTTTGAATATGAAAGCCTAAAATGGGATACAGTTAGAATCGTTGATAAAGCTACTGGTGAAGTAAATCCAGTTAATGTAAATATAACGGAACAAGGTTATATATTGTTGGATGGTGAAACAATTTTAGTTGATGGAAAAGAATATAAAATTGAAAGAGCTTCTAATGCTACCGCAACTTGGCTTGCCTTCAGTATGGTTATTGTTTCAATAACTTTGATGTTAGGAGTAGAACTTTTAATTAAAAATATTGAATTAAAACAAGAAAGAATGAAACATAAAGAATTTGAGAAAATAAAAGAAAAGAAAAAGAATCCTCAAGTTTTAAAGATTAAATATTAAACGATAGTGGTATCTAAAAAGGTACCACTTTTTGTTTGCCAAAATAATAGCCTTTGTTTTGATACAAATGAAAAAGTTTATTTGCCTACACTAAAGTAGAAATGATGAATAAAATAAAGTGTACCATTGAAGAGGTGAAAATGTGAAAAAATTAGAAATGAAGAATGTAAGTAAGACATTTTATACTGAAATAGGAGCACTTGATGTATTAGAAAATATAACCTTTAATTTAAATGAAGGAGAAATAATTGCAATTGTTGGACCGAGTGGTTCGGGTAAATCAACACTACTAAACATAATATCTAAATTGATTGAACCAACTGAGGGGGAAATCTATGTTGATGGTGAAATAGGCTACATGTTTCAACGCGATCATTTATTTAATTGGCGGACAGTTTGGAAAAATATAATGCTAGGATTGGAAATAAAAAAAGAAAAAAATCAGGAAAATATCGATAAGACAAAAGAGTTATTAACTAAATATGGATTAATAGATTTTATAAATAGTTACCCTCAAGAACTATCAGGTGGGATGAGACAACGCATAGCTTTAATTAGAACACTAGCTACTAATCCTCAAGTGTTGTTACTAGATGAACCATTTTCAGCATTAGATTATCAAACTAGAATAAATGTCAGTGAAGATATTTTTAAAATGATAAAAGATTCTAATGTTTCGGCAATACTAGTTACTCATGACATTTCAGAAGCAATTGCTATGGCAGATCGAGTAATAGTTTTATCACATCGACCAGCAAAGTTGAAAAAAATAATTGACATTAAAACCGATTCACCTGATAATACGCCATTTAATAAAAGGCTATCTAGTGAATTTAGAAAGTATTTTGATGAAATATGGGGGCTTTTAAATGAATAATCCATTTCTAAAACGACGAAGAAAAGAAGCAATCAAAGTATTAATTGCCCAAATAGTTATTTTAGTTTTATTTGTAGGGTTATGGGAATTACTATCTTCACTTGAAATAATTGATGCCTTCTTATTTAGTAAACCTAGTAGAATTGTGAAATTGTTAGAAACTTATATTGTTACGAAAACAATATATAAACATATTGGCATATCATTACTTGAAACATTATTGGGATTAGTTATTGGAACCCTAGCTGGTTTACTTATCGCAATTATTCTTTGGTGGAATAAAATAATAGCTAAAATAATGGAACCATTTTTAGTAGTATTAAATGCTTTGCCTAAAACAGCTCTTGCGCCAATCATTATAATTTGGATGGGAACCGGTATAAAGGGAATCACTGCGGTGGCGGTTTCAATATCATTAGTGTTAACAATTATTTCAGCATACAATTATTTTATTCAAGTAGAAGAAGAAAAAATAAAAATGCTACAAAGTTTTAATGCAACTAAATTACAAATATTATTTAAATTAGTTATTCCTGCTAATCTAGCCAATATAATAAGTTTAATTAAAATAAATATTGGTATGAGTTGGGTAGGCGTTATTGTTGGTGAATTCATTGTTTCAAGGTATGGAATTGGCTATTTAATAATGTATGGTTCACAAGTGTTTAATATGGATTTAGTTATGATGGGGGTCATTGTCTTAGCTATAATTTCATTTGTGATGTATGAAGTAGTCAATATAATTGAAAAAAATATAAAAAGAAAGAGGAATTAATTTGAAAAAAATATTTTGTGCGTTAGCAATTTTATTGGTAGGTTTTACAACTACTAGTTGTCGAAAAACCAAATATAAGAAGATAAAACTTGTTGAGGTAGCTCGTTCGATATTCTACGCTCCTCAATATGCCGCAATAACCAAAGGTTATTTTAAAGAAGAAGGTCTTGAAATTGATTTAATTAATGCTAATGGAGCGGATAAAGTTACCGCCGCATTATTATCAAATGATGCGCAAATTGGTTTGCAAGGTCCCGAACCTACCATTTATTTATATAAAAATAATAAAAGTAATTATCTAATTAATTTTGCTCAATTAACGAGAACCGATGGAAGTTTTATTTTTGGAAGAATTCCTATTGAAAACTTTACTTTAGCAGACTTAAAAGGTAAAAGCATCTTAGGTGGTAGAAAAGGTGGCGTACCAGAAATGACTCTTGAGTATGTCTTAAAACAAGCAGGATTAAACGTTGGACAAGATGATGATACCAAAGATGTAAATGTTCGTACTGATGTTGCTTTTGCGGCATTAACGGGATCATTCTTAGAAGGAGAAGGCGATTTCGTAAGTTTATTTGAACCAACAGCTACAACTTTAATCAATCAAAAGAAAGCCTATCTTTTAGCCGCAACAGCTGAATATGCAGGAGAAATTACTTATACAGCATACTCAACTACTTTGGATTACTATAACAACAATAAAGAGGTTCTTGAAAAATTCACAAGAGCTTTATATAAAGGACAAAAGTTTGTTGAAAATGCTACCGATAAAGAAATTGCGGAAACTGTACAACCATTCTTTACTGATATAAACCTAGATGTCTTAATTGAAGTAGTTAATAGGTATCGTTCAATAAATGCATGGTGTAAGACCCCGATGTTTTCAAAAGAAGGCTTTAATCGTTTACAAGATATTATGATTGAAGCAAAAGAGTTAGATAGTAAAGTCGAATTTAACGATTTAGTAAGACTTGATATTGCGGAAAAAGTCATAAAAGACGAAAAATAAAAGAATAGTATACTTTTTTTCTTGTAATTCTAAAAAAAATGTGATATAATAAACTGAAAATATAGGACTAATGGTTTGGTGTATGGGAAAAGAATATATTCTAACAATTGATCAAGGTACAACAAGTACAAGGGCAATAATATTTGATAATAAAGCTAATGTTATTGCGGAAAATCAAATTGAGTTTTCTCAAATATGTCCCCATAATGGTTGGGTTGAACACAATCCCGAAGAAATATGGGAATTAACTTATCAAACAATTAAAAACGTTATTTATACAAGCAACCTAGATTTAAATAAACTCAAAGCTATTGGAATTACTAATCAACGAGAAACAACAGTGATATGGGACAAAACTACTGGGAAGCCAGTCTATAATGCGATAGTATGGCAATCACGACAATCCCAATCTATTTGTGAAGATTTAATTAATCGTGGACTTAGCGATATCTTTAGGAAAAAAACGGGTTTGATTATTAATCCGTATTTTTCTGCTAGTAAGATTAAGTGGATATTTGATAACGTTGACAATGTTAAAGAAAAAGCTGAAGAAGGAAAATTGTTGTTTGGAACCATAGATACCTATTTATTATGGAAGCTTACAAATGGCAAGGTTCATGCTACCGATTACAGTAATGCTTCTAGAACTTTGATCTATAATATTAATGAGTTAAAATGGGATGATGAATTATTAGGATATTTTGGTATTCCTAAAAACATTTTACCTGAAGTATTACCAAGTAGCCATATATTTGGTTATGCAACTGGTTTAACTAGTATCGATAAAAGATTTAGCCAAATACCGATTGCTTCAATCGTAGGGGACCAACAAGCATCATTATTTGGACAATGTTGTTTTGAACCAGGAGATTGTAAAAGTACTTATGGGACTGGTTGTTTTATCTTAATGAATACTGGTGAAAAACCAATAACTTCCAATTATGGATTACTTACAACTATCGCTTGGGGCTTAAATGGTAAAATAGAATATGCATTAGAAGGTTCGGTTTTTGTTGCAGGGTCAGCAATTCAGTGGTTGCGTGATCAACTAGAATTTTTCGAAAAATCTTCTGATTGTGAAAAATCAGTAAAAAGTAACAATCCAAGTAATGGCGTTTATATAGTTCCGGCTTTTGTTGGTCTTGGAACCCCTTATTGGGATAACGATGCAAGAGGTGCAATTTTTGGAATCACTAGAGCAACTACTAAAGATAATATTGTTGCCGCAACCATTGAATCAATCGCTTATCAAGCTCGTGATGTGATGGATGCCATGAAAAAAGAATCACAAAATGAAATTCAATATTTAGGTGTTGATGGTGGAGCCAGTGTAAATGATTATATGATGCAATTCCAAGCCGATTTATTAAATGCTAAATTAATTAGACCTACTTGTTTTGAAACAACAGCTTTAGGTGCAACATATTTTGCGGGACTCGCAACAGGAGTATTTAAGTCAAAAGATGAAATAAAAAAATTACATCAAGTTGAACAAATATTTATGAGCCGCATTGATGATGAAATGCGAGACAAATTAATCAAAGGTTGGAAAAAAGCAGTTGATGCTACTTTAAAATTCAAATAAAAAACAAAAAAAATAATATATTATAATGGAGGAAAATTATGGGACTTTTTAGACAATTATTAAAGGTAATAGAATGGAAGGATGATTCAACCGATCAGATAGTATATCGTTATCCGATGACTGATCGTGATGAAATCATGAATGGATGTCAATTAGTAGTACGTCCATCTCAAGTTGCTATTTTAGTAGCAAGCGGTCAAGTTGCCGATGTTTATGGTGAAGGTTTACACAAACTAACAACTAACAATATGCCAATTCTTACAAAATTATTAAGTTGGAAGTATGGATTTGACTCACCATTTAAAGCTGAAGTTTACTATGTAAATGTTAAACAATTCATTAACTTAAAATGGGGAACTTCTAGTAAAGTTAGCTTAAGAGATGCTGACTTTGGTATCGTACGTTTAGGCGCAAGAGGTACATATAGTTTCAGAGTTAAAGATGCTGCTCAATTTATGCGTGAAGTATTTGGTACAAATCGTGACTATGGTACTGAAAGCTTAAAAGAATATTTCAAGAGTATGATTGTTACAAGTTTCTCTGATGCATTAGGTGAATCAAAGATTCCTGCTCTTGACATTCCATCAAAATATCGTGAATTAAGCGATATCGTTAAAAAAGAAGCACAAAAAGACTTTAATGCTTTAGGTGTTGAAATTGTTAGCTTATTTGTAGAAAACGTTTCTTTACCAGAAGAAGTAGAAAAAGCTATCGACCAAAGATCATCTCTTGGTGCTATGAGTGGTAAATTAAACGAATTTACTCAATATCAAACTGCCCAAGCTATTAGAGATGCCGCAAACAACCCTAATGGTGGAGCTGGAATCGCTGGTATGGGTGTTGGCTTTGGTGCTGGTATGGCAATGAGTCAAGCAATGAATCAATCAGCTTATCAACAACCTCAACAACAAGCTGGTTCTCCAATGACAACTTGTGCAAGTTGTGGACAACCAATGAATGCAGGTGCAAAATTCTGCCCTAATTGTGGTAAACCTGCTGCTCAAACAAAATTCTGTCAAAACTGTGGAGCCCAAGTAAGTGCAGGTGCAAAATTCTGCCCTAACTGTGGTAAACAAATATAATTATCAATATTAAATAGTAATAGGATTTTATATGAATAATAGTAATTTAAAAACCGCAGACGATTTTAAATGTCCTGGTTGCGGGGCCCCAATTTCCTATGATCCCGCAACCGGCGGACTTCATTGTGAATATTGTGGCTATGAGGAAAATATAAACAAAGAAACAAGCGATATCGAAAACGATTTTGTTGAAGGACAAAATGAAGATAACAATTGGACGGCGGAAACAAAGATAATTCACTGTGATAACTGTGGTGCTGATAATGTACTTAATGCGGGGGAAATGTCTGTAACTTGCCCATTCTGTGGTTCAAATCACACAATTATGACTAATCAAGTTACAGGAATTAAACCACATCGTATTATTCCTTTTCAAATTCCTAGTCCAAATGTTAAAGATGCTTATCGTAAGTGGCTTCGTAAAAAAATATTTGTTCCTCGTAAGGTAAAAAAACAAATTCCTAATATTAAACTTAATGGCGTTTATTTACCAATATGGACATTTGATAGTAATGCTAGTAGTTCTTATGACGGAAAACTTGGTAAATATTATACAAGAACTGTTGGTAGCGGTAAAAATCGACGTACTGTTACAGAAATTAGATACTTTTGTATTTCAGGTAATAAAAGTTTATTCTTCGATGACTTTATTGTAAATGCCGGAACCAAAATTTCTCAACAAGAAATGAATGCTATTGCACCATTTGATACAAATAATTCATTTGTATATGAAAAGGAATTTATGGCAGGTTTTAGTTCTGAACATTACTCAGTTAGACTTAATGATGGTTGGAACATTGCAAAAGGTAACATGGATGAATCTATGAAACGCGCAATTCTAAGTGATTATCACTACGATGTTGTAGCATATTTAAACGTTACTACAAACTATACTGATATCAAATACAAATATGTTTTAATACCAGTATGGATTGGCATTTATATATACAAGAATAAAACTTATCGTTTTATTGCAAATGGTGTTACAGGTAGATTTACTGGTAAAGCTCCTGTATCTGCATTAAAGGTACTATTATTTGTTGCAATAATTCTAGCAATAGTGATTTTACTTTTTGTATTGACACAGTCTGCAGATGCATAAGATAGGATTTATTAATCCTATCTTTTTTCTTGATAATTATAAAAAAATAATCTAGTAAATTATATAAAGGAAAAAGACAATGGATAAAAAAGCGATTGAATTGATAAAAGAAGCCCTAATTGAAGATGGTGTAGATAACGACATAACTACCCTTAATTTAGTTAGTAAAGATAAAATGTTAACCGGAAGCTTTATTGTTAAAGCAACGGGAGTAGTATCGGGAATCGATGTTGCAAAAGAAGTATTTAAACAAATTAATCCCCGTATAAAAATGGAAATTTTAAAAGCCAATGGTACTTTTGTTAACCGTGGTGATGTTATTGCAACAATTGAAGGCCCAATGCGTGACATACTAAGAGGCGAAAGAGTTGCGCTTAACTTCTTACAACGGATGAGTGGTATTGCCGCAACAACCGCTAAATTTGTTCAAGAACTTGCGGGGACAAATTGTAAAATTTTAGATACTCGTAAAACTGCTCCCTTATTAAGAGTCTTTGAAAGACAAGCTGTAAGAGATGGTGGCGGTGAAAATCATCGTTTCAACTTATCTGATCGTGTTCTAATCAAAGATAATCATATTGCCGCAAGCGGTTCAATTCAAGATGCTGTCAGCATTCTTAGAAAAGCCGTTGGTAGGGGAATGATTATTGAAGTAGAAGTAGAAACTTTAGATGAATTTATGGAAGCATTAAATACATCGGCCGATGTAATTATGCTAGATAATATGAGTAATGAAGTTATGAAAAAGTGTGTTGAACTAAATGAAGGTAAGAAAAAACTTGAAGCAAGTGGAAATATGGAACTAAAAAAGGTTCGCAGTGTTGCCCTTTTAGGAGTAGATTATATTTCCGTAGGTAGTTTAACACATTCTTACAAAGCGCTTGACATTAGTTTAAAGTTTCGTAAAAGTAATTTTAGATAAATAATAACAATATATGGCTAGTTTTATAGTCATATATTGTTACTAATTGTTAATAAATTGAAAAAATAATATATATTTGGTATAATATCTTTGTTGCCGTCATAGCTCAGTAGGTAGAGCAGCTAACTCGTAATTAGCAGGTCACAAGTTCAATTCTTGTTGTCGGCACCATTAAAAAAGATTATATGCCCACCTAAGGTGAGCATTTTTATATGAAGGCGGTGTAAAAAATGGATTGGTTGGTATTTGCCTTATTAGGAGCATTTTTCACAACAATGGCAGCAATTCTTATAAAATCAGGTGTAAAATACATTAATACTAATTTTCTACTAGCTTATCGAACTTTGATTATCATCGTATTTTCGGTTGTGGCTTGTTCAATAACCGGAAATATTGATGATATTGACAAAATAGATCAAGTAGGGTTGCTTTATTTAGGCCTTTCAGGTGTTGCGACAGGCGCATCTTGGCTATGTTATTACAAAGCATTACAACTAAGCACTTTTAATAAAGTAGCACCATTTGACAAATCTAGTTTTGTTTTGACTAACCTATTATTCTTGATTTTCTTCTTTGATGTTACAACTAAAGGTGGAGATCCAATTACTATAACAATGCTAATTTTATCAACAATTTTGATGTTAGTAGGAACCATCTTTATGGCAGGTAAAGAAAAGATTAATGGTTCAACTGATAAAAAATGGCTAGTGTACGCCATCTTAAGTGCAGTATTTGCTTCGATAGTATCTATACTTGTAAAAGCAGGACTAAAGACGGTTCCAAGTGATTTAGGAGTTTTTGTAAGAGCAATTGTCATATTTGTGATTATGGTATTATTAGTATTTTTCAGAAAAGACTATCAAAATATTAAGCAAACACCTCCTAAAACCTGGATTTTTCTAACTCTTTCTGCTCTAGCAACTAGTGGGGCCTGGTTATGTGTAGATGAAGCATTAGGAAATGAATATGCCAACCCGGTGGTTGTTACTTCCATTGGTATGTTATCAATCTTACTATCAATGGTACTATTGAAAGAAAAATTTACTAAGAAGTCACTACTAGGAGTATTATTACTAACTATTGGTATAGTTGCCATCATAATATTTGGAATATAAAATAAAGGGAGATAACAATGATACAACTTGGAAATAACTGGGATAACATTTTAAAAGATGAATTTCAAAAAGAATATTATTTAAATTTACGTAAATTTTTAAAAGAAGAATATGAAAACTACCGTATATTTCCATCAATGTATGATATTTTTAATGCATTAAAGTATACCGATTACAACGATGTAAAAGTAGTAATTATTGGTCAAGACCCTTATCACGAAATCGGTCAAGCTCATGGATTATGTTTTTCTGTTCAAGATGGGGTAGCATTTCCCCCATCATTACAAAATATTTTTAAAGAACTAAATGCTGATTTAGGTATTCCAATGCCTAAAAGTGGCAACCTAACTAAATGGGCAAAACAAGGTGTACTTTTATTAAACACGGTTTTAACTGTTAGGGAGCACTATGCAAATAGTCATAAAAATAAAGGTTGGGAGACATTTACCAACGCCGTAATCGAAAAACTAAATGAAAGAGAAGACCCAATAATCTTTTTATTATGGGGAAATGACGCAAAAAGAAAAAAAGAGTTAATAACCAATAAACAACATATTGTTTTAACGGCTGCACATCCAAGTCCTCTTTCGGCTTATAATGGCTTTTTTGGATGTCACCATTTTTCAAAAACTAATCAACTACTAATCAATATGGGAAAAGAACCGATTGATTGGTCACTATAATATAGAAAGTAGAATAAAAGCAATGGAAGAAAATATTATCGTAAAACTATTAAATGATAAAGATTTGGGAACCAGTAGACTATTAACACGTGAAGAAGAACAAGAAATATTTTCACTATATGCCAAAGATAAAAGCTTACGTGAAGATGTTCAAACTATAATGATAAATGCTAATCAAAAACTTGTTTATAGCATTGCTAGAAAATATCGCCCCTTTATGAATGCTTCATATGATGATATTGTTCAACTTGGTAGAATTGGTTTATCCAAAGCGGTCGATAAATATGATTTATCAAAAAATACTAAATTTGCAACTTACGCAACTTATTGGATTAAACAAAGCATTGATAAAGGATTACAATCAATTAATGCGGACATAAATGAACCAATTAAAGTAGCTAATTTACGTAACCATTTCTATAGTACTGAAGAAGAAATGGAAGCAAGTTTGAAAAGGAAAGTAACTTTTAATGAAGTAGCAAATAAAATGGGAATGAATCCTACAGAACTTAAACTTCTTTTTGATTTATCTAATGTGGCATCACTTGATGAAACTGTCGATGATGACCGTGAAATATCAGCTATTGAAAAAATAAAAGATAGTAATAGTACTCCTCAAGAGTTTGTTCTTGAAGATGAAAAACGCCATCTAATAAATGACGCAATGGAAAGACTGTCGCCTAGAGAACAAGAAATTATCAAATATCGCTATAATTCCGAAGATGGTGTTTTACATAGTTTTGCGGAAGTAGCTGAAAAACTAGGAATATCACGTCAACGTGTTCAAAAAATTGAACAAAAAGCTATTAAAGAAATGAAAGAATATATTAAAAATTGTGAAAAATAGAAAGGGATTGTAATGCAACCATTAGGATTAACCATTAAAGATAATGAAGCATATTTGAATGGTCATAAAATAACTGACTTAGCTAAAGAATACAAAACACCATTATATGTTATGGATGAAACAACTATTAAAAATGCAATAACGACCTATCAAGAAAATATGAAAAGTGATAAATATCGTTTTGATTTGGTATATGCTTCAAAAGCTTTTCTAACTCTTGAATTTGTCAAATATATTGATGCTTTACAACTTCATATTGATGCGGTGAGCTTAGGTGATTTGTACGTAATTCAAAAAAGTGGTATGTCACTAAATAAAGTTGTTTTTCATGGCAATAATAAATCTAATGAAGAAATTGAATTTGCAATTAAAAATAACATTGGTTATTTAGTTATTGATAATATGAATGAATTAGAAAAAGTTATAACTATCTCAAATAAATTACAAAAAGCAGTAACTTGTCTAATAAGAGTTAATCCTGGTATTGATGCACATACTCATAAATATATTCAAACCGCCTTGTTTACTTCTAAGTTTGGTGAAAGCATTTATGATAAACCAAGAATTGATGAAATGTTAAAGCTAGTTAAAAGCAGTAAATATGTAAATCTATGTGGCTTTCATGCCCATATTGGATCGCAAATTCATGAAACTGCTGCCTTCCAACTAGAAATAGAGAAAATGATTGACTTTCAAAATGAAATAAACCAAGAATATAAATTACATTTACAAACTTTAAATCTTGGTGGTGGTTTTGGTATTAAATATGAAAAAGATGAAAGAAATCTTTCAATTGAGGAAATGTCATCATCTTTAAAAAAATATATTGAGGAAAAACTAGTTGATTCTAATAGTGAAATTAACCACATTATGATTGAACCAGGTAGATCAATTGTTGGAAGAGCGGGAATAACCTTATATACTTGTTCTTATATTAAACAAACTTTTGGCAAGAAGAATTATGTATTTATCGATGGTGGTATGACAGATAATATAAGACCTGCCCTATATGGTGCAACTTATGAATGTGATATTGCTAATAAGATGAATGCACCTAAAGAAATATTAGTAGATGTTGCGGGAAAATGTTGTGAATCGGGTGATATCATAAGAAAAGATGTTTTAATTCCTAATGTTGAATCTGGTGATATAATGCTAGTGTACGCAACAGGTGCCTATAATTATTCAATGTTTTCCAATTATAACAACATGCTAAAACCGGCGGTTATTCTGGTTGGTAGTAATGTAAAAGTAATTAGTAGAAGAGAAACTCTTGAAGATTTATGTAAATTATTTTAAAATATCATACAAAAAATTGACATAAATCATTATATTTGGTATAATATTAATGTAAATAATAAAACACATCGTGCGGAGGACGTATTATGACAAAAGCAGAAGCATTAAAAATATGGCTACATGAATTTGGTGATGTTGAATATGCTCATGATTTTACAGGACGAAAAATTAAAAGAGATGACTATGAAGTAGAAAACCAAGTTGGTTGGGTAGTAAGTCATGTCTTTCCTACAGAATTAGGTGGTCCTAATAATGAAGGTAACATTATTATTTTAAACCATAATACTGCATATGAAAAAGCTAACAACTATCCTGAATTTGAAGTAGTTGGTGTTAGATATTTAATTTGTCATGATGAAAGAGACGACTTCTATTACATTGAAAAAATAATTGAAGATTAATGATAAAAAATAAAAAGCAATATACTTCAATATATTGCTTTTTATTCAAATATATAAACGATTAATAGAGGAGAAGAAAAAGATTTTAACCAAGTTAAACACTGTGGTTTAAACCTTACAAAAATAGTATTAACGATAATTTATCTTTTATACATAATTTGAGGAAAAAATATGAGAATAATTGCAGGAAAATATAGAAGCAGAAAATTAATTACATTAGAAGGTCTTGCAACAAGACCAACTTTAGATCAAACTAAAGAAGCAATATTTAGTAGTCTTGGTGGTTATATAAACGATTTTGTAATTCTAGATGTATTTGGTGGTAGTGGTGCTCTTTCACTAGAATCAATTAGTAGAGGTGCCAAGGAAGCTTATATAATAGATTCTAATCCTGATGCTATAAAAATCATCAAAAAGAATGCCGATAACTTAGGTGTAGGCCAAGAATTACACGTATATCTTGGCGATTACAAAAAGATTTTAGAGCGTTTGAATAACAAAAAATTTGATATTGTTTTTTTAGATCCCCCCTTTAGAATGAAGGTCATTGATGAATTATGCCAATACTTAATTGAAAATGATATGATAAGTGAAGGTGGATATATTGTTGCGGAATATCCTAAAGAAGATATTGTTGAACAAGATTATGAAGGATATCGAATTAAAATGTGTAAAAGATATGCAAGTAGTGAAATATTAATATTAGAAAAGGATGATGAAACATGCGAATAGGTCTATATCCTGGAACTTTTGATCCAATTACTAATGGTCACCTAGATATAATAAAAAGAGGTTCAACTTTATTTGATAAACTTTATATCTTGGTTGCTAATAATATCAACAAAAAAACAATGTTTACTGTTGAAGAAAGAATGAATATGATAAAAGAAGCTACTAAAGATATTGATAATATTGAAGTAGTTACTAGTGATTTATTAACAGTAGAATATGCAAAATCAATAAATGCTGTGGCAATGGTTAGAGGACTAAGAATGGTCAGTGATTTTGAATATGAATTACAAATGGCAACTTTAAATAGATGTATTGATCACAATGTTGAAACAATCTTTATTATGAGTTCACATCAATATTCTTTTTTATCTTCAAGTAGTGTTAAAGAAATCGCTAGATTTGATGGTGATATTTCTTCATTTGTTCCTAAAAATGTTGAAATTGCCCTAAAAAACAAACTAAAATAAGGCGTTTGCCTTATTTTTTTGGTATAAGAAGAATTTGGTTAGGATATAACATATCATTACTTAAAGTATTGTAACTTTTTAGTTCAGCTACTGATAGATTATATTTCTTGGCAATATTATACAAAGAATCGCCTGATTTAACTTTGTAATAGTTATAACTTGGTGGAGTATAATTAACATTTTCATAGTTTGCAATTGCTTTTACAACTGCCTCAGCTAAGTTTGGCCAATCATTTAATAACCTTTTTGTATCATCATCATTATTGGCAAAGCCATATTCAATAATCATTGATGTTGTAGGTTTAGTATTTCGCAAAATAAAGTAGAAGTCATTACCTGATTTCCCAATACGTTGATAAACGTTTCTGATTGGTAAGCCTTCAGCTTTTAAATTGTTTGCTATACTATTAGGGAGGGTATTTTTACTTTTTACTGAGTAGATTACTTCGCCGCCACCTGATCCTGCATTATTGACATGATTAGATATTAGAATATCACCAGTGCTTGCGCCAAGTTGATCAATTCGGTTAAGCCTATCATTAGGAGTTAGGGTTTCATCATCTAATCTAGTTCTTTTTGAGGGAATTCCTAATTCATCAAACCTACGTTTTTGATAATCACTAATTTTTTTTGTCATATCTTTTTCTTTAAAATAGGAATTGCTGCCACCACCGGGATCCCAACCACCATGGCCAGCATCTATTATTACCATAAATATCACCATGATATATTATGACTCTTAGTAACAAAATATGCACATTTACAAGCTAAATTACTTTACAAAATATCTGAAATAGTGTATAATACTAATGCTATTAAAAAGATTGTCTGTTATGTCCCAGTAGCTCAGTTGGATAGAGCAACGGCCTTCTAAGCCGTGTGTCGCACGTTCGAATCGTGTCTGGGACGCCATTTTAATAGCATAAATTTAGTTCGTATAAAAATACGAACTTTTTCTTTTTTTATATCAATATAGCAAAATATTGATTAAAATAGGGCAAAAATTGCTTCTACAAGCGATTGAAAAAGAAATTTGTCAATAAAGTATCAGTCAACTTATTAAATTTGACATAGCTTGATATAAATGCTATAATTAACAAAAAAGAAAGAGGAGACCTTATGAGTAAAAGAAATATCTTATTTTTAGTAGCAAATATATTAGGTGGCACATTTTTTATTTACTTTATATTAAGATTGAATAGTATTATTAAAAAATCAATCTTTGTACGTGATTTTTATCACTCAAACGATGGAGATTATGTAATCTATATATTAATATTATGTTGTGTTATTTTACTTGCGAATATTTTTATCTTTTTGATTACCAAAGATGAAAATAATTAAAATAGGGATTTAATATGAAAAACAAAAAACATCAAAAATTATATGATCATTACAAAGAAGTATTTGGGCAAGAACCAATCTTCAGTTTACAACTTAAAAAGAATGTATTACCTACGATATGAAACCCATTACAACTTTTGTTTTTAAACCAACTGAGGAAATGCCTTTTTGGAAGTTATGTACAATAGGTGCGAGTGATTACTTAATGCCCGAACGTGATATTGGTTGGGGTAGAAAAGCTAACCGTCGTAATGAATATGTAATGTTTATTTCTAAAGAAGTAGAAATTAATGAGTCTACTACGGAATGGCTTTCTTCAAACTCACTACTTTGGGCTACTGCAGAATATGCTTTTAATGAAAAAGATAACTTAACCGTTTCTGATTCAATAGATATGGGGATTGATGGTAAGTATTGTGGAACAGTCTTATTACTACCAGAGATTTTAAAAACACCGAAAATTGTAAAGTGTTATATTTCCGAGCATAAATACATAAGCATTTTTCAAGTAATGCCAATAACAAAAGAACAACTTTCACAAAAACTTCGTAAAAAAGCAAATGGTGTATACTGGCTTATGGAAGAATTTTATACCCATGATGATGATTATAAACTTATTTCATCAAAGCCATTTACAACCCTTTAGATAGAAATGTTTTTGAATTTAATGTTATATGAAAATAATTCGTTAAAAGTCGAACTATTTTCTTTTTTTATTTTTATATTATTATATAGGAAAAAATTATTTGTAAAAAATATTTAAAAAAGCCTATATTTTTGATTTACAAAATTTGTTAGGCAAAAATAACTTATTTAACTTGCAAAAAACGATTAATTTTGATATAATAAACAAGAGCGATTTGTAAATATAAATATTTTTACAATCATAATTTAAATTGGAGGTAAATATGGCTCATTTAAGTGCAGCTGCTGTAAAGCAAATTGAAGAAATTATTGCAAGATACACAAACGAAAATACACCACTTATGATGATTTTAAGTGATGTACAACGTGAGTATGGTTACATCCCACTAGATGTACAAGAATTAATTTCTGAAAAAACAGGTATTCCTGTTGCGGAAATCTATGGTGTAGTAACATTCTACTCATTCTTTTCATTAAAACCTAAAGGAAAATACGTCATTGGTGTTTGTTTAGGTACTGCTTGTTATGTTAAAGGTTCACAACAAGTAATCGACAAATTTGGTGAATTACTAAATATCAAACCAGGAGAAACAACAGACGATGGCTTATTTACACTTGATGCATTACGTTGCATAGGTGCTTGCGGTATTGCTCCTGCCATTTCAATTAATGGTAAAGTATATCCAAAAGTTGCCGTAAACCAAGTAGCAAGTATTATTGAAGAATATCGTCAACTAGGAGGTGCAGAATAATGATTAGAAGTGAAAAAGAATTAACTACTAAAATTGCTGATTGCACAACTAGTTTTGATGCAAAATTTGCTGGCACAAATGGCAAACGTGCAATTGTTATTTGTGGTGGAACAGGTTGTTTATCAAGTAACTCAGCAAGTATTCTTGCAAAATTCGAAGAAGCTATTATGGCTCATGATTTAAGTGACAAAGTTACTGTTAACAAAGTAGGTTGCTTTGGCTTTTGTTCACAAGGTCCTTTCGTAAAAATTTTCCCTGAAGACACTCTATATCATGGTGTTAAGGTTGAAGATGTAGAAGAAATTGTTAATACTGATTTAATAAATCATCAAATTGTGGAAAGACTACTATATGTAGATCCTATGACAAAAGAAAAAATTCAAAAACAAGATGAAATTAACTTCTACAAAAAACAAAAACGTGTTGCTTTACATGGATGTGGTTTAATTAATCCTGAAAATCTTGATGAAGCATTAGGCTATGGAGCATATAAAGGTTTACAAAGAGCCTTACATATGACTCAACAAGAAGTAGTAGACGAAGTATTAAAATCAGGACTTCGTGGCCGTGGTGGAGGAGGTTTCCCTACTGGTCGTAAATGGCAATTTGCTTTAAACCAAAATAATCCTGAAAAATATGTAGTATGTAATGGTGATGAAGGTGACCCAGGTGCTTTCATGGACCGTTCAATCTTAGAAGGTAATCCACTTGCCGTAATTGAAGGTATGGTTATAGCTGGTTATGCAATCGGTGCTCAAAATGGTTACTTCTATGTACGTGCTGAATATCCAATTGCTGTTGAAAGATTACAAATTGCAATCAACAAAGCAAGAAAAATGGGATTATTAGGTAAAAATATTTTAGGAACTGATTTCTCATTTGATGTTCACATCCGTCTTGGTGCTGGTGCGTTCGTTTGTGGTGAAGAAACTGCCTTATTAAATTCAATTGAAGGTAAACGTGGTATGCCTCGTCCAAGACCTCCATTCCCAGCTGTTAAGGGTTTATGGGGTAAACCAACAATTGTTAATAACGTTGAAACTTTAGCTTGCGTTCCTTATATCTTAAGAGAAGGTGCTGAAAAATTCGCAGAAGTAGGTACTGAAAAATCTAAAGGTACAAAAGTATTCGCATTAGGTGGTAAAGTAAATAACGTAGGTCTAGTTGAAGTTCCTATGGGTACTACTCTTCGTGAATTAATTTACGATATCGGTGGTGGTATTCCTAATGGTAAAAAATTCAAAGCTATTCAAACTGGTGGTCCATCAGGTGGATGCTTAACTGAAAAAGATTTAGATGCTCCAATTGATTACGATAACTTAGTAGCAAAAGGTTCAATGATGGGTTCTGGTGGTGCCATCGTTATGGACGAAGACAACTGTATGGTTGACGTTGCAAAATTCTATATGGAATTCATTTGTGATGAATCATGTGGTAAATGTTCTCCATGCCGTATTGGTACAAAACGTATGTTAGAAATCTTAAATAAGATTACTGCTGGTAAAGGAACATTAGAAGATTTAGATGAATTAGAAGAACTTGCAACAACAGTTACTCAAAATTCATTATGTGCATTAGGACAAACTGCAGCAAACCCAATTGTTTCAACAATGAAACAATTTAGAGAAGAATATATTGCCCATGTAGTTGACAAGAAATGTCCTGCTCATGTATGTAAGAACTTAATGCAATATTACATTATGCCTGAAGCTTGTAAGAAGTGTTCTAAGTGTGCAAGAAATTGCCCAGTAAATGCTATCTCAGGTGTACCTGGTAAAGAACCTTATGTAATTGATCAATCTAAATGTATTAAATGTGGCTTATGTATGTCTACATGTCCATTTAAAGCAATTATTAAGAAATAGGAGACCGATATTATGGCAAAAATTAATATAAAAATCGAAGGCCAATCTTATCAAGTTGAAGAAGGCTTAACAATTTTAGAAGCAGCTAAAGAATGTGGGTATGAAATTCCATCTTTATGTGCTTATAATCATGGTGAATGCAGTTTAGCTTCTTGTCGTGTTTGCTTAGTTGAAGCAACTGGTGCTAGAGGTTTAGTTGCATCTTGCGTATATCCTATTTCTGAAGGTATGGAAATTACTATTTCTTCACCTAAAGCTACTGCTGCAAGACGTGCTAGTGTTGAATTAATTCTTTCTAACCACTCAATGAATTGTCAACAATGTGAAAAAAATGGTCATTGTGAATTGTTATACGTAGCTCAAGTTGTTGGTGCTCGTGAAAATAAATTTGTTGGTTCAAAAACTCCAATTACAGTTGATGAAATTTCTCCATCTATTATTCGTGACACTTCAAAATGTATCTTATGTGGACGTTGCGTTAGTCGTTGTGTTGCTGCACACGGAACTGGTATTTTAGGTTTTGAAAAACGTGGTTTCTCAACAATCGTATCACCTGCTGAAAATCGTAGTTTTGCAACAAGCCCATGTATCTTATGTGGACAATGCGTAAATGTTTGCCCTACTGGCGCATTAATGGAAAAGAGTGAAATCGATAAAGTAGACGAAGCAAGAAGAGCTGGTAAATACTTAGTTGTTCAAACTGCTCCTGCCATTCGTGCAACTCTTGGCGAAGAATTTGGCTATAAAATTGGTACTCCAGTAACTGGTCAAATGGTAGCTGCTTTAAGAAGACTTGGCTTCAATAAAGTATATGATACTAACTTTGGTGCTGACTTAACAATAATGGAAGAAGCCAATGAATTACTTGCAAGAATTAAAGATGGTGGTGTATTACCAATGATTACATCTTGTTCTCCAGGTTGGATTAATTATGCTGAATACTATTATGGAGATCAATTAGATCATCTATCAAGTTGTAAATCACCTCACCAAATGCAAGGTGCTATTATTAAATCATACTTTGCAGAAAAGAATGGTTTAAAACCAGAAGATATTTTCGTAGTTTCAATCATGCCTTGTACCGCAAAGAAATTTGAAAAAGAACGTCCTCAATTACAAAAGAATGGCATTAAAGATGTCGATGCAGTATTAACTACTCGTGAACTTGCTAAATTAATCAAACGTAGTGGTATAAATTTTGCTAAATTACCAAACGAAGAATTTGACCAAGATTTAATGGGTGAATATACTGGTGCTGGTGTAATATTTGGTGCTACTGGCGGTGTTATGGAAGCAGCTTTAAGAACAGCTTATCATGAATTAACTGGTAAAGAATATGAAGCAGTAGAATTCACTGCTGTTCGTGGTATGCAAGGATTAAAAGAAGCTACTTTAAATATTGCTGGATCAGAAATTAAAGTTGCTGTTGCTTCAGGTATGCGTAATGCCAAAGTATTAATGGATGAAATTCGTAGTGGTAAGAGCCCATATACATTTATTGAAATTATGGGTTGCCCAGGTGGATGCGTTAACGGTGGTGGACAACCATATGTTAAACCATGCTTCTTACCTAATGAAGATAACAATATCTTAGACACATACAAAGAAAAACGTGCTCAAGCATTATATTCTGAAGATGAACGTCAAAAGGTACGTCAATCTCATAACAATAAACAAGTACAAAAATTATATAGTGATTTCCTAGGAAAACCTAATTCTCATAAAGCTCATGAATTATTACATACAACTTATGTATCTAGAGAAAGATTTCCAAAAAATAAATAACTAAATAAAATTGAATTAAAATAGCGGCATTAGCAATTAATGTCGCTTTTTTGCAATACTAAAAATTACATTGACATAATAAAATATCTTGAATAACATAAGGGGAGATATTAATATGTTGATGATTGTTACAAAACTTTTAGGTGGACTTGGTACTTTTTTATTAGCTTTTAAGCTATTAACCGAAAATATTGAAAAAATAGCTAGTGATAAATTAACAAAATTATTAAAGAAGACAACTAAAAATAGGATATTAGGTGTAATTGTTGGTACTATAATTACTGCTTTACTACAAAGTTCTACCGCAACAACGGTTATGGTGGTTAGTTTTGTAAATGCAGGGGTACTTGATTTATTTCAAGCAACTTCAATCATAATGGGGGCTAACATTGGTACAACCATAACTGCTCATATTGTGGCTTTAGATAGCGTTGATATTGGTAACTATTTAGCTACTTTTGTTGGGGTTGGAATGATTTTAAATATGATATTTGAAAAGTCCAAAATAAAGAATTTAGGAATGGCTTTAGTAGGATTTGGCTTAATCTTTATTGCTTTATATCTAATGAAAGATGCGATGGTAAGTTTACAAGATGATTATCGCTTTGTTGAACTTTTAACCAAAATTAACAATCCTTTCATCCTATTAGTGCTTGGTGCATCAATCACAATTGCCTTACAAAGTTCGGCCGCTGTTACCACCATTTTAATTTCAATGATTGCATCAGGCATTACTATTGGTAATGGAGTATTACCTAATGCACCTCTATTTGTTATCTTAGGTAGTAACATTGGTACTTGTCTAACCGCCATTGTATCATCAGCATCCGCTTCTGTTAATGCCAAAAGAGCCGGTCTTATTCATTTGTTATTCAATGTCTTTGGTAGTGTAATTTTTATGATTATTCTACTGATTTGGAAAAACTTTATCAACGACACACTTGGTAGAATGGTAAGTGATCCATCTAGCCAAATTGCTATTTTCCATACTTTATTTAATGTAATATCAACTTTAATTTTCTTACCATTTATCAGTCAATTTGTAAAGATTTCGACAATTTTAGTAAAAGATAAAGTAAATACTAAATAAATTAAAAATGAACCATAAATAAATAATAGATAACAAAGATTCCTACTATTAACAAGTAGGAACCTTTGCATTTTAGCACATTTATGGTATAATATTACTGGAGGTAGACGATGATAGAAATAAGATATGCCTTTATTGATAAAGTAGATAAACTTGATATTAACGTATTACCTACAGAAGTTATTGATCATATAAATAGTATAAAAAATGAATCAAGAAGAAATCAATCGCTTGCTTGTTGGTCTTTATTAAATAAACTTGTATATAGTTACTATAATAAAAACCTATGTGATGTACCATTTAGATATCAAGAAAATGGTAAACCGCTATTTGATGATTTTTTTGTTTCCCTTGCACATAGCCATAACATTGTTTGTTGTGCTCTAGCCTGCGAAGAAGTGGGAATTGATGTTGAAAGGGTGCGCATACTTGAGCATTTTGAGAATTTAGTTGATAAAATGTGTTATAATAAGGGTGAAATAAGTGTAAAAGAGTTTATTTCTTATTTTGTAAAAAAAGAAGCCAAAATAAAAAAAAGTGGTCAAAGATTAGGATTACAACGCAACAATCTTGATTTAGACACTGATGATGTTGGCATAAAAGAAATTGTGAATAATAACTTTGAATACTATGAACTTGCTTATTACCCTAATAAAGAAGTAAATATAGAAGAAATGGAGATATAATAATGAAAAATATTAAAAGATTATTTGTTGTAATATCAATAGTACTATTAGCTTTCATTGGAACTAGTTGTGAAGAAAATTGTAGTTTTACCCCTAATCCGGGTGACTATGATCCTTCAACTTTTGATGACTTTGCCGATAATGTTTTTAAAATGTTAGTTGGTAATGATGAATTAACTTTGAATTATTACTTTGAAAATCCTGAAAATTTTGGGTTATCTCATAATGAACCAAGTTTACCTACACCTAGTGTTACAAGTGGATACAGTGTATTACTTATCAATTATATATTAGGGAAAGTAAATGGCTATAAATATGAAGATCTAAATGATGATCAAAAAATGACGTATAACCTAATTATGAACATCATTGATAACGTAAATAGTAAAACATCAGAGATGAGTTATCTTAGTAATAATTACCTAGGTTCTTACCTTGGTTATCAAGCTCAATTACCACTTTTATTATCAGAATATAAATTTAGAACTAAATTAGATGTTGATAATTATTTAAAATATTTAGATTTAGTACCTGAAACATTCCAAAAATACCTTGATTTTGAAGTTGAAAAGGCAGATCACGGTTATGGCATGAGTGATTTCGTTATTGATAAAGTCGTTCACCAATGTGAAGAGTTCATCAAAGCAGCCGGAACAGGTAACCACTTTATGATTACAACCGTAAATAAAAAAATTGATGAATGTGATTTCTTAACCGATGAAGAAAAAGAAGCATATAAGAATGCTAATATCGAAAAAGTTAATGGCCCATTAATTAGCGGTTATAAACTTGTTCAAGATGAGTTACCAAAATTAAAAGGTAGATCAACTAATGATATGGGACTTGCTTATTACTATGATTCAAAAGGTAACCCAATTGGTAAAACTTATTATGAATTAGATTTCCAAGAAACTGTTGGTTATAAAATTAGTTTAGTAGACGCTGAAAAATATGTTGATGATTTATTAAAGTATTATGAACAAGAATTAGTTAAATATCGTAACCTCTATTTAACTAATGAAGAATTTAAAGCTAATTGTGATAGTTATCAATTAATGGATAAAACTCCGGAAGAACAACTTGCTTACTATCAAACAGTTATTGGTAAATATTTCCCTAGCCTTAATTATCAACCAGAAATTGTAGTCAAATTTATTGACAAGGCAATGGAAGAACACTTTAGTCCAGCAGCCTATATGACAAGTGCCATTGATAACTTAGAAAAAGAATACATTTATCTAAATGGCTCAAGTGTTTTAACCGATGGTGTTTATAAATATAATTATTTATATACAACTTTAGCTCATGAAGGGTTACCTGGCCATTTATATCAAAATGTGTATTTCAAGAGTACCGATGCTAATCCACTGCGAAAAGTTTTAAAATCTTCAGGGTACAGTGAAGGTTGGGCAACTTATGCGGAGATATTCAGTTATGAATTCTTAAGAGGCGAATATATGGATGAATTCATTGACTACTTAATATTCCAAGATGAATATACAGGCGCAATGTATTGTAGATTAGATATGGGAATTAACTATGATGGTTGGACGCTTGAAGAAGCAGGAGCTTTCATTAAAAAGTACGTTCCTCAAGTAACAGATGAAGCAATTAAAGCAACTTATGAACAATTAATTGAAGTGCCTAATAATATGCAAACATACTTCTTTACTTACTTCAAAATAAAAGATTTAAGAACTTATGTAATGAATCTAACTTCTAGCACAAGAGAAAACTTTGACTACATTACATTCCATAAATATATTCTTGATTGTGGTCCTGCTCCACTAAGATTTGTCGAAGAATATGTAAAATCAAAATATGAATAAAATACTAATGACTTGCTAAAATAATAAAAATTTAGTATAATAATCAAGTAAAAAATATTATTAATAATTTTAAGGAGTATTAAAATGAACGCAAATTTAGAACGTTTAAGTGAAAATTCTGTAAAACTTACAGTAGAAGTAAGTGCTGAAGAATTTGATAAAGCTTTAGACTTAGCTTTTGAAAAAGTTGTAAAAGAAGTAAAGGCTGATGGTTTTAGACCTGGTAAAATGCCTAAAAATATCTTTATCCAAAGATTTGGTTGGGCATCATTATATAATGAAGCAATTCAATATGCTTTTGAAGAAACATATCCTCTAGCATTACAACAAACTAAAGTATATCCAACTGCTGAACCAAAAGTAGACCTTGATTTTGCTAGTTTAGAAAAAGGTAAGAGTTTCACTTACACTGCCGAAGTTGATGTATGGCCAGAAGTTCATCTTGGCGAATACAAAGGCTTAAAAGTAAAACCTTTATCAACTAGAGTAACTAAAAAAGACGTTGAAGCTGAAATCAAACATATGCTTGAAAGTAAAGTTGAAAATGTTATTAAAGATGGACCAGCTGAAAATGGTGACACAGTCGTAATCGATTTTGAAGGATTCGTTGATGGTGTTCCATTTGAAGGTGGAAAAGCTGAAAATTATCAATTAGAACTTGGTTCAAAAGCCTTTATCCCTGGTTTTGAAGATCAACTAATTGGTGCTAAATCAGAACAAGACGTTGAAGTAAATGTTACTTTCCCTAAAGACTATCATGCAAGTCTTGCCGGAAAAGCCGCATTATTTAAAGTAAAAGTACATGAAGTAAAAGGTAAAGAATATCCTGAACTTACTGATGAATTAGTAAAAGAATTAGAAATTGAAAATGTTAATACAGTAGAAGAATATCAAAACTATGTAAAAGAAGATTTAAAGAAACGCAAGAGCGTTGCGGCTGAAAATCATCTTGTTACAGGATTAGTTGATGCAGTGTGCAAAAACTCATATGCAGATTTCCCTGAATCACTAATCAAATCTGAAGTTGAACATCAAATAAATAATGTTGAAATGCAAGCAAAACAATATGGTATGCCTGTTGAAATGTTACTTCAATACAGTGGGGTTGCATCAATGGATGAATTCAAGAAATCTGCTGAAGAACATATTCGTAAATCATTCTTAGAAGAATTAGTACTTGAAAAGATTATGGAACTTGAAAACATCGAAGCAAGTCAAGAAGAAATCGAAAAAGAATATCAAACTCTTGCTAATGTTTCTGAAAAAGACGATGAAAAAGCTAAAAACGATAAAGTTAACGCTGTAAAGAAACAATACAAAGTTGGTCAAGTTGCATATAAAGTTAAAGCTGATAAAGTTATTGAAATCTTAAAAAAGAATGCAGTAACAAAAGAAGCTAAAGAAGAAACTAAATAATTTGTCGATTTTTCAAATTTAATATTAAACATAAAAAAGTAAAATCGCTCCATAATAATTATGGAGCGTGATTACTATATATGGGAAAAACTAAATATTGTTCGTTTTGTAACAGTGAAATAAACATTCACAATCTAGGAATAGAGGGCTTAAATGCCTGTATTTGCTTTGATTGTCTAGAATTATATCATAACTTGGTTGAATTTGAAGAACAAGAAAGATCAAATAAACACTTACGAGAAAAGATTAGTTGTAAAGATTTAACCCCCAAAAAGATCTATAATGAACTTGATTTAGAAGTAATTGGTCAAGAACATGCTAAGAAAATATTATCAGTGGCACTGTATTCGCATTATCTAAGAATAAAACACCCGGAAGCTAACCTAAATAAATCTAATATCTTAATGATTGGGCCAACGGGAGTTGGTAAAACATTGCTTGCTAAAACCATGGCCAAAATCATCAATGTCCCAATAGCTATTTGTGATGCGACCGTTTATACCCAAGCGGGTTATGTCGGTGAAGACGTTGAAAATATCTTATTGCGACTAATTCAAAACGCAGATGGCGATATTAGACTTGCGGAAAAAGGGATTGTCTTTATTGATGAGTTTGATAAACTTGCTAGAAAAGGCGAAAATCCATCAATAACTAGAGATGTATCCGGTGAAGGTGTTCAAAATGCCTTGTTGAAGATTATCGAAGGTAATGTTGTAAATGTTCCACCACAAGGGGGAAGAAAACACCCATACCAAGAATGCTTACAAATCGATACCTCAAACATCTTGTTTATTTGTGCAGGAGCGTTTGATGGCCTTGATGGAAGAAAGAAATATAGTGTAGGGTTTGACTCTAAAATAGTTAATGAATCTGAATTAGATATTGAAAAAATTCGTAAATTTGGAATTATCCCTGAATTACTAGGTAGACTTCCGGTTATTGCTAAACTAAAAGACTTAACCAAAGAAGAGTTAAAATTAATTTTAACTAAACCTAGTAATGCCATTACTAAACAATATCAACAACTATTTGCAACTAATAATGTTGAACTTTCCTTTATGGAAGATGCAATTGATTATATTGCGGAAGAAGCCATAAAAGAAAAAACGGGTGCAAGATCACTTCGAAAAATAATTGAAGATTTGATGCTTGATACGATGTTTGAATTACCATTTAACGATGGAACTAAAAAAATTACTATACAAAAAGGACAAATAATTAAAGAAAAAAATCATTTAATAGATGCTTAAATAGTATCAGAAAGGAGCCAAAATGTTTAATCGTACTGATATTGTAGATGCTCAATTGCCAGGAGTTGTGGTAAGTGATATAGTACCACTACCAAGCAATGGATTAAGAGCAGATTTTGCTATCGATAGCGACATTAAGGCATTGAAAAATGCTGAACAATATAAAAATTATGTAGTATTATTAATTCCAAATTATAGTACCCGTAATAATAAAAACGAAGTAGTACTTTATTATAATGTAGGAATTGTGGCAAAAATCATTTTAAATATGACTAGTCCCAATGGTACAAGAAGAGTAAAATTCCAAACAATTGTACGTTGCAAGATTAATAGTATTGATAATACTAGTGGTAGTTGTTTAGTTGATTTTGTAACTTTACCATCGACTAGTTCAGATACTATGAAAAATGATGCAACCTATGATTTAATAAAGAAATTCTTAACTGAAAATAATATAGATAGTGTTCTTAAGAAAGATGGTATAAACATTAATAATACTGAACTTTCATATGATGAAATATCAGATATACTTGTACATAATCTTGATTTAAATCGCGACACTAAATTACGTTATTTATTAGAAGATAATGTTACTACTCGTTTAACTTATTTATTAGAAGATCTATATAAAGAACAAATGTTCAAAGAATTAGAAATTAAAATTGATAATGAAGTAAAACGCAGTATTAATGAATCACAAAAAGAGTATTACCTTCGTGAAAAAATGAAGGCAATTCAAGAAGAACTTGGTGAGAAAGCTAAACGTGAAACTGAAATTGATGAAATCCGTAAAAAGATTAAAGAAGCAGGTATGCCAAAATCAATTGAAGAAAAAGCGATGACAGAATTAAATCGTTATGTTTCAATGCCAGGCAGTTCACCAGAATCTGGGGTTATTAGAAAATACCTTGATTTTATGATTGATTTACCTTGGAGTAAACAATCAGTTGATTCAGAAGATATTAATCTTGCGAAAGCGGAATTAGACCGAGAACATTATGGTTTAGATATGGTAAAAGAACGTATTTTAGAATATCTTGCCGTAAAAATTATGAGTCATAAAAATCCTCAAACAATTCTTTGTTTAGTAGGTCCTCCCGGAGTAGGTAAAACTTCACTTGCCAAAAGTATTGCGAAAGCTTTAAATAAATCATTTGTAAAACAAGCACTTGGTGGTGTCAAAGATGAATCTGAAATTAGAGGACATCGTCGTACATACCTTGGCGCATTACCAGGTCGTATATTACAAGGAATGGTTAAAGCAGGTACTAATAATCCCGTATTCTTATTAGATGAAATCGATAAGATGTCAAGTGATTATAAAGGTGATCCAACTAGCGCAATGTTGGAAGTATTAGATTCTGAACAAAACAAATACTTTAGTGATCACTATTTAGAAGAACCGTATGATTTATCAAATGTTTTCTTCATTGCTACCGCAAACTATCTAGACAATATTCCTGCCCCACTTAGAGATAGATTAGAAATTGTTGAAGTATCTAGTTATACTGAATATGAAAAATTTGAAATTGCTAAACGCCATTTATTAAAGAAACAATTACTTAATAATGGTTTAGATGAAGCATACTTTAGTATAAGTGATCAAGCAATCTATCGTATAATTCAAGAATACACCCGTGAAGCAGGGGTTCGTGAATTAGAAAGAATGTTGGGTACTATTATTAGAAAAGCCATTAAGAATATTCTTATGAATCATGTTGAACGTGTAGATATTGATGTTGACAATTTAGAAGAATATCTTGGTAAACCAAAATATACTTACAATGCAAATGATGACTTAGATCAAGTTGGAGTAGTAACTGGTCTTGCCTACACACAATTTGGTGGCGACACTTTACAAGTTGAAGTAACTCACTATAAAGGTGATGGAAGACTCGTATTAACTGGTAAACTTGGTGATGTCATGAAAGAATCAGCTCAAGCTGCCTTAAGTTATGTTAAATCAAATGCGGAAAAATTTGGTATTGATTGTGATGAATTCAAAAAATCTGATATTCATATTCATGTACCAGAAGGAGCTGTACCAAAAGATGGTCCATCAGCTGGTGTAACAATTGCAACTGGTATCATTTCAGCCTTTACTGGCCGAAAAGTTGACCATAGCGTTGGTATGACAGGTGAAATCACTTTAAGAGGTAGAGTACTTCCAATTGGTGGTTTACGTGAAAAATCAATTGCGGCACACCGTAGTGGATTAAAAACAATCTTAATACCAAAAGATAATGTTAAGGACTTAGAAGAGATCCCCGCAAGCGTTAAGAATAGCTTAAATATCATACCAGTAGAAACCGTTGATGATGTTGTTAACCATGCAATAATTGCTAAATTTACAAAATAATTATTAAATTACTAGAAATATTTTTGAAAATGTGCTATAATAAGTCAAGTAGTATTGAATATATAGAAAAATAACGTATAGGAGGCCACATATTATGCAATGGTTCGATTATTTACTATTAGTTATATCTTTATTTTTGATTATGATAATTGTTTTACAAACATCTAAAGAAAATGCTTCTAGTGCTTTTTCTGGTGAAAAATCATCTGTTCAAAAACAAAGGGGAGCTGAAAAAGTAATTAACAATATAACAACAGTGCTTTCAATAGCTTTCTTTGTTGTAGCTATTTTAGCTGTTATATTAAGATAATTAAAAAATAAGAGGGCTATTGTTTTTAATAGTCCTTTTTATTTTCCAAAGGGGTGAGAAAAATGCGCGAAAAAATTTTAAAACTATTACAAAGTGACTCATACCATCCAATGGTTCCAAACCAAATATTTCAATTGTTAAATCTAAAAGATAGTAAAGAATTTACTCAATTAGTAAAAACCTTGAATCAATTAGAAGATGAAGGAGAAATTACTCACAATAGTAGAGGTGAATACGCAACATTTGAAAAACTTAATCTTGCGAAAGGTATCATTGATGTAAAAGATGGTGGTTATGCTTTTGTTGATACTGATTTAGGCGGTATATTTATTAAATCCGATAATATAAATGGAGCAATCACTTACGATGAAGTACTTGTCGAATACTATTTAGATAACCTTGGTAGATACGAAGGAAAAGTTGTTAAAATAATTAAACGCAACACCCGCGTAATTATTGGACCAGTATCTAGATTAAGACAAAAAGCAATTGTTAGAAGTATTGATTCAAAAATTAAACTATTAGTATTTATTAAAGAAAAAGATTTAAAAAAAGCTAAAGTTAATGATATCGTTAAAGTAGAAATTACCGAATACTTTCCTAATATGACCGCAGATGGTAAAGTTGTTGAAGTGTATGGTAACAAACACTTACCAGGACTTGACATAACTAGTATGGTATTATCAAGTGGGGTACCAGTTGAATTTCCTGAAGATGTAAAAAAAGAAATAAAAACAATACCTAATAAAATTGATAGTGAAGTAATTTTACAAAAAAATCCTAAAATAAGAGATTTGCGTGATAAACTAATAATTACCATTGATGGTGATGATGCCAAAGATTTAGATGATGCGATAAGTTTAGAATATAATGATAGTGGTAACTATCATTTAGGGGTTTATATTGCGGACGTAAGTCACTATGTACAAGAAAAAAGTCCCTTAGATACCGAAGCTTTAAATAGAGGTACAAGTGTATATTTACCAGATAGGGTAATTCCAATGTTACCAAAAGAATTATCTAACGGAATTTGTTCATTGAATGAAAAAGTTGATAGACTGGTAATGGCATGCGAAATGGAAATTGACCATGATGGTAAAATAATAAATCATGATATTTTTGAAGCTATTATTAACAATAAACACCGCATGACTTATTCTAATGTAAACGCAATGCTTGAAGATAAAAATCAAGCAATTCGTGATGCTTATTTTGACATTTACCCAATGTTAAAACAAATGAATGAACTTGCCAAAACTCTTAGAAATAAGAGAATAAAAAGAGGTTCATTTGAATTTGAATCACTTGAACCAAGATTAATCTTAGATCAAAATGGTAAAGTAGTGGATATTGTTTTAAGAAAACAAAGAAGTGCTGAAAAACTAATTGAAGAGTTTATGCTTGCGGCAAACGAAACGGTTGCGGAAGCCATGACTTGGCTTAATGTACCTTTCATATACCGTGTTCATGAAGAACCAAGTGATGAAAAAATAACTAAATTACTTGAAACCTTAGACTTATTCGGCTATAATGTAAAAATAAAAAACAAAAAAGCAATGCCTAAAAAACTTCAAGAAGTATTACTTAGTTTAGAAAACGATGAAGAAAAAGATAGTGAAGAACTATCTAAAGATATTATTATTAACCAAATGATGATACGTAGTATGTCAAAAGCTAAATATCAAGAATACAATATTGGTCACTTTGGTCTAGCAAGTGAATGCTATACCCATTTTACTTCACCAATTAGAAGATATCCTGATCTTTTAGTTCACCGCCTTGTTAAACAATTTATGTTAGGAGAAGATGAGGTAACAGTAACTTCACCAGTTGAATATTTTGCTAGTAAAGTAAACTATGCAAGTATTCAATCAAGCAAAACTGAAAAACGCGCTGAAGTATTAGAACGTGATTGTGTTGATTACAAGAAAGTTGAATATGCAAGTAGATTTATTGGTACTATTACTTCAGGATTACTTACCTCAATTACTAACTTTGGAGTATTTATTACTCTAGATAATTCAATTGAAGGATTAGTAAAATATGCCGATATGCAAGATGATTATTACGATGTTGACGATAAATTTGGTAGAATTGTTGGTGAAAGAAATCACAAAGTATATCAAATAGGTGACCGTTTAACCGTTAAAATTGTCAGTGCTAATCTAGAAAAAAGTGAGATTAACTTTAAAATTATCAAGAAGGAGGACTAAAATGGCCACAGATGCGATAAAAATTGTTGCGCAAAACAAAAAAGCAAGTCATGACTATTACATTTTAGAAACCTATGAATGTGGGATTGTCTTAACCGGAACAGAAATAAAAGCCATAAGAGTTGGCAAAGTAAACCTTCAAGATAGTTTTTGCACGATAAGAAATAATGAGATGTTTGTAAATGGTTTAAACATTTCAAAATATGAAATGGGTAATATTTTTAACCATAAACCTGATAGAACCCGTAAATTACTATTACACAAAAAAGAAATAATTAAAATTCATTCAAAAATTCAAAAAGATGGTTATACTTTAGTACCCCTTAACATAACCTTAAAAAATGGACTTGCAAAACTAAATATCGGTCTTGCGAAAGGTAAAAAACTTTACGACAAACGTGAAGATATGAAACAAAAAGCCGAAGAAAGAGAATTGAGAAAATATTAACATGAAAAAATATGAAGAATTTATAAATGCCTTACAATATGTTGACCAAGGCGATAATAAAAGTGCATATGATAAATTAACAGAATTAATAAATGATAATTTAGAACTTGAAAATAAAACATTATATTATGATGCTTTATATGCAAGAGCATCACTTGATATTGCAAATTTAAATTTACACATTGATGATTCAATTGAAGATTTAAAAATTCTAATTGCTAACCGTACAAGATATGTTAAAGAATCTTATTCTCTTGCTACTCTTGTTTATGATCACTTAGAAATGCCAGATGAAGTTATTGAATATGGCACTAAAGCTTTAGAACTTAATGCACCATTTACTAGTGAAATAGCTTATGCGCTTGCTAAAGCATATGCTAGTAGAGGCACTAAAAGCTCATATCTAGAAGCTTTAAAATACATTGATACTTGCATTGATAATGCCGATGAAGAATTAAACAATGTTGTTGATTTCCTTATTTGCAAAACTGATATTTTAATATCATTAAACTTAACCGATCAAGCACTTAGCTTAATTGATGAAATGATGGCAAAACATGGGGCAAGTGAAACTTTGTATTACCTAAAGTCTAGAGCCTACTACTGTAAATATGATGAAGATCCGGTTGCCAATAAAGAATATCTTGATACGGCAATTGATAACTTAAAAATATGTTTACAATATGATGAAAAAGATTTACTTGCAATTTCTTTGTTAGTTGAACTATATACTATAAAAAAAGACAAAGACAGAGCCTTTGAATTAATCGATAAACTTGATGATGGAAATCATACTGAATATATTGTTCTAGAAAAAGCTAAATTCTATGATGAAGTTGGTGAATATGAAGAAGGAAGAGACTTAGTATTATCTTTTGACAAATACCAAGATAATTGGAAATTAGTTTATACCCTTGGTGTATTTAACAAAAAACTAAATAATTTAGAAGAAGCTAGAAAATATTACAAACAAGCTTTAGAAATGTCACATGAAAACTTTATTGCTTCCGACATCATTGATATAAATATTGAACTAAATGATGAACTAGATTCTAATGCGATGTTATTGAAACTTGCAAAAGAAAATCCAGAAGGGGTAATTTTTTACCAATTAGCTGAAAATTCTTTTAGACTTGGTACACCAATTAAAAAAGTACTAAATTACTATGATAAAGCACATGAATTAGGTTATCTTACTGATATTGAATATATTGATGTTTTATCAGACTATGAAAAGCCTGATAAAACGATAACAAAGATTATTAAAAAGTATGACCGTAAGAAAACATACCCATTACTTCCAGTTTGGTGTAAAAAGAAGATGGCAGTTAGATATTTATATGGCGAAAATGGCATTAAACAAAATATCAAAAAAGCTATTATTAAGTTATTTGAATGTAGACAAGAAATGCCTACTAATACTTGTGTAAATGCTATTTTAGGACGTGGCTTTGAACTAAAGAAAAACTTTAGTTTAGCTCATAAAATGTATGATATGGCATATCAACTAATTGAACAAGAAACTAAGCCAAGTTGTGATTGTGCTTATAGTTACTATGCTCACTCTTTAATTGAAGGAGTTGGCGTTAAACAAGATGTTGAAGAGGCTAAATCAATTATTTTAAAAGCTGTTCAAAAATTTAAAAAATTCATTTGTTCTCATACTGCCTATTACTATGCTTATTTTGCATTACAAGGTGATGAAAAATTTGACATCAGCAAAGCTTATGAATTACTAAGTTTTGACTATCCATTTGTGCGTTTTGACATTTCAAGAATTGTATATTTAACTAAATTAGAAGAAAAATTAAGAATAAGAAGTAAAAAATTAAACAATTTATTAGCTGATGGTAAAGACGTATATGACAAAAAAGAATGGAAGTATTACCGTAAAGCTATTACTGAAGATTGTCCAAAACCATATTGGCGTAACATTTAATCATTATTCTTTAATTCATTAACCTCTCTTCTAAGCTTTCTGACCTCATTCTTTAAAGCCTCATATTCCTCTTGAGTTGGTGATGCACTCTGTTGTGCCGCAATCGTTAACATGATTTGACCAAGTTGTTCAAACCAATTTCCAAGGGCATTAAGGGCTCCCGTATTTAGAAAAGATGATATAATATAAGCGATAATTGTTGCATATAGACTATATTCATAAGGAGGAATACTATCTAACCATTTTGATAGGGCTGTGATAGTTTCTTTTAACTCATCAAATTCAGTGTTCAAAATTATTCCTCCTTTATTTATTTTACGAAAGGATTTAATAAAATATGAAAGTAGTTAAAAAACAAACAAACAGTAAACTTTGTTATATTTGTGGTATTGAAAATGAATTTGGCCTAAAAGCACCTTTCTATGAAATGGAAGATGGATCAGTAATTAGTATCTTTAAATACAAAGAAATCCACCAAAGTTATCCTGAAAGAGTACATGGGGGACTTATCACTGCGATGTTAGATGAAATAGCTGGTAGAGCTATTTGGGTAACTGAACCAGAAACTTGGGCTGTAACTACTGAACTAAATGTCAAATTTAGAAAAGTTGTTCCATACGATGTTACCCTAAAAGCCGTTGGTAAAATTATCAAAAACACTCATCGTGCTTTTGTTGGTGAAGCTAAAGTATACGATATGGATGGTAATACGCTTGCGGAAGCGGTAGTAACATATTTAAAGTTGCCACTATCAAAAATTGCAACTAGCACCAATGCTCATGAAGATGTTAACATTTATCTTCCAGATGATGTAACCGAAATTGATTAACCCCCTAACGGGGAATATGCAATCGTGGCGGAATAGGTAGACGCGCTACTTTGAGGGGGTAGTGTTTGTATAAACGTGTGAGTTCGAGTCTCATCGATTGCACCAATATAATAGAGTATTTTGTTACAAATATTCCTTATCAATTAAAATATTTGTGAACAACTTATATTATGCGAGGAGATTTTAAAATTATGTCTTTAATTATGACAATCTATTTGAATGATGGTATTGTTATGGCAAGTGATAGTAGAACAACACTAACATTAACAGAAACAAAAGAAGAAACTAAGATAATTAGTAATTTTCCTTTTTCAGATTCAACATTTAAAACATTTGAATCACCGAATAAATGTGGTATTTCAACTTGCGGTAACTCAAGTTATTTAAATAAACCAATTTCAGGATTCATTGAAAAATTCCTAATAACAAATATTAATGGGAATACAACGATAAAAGAATTGGCAAATAAAATAACTGATTATTTTACAAACTTAGACTCAAATAAAAAAACTATATTTCACGTATGCGGATTTGAAAAAAATGAAAATAATGAATATTTCGGCATATTTTATAATTGTGTGACAGGTACGAATAAAAAAGTTGAACTTATTGATACGAGTTGTCAAGGCGCATTTTGGAGTGGAGAAACAAATACATTGGTTAAATTAATTCGACCACAAATTATAGACCCAATTGTGCTTGGTGAAACAGACTGGGAAGTTGAAACTAACGGCATAAAGAATGTTGTAAAGGGGTATGTAATTCAAAAAGAAAATATTCATTATAATGAACTTAGTTCAATACAATGGCATTTAATGACAATTCCTGACGCTTTAAATTTTATTGATTTTGCATTTGAAACAACAATTAATGATATGAAATTTCAGTCAATTGCTAAAACTGTTGGTGGCCCAATTAATATACTAATTGTCAAGCCTAATGAAACAACTTGGGCTAGAAAAAACAAGATTACAAACTGAAGATACAAATAGCACGAACTTTTTATGAGGAGTACGAATTGTATCATTTGACGAACACTTATACATATGATGCTGGAGTTTTTACTATCAACAAGCCTGGAACAATTACTTTAGTAGATATTAAAAATTTTTCTGCCATAGGGTTGATACCACTCATAAAAAATCTGCTCAAAAATATTGCGAATGTTACGTTATAGGTAAATGAAAGACGTGATTTTTGGAATAAAAATTATGAATGTAACTTATTATGCCTATGATTTTAAAATTTATGAAGCCTTGCTTCATCAATAAAAATGAAAAGACTGGTAGATTAAGGACAAAAAAGATAATTGTATAGAATTTATACTTTTACGAAAGGTTGTTATAAAAAATTATGAATATGAAATTAAAAAAAGAAATAGTAGATTTAATTACAATGGCGAGTAAATCAATAGGCAAACCAATGGTTGAGGGAGTTGATTTTGAAATTGTATATCAACCACTTAAACATAAATATAAGGTGCTTCCTGATGGGAAGATTGCAGTTTATACTTTTTATTATAAGAATCAATTTTTAAAAATAGGACAAGCCAATATTAAAAGTAAAGCAAGATATCAAAGCCATCACTATCATATAAAAAGTGGTAAGAGTACTTTGGCAAATAGTATTTTGCAAGATAACTCAATGAAGTCAATTATTGGAGAAAACAATATCACTCAATGGATATGTGATAATTGTGAACGCTATGATGTAGTCATTGATGGTACAAGACACGATAAAATGGCCTTAAATTTTGTAGAAGGTTTGCTTCATTATTATTACCGACCAAAGTATGAAAGTAAAAAATAAATGTAAAATATAGAAATACATAAAATAAAACTAAGATACGAAATTGTATCAAAATAAGTAATTGTGACATAAGAAAAAATAAATTGAATAAAAAAAATATTTTAAGAAGAATTGAAATGCTAGGTGCTATTATTTGTGATATTGTTGGTTCAAGATTTGAGTGGAACAATATCAAAACTAAGGAATTTGAATTTTTTAATTGTAAATGTGAGTTTACTGAAGATTCTATAATGACACTCGCCATTGCAAAGGCGATTCTAAATTGCAAAGAAGATTATGGTGATCTAAGGAAGTCACAATAAAATATATGCAAGAAGTCGGAAGACCATATCCGTATTGTGGCTATGGTGGATATTTTTCACAGTGGTTAATGTCAGATGATCCCAAACCATATAATAGTCTTGGCAATGGAGCAGCAATGCGAGTTAGTGCTGTTGGCTTTGTCGCAAATAGCATAGAAGAGGCAATTGATCTATCTAGAAAAGTCACCGAAATTACTCATAATCATCCAGAAGGAACAAAAGGTGCTGAAGCTACCGCTGTTGCGGTATATATGGCAAGGACTGGTTCTAGCATTCGCAAAATACGAAAATATATTAACAAACACTATTATTCAATGGACTTCAAATTGGATGATATTAGAGATAGTTATAAATATTATGAGACTTGTCAAGGTACAGTTCCTCAAGCAATAGAGGCTTTTCTTGAATCAAAGAGTTTTGAAGATGCGATTAGAAATGCAATTTCTATTGGTGGTGATTCAGATACACTTGCGCAATAACGGGAGGAATAGCGGAGGTTTACTATGGTATTCCAACTGACATAAGAGAAAAAGTATTGACTTTCCTTGATGAAAGATTACTGAGCATTCTTTTAGAATTTGGAAACAAGTATGAAGGATTAAGAAAAAAAGGAACTAGAAAATTAAAAACAAAAAAGTTAGATAGAATTCATTGAGATCTTAAACAGAAAAAAAGCAATAATAGAGCAACATCTATTATTGCTTTTTTATGAGTTATAAAAGCGATAATAATCTAAAACTGGATCAAAATCATTTTAAATTAAAAAATAGAAATGTTTTAAACAAAAAATCATATATGCAATGTTTTAGATAAAAATGTATTATTTAAAATTTATGTTGAGTGTATATTTATATTATAGAATATATTTATATGCAAAGAATATAAATTTTGCAAGTGAAAATAATTAATTATAAAATAAAAAACGAAAATGAAAAGTAAAGAAAGGTTGTACCATAGAAATTAGAAAAAGGAAGCTAATTTGTTCTAATAAAATTTATTGATTTTTTAGAACACAACGAATTAATATATTATTTTTTATTAAGATAAGACACAAGTGACGACATTAAGTTTAAAAAAACTTAACATTTTTCTTGACAAATAAAATAAGTTTTGATAAACTTAAAGTGAAAAAAATAAAGTGGAGGCAATTGAAATGGCAAAAACAAATGATATATTATCAAAATTAGAATTAATTATGAGAGGTGAAGTCTATGATGAAAGAATATCATATTTGATTATAAGTAATGCATATCAATACGTATGTAATAACAATCTTATAGATTATAAAGAAGAAGACCTTTTGAAAATTGCTAGAAAAATGAACGAACATATTCCATCTGAAGTTATATATGGTATTTATACAGTGATAACAGAGTTGGACATTGCTGAAATAAGAAATCTTGTGTATGATTTGCTTTCTGGGCGAAATAATTATGTTAAAACGTCCATAGAAAATTCTAATAACTACATTAGCGAATTAGCTAATGACCTATTGGAAATCAATAGTTCTGATAATATTGTTATGGATTTTTGTTCTGGAGCTGGCAATTTTTTAGCCAATGTTTATAAAAAAGCGGACAATAACAAGTTTGTTTTGAAAGGCTTAATGGGCATAGAAATTAATCCTGAAGTTGCACATATTTCTCAAATGGCATTATCTATCCTTAGTAATGGTTCTGTAACACCTGAAATTTTTGTAGGCAATGCATTAGAAAGAGTAAACCATACATATACGAAAGCATATGTATTTCCAACATTTGGTATAAGTAAAGTTTTAAATGAAAATATTAGAAAAAGTTTTTTATTTTCAGAACTCTATTTATCAAATAAAAACACTGCAGAATGGCTGTTCATTGATAATATGCTAAGTGGTCTTTTAGGCGATAAGGCAGTAGCATTGGTTACCAGTAGAGCATTATTTAATAGTTTTGATATTGAATACAGAAATAAGTTGATAACCTCAGGTTGGTTAGAGGGTATCATTGAACTTCCAGCAGGTTCGTTATCATTTACAGGCATAAAAGTTTATATGCTTGTATTTAGTAAAAACAATAAAAAAGTGAAATTTGTAGATGCATCAGATGTAATGGTAGCTGATAATAAAAGATATATAAATTTAAAATTGCCAGTCAAAGTAATTGAAGAAATGTATTACTCAAAAGATGTTAAAACAAAAACAATTGAAGAATTAATAGATGTTCCTAACATATGTCCATCTACTATTATGCTAGATGTTGAAAAGTTGAAAAATGGCGCTGAATTAAAAAATTTGGCGGATGTTTTTATTGGAAGCCAATATACATTAGGCATATTTGAAAAAAAAGGATTAATAAGTGATAAAAAAACTGAATATAGGATTCTTACTTCAAGTGATATTGAAAATGAAATGATACGTTGGGAAGAATTGCACTATATTGATATGAAGGATGACAAATTTGATAAATTTGCCATTCAATATGGAGATGTTGTAGTTACGAGTAAATCTTCAAAGGTGAAAACCGCAGTAGTGGATATTGTACCAGAAGAAAAAATTTTAGTTACTGGAGGTATGCTTATAGTAAGACCAGATCAGAATAAATTAAATTCCACATATTTAAAAATGTTTTTAGATTCAGAAAGGGGCCAAGCAGCCTTAAAGCGTGTTCAAAAAGGTTCAATTGTTGTAACAGTTACTGCAAAGAGTTTATCTTCCATAGAGATACCGATGATCAATATTGAAAAACAAACAAAAAAGGCAACTAGGTATAACGAAAAATTATCTACTCTAGCTGCTTATAAACAAGAAATAGAACGCATAAAAGCTTCTCTAAAAACTTTATTTGAAGAAGAGGACGATTAATTTATGGTTTATTCACAAAGTCAAATTACAAATTTAAAAAGCAAAATAATGAGAAAAATCTTTGTTGAAATAGATCTAGCAATCAAAAATAATTCAGTTGATGAATTGCTCGAAAAATATTGCGTTGAAATTGAAGAAATACCTTATTTTTCTGGAGTAACAAAAAGAAGTAAAATATTAGTACTTGGTCAGTTATCAGGAAAGCGAAAGGATTATGTAGGTGTTGCAAAAAATCTTGGAGTTGAGGAGAACAATCTCGAATTTATAGATTATGTTGGAATTAAGCACTTCAATGCAGAAACGCTTAGATATTCAAATAAATATTCGGATATAATTTGTGGCCCGATGCCTCATAAAATTGAAGGTATGGGTGATACATCAAGCCTAATAACTGAAATTGAGAAGAATCCATCTGAATATCCGAAGTTAATAAAGGCAACATCTAATGGAGATCTAAAATTTTCAATTACTGGATTTAAAAATTACATTTTGAGGACAAGGTTTTTTGAAAAAATTATTGAAGGTTTATAAAAAATTAAAGAAAAATTTAGAAATATTTGTCTAATATTAGAGAAATTGAAAAAAAAGTGCTATAATATATCATATATTACAATCAATTTGGAGGATAGGCTCTATGAAAATTAATTATACTGAAATGATATCTGTGCTAAGAAAAAAATTAAATATTTATCAACAACAACTTGGCGATATATTTGAGTTTCTTTTAACACTGTTAATATATGGGAAAAGGGACATCATGAGCCAATTTTACTTGCAAAATAACGGTTTAAAAGTTGTCTAAAAAATATAATATCGAAGGTGAAAAATAATTATGGATGCAACAACAAGAAGTAAAATAGATGCTATATGGCAAGGTATGTGGAATAATGGAATGGCAGATCCTAAAACTAATATTACACAAATCACATACTTACTTTTTATAAAAATGCTTGATGATAATCAAATCAAGAAAGAAAAGAATGCTAATGCTTTTCATACTAAAGTTAATAATCCTACATTTAAAGATGGTATTTATAAAACTGCCAAAGATGAAGATGGCAATGTAATAATGACAGTTAGTTATGAAGATTTAAGATGGCATAATTTTGTTCATTTTGATACTAACAAAATGTTCATAATCGTTAGGGATTATGTATTTCGATTTATCAGAGAAATGAACGATGGCGAAAACAATGCTTTTTCTAGATTTATGAAAGATGCAAAATTGGATATTCCTAGTGCAAAAATTCTTGAAAAAGTTGTTCGTGGCTTGAATGATAAAGAATTAAATCTTGACAACAAAGAAATAATGGGTGATGTTTACGAATATTTACTTGCTGAATTAAGTATTAATGGGGATAATGGTCAATTTAGAACTCCAAGACATATCATTCGTATGATGGTAGAACTTATTAAGCCTCAATTGGGTGAAATGATTTGTGACCCTGCAATGGGATCGGCTGGATTCTTAATGGAATCTGCTAAATATATTAATGACCATCAACATGATGAATTGAATAATAAAGAAAATAGAGCAAAATTTAATTCATCAATGTTTTTTGGAAATGAAACTGATCCTGATATGTTGCGTATTGGCACTATGAATATGACATTACATGATGTATCAGATCCACAAATTTTTTATAAGAATTCGTTAACTGATGATAATAAAGATATAAATAAGTATGATGTTGTTTTGGCAAATCCTCCATTTAATGGATCTCTAGATGCAAATGATATAGCTAAATCATTAACCGATATTTGTACTACAAAATCAACTGAATTGCTTTTCATGGCTCTTTTCTTGAGAAGTTTAAAAACAGGTGGCAGATGTGCATCCATCGTTCCAGTTGGTGTTGTTAATAATACAAATGAAAAAGCATATACAATTATTAGGAAAAACCTTGTTGAAAACCAAAGATTAAGAGCAGTTATTTATATGCCAGGTGGAATTTTTAAACCATATTCTGGAGTTCAAACTGCTATTCTTGTTTTTGATAAACTTGACAAAAAAGATGGTAGTGGAACTGACAAAGTATGGTTATACAACATGGAAGCTGATGGATTCTCATTAGATGACAAGCGAAATGAAGTTAAGGACAATGATATTCCAGACATTATTGCTCGATTTAATAATTTAGATGCAGAAGGCGATAGAACACCATATGATAAATCTTTCTTTGTTACAATTGATGATATTAGAAAGAATGATTATGTTCTAAGTTTAAATAAATATCAAAAGAAACACATAGTAAAAAAAGAATATAGACCTACAAATGAAATAATGAATTCTTTAGTGGCTTCTGAAATTGAGTATATTAACTTATTAAAAGAAACATCGAAAGAATCATATGATGAATTAGTAAGAAAGGTAATTGATGCATTATCTATTGATGAATTAGAAAAATTTGTTGAAGAAAAGAAGAACAATAAAATTTAGGAGGCGAAAATATGCTAAAAGTTAAAATTAATTCACTATTGGATTATATTCAACCAACTAAATACATTGTTTCTAGTGAAGAATACTCAAATAAGTTTAATACACCAGTATTAACTGCTGGTGATACATTCTTATTGGGCTATACCAATGATAAAGATGGTATATATAACGCTTCAAAACATAACCCTATAATACTATTTGATGATTTTACAACTGCGATTAAGTGGGTTGATTTTCCCTTTAAGGTTAAATCAAGTGCTTGCAAAATTATTGTTTCGAAAACAAAAACAAATTTAAGATATTGTTACTATGCAATGAAAGCAATGAATTTTGACCATTCGCAACATAAACGTTATTGGATTTCAGAATACAGTGGGCAATTAATAAATGATTATGAAAATGAAAATTCTAAAATTGTTGCTGAATTAGATAATATAACAGATACAATAAGCAAAAAAGAACAAGTAATTTTGAATCTAGATGAGCTTATAAAATCACGATTTAT